>JACCDH011392405.1_pt1 | contig 12341 bp, 13 predicted proteins | sample 7442481 | NCBI WGS metagenome assembly JACCDH01 (sample SAMN15323433, study PRJNA562643) | freshwater metagenome | isolation source: river surface water | place: USA:Blue River Watershed | collected 2017-08-15
GTAATATCGCCATCATCGCCCACGTTGACCACGGTAAAACTACTTTGGTTGACCAACTCTTGCGCCAATCAGGCACATTCCGTTCCAATGAAAAAATGACCGAACGCGTCATGGACTCAAACGACTTGGAAAAAGAGCGTGGCATTACTATTTTGTCCAAGAACTGTGCGGTTGAGTATGACGGCACACACATCAATATCGTATATACACCGGGACATGCTGACTTCGGTGGTGAAGTAGAGCGTGTGCTCTCTATGGTTGATGGTGTTTTGCTCTTGGTTGACGCGGTTGAAGGTCCTATGCCACAAACTCGCTTCGTAACTAAGAAAGCCTTGGCTCTCGGCTTGAAGCCGATCGTGGTGATTAATAAGGTTGACCGTCCCGGTGCTCGTACAGACTATGTGATCAATGCAACTTTTGAGTTGTTTGATAAGTTGGGCGCAACCGAAGAGCAGTTAGACTTCCCAGTGGTTTATGCATCTGGTCTGAATGGCTATGCTGGTTTGACTGATGATGTACGCGAAGGTGATATGCGCCCATTGTTTGACACTGTGCTTAAGCATGTTCCAGTGCGTGATGACAATCCAGAAGGTCCTTTGCAGTTGCAAATTACCTCTATTGAATACAGCACTTACGTAGGTAAGATTGGTGTAGGCCGCATAAACCGTGGAACTGTGAAGCCTTTGATGGATGTGGTTTTCATGGACGGTCCTGATGGTGTTCAACGCAAAGGACGTATCAACCAAGTATTGAAGTTCCGTGGCTTAGAGCGCGAGATTGTTGATGAAGCGCAAGCAGGCGACATCGTGTTGGTAAACGGTATTGAAGATTTGGCCATTGGAACAACAATCTGTTCCCCTGATACCCCAGAAGCATTGCCAATGCTCAAAATTGACGAACCTACTTTGACCATGAACTTCATGGTGAACACGAGCCCATTAGCTGGTCGTGAAGGTAAGTTTGTTACTAGCCGTCAGATTCGTGAGCGTTTAGATCGTGAATTGAAGTCCAACATGGCTTTGCGTGTAAAAGAAACGGATGATGACACCGTATTTGAAGTGTCAGGCCGCGGCGAATTGCACCTCACCATCTTGGTAGAAACCATGCGTCGTGAAGGTTACGAGCTGGCAGTTTCCCGCCCACGCGTGGTATTCCATGAAGTAGATGGCGTGAAGATGGAGCCGTACGAGAACTTAACGGTTGACGTAGAAGATACAACTCAAGGCGCCGTCATGGAAGACTTGGGTAAGCGTAAGGGCGAATTGCTGGACATGGTGAGCGACGGTAAAGGTCGCACACGTCTTGAGTACCGTATTCCTGCGCGTGGTTTGATCGGTTTCCAAGGCGATTTCATGACCATGACTCGTGGTAACGGTTTGATGAGCCACACATTTGATTCTTATGCGCCTGCAAAAGACGGCATCTTGGGTGAGCGTCATAACGGCGTATTGATCAGTCAAGATGATGGCGAGGCAGTTGCTTACGCTTTGTGGAAATTACAAGACCGTGGCCGTATGTTTGTGAGTCCTGGCGATCCTTTGTATGAAGGTATGGTCATCGGTATTCATAGCCGTGACAATGACTTGGTTGTTAACCCAATTAAAGGTAAGCAATTAACCAACGTTCGCGCTTCTGGTACTGACGAAGCAGTTCGTTTGGTTACACCAATCGCCATGAACCTCGAGTACGCTGTTGAGTTTATCGATGATGATGAATTGGTAGAAGTAACGCCGAAGAGTATTCGTATTCGTAAGCGCTACCTCAAGGAGCATGAGCGTAAGAAAGCATCACGCGACTAAGCTGCTTCAAGCTACACAACAAAAGTCACCTCCGGGTGGCTTTTGTTCTTCATTGAAATCCATATTCGAAAAATAATAGTAAAAATAGATCCCCATGCTGCCTTCCATTGAACAACGCCTTGCCCAAGAGTTATCCGCTAAACCCGCTCAAGTAGCTGCTGCTATTGCTTTGATGGATGAGGGCGCTACCGTTCCTTTTATTGCCCGTTATCGTAAGGAGGCCACTGGCGGTTTAGATGATGCGCAGTTACGCTTGCTAGAAGAGCGTTTGAGTTATTTGCGTGAGCTAGAGGATCGTCGCAAGGCAATCGTGGCATCAATTGAGGAGCAGGGCAAGATGACCCCGGAGTTGCTCAAGGCCATCATGCTTGCCGAGGATAAGACTCGCCTGGAGGATCTCTATCTTCCATATAAGCCAAAGCGTAGAACCAAAGCCCAAATCGCCCTAGAAGCAGGATTAGAGCCGCTAGCGAATGATTTGCTCGCTAATCCCAATTTAGATCCTGAAATAGAGGCCACCAAATATATTAAAGAAGCATTTGACGTAGATGGCACGAATAACCCTGGAGTTCCTGACGTGAAAGCGGCTCTTGAAGGTGCCCGCCAGATTTTGATGGAGCGCTTTGCGGAAGATGCTGGCTTAGTGCAGTCACTCAGGACCTACCTACAAGAACATGGTGTAGTGGAGTCCAAGGTGATCGCCGGTAAGGAGCAAGAGGGTGAGAAATTCGCTGATTATTTTGATTACTCTGAACCTATTGTTGCAATTCCGTCACATCGTGCCTTGGCATTATTTAGAGGTCGTCGTGAGCAGATGTTGATGGTCAATTTGCGCCTGGATACTGAGGAAGAAAAACCCAAATGGGATGCACCTCATAATCCTTGCGAGTCCCGTATTGCTAATCAGTTCAAGATTAAAAATGAAGGTCGTCCAGCGGATCAGTGGCTAGCAGAAACCGTACGTTGGACTTGGCGTATTAAGTGTTCGATGCATTTGGAGTCCGAGCTGATGAGTGCTTTGCGTGAACGCTCTGAAGCTGAAGCGATCAATGTGTTCGCGCGCAACCTCAAGGACTTGTTGCTTGCTGCACCCGCAGGACCAAAGGTCACTATTGGTTTAGATCCTGGGATGAGAACGGGCGTGAAGGTTGCGGTAGTCGATGCAACTGGCAAGGTAGTGGATACGGATGTGATTTACCCACATCAGCCTAAGAATGATTGGGATGGTTCATTACATACCCTTGCGAAATTAGCCGAGAAGCATAAGGCAAACTTAATCTCGATCGGTAACGGAACCGCATCACGTGAAACAGATAAGTTGGCACAGGATTTAATCAAAGCTAAACCTGAGCTCAAACTCACAAAGATTGTTGTATCAGAAGCAGGGGCATCGGTTTACTCTGCCTCTGAGTACGCCTCAAAAGAATTGCCTGGCATGGATGTGTCGCTCAGAGGGGCAGTATCGATTGCGAGAAGGTTGCAAGATCCACTGGCAGAGCTGGTCAAGATTGATCCAAAGTCCATTGGTGTGGGTCAGTATCAGCACGATGTAATGCAGACTCAATTAGCCAAGTCATTAGTAGCAGTCGTAGAGGATTGTGTGAATGCGGTTGGCGTAGATGTCAATACCGCTTCAGCGCCTTTACTGGCAAGGGTTTCAGGGCTAAGTAGTACGGTTGCTGAGGGTATTGTTTCTTATCGGGATAGCAATGGCGCCTTTCAGACTCGGGCGGATTTGCGGAGCGTGCCACGCTTAGGTGACAAGACCTTTGAGCAGGCGGCCGGTTTCTTGCGCATTATGAATGGCAAAGATCCATTAGATGCATCGGCAGTCCACCCGGAATCCTATCCCTTGGTAGAGAAAATTCTGAAAGATATCAAGAAGGGCGTCAAGGAAGTGATTGGTGACGCAACGATCCTGAAAGGTCTAAGCCCAGAAAAGTATGCTGATGAGAATTTTGGATTGCCAACAGTTACCGACATCATTAAAGAATTGGAGAAGCCTGGTCGTGACCCACGTCCTGAATTCACAACCGCAACCTTTAAGGATGGCGTAGAAAAAATCAGCGACCTCAAAGCGGACATGATTTTGGAAGGTGTTGTGACGAACGTTGCCGCCTTTGGTGCATTTGTGGATATTGGCGTTCATCAAGATGGCCTGGTGCATATCTCTGCATTAGCCAATACCTTTGTTAAAGACCCACATAGTGTAGTTAAAGCAGGTCAGGTTGTGAAGGTCAAAGTGCTTGAGGTGGATGAAAAGCGTAAGCGTATTGCTTTGACGATGCGACTATCTGATGAGGCCCCTAAAGCATCGCCAGGTGCAAAGTCTGAGCAAAGAACAAATAGGCCAGGAACTCCAAGAACCCCAGATATTAGAAGGCCGCAGGAAGATAGAAGATCTGTGCCCCCAATGAATAATGCAATGGCAGATGCTTTACGTAAGCTCAAGAGTGGCGGTTAGTAGAGGTTATGAAGTGTTAGTAAGAAATCGTTACACTACATGAATAGCGAGCATTGGAGAGATTGAATGACCATGGTTAAAAGTATTATTTTGGGATTCTTGTCTCTCTTTATCTCGACCTCTATTGCTCAAACTGCGCCAACAGTGGCTGCTGCCTCAGATCTCAAGTTTGCTGTCGAAGAAATTGCCGCTAACTATAAGGCTGATAAAGGGCAAGACGTCAAACTGGTGTTTGGCTCATCTGGTGTGCTGTGGCAGCAAACCAAAAATGGCGCACCATTTAGCTTGCTGATGTCTGCTGATGAGGCTTATGTAGATGACTTATCTAATAATGGCTTAACTGTGGACGAGGGAACCCTGTATGCAATCGGCAGAATTGTTCTTTTGCAGAAAAAGGGATCCGCAATTCAGCTCAACGCTGACAAAGACGGCCTCACGAAGGCAATACAAACATCTAAGAAAATCGCTATCGCCAATCCAGATCATGCTCCCTATGGCAGGGCAGCAAAAGAATATCTTATTAGTATGGGGGTCTGGGATCTGGCCCAGCCCAAGCTTGTATTTGGAGAAAATATTTCTCAAGCAACGATGTTTGCTCTAACGGGGTCGGCTGATTTTGCGATCTCCGCTTTATCTCTAGCTTCTTCCCCACAGATTCAAACTCAATCATCATCTGTGCTGATACCAGATGGTCTTCATAAACCGCTGAAGCAAAAGATGGCTTTGATCAAAAACACTGCACCAAGCGCTAAAGATTTTTACCTCTACCTACAAGAGCCAAAATCGAAGCAAGTGATGAGGCGCTATGGTTTTGTTGCGCCGTAGTCATCAATTTGTAATATATTTCTATTATTATCGAATTATGAAAAATACCGAAGCAATACAAGCATTCGTTGCCCTAGGGCAGGAGTCGCGCTTAAACGTTTACCGCCTCATTGTGCAAAAGGGCGATACAGGTTTAATGCCGTCGCAAATTCATGAGATGTTGGGCATTCCCAATGCGACCCTCAGCTTCCATCTAAAAGAGCTCTATCAGGCCAATCTCATTACTGTCGAACGCCAAAGTCGCAACCTCATCTACAGGCCTAACCCTGGCATGGTTGAAGAGCTCAGTGAGTTCTTGCTAGCTAACTGCTGCGGCGGTAAATCTTGTAAAACACCAAAATCTCTAAAAAAGGTAAATGCTCAATGAAACAGTACAACATTCTTTTTTTATGTACCCACAATTCTGCTCGATCAGTGTTGGGTGAGGCTTTAGCATCAACGCACCCAAGTGGCAAGTTTGTAGGTTATTCAGCGGGCTCAACACCAGGTACAAGCGTTAATCCAATTGCTGCTGATATCGCAGAGGAGCTGGGTATGGACCGCACACTCCTAAAGTCAAAAAGCTGGGATGTATTTGGTGGTCCTAATGCCCCCCAAATGGATTTCATTATTACAGTATGTGATAACGCTGCTGGTGAGGTTTGCCCATTTTGGCCTGGTAAACCAGCTACTGCGCATTGGGGATTTCCTGACCCATCGCAAGTGGAGGGTACTGATTTAGAAAAGAGAGCAGCATTTCATGAGGTCAAGAATGGTCTTAAGAAACGCTTAGATATCTTGGCTGCAATGCCATTGGAAAAACTCGACTCGATGAGCCTTAAAGAAATTCATACTAAAGCATGAGCTCGATCACCAAAAAACTCTCTTTTCTGGACCGCTATTTAACGGTCTGGATCTTTGTAGCAATGGCAGTTGGTATCGCCTTAGGCCACTTTATTCCGGGTATTGAAGGGTTTATTAATTCCTTCCAGGTCGGCACAACGAATCTTCCAATTGCTATTGGCTTGATCTTGATGATGTACCCACCGTTTGCTAAGGTGCGCTACGAAGACTTGCCTGACGTATTTAAAGATAAGCGCATCTTCGGTATATCCATTTTGATGAACTGGATTATTGCACCGACTTTAATGTTCTTTTTGGCAATTACTTTTGTTCCTGACCAACCAGAATACATGGCTGGCCTGATTTTGATTGGTATCGCACCTTGTGTGGCTATGGTCATTATTTGGAATGATTTAGCTAAGGGCTCTACTGAATACGCTGCCGGCCTAGTAGCATTTAATGCTATTTTTCAAGTCCTGTTCTTTAGTGTCTATGCCTATTTCTTTTTGACTGTATTGCCGCCTTACTTTGGCTTGGCGGGCTCCAGCGTCAGCGTCGGTATGGGGCAGATTGCAGAGAGTGTATTTATCTACTTAGGCATTCCCTGTATTGCCGGAATATTGACTAGGGTAGTCATGCTCAGGTTCGTGACTAAAGAGCATTACCACGAGCATTTTGTACCTCGTATTGGCAAGATCACTCTAATTGCTTTGCTATTCACCATCATTGTGATGTTTAGCCTCAAAGGGGGCGTCATCTTAACGCTGCCAATGGATGTCGTAACTATTGCTGTGCCATTGCTGATTTTCTTTCTCATCATGTTCTTGCTGACTTTCCTGGTGACTGGCAAGATGGGGATTGATTACAAGCGTTGCTGCACGCTTTCCTTTACCGCTTCCAGTAATAACTTTGAGTTGGCTATTGCTGTTGCTATTGCGGTCTTTGGAATTAATTCTGGAGCGGCCTTTGCGGCAGTCATTGGCCCATTGGTTGAGGTGCCCATCATGATTGGTTTGGTTACGGTTGCGCTGTGGTTTAAGGAAAAATTCTTTTCAAAGGAAGTTAGCTAAGTGTTTGAGTCTCCACTTCAATTGCCTGCCTTAGTAGAGGATCTGTTTCAGATTCCTGAATTAGAAAAATTGAGCATCCAGGCTGGCGATCATGCGCCTAGATTTTTGATGTTATATGGTTCACTGCGTGAGAGATCCTACAGCAGACTCCTTACTTTTGAGGCGGCGAGATTATTGACTGCTATGGGTGGCGAAGTCAAAATTTTTGACCCTACTGGTCTACCTCTAGTTGATGGCGCACCCGATACCCATCCAAAGGTGCAAGAGTTGCGTCAATTAGCCATGTGGGCAGAGGGAATGGCTTGGACCTCCCCGGAGCGCCATGGTGCTATGACCGGCTTGCTAAAAACACAGATTGATTGGATTCCGTTATCTGAGGGTGCTGTTAGACCAACTCAAGGCAAGACCTTGGCTGTAATGCAGGTTTGTGGGGGATCTCAATCCTTTAATGCGGTGAATCAAATGCGCATCTTGGGTCGATGGATGAGGATGATTACTATCCCCAATCAATCCTCGGTTGCCAAGGCTTTTACAGAATTTGAGGAAGATGGGCGTATGAAGCCATCCTCCTTTTATGATCGCGTTGTCGATGTCATGGAAGAGCTCTATAAGTTCACATTACTGACTCGTGGAGTAAGCGAATACTTGACGGATCGCTACAGCGAGAGAAAAGAGTCTGCCCAGGAGCTATCTAAGAGGGTAAATCAAAGGGCAATTTAACCCCTGAAGATTTGCTATCAACTCTAACTTCAATGCCGGGTTTATTTGTGAGGTCAATATACCCTCACTGTTGGATGGCCCTTGCGCAACATGGTTGTTTGATGCTAACATATTTGTTAGCATCATTGAATGACTCATACCATTCGCTATTACAGCCCTGATGTATTGGAGCAAATTTTTGATTTACCTATTTCTTTGCAGGCGCGCTACATTGCTTTGACACAGCGCATGATTGAATATGGGCCGCATTTAGGTTTGCCGCATACCGATTCGTTTGGCGGCGGTTTATTTGAGCTTAGGCTAAAGGGTGTTGAGGGCATTGCAAGAGTTTTCTTTTGTACCGTGGTGGAGCGAGAGATTGTGATGTTGCATAGCTTTGTTAAGAAATCTCAGAAAACTCCCGATAAAGAACTAAGGCTAGCCAAGTTGAGAATGAGGGAAGTGAAATTATGAAGACAAAGACATTGACCCACAAACAAGCAGTTGGCAAGATGTTAAAAAACCCAGCAGTCAAGGCTGAGGTTGAGCGCTTAAATAAAGAGGAGTTTGCGATTCTTGATGAAATACTGCAGGCTCGTAAAGCCGCAGGTTTATCTCAGGCTGAAGTGGCTCGCAGAATGGGTACACAAGCTCCTGCAATAGCCAGACTCGAAAGCTCTTTGGCAACTGGAAAGCACTCCCCAAGTTTAAGTACACTGCGAAAGTATGCTGCTGCCTTGGGTAAGAGGGTCGAATTACACCTAGTCTGATGCCAATTAATTTTAGGTTATTGTTTGTTATGTCCTAAATGGCCTAACCAGATTCTCTAAGGCAAAAGCATCATTAGTTTGCCGAAGTTCATCAATCGATGTACGCAGTTTCTTGAGCTCTTTGCATGACAACTTACGCAATTTTTTGCGATCCATCCCATAGGTATCTACTAGATAGCGGACCCTGGATAGGCAGATCTGTAGGCGGATGAGCCAAACCAGGGCAAATAAGCCTGGTGCAAATAATAGAAGCAAAATACTCATTTACAAATCCATAAAAAAGGCCGTCACATAGACGGCCTATTGAAGTTAATCTGTTGATTAACCCTTGCGCTTATTTAATTAATAAAACTGGTTGCTTAGCGTTGTTGCTAACCTTTTGAGCTACTGAACCCATGATTGCATCTACGATACCGCTGCGACCCTTTGATCCCATCACAATGAGGTCAAATTTTTCTTTATTGGCCAAAGCAATGATTTCGCTGGCAATGTGACCGCGCTTAATCACCATGCTGTGCTTTACACCAGCAGTATCAAGAGTCTTTTGAGCTCCTTTGAGGTCTTTCTCGCTGACTTCACGAAGGTAATCATCGATTACGCTATTAGCGACAAATTGCTTTACATGGCCAAGTCCAATATCGTCATGAACGCTAATCAATGTGACTGCGCATTTGCTGCGCAAATCTTTAGACAACTTCGCAACGTACTTAGCCGCATTGAGCGAAGATTTGGAGCCGTCAACTGGTAATAAAATTTTCATTTGTCCCTCTATTTTTGTAGTGAATAAACTGCAACTGCATATGACTAATTTACTATGAAAATCACCATAAATCTACGAAAAAATCCCATATTCACTAGGGCTGTTGTCTGGAGCTTGATTTACTTTAGGAACGCATCGTAGAAGGTTTTGATAATCAGTATGGTGACCAGAATAAAGAAGCCTTTACGGATAAAGGTATTGCCATGTTTGATGGCAATTTTAGTACCAATTTGGCCGCCTACGAGATTGGCGCTAGCCATCAACAAACCAAGCTGCCAGTCAAAAAAACCGAGATAGAAAAAGACGCAGAGTGCTCCTAAATTGGAGGCAATATTGAGGTACTTCGCAGGCGCTGCAGATCGTAAAAAATCAAATCCCAGCACTCGGGTGTAGAAGAGTTTATAAAACGCACCAGCTCCAGGCCCCAGAAAGCCATCATAAAAACCAATGATGCCTGCACCGGTAGAGGCAATTGCTTTTTGTTTGTGATGCTCATGCTTAGGTGCATGCACTAGACCGGCACTGGATTTGATATTAAATATCAGTAGTGCTAGCAATAGAAATGGTAGAGCGCCTCTGAGCCATTCAGTTGGTAATTGAGTGACGAGGTAAGCGCCTGCAACTGAGGCAAAAAATGCAAATAACGAAGAAACAATGACTAGGCCCCAAGGGCTTTTATTGGCACGGCTGTACTGAATGGCTGAACCAATAGTCCCTACAATCGAACCAAACTTATTTACAGAGAGTAGGGTGGCTGGTGGAAATCCAGGTAGGGCCGCAAAAAGGGCTGGCACTTGAATCATTCCCCCGCCTCCAATAATGGAGTCGACCAGGCCTGCAAATAAAGCGCAGGCTAGCAAAAGGCCAAGGTCAAATGCGGAGAGTTCAAGCATGTTGTCTATTATTTTCTAGTTCTTATGGGTGTTGCTGGCTCATTTTAGAGGGGTTTCTGGATAGTCGTATTGAGATTCTTTTATTCCTCTGGGTGGAGTGGATAATTGAGTCCAAATGAAAGTCAATTCTGAAGGAGTCTCCTCATCCAAGGTGTATTTGCCTGCCGAGCAGGATCACGCCTGCCTGCTGGATTTCTTTATTTCTAATTTCCCGCATATTGATAGAGGGGAGTGGGAGGCTCGTTTTGAAGAAGGTTTGGTATTTAACCAAGAGGGTGAGGCACTTGCTGCAGGGGATGCCTATCTTCCCAATACACATTTACTGTATTTCAGACGCTTAGCTCGAGAGCCAGAAATTCCTTTTGAGGAAGCCATTCTTTTTCAGGATGAACATATTCTGGTTGCAGATAAACCCCATTTTTTACCGGTAACACCAAGCGGTCTTTATTTGCATCAAACTTTGCTTAATCGTCTGAAGAAAAAAACTGGGATTCAGGATTTGAGTCCGATTCATCGGATTGATCGCGATACGGCGGGCCTAGTCATTTTTTCAGTGAATAGGCAAGAGCGAGCCCAATACCAAAATTTATTTAGAGATCGCGCAGTCAAGAAAGTCTATGAAGCAATCGCACCGTATTCAGAAGGTCTAATCAATCAATTGCCAATGACTTACCAAAGTAGATTGGAAGAGTCTGAACACTTTCTGCAAATGCAGGAAGTGGAGGGCGAACCCAATACTGATACCTTGATTGAATTGCTTGAGATAAAAAAGCCTTGGGCTAAATATCGCTTAACCCCTGGTAGCGGCAAGAAGCATCAATTGCGTTGTCATCTCAATAGCCTGGGCATCCCTATTCAGCATGATCAGATATACCCTGTGCTTACTCCTTACCAAGAGTATGATTTGGACTTTTCCAAACCTCTGCAGCTTTTAGCAAAAGAGATTTATTTCAACGACCCGCTAACGGGGCAAAAGAGATCTTTTACGACCCAGAGAGTATTAGCTTGATATTGGTATGACTGTAAAAACACCCAAACGCTTAGCGGTTGCTCCGATGATGGAGTGGACAGATCGTCACTGCCGTTCTTTCCATCGCACGCTCACCAAAGAAGCGGTTCTCTATACCGAGATGGTTACCACTGGCGCACTCATACATGGCGATGTGCCACGTCATTTAGATTATTCGCAAGATCAGCATCCTGTTGTTCTTCAATTGGGCGGCTCTGAACCTTCTGATTTAGCTAAAGCTGCGGAGTTAGCACAGCAGTGGGGCTACAACGAAATTGATCTTAATTGCGGTTGCCCTTCAGAGCGAGTACAACGTGGCGCCTTCGGTGCTTGCCTCATGGCAGAGCCACAACTCGTTGCCGATTGTGTGAAAGCAATGAAGGCTGCTGTTGATACTCCCATCACGGTGAAGCATCGTCTTGGTTTAGATTCAATGGATGCCGCCAACTCTGAGGCCGACTATCAATTTGCATTGAACTTTATTCTTGCTGTAGCTGATGCAGGCGCAAGTCAGGTAACCATCCATGCACGCAATGCGGTGCTGAAGGGTTTATCTCCCAAAGAGAATCGCAGCAAACCACCATTACGTTATGAAGTGGCTGCAAAGCTTCGCTTGGATGCCCAAAAGCAATTTCCTGATCTCAGGGTATTGCTCAACGGTGGTCTGGAAACCAATGATCAAATTGCCGGTCATTGGGGCGACTTTGATGGCTTTATGGTTGGAAGGGCGGCATATCATTTCCCGGCATTGCTTTTGGGTTGGGATGACATGATTCATACCGATGGCGATGCGGCTGGCTACCTCTTTAGTGAAACTGAATGGCATCGCATTCAGATTGCATTGGTTAAGCAAGTGCAGGCTTGGTTTGATGAGTGCCAAGCCAAAGGAAAGCCTTTTTATATTGGTGCATTCACCCGCCACATTCTGGGGCTGGCACATGGCAGGGCAGGTTCCCGCTACTGGCGTCAGCGCCTTTCTGATCACCATGCCCTGGCTAAAGTTCAAAGCAAGGCTGCTATTTTGGATTTCTTTATCGATGCGAGCTTATGCCTTGGGGATTGGGCTGCCTTTGAGTTTGAAGGCGCCTAAATCAGTAATCTAGGCCATTTTTGACAGGGTTTTGGCTCAAAAGCTATAATCTAAGTCTTCAGTGGCGGACGTAGCTCAGTTGGTAGAGTCCCAGATTGTGATTCTGGTTGTCGCGGGTTCGAGCCCCGTCGTTCGCCCCA
>JACCDH011803596.1_pt1 | contig 12340 bp, 10 predicted proteins | sample 7442481 | NCBI WGS metagenome assembly JACCDH01 (sample SAMN15323433, study PRJNA562643) | freshwater metagenome | isolation source: river surface water | place: USA:Blue River Watershed | collected 2017-08-15
CTGGCCACCACGGTACCAAACATGGATTTGCAGGTCCGAGACGCTCAGGCACAAATGCGGAAATTTCACGAGAGAAGAGAAACCAGGCATTGTAGGTCTCCGCTTCAGGTCTCTGAAATACCCAGAATACTTCTTTTGTGGGATTTGTCAGAGGTATTGAAAGTCGCACTTCTTTTACGCCCAGTGTTGGTTGGGCAGAAATTGTATTATGTTGTTCCACAAGATATGTAAGTTCTGCAGAACGCAGAGCGATTGCTTCAGGCTCTTCAACGCTAATATATTCTATCATACAGTGCGCTGATGGCATTCTGAAAACGGACGGCATTGTATATCCCGCCAGAATTTCTCCTGAAATTCCTGTGGTAGGCACTGATGCCGACACGGAATACACTCGTGATGTCGCTGCAGGATTTGCTCGCCAAAAAGGAGATTCCAACAGACTCATCATACTTCCTGCTGTTTGGCCTCCATATCCTGGCGTTCTTGAATCCCAGCGTGCATCTGTATAATACAATTGTGTGACCGGTCGAAATGTAACGTGAATCTGAACTTTGTCTGACGCCAATGCATCAATGGGCAAGGCGTGTGACAGAACACCAGGTTTAGAAAACCAAAATGGCAGAGGAATATAAACAGTCTGATTTATGGAAGCCCATGTTGTAGGTCCAAATCCGTTTGGTGCCCTTGCAATCATCGCATTTTTGGCTTTCAAGGTTTCCACGGGTTCATACAATTCATCCATAACTTCCAGAAGCCGGCCATCCAAGGTTTCCACAATAGCACCGCCAATTTGAAGTTCCACTGTCTGAATTAATGCGTGACCAAGTGAATTTGTCCATCCGAAATAGGGTCCTAAAAAAGTCATACCTGCATTTGCTGCTGCCGCCTGAGCATTGAGTTGCGGTGTAAGAATATCGGGCATTGTAACTACCAACATCACTCCATTTACAAGTTCGGCAATACGAGGTATGGTAATCGATACTTTTTGTCCAAATTCGGGTGAACCATCAAATTCGACGCGTCGCCATTGAGCCGCCCATCGTGATGTTTTTCGTAGAACTTTTACAAACTGTTCTATACGCGGATTTCCTTTCGGTGATTGTAATCTGGAATCCTGTAGACCCGAAGAAATGCGCGTTAAACTATTTGCAGGTGTTGCTGCCATCTTTCCCTTTTACATCTTTCGTCATTTTAAATCATAGACCGTTTAGCATTGTTAAAAATCAGAGATTTATAACAACGGTAAAATAATTTATGCAAGGTGTGGGGGTTCTTATCCACGTACATTGCTGCATTGTTAAAAATCAAAGATATTTAACAACGGTAAAATAATTTATGCAAGGTGTGGGGTTCGAACCCACGCGCATTGCTGCATTGGATCTTAAGACCAACGTCGTAACCACTTGACTAACCTTGCTGCTGTGGGAATCTAGTTTTAGACTTCTACTTACCAAAAAGTCCAGTGGAGGGTTGGATTCCCAACAACACCTCCACAAATAGAGACACGAGTCTTGTCTTTAGACCGTAAAGAAACGAAAAATGGCTTTCCATCCAATTTTCTGATTTTTTTCGTTTTTTTAAGTTTTTGTTGGCATTATCTTTCAGAGAATAGTGAAGTTTAGGCATCAACTGCACTTGCATCTGTTGTATCTGCTGCTACCGCAGCTCTTACAGGTGTCTCCTCCTGAACGCGTGTAGAAGATGCCGGTGGCTCCAAGGGAATCTGAGCTTGTGCCTCTGCGCTCTTGCGAATCTCCCAATTCAGCGCGTAAATCTTCTGTGCAGTATCACGCTCATTCATGAATCGCACGGCCTCCTTCCAGTCCAGAGACTTATGTGAAGGCTTCAGCACAGTCAGATAATGATTGTGCATGCCATACACAAAGGGACGCAGCTTGGCTGCGATTGACTTGCGGTCCAGGGTGCGCGCCTTAAAGGCATCCACATATGCCTTGTATGCATCCTGTGTAATAGCCTTCCATTTAGTAATCAACGCATTTGACTCGCCACGCTCCTCAGGATAGTGAGTTATATACTGTACCAGAGACCCCTTGCTCCACAAGTCCATCCAGAGGAAGTCGCGGCGGGCAGTGTTGCCGCGCATTTGGCGCACAGTCTTGTAGGCATTGGCTCGCATCTTCCAGCGCTGGAATGGCTGGGACTCACTCTTAATCACAATTCCCTGATGCTGCAGATTTCCATTCATCATAGCCAGAAGAGCCACGAAGTTTGTCATTTCAATCTGGCCAGAAGTGATTGCTCCTTCACGGCTCATGTACTGACGGGGAATCAAATGACGAATGCCGTCAGGTGCGGATGCAAGCGGTACCATCTCCACGGTCGCATCGGGGAGAATACGAATTGTGCTCACTAGAGTTGCTCGAGGTTTCACGACAGGGCATACAATGCGATTCTCAGGATGGGAGAGAATCCATGTGTAAGTAATGCTCTTATCCAGGATTTCAGTATCCACTACCTTGTCAGTAGCATCCGCAAACAGCTCGGCAAAGGATCGAGTCTTGCTGAAATAGCGGCACTTGGCATCCAGAGTTGAGCGAGTATGAATACGCCAACTCTCAGTGGACGCATCCCAGAATTGTCCAATCATCACACCGTCCACAAACTCCTCAATCTGAAGATTTACCAGATTCTCCAGAAGAGGAAAACTCTCTCCATCCTCGCTCTTGAACGTGGAGACACTCACAGGCTTGTTAGTCTCCTTATTCCATACAACGGAACGGAATGCTCTTACATGAGGCAGTGACACATTACTGTGTCCTTTCACGTAGCGGATAATTGCAAGGTCAGTGTAGTCCTGAATGTGAAGGGCGCCGCCCTCTGCAGATCGCAGATAAGCGGAGAGCGTAGCCCAAGTGGGATAAGTAGCAATCAGAGTGTTGAAAATAGTTGATGACATCTTGTAAGATATAACACCGAAACGACTTTAAGTCAAAAGAAAACAGGTAAGCGAAAAGAAAAGCGAATAAATCACCGAAAATAGCCACACAAATAGACTATGAAGCCGAAAAAGCTTCAATTTTTTCCCCCGTTGTACATTTTCAGTACAAGGTATTAGGGCTATCCAAACCACTAAAATTAGTAGTTTGGATAGCCCTAATTGCCCTTCTAACCATCTCCAATCTTAGTGGATTGGAGATGGCTACAATGTATCGGTTATTTTTTATAAGAAAAACACACGAATCAAAAGAGAGATATCATGTCGGAATTTGACCTAATTCCCGAATTGGGAGATCGTATTACAATAGAGTCCACACTCTATGGTGAGACATTTGGAACAATTATTTATCGTTCAGAGGCACTGATTCGCATTCGTCCGTACAATGCCAGTGATAGGGGTATAAATTTTCCCCTAAATCCTGAAACTCAGGAATTTACAGAAGCACTTGGTGTTTCTCTAATTAAAATACACCGAAAAGCAACGGAGCCGCATTATTCCAAACAACTCTCTGTATTTCCAGGTGACCAACTTGATTTTCTGACATCCGACGGAGTTCCTTTAACAAATTATCCTTCAGGTGTTGTTGCTGATATTGTTGCAACGGAGGACCAGGATGCAATTCTTCTGGAAGACGGACGAATTCTGGATTTTCAGTTTGTGGGACCTCCTGAGCCTGTCGAAGTCATAATCCCTCGTGCATCTGAAGAAGACGTTGCTCAACCTGAAAATAATACTGAAATTGCAGTGAAGGAAGAGATTGAAGAGATTGAAGAGATCCCGGAATGGGAATTACCGCCTGCAATTGTGGAAGAAATTCCCACATCAGAACGCACGTATCCTGATTCAGTGCAACGAGAGGAGATGTTTATCAGTCTTCTTATGGATATTCCTCAAAACAAACAGAAAAATCCAAAGATTCTTAGAAATCTATATCGTAAAACTGATATTCTTTTATCACTGAAAAATTCGGTAGTTGTACGTGATGATTCTGGTTCCATACTTCCTGGAAAAGAGGTATCCTATACACCTCAAACAGCAAAAGATTGCATTACAGCGAATCCTGTGTCGGCAATTTTACCTGTTGCAGCAGTGAAAAAAGTGGTTTATACGGATGATGTGGATGACACCGGTGAATTTACGGATGTCGAAGTTCGACCAGATATTATGTCACTACTGGAATCGACTGAAAGTGATGCTGTATTTCGACCAGGCGTAGAGAACCCTTTCCTAGCCTACATAGACCTCCTTCTTCGAAAGAATCTTCCCACATTTGTACCTTTTCCTGGCATAGATTCTTCACTAAAAACGCAAGTTGATCAAGATGTACTGCGTACCAATCTTCCTGATGAACCGATTCAGGGATTTCCAAACAAACTGGGAATGGAATTGTATGATGATTCGGCAGTTACCAGTGAATTTATTGGAACAATTCAGGACCGCACAACGCGTGTTTTGGCGGGCACCTATTACCGAAATGAGGCAACGGGACAACGATTCCAAACAGCGCCTCCTGATACTGCTGCAACGGTTGCACATATTTTGCTCTCCCAAAGTCTTAGTGAATTTCGTTCTCCAATTCGGTCTTCCGTTCTTCTCTGGGATATCGAGGCGAGTGAACGTTCGCGTAAGAATACTGGAAAATTCTATAAAACCCTGCTAAATTCCTGGGAAGACCAGCAAGTACTAAATAATGACAATGATGTTAGTCTTTCTGCTGAAATTACAAAACGTCTGGACGGCCTTGCACCAACATCCATCGTCACTCGTTCCATTCTTCAAATCACCGATTCTATGGGTCTTCAACACTTAGAATTTTCGGAGGAAGTCTTGGCGCCTATTCTACAAGCAGTGAATGCTGGATGTAAGGCATGGGATGCTGCAATGGACAAACTTCGAAAACAAGTATCTGCAAACACGACACAAACATCTGAACCCACTCATCCTTCTGTTACAGCGGAGGATCCCCTATGGTCAACCGAAATACTTCAGGATGCTATTATAACCAACGTCTTGAAAGAATTTCAGGAAGTAGAACCTTCTCTGAAAGATACTGAAGCTGCCCGTGCAAACTATTTTTCCAATCAGGCACTTGGTACTCTTGAATATTACTGGTATGCGCTGGCCTCCAAGAAGGCCGAAATTCAGGAATATACCAAAAAAGTGTATTTGGCGGAACGCCTGCGTTTAGAACGAAACCTTGCAAACAAACGAAAAGATGCTGCCACTCTTTCAGCAAAGCCCGTAATTAATTCATGTCCCCATGTTCATGCATTAGAATCTATTCGAGGAATTCGTGAGGATGGAAAACGAATGCTTCTTTTTAAACAATTTGTGGACAAATACAAAGGTGGCTTAGACAAAGATTGGGTAACTTGTGCAAATTGCAAACAGGAATTGGTCTGTCGTCACGAACTCCTGCTTCTGAATGAGTTCTTACATCCTGGACGTGGACAAAGTCTCCATAAGTCTCTTCTTCTCGAATTTAGCGGACCCGTGTTTGAAGGTTCCTACATTTGCAAGAATTGTGGACAAAAAATTTCTGACCTAGAGTATGACACTGGTTTAGAATATGGAGATGACGGGCAACCACTTGTAGGTCGAACTATTGTAGATCCGAATGCTGATGATGCAGAAGAACTCGATATGACCGTTGCCATGGCAGAAGAGGGTAAGGAATCAGATACTATGGGATTCAAAGATGACAATTTACCCTATTTTTTCCTGGCTCGTGCTATCTTAGAAAATGCAGGGATAATGGCAAATCAAGATATATATGAAAGACTTATTAAATATGTAAAACTTTTCCTGGCAAAAGTAGTTCCAGAGAAAGAAAAATACGAGAAGAAACGTCTGGAGATGGAAGCACTTGCAAAGGGTAAAAAGGGCGCAGTTGTACCATTGCCGTTTGACATCTACGACGCGAACTTCCGAATAGGAGGCATGGGCGCACTTGTGGTTCTTGAACTCCAAACATCCAATCCTTCTATCCCCTTTCCTGCTCGAGGTTGCACACTTGATAAGACTGGATTTCCCTTGGATGCATCCGGAAATGGTGCAGTTCGTTATATTGCCTGTGTACTTGCCGGAATTATTCGTAAAGATTATCCGTGGGTCTCAGTTGCTTGGACACGTGAGACAAATATCAACAAACGAATTGATTTGGCAGAAAAAGCAATAATGAATTCCATGTTCTATATCCTGGCACTTTCGCCTATGGAAGGTCGTCCTCCCTATCCCGCAATTGCAAATCTGACCGAAGATTGTCAAGCACGTTTGGCGGAGACACGTGCTAAGCGTATGCAGGTTGAGACGGCAGAAAACGAAGGAATTGGTCTGGCATCTTCCGCGGATCAGTTGCCGCTTCAATTCCGCCCAATTCCTAGAAAAATCACGACTTCAGACAGTGAAACTGAAAGTGTTCAAAATGTGGGACAGTTTATCAGAAATACGAAACAGGCGGATTTAGACAAAATTGGTAAGTTTGTGAAAGACCGACAGCTCAATTTAATTTTTTCAGTTATGAATGAATTCCATGCAGTTGCCAAACAGAATACCGTAATTGCACAACCTCAACGTTCTGAATCAGTGTGTTGTTTTCAGCCTCTCAAGACACTCAAACAAACTGGATATGGCATTCAATCCATTTCAGAGAATTTGGGGGAAGCCCAGCGTGGCGAGGTAGAGTTGTTGGAAACTGCGGCGACTACTCTGCGAAATCGCAACCCTACACATTCTGCAAACGGTACCCATTTCTATGTACCCTGGTCAGCACCACCGGTAGAAATTTTGGAACCTCATGCGGATCCATCCATGTATTATTTACTTTTCCTGAAACACTGCTTCCGCGGTGCAAATATGGGAGGAGTCCACGAATTTCAGGACAACTACGAGTGTAGACACTGTACCTTCCGTATTCCTACAGAATTAGAATATATGGTTGCGGGAAATATTGCCGTAACGGACGGAAAACGATTTGAGGCGGCTTTAAAGGAGATGAATGCGGAAAGAAAAGCCCTTGTTCTTCAGGCATTTTCAGATCAGGGTGTGAACATTGACGAAACCTCATTCCATGACCTTGAAGATGCGATTCATACCATGAAAACCGTCTATCCTGCACAGGTCCCTCGCATTGAGGCATTTGAAGAGTTAATGGGCGAATTAACTGAGCTTGTTAGAGAAGCACCTTTCATTGCAAGTGCAAATGAAGACTGGAATGAATTCTTAAAAGGAATGCGGCAAATTCAAAAAGACTCCATACATGATGAACTGAAACGAAAACTGAAACTCAGTGGATTTTCAGGAATTGTGGAAGATCGAAAGGCAGGAATTCAACTTCGGCTAGTTTCGTTATTCGGCTCCAAACCTACCGCAACACAGAAACTTCTTGTGGAAGAATGCATTTCTGCGATTTCAGAAATTTCCGAAGGAATTAAAGGCAATGCGGCAGCCAAGAATCTGAAACTGATGTTTGGAATCCATGGAGAGCAGATTGCCCAACGCTACATTGAAAAACTGACACCTGCCTCCACGCGAAAATGGTTCCCCACTATCAGTCGTTCCCATAAAGAACTTCTCCAAAAAATCTGGGAAAATCAGAGTAACGTTGTTCAGACTGCAATTAAGGCGCTCGATGAAATCGAGTCCGAGGCGGTGCAATCCGCTATTCAAACATCTCTTCTCCAAATGTCCACATGGATTGGAAAATGGACACAAATTTGGATTGAAAAACTGCGTCCTATTTTTATGACAGAGGAGGAACTTCAAATGATATTAGATTGGTCAATTATACATATAATCGCAGCATTCTTATCGGATACCTCACCTTTTTACCAGACAATTACGGATGCCGACAGAAGGAAAGTGATTCCTTTTTTCCATTCCTGGATTTTAGATAGTCTGAAAACAACTCGACAACAGGTTAGTCGATTCCAGATGTCTGCTCATAAAATTCAAGAGGCAATTCAGGCACGCACTGAACTGGAACATGCCTATTTCGTGAAACGGTTTGATGATTTGGACAGGGATTTACGCAAGTTGGAATTACTGAAAAAGAAATATAAGATTGGTGACTGGAATGTGGGAACGACAAAGAATTTATTCTCTTATAACGCGGACTTCTTTGATTTTGAAAGGTCCCAAAGAGCGGCAATGGGTCTTCCTGATTTCGCGGATCACATTACAGGAGGACAGGCAAAAGTCAAAAAAGAGGATTATGGTTTTTATCAATTTGGGTCTGAAACAGTAAAGATGACGAATGAAAACGAACACCGAGTTGCAGCCGATGAGGACTAATCCGCCTTCTGTTTCTTTAATAATCCGTATAGAAGAGTAAGGGGTAGGAAAATCGTGGAAATTATATATCCAATAAGTGCACCCACAATTCCTACACCTGTTCCTCCAATTATAGCAAATCCGAAAATATAAGGTTCATATTCATGGCTAGCATTCTTTTTATTGAATAAAATGAATGGTAGATAAAGAAGATTTAATAATAATCCATATAAAATTCCCAATAGTCCGCCGAGTGCGCCACCCAAACATGCGCCCGCTACAACTCCCGTTCCAATTCCAATAAAGTAATGAAGTAGAATTCGACCTGTACCATTTTCCAAGTCAATCGCGAATTCAATATTCTTATCTTTTATGGAGAAACTGATAGGACTTGATGAACCTTTTTTGCATGAAGTTTTTGAATCCAACTCGGAATCAGAAACCTTGGAACTTACCGAATTTTCGGACTCTGTTTCTGAATCGGACATAGTGTTGCCTGAAATTATTTCCTCTGTACAAAATCTCAATTTTTATACATCATTGTATTGTAATATCACTTAATGTCCGTCAAGTAAAAACAGTCCAAGTCCGACAATTGCCATTCCAATCCATTGCTTTAGTGTATATTTTTCGTTGAGAAGACATGCCGCAACAACCATAGTTACTATATTACTTAGACCGTCCCAATACGAATTTATAATGGCTAAACCAAGTGTCTGAAATAACCAGACTAATATACCTGCTAGACTGAGATAAACTCCTACACCTAAACCCAAAAATCCATTACCTGCACCGTGCACATATTTTTTAAGTGAATAATCACCCAGTGCTTCCACAAGAGTCAAAATAAGTCCGCCAATAAAAGGCGTTGGTGTTATCATTTTACATAGGGAGAATAAAATCCCGGAAACTGTCTAGCTGTCTTCAATCTTGAGGGGTTTTAGTGTTTTTGAATCCATTAAATTTAGTGGATTCAAAAACACTAAAACTGTCTCTCTGCTACACAATAGAGATGACTGGGGCAGTCTGGTATGCAATATTAGTATATATTTTTGGAATGGCGGTAGTTGTTTATTATCGTCCCGCAATCATGTTTAAACCCAGTGGAACATGGAAAGAATTTGGATTAACGGAAGGATACACAATTTTTCCTTTCTGGATGTTTGTTCTTGTATGGTCTATTTTATCATATGCTCTGGTGACGATGGGAAGTGTATTTATATCAACTATTGTTGCTAAATCCCAAGAAATGATGCCGCAACTGCCGCAACTGCCGCAACTGCCGCAAATGAATCAAGCTATTTCAAACACAGCATCCGTAGCGGCTCCTATTTCTCAAGCGCCAATGATGAATACCATGGGTAACTATGCTACCGCAGCTTTTGCACCCATTGCCGCAAATGTAGCAGCAAATGCTGCTATGAATATGAAACTACCCGGATATTATATATTAGAAAATCTACCTGAAGGACCAAAATACGTATATTGGGGTTCTGATCCCCCTACGGAAAAGAATGTAATAGTTCGCCAACACATACCTGTCCAGTAAGATTAGCAAATAGCAGTCATATTTCCGCCTAATGCAATTCCAAACAGTATTGCCCAGAATGAATAATAGGAATATACCGCAGACTCGCGAATCTTTTCATCCAAATCGGGGGACATCACACCATATACAATATTTTTAAACCATTGTATGAAAGTCACTACAGTCAATACACCTGCCTGAATTCCAGTGCTAATGCCGGCATATGTACTAATCTTCCCATAATCTTTAACGCGACCACAATTCTTCTTTTGTTGTACCATAAATACTATAAAAGTGAGTACAAATGAAATAATTAGAGACATGATACCGAATGTTAGCAATAGACGATAATCGACGGTATTAATTCCAATCATGGTACTAATTCCCATAAAAACGAGCCACGGAAGGGACGCCATCACTATTCCGGCAATCAACATGAGAACATACAAAAGAGAGTTATCCATGCTTTTCTTCTTTCCTTCTCCCTGAAAAAAACGCCATGTCCAGAGCTTCGCGTTTGCCAACAATTGCGCCCGCCAAGATTGAAACAATTGACGATTGGATAAAAGGTAAAGCGAAAAAGTATGCTAATCTAGTTATTCGTGATGCAGACGGTGCTCTTCTAGTTCTAAATCCTGAAACGCTTGATTCAACCTCTCCGGTAAAAACGATTCAGAGAACGAAGGCCATAGATGCCATTGATTACTTGAATAATGGCCGTAATAAAGAACTCCGGGTGCAATCCCAAACACGAATGGACACTTTAGCAAAAGAAAGACATGCAAAAGCCGCACCTGCAAATGACCAATTTCGTGAAAAGGAACGACAACTTCTTGCAAAACACGTGGAATGGAAGGTTGCCGAACAACTTTCTGATAAAATACGCATCGCTACGGAAATTGGTATTCTTCAAAAGGAATTAAGCGCTCTTGATAACGAAAGTAGACAGGCCCTATTTCCTAAACGTTTCTTACAGGAAAAAGAATTTAAACGTATAATTCTCGATGATGATACTGGACAAAAACGATTTGCACAGAAAAATGTTTTTGTTATTAATACTGCTCAAACAGATGCGCATGACCGTGCTATTGCAGTTTCAGGTAACTAAGTATTACTGCAAAGTAGTCGTCTCCAATCCACTAAGATTGGGGACGACTAGAAGTGCAACTAGGGCTAACCAATCTTAGTGGATTGGAGAGCCCTACTGCAAAGGATATGCTTTCAATTTATCCTCTGATTTATCACAATCAACGGTTTCCATTCCATACTGAAAACATGTACCATTTCTATCCCTATAAATAATTTTTCCAACATTATCTATACTAGGATATTTAATTACGACAACTGCCGTCGGTTTCAGAATATAGACAAAAAAGAACCCTATTGTAAGTCCAATTAAGAATGCAGTAGGGCTTAATTTGTTCAAAATTTTCATTATTCCCTCTATGTGAATTAGAGAAAATGATACAATTTGAAACCTTCTTTAATACACCAGGAGTGTCTACACTCCTGAGTATATTATTAGGATTCGGAATCGCTGCTATGTTCCGACCCTTGTGTAATGGTCCCGATTGTGTTGTAGTACGTGGTCCTCCAGTATCTGATATTCGTGATTCAGTATATCAATTTGGTAAGAAATGTGTGGAATTTAAACCCAAACCTATTGCATGTCCTAAAGACAATACAGTCCCGGTCGTAGACACTGTTAGTTTTGCGGACTACCAAAACTAACATGCGTAGAAATATTTAATGAAATTCCACCCACCAGGGCAAACCAGGATAAACGATGTCTGACGGACAGGTGCAAGGAACTTCCATTGAGGACATTGAAATGGGAAATATCAAAAACGAGGCAGATTCGGAGGCTATGCGCCAAATTCTAAGCGAAATGAATGTTGTTGAAACCGCTGAACCTTCACAACCGCGTATGTCTCATGTTCCGCCCCAACCTCCTATTCCGGACTATAGAACCATGCAGCCGCCACCTCAAATGCACTATGCTCCCCGAATGCATATACAAGAATATGACCAGGAGTACGAACAGGAACCTCCGCCAGCCCCAAAGTACAAACAGATTAAACCAATTATTCGAAAAAACAAATGGTCAGAACTGTTTGATTCCGTAAAAGAACCCCTTTTAGTGGGACTTCTTGTTATAGTCATTCTATTTCCGAAACTTCATACACTAGGAAGTAAATATGCACCATGGGCCTACACTGTAGGTGGTCAAGTAGGATGGGTAGGGTTGCTCTTTTGTTTTATATTTGCCACCGGTATTTGGGGCATCTATAAGTTTTTTACAAATTAGAATTAGAAGAGTAACATGGCTAAACTAGAAAAAATGGTGGGTGGTGCACGAACAAATTTTGTGACTGCACTTCTCTTTTTTGTGGCCGCAATTGCCTATATACTTTACAAACAACGCCAAGTGCACATCTTACTGCTCCTAGGTATTTTTGCCGTATTATTCGGAGCGAGTAGCGATTTTACGGGCGCGTTATTAGCAGCATCTGTACTTTCCGTAGGGTACATATTCTTCATGGATAAACGAGTAAGTGAAGGATTTGAAGACAAGGGTGAAG
>JACCDH010143959.1_pt1 | contig 12339 bp, 11 predicted proteins | sample 7442481 | NCBI WGS metagenome assembly JACCDH01 (sample SAMN15323433, study PRJNA562643) | freshwater metagenome | isolation source: river surface water | place: USA:Blue River Watershed | collected 2017-08-15
AAGAATTTGCCGTTGAAGCCAATCTTGCGACTGATCCGCTGCTTGCCTACGTTCACAACAATGCCAGTTGGTACCTGAGTGGTACGCCCTGCGTTGTACTCGGCTGTCTGAAGCGACTGCCTTGGGCGTATCCCGAGTTTGGCCAGGGCCTGTGGTCCCAGGATCTCCAGCGGTTGCGCAGGAATGGGCTTGCCTGAAATTACACTGGGCTTGGCTTTTGCATAGATGCCAACGCCCAAGCGAACCAGAATACCAACGCTGGTGAGTTCCTTGAGCGCACGCTTGACCGATGCCTCGCTGCCAAACGTCAGGAAGTCGGCGGGGCGAAATACGAGATCGGTTCGTCCGCGAACGGAGCGTCTGATGCGGTCAGTGATGTTCATGGCTGAAAATATTGGTCATGCACCTGGCGTTAGATTGTTGGTAAACTGTTGTTGTGTATGGGAAAAATCTTCAAATACAGATCATTAACTAGAGTATACGTTTTCCCCGTTTAGTCCGCAAGACGCTCGCTTCATGCAGTGATTCGACAGACGCTAAAAAGGATGGGGGAGACAAGGGCGGGGCAGATCAGCGCAGGTTCTATAAGCGCCTGCTTACGGTGGCAGATGAGCGTTATGACGAACATCTGGGCACCCTGAACCAATCAGGCAAGGAGTCCAAGCATGGCAAGAAAACTCGATGATGTGATGGCCGCACTGCCCAAAGACCGGCAACAGCGGGTGGAAGCTCGCGCTATGGAGCTGGCCACCCTCAAGGACTTGCGTCTGGCCGTTCAGCCTTCGTGATCCTCCGCGATTTTCCTGAATAAGCCAGCTTGTTCGGTCTGGTGGCTGCTTCGCAGCGGGAGCTGTTGTTTACCGCTAACTGGCCAATTTAAACAAGAGGGCCAATTGCGGACGTTAGACTGGAAAGCGCAAAGCGCAAAGCGGATGCTGGATCACCCGATTGGGAGGGATAGTCTTTGCCGCCACTTAACTCAAACGGTACACTTCATCGGGAAGTTATATGGGACCCATTGCACTATTCGACAAGTCATTCCTGCAGTCGCTCTCTGTCGATGAATCCGTGTGGTTTGACCACTTCTTCCTGCCAGTAATCTGCCCAATTTTCTTTGTCGAGACACTCGCCGATCTGACTAAGCAGCCTCGCGCAGGCTCTACGAGGACACCTCAGGATGAAGTGCGCATACTTGCAGACAAATCGCCAGTAATGTCGGCCGCACCATGTGTGCATCACATGCATTTGGCGATATCAAATTTGCTCGGCCATCCAGCACCACATCTCGGTCAAGTACCACTTGCAGGGGGACGCCCTGTTAGAAACAAAGATGGCAAGCCGGGCGTAGTTTTCGAAAACTCCCCTGAAGCCGAATCATTTGCACGTTGGCAACGGAGCGAATTCTTTGAGGTCGAACGAGACATAGCATCGTCGTGGCGAGCCATGTTGGCCAATCTTAATTTGCCGGAAGTAGCTAGCAGCATTCGCCAGCTTGGCATTACGCCTCAAAGTTGCAAGTCGATAAATGAGGCATATGGCATTGCAGCCAGTCTTGTCCACTCTCGGGCAAAACCAGAAGTGCAAATTGGTCTGCTGTTTTCATTCCTCCATGTGCCACATCATTTGCAGAGACAGATTATTTATGGATGGTCTTCTGCCGGATTTCCGCCGCTTGCCTCATACGCCCCATTCGCAGCGCATGTACTGACAGTTGAACTTTTCTTCCAGATTGCACTTGCAGCCAACCTGATCTCGGCAGAACGCGCGTCAAACCGAGCTGACATAGCGTAGCCGCACCCATTGCCTCCGCCTTGAAGGGTACTAACCAAGCGGGCGACGAAACCAGGGCAGGAAGACTCTGGTTTTGCTTCTTTGCGCCTCGTGAAGCGGGGGAAAGTGGGATTCATCGCTTCTTCCGACACTGGGGCGGAGAAGCCCTCTACAACTCTCATGAGAACAACAATGCAACCTCGCGGGCATTGGCTTCTATTGGTACACCGTGTGTAGTTGAGGCCGCTGTGCAAATCCGTACGCTATCCCAATACAGCTTGAATCGCCCCGGGTTTTGAGGAGGCTCCACACTTTGAGAAGATGGAGCCATGAGCAAGAAATCAAACCGTTTTTCACCCGAGGTGCGCGAACGCGCTGTTCGCTTGGTGCTTGAGCACCGAGGCGAATACCCATCCCTTTGGGCCACCATCGAGTCCATCGCCCCCAAGATCGGGTGCGTACCGCAAACGCTCAACGACTGGGTTCGCCAGCACGAAGTTGACCAAGGCGTGCGTGATGGCATCAACTCTGATGAGCGCGTACGCATCAAAGACCTGGAGCGCGAAGTCAAAGAGCTGCGCAAAGCCAACGAAATCCTCAAGCTGGCGAGCGCTTTTTTTGCCCAGGCGGAGCTCGACCGCCGACTCAAGTCCTGAGAGCGTTCGTTGACAAACACCGCGATACCTACGGGGTCGAGCCGATTTGCAAAGTGCTGCAAATTGCCCCGTCTGGCTACAGGTGCCATGCAGCACGCAAACGCGACCCCAAACTGCTTGGTGTACGGGCCAAGCGGGATGTCCAGTTGATGCCACAAATCCAAGCCGTTTGGCAGGCCAACATGCAGGTCTACGGCGCTGACAAGGTCTGGCACCAAATGAACAGAGAAGGCACCCGGACTTTGAGTTCATGCGCCTGACTGGTTGCAAGAATTGGCAAACACCCATTTAGTGGCTGCTTTGCAAAAACATCAAAGAATGACTGCTTTCAGCCAAAAAGTCAGCGCGCGGTGGAGGCCAGTTTCGGGTAATCGATCCTCGCTCAACTTGTACAGATGCAGCGCTGGCTTCCCAGCCTCCGATCAATGGACAGCACACACATAGTTCCGGCGTGGAATGCTGGGTCAGAATAGCGTCTGCTGACATCACTCTGAGATAGTCGATCCATGAACGAAGATTGGATTCTTCAAGCATCTGAAATTCGGCGGCCTTTTTCGCGGGCGGCCTGGGTTCCCCTTCGTGCGTCGCTAAATGACGAGAACGGCAACGTGAAGGAAATTGGGTATGTCGGCGACGTATTCGCTTGCGGCTCCGTCGCCTTTCCCAAACAGCATCGCGAGTTCGCCGAGCGCTTGAGTTGGAGCGACATCGGAATTGGGCACACCGTTGCACCGTATGCATACTCGGACGGCCATTATTCGCCAATCGATGAATATCAGTACAACGATAAGGAGCCCATTGGGATCAACCTCGTTTTCGAGCATCCGCGGCCTGTGGTCGGCGGCCGGCAGTGGATACTGAATCCCGACCTGGTTGTCGCGCTTCGCCTGATTAAGGAGGGGCTGAACTGGGTCAGGCCGGAAGAAGACTTTGTCGTGGTCGCACGGGAGACGGTGGACAACGATGGCAGCCATCGCCTGATAGAGATCAAGCGCGAGTTCCTGATGGACTATCTGGCTGCGCGCGGCCTGTCCCTTCGTCTGTCCTATTACCGCCAGCGCGTCGAGAACGTAGCCGACTTCAAAGACAGCCCCTATGCCGACCTGAACGAGATCCAGGAGCAGCGTGAAGGTGGAAGGTACGAGCTGCGCATCAAAGAGCTGAACGCAGTCTTCGGCGGGAGCTGGGCGTCGTTTCGTGTATGGCGCACTGATGTCGACGAGCAGGAAGATGCTCCGGTCATGGGGCCTGAGACGAACGACAACACCGCCTCAGAAAGCGCCGAGGGCCATCAAAGCGGCTACCCCGGCGTGCGCGTAGAAGGCGAGTTCTGGCGAGACGAATGGATCGAACATCAGGGAAATAGCACGCGTGTGCGCGGGGACAAGAATCAGAATCTGCCGCACTTCGTCGTCGACACGGATGGCTCGCGCAAGTTCTCGGCCGAGCTCAACGACGAAGATATCGGACGCTGGCTATGGTTCCGCCCGTCCGTGGTCAACGAACTCCTGAGCCATCGAGGCTTCTCCCTGGAGTGGTACACGGCTGAAACCGGTGCAATCAAATCCACTTCGGGGTATTCAACCCATTTCGGTATCAACGCCTCGGAACTCATAACCGTCTACGCCTATGACATCGCCAGGCTGTCCGCCTGGGAGCAGCTCCTCTGGGCCGCAAGCAACGTCGCGCCGGAGGGCAAGGTTAGTGCGGAGCTCCTCGCCTCGCAGGTCAAGGCGCAACCAGCGAATACCACTGCCGTGGAGGAAATTCTGTTTGGGTACATGCGGTTGATGGAGGCGGACTTTCGCAAGACATTTAGTGTTCCGCTGTTTTTACATGATATTGACGATGCGGCGTCGATGCAGCACGTCTCTCGCTTTTCGAGCAAGGACCTGGCGTCGCTCTTGCGGCTGGCCAAGGAGCTCGTTCGCATCTTCTCCGACCGACTCGACGTGCGCTCTCTTCGAAAGCTGTCCAACCACCCCGACAAGGAGAAACTAGCCTCTAACAAGTTGCTGCAGAACATCCTGGCCCAGAAGGCCGGGGAGGCGCGCGCTCGCGAGGTCTTCGCTGCCATCGTCGGAGCCTACGACATGCGCGTTGGCGACGCGCACCCGACGAGCTCGAAGATCGATGATGCCCTTAAGCTCGCGGGCATCGACACCGCGGCGTCGTATCTTCGGCAGGGCGAGCAGTTGATCGGAAACTTCGGCCACGCCATTTGGTGCGCCGGGAGCCTGCTCTTCGGCGGCCACGAGAAAAGCTAGTGATAAGTCGTTCGCCCTCAAAGACGGCTGACGGCCCAATAGCGGCCGGTCGGCGGATCGGTGATAAGTGGCCGCAATCAGCCTCAACATGACATCCGCATTGTGGGCACCGAAGTAGGATTTTGCTGCTCATCCTTAGGCAAGATCGTGGATTCAATGGCCGCGTAATGGCAATATGAGAAAAATGCCAACGGAGGTCAGCATGCAAGACATGAGTTATTCCACTGCAATGGTGGACACGCAGCGCTATGTGGCGCTGGACCTGGAGTACAACCAACCCAGTGGAACCATTATCCAGGTGGGCGTGGCCATCGGCAGCGCTTCGCAAAGCCAGCACGAGTATGTCGTGCGTCGCTGGGACTTAAAAATTGATGAGCCCATCAGCGAGTTCATTACGCAGCTCACCGGGATCACCGATGAAGATTGCCGTACCGGTGTGACACTGGCGCAATGCGCACAAGAGCTTGGCAAGCTGCTGGGTGAACATGAAGTATTCGTGAATCCGGTAACTTGGGGCGGTGGTGACTCTACTGATCTACTGCATGCTTTCGCTCAAGCACAGGTCGAGTTCCATCATTTTGGGCGTCGTTGGATTGATATCAAAACATGGACCACTTTGCTGTCTCTGGCACGCACACAAAGCGCCAAGATCCAACATGGTGGTTTGTCCAAGGCCATGGCGCGCTACAAGCTGCAGTTTGTTGGCAAAGCTCACCGGGCCGATGTCGATGCGTTCAACACGCTTCGATTGTTCTTCGCCATTTTGGAGCGTCAGCGGATCTTGGAGGCCTGTGCCGCCCGGATGAAAAACCTTTGAATAAGCACGTGGCTTGCTTGCGTGTCTGGCAGAAAGAGTGTCTTTGAATGTGTCAGGGAAACCGGGGGAAGCCCAAAGGGCTCTTAGATGGTCCGTGGCAGACGTAAGCGCTCTTGGCTGGTATGGCTTGACATGAATTGCTCATGCCAAAGGTCTGGCAGTGCATTGCGTGTGAACCACACCATGGAGGCCGCCTGAGGAGGCTTGCCATCCAAGATGTCCAGCACCAGTGAAGGATCCAGCAGCGTCAGTCTCAGCAGCTCGTTGACCGTACTCGAGTTGAGTCCTTCCAGTTGGGCAATTTCTGAACCACTGCTGACCTCGCCGTCATCCAGCAGGCGCTGCCAGTAATAGGCACGAGCCAAACCCTGAAACAGCGCGATTTGGATGCTCTTATCTTGGGTGAATGCGTCCAAGTGATCCTCTGCCGACTCTGGGGCCATCACCAAAGTTTTGCGGCCAGGACGTCGCTTGAGTTTGAACGGGCCACGAGTGGAGATCTGCAAATCACCGTTGTTCAAACCCCCACTGAGATTGATTGTGCTCATGTTGCCATCTCCATTGCCAGTTTTTCTGCACCAACTGTTCCTGGTTTCATGGTGTTGAGCAGGGATACCCAATCTTTGGTGCGCCAACTGATCTCGAGCGTGTCGTCGCTGTGTAGCGTGACTCGCTCCACCAAACTACGAATGATGTGGCTCTTGACTTGATCAAAGTAGCTGTCCCAGATGTTGGCTGTGTGCTGCAAGATCAGCACAACCGCCTGAGCCTCTGGAATTTCAGGGTTGAGTGCTTGTATCCGATGCCAGTATTGATTGAGCATCGTGCCTGAGCGCAAGAAGTCCAGCACCTGCCGCGTGACCTCCTGTTCGACTGGTTCGGCCGGTTGATTCGAGATATCGCTCTGACTTGCACCTTCGTGCATTTTTCGGTTATGCACGTAGTAGCGGTAGACCTTGCCCGATTTCTTTTGTGTGGCCATCGGCAGGTACAAATCACCCCCGGGGCTGTAAATCAGGCCCCTCAGCAGAAATTGGGTACGTGCCTTCAAAGACCAAGTGGCCTGGGCCTTCGCTTCGCTGGGGCGTGACATTAATTGTTGTACGTTGTCCCATTGGACTTGCTCGATCAAAGGAGAGTGAGCGCCCGCAAAATATTGACCCTTGTGCGCCAGCATGCCCAGATACACCCGGTTGTTCAGCACCTTGTAGAGCGACTGCTTGCAAAAATTCCGCCCGGATTTGGTCAGCAGATTCTGCTCTTTCATCTGCTGGACCATCTGCGTGACCGATCCTGTGCTGGCATAAGTGTCAAAGATCCACCTCACCGTTTGAGCCTCTTTTTCATCGATCAGCAGCAGCCGGTTTTCAACCCGATAACCCAGAGGAACGGGCCCACCCATCCATAGCCCCTTGCGCTTGGATGCCGCTATCTTGTCTCGGATACGCTCGCCCGTCATCTCACGCTCGAACTGGGCGAATGACAGCAGCATGTTTAGCATCAACCTGCCAGTCGATGTGGATGAATTGATTTGTTGGGTGACTGAGCTGAAGCTGACCTTGTGCTTGTCAAAGATCTCGACCATCTTGGCGAAATCGGTCAAGGAGCGGGAAAGGCGGTCGATCTTGTAGATCACCACCATGTCAATCAGACCGGATTGGATGTCCACCATCAGACGCTTGAGACCCGGGCGCTCCATGTTTCCGCCCGAATAGCCCGGGTCTTCATACGTGTCTTGCACTAGCGTCCAGCCCTCTTGGCGCTGGCTAATCACATAAGACAGTCCGGATTCACGCTGGGCATCAATCGAGTTGAAGGACTGGTCCAATCTTTCGTCAGAAGAAACGCGGCAGTAAACCGCACACCGTTTTGGAGTTACCGTGCTCATTTGCTACCCGCCATGTTCTTGATGCCAAAAAAGACCGGTCCAGACCATTGCGTACCAGTGATGGTTTTGGCGATCGCTGAGAGGCTGCCGTAAATCTGCTGGTTGTACTCATACCGACCGTCAGACAGCACATGCACCCGGTGTTGCCTGCCATCGAACTCCCGCACCAGTGTGGCTCCTGGCATGGCCACTGCTTTGGCGGGCGTCTTGCTCTTGATTTTGGAAAGGTGCTGACCGCAGTCAGCCAGCCTTTCTCGGGTGGACTGTGGAAGGGAACCAAAGGCCAGCTCTTGGAGCCGATAGGCCAGGCGCGAGGTCAGGAACTTTCGATTGGGATGTTCTGGGCGGCTCGAGAAATGTAAATCCCAGACTTTCCAAAGATCAGGCATCTTCATGGCGTGCAGACCTGCGACTTCACTCTGCACGGCGTTGAGTTTGTCTTGGCTGCGCTTCTGGCGTGGCGTGATGGCTCTGCTTTTCATTGGTGATTCCTTGTTGTGTAGACGGGTTCACATTCACGCTCTGCCAGGCATGGAAGTCCACGAACTCGTCGAGGTCAGTGGCATAAACCTGACTGCTGTGTGCTTCGCTCAGCATCTGGTGTTGACTGACGGCGCCTTGAGCCATCAGTTCGCTGATCTGGGACAGGGAGAGAAGTCCGCTCTTTTCAGGGCGCTTGCCACGGTGGCTTGTGGAGTGGTTCGGCTTGGTATTCATGGAGAGGAATTGCGTCAAAAAACTGTCTACAAATCGTAGGCGCTACCCCCTCCAGCTGTAACGTGTTTTAGGGGGACTCCAGCTGGAAACGTGCATAAAACCAAGGTTTTTGAGGTGCCGTCCATGATCCATGCGGCTGACAGCAGCGGTTTTGACAAATTTGGCGAAAGCTGTATATTTATATGGGGTATCCACTTAGCTCCACTAAGCTGATTTCCTCTGTTTTCGGATCGCAACGTCCTCGTAGGTCACGGGTGCTGTCACCATCGCCTGCTGGAGCAATCTGTAGAACAACAAGCCCCTTGATCCAGAGCTTCGGCGATTGAATCGGAACACAAATTCGTCCAGATAGGCGTCCAGTTGTCCAGGCTGCACAGAGCCATGATGGGTGCCCAAGATCCAGCGCTTGATCAAAGCGGCCACCCTGTGAACGCCTGCCATGGAAACATGTGCGGGCACGTCGGAGCCCAGCATCACGATCTTGTTGTGCAGATAGCCCAGGTCCTTGAGCTTTCTGTAGGAAGCCAGGCCGTCTGTGCAAACGACGCTGCCTAGCTCGATCATTTCCTGCACGAACCCGATCACGTTTTCGGTGTTGTCGCGATCAATCCGGCGAAGTCGGATGCGCCCAAATCCTTTGGGCTCCAACATCTCGACAGCGATGATGACTTGTACTTTATTGGTATTGCTCTTGCGCCCTACAGAGGAAACAGGTTGTACTCTGTCGCTGATGGACAGATAGGTCTCATCCACTTCGACCGTTCCCTTGAGCTTGTCTCGGTCGGGTCTGACCATGGCACGGCGGAACCTGTGCAGCATCGTCCAAGCCGTCTGGTAGCTGCCCAAGCCCAGAACACGCTGCAAACCCAAGGCGCTGACGCCTTGTTTTTGATTGGTCAAATACCAAGCCGCCGCAAGCCAAATGCGCAAGGGTGTTCGCGTTTTGCTGAAGATCGTTCCGGCCGTCACCGATGTCTGATGTTTGCAAGCGTTGCACATCAATCGAGCACGACTGGCCCGATAGGGTTCAGCCATGGCACCACAAGCCGGACAGACAAATCCATGCGGCCAACGCAGCTTCTCCAGATAGGCCGAGCAGGCCTCATCGGTGGGAAACCAGCTCAGGAATTCACTCCAGTTACGGGGGTAGTCTTTCTCCGCAACGGGCGATAACATATGGACATTCATCCAGTGATTTTACGCAAGTGGAGCTAAGTGGATACCCCATATATTTATCCAGCAATCTGGCAAATACTGATTTCCAGCCCTTGGTTAAGAAACTGGGGGTTGAGACGCCTCATTGCCAAAAACTAACAACAACAAAGGAGCCAAGAAATGAGTCGCCCCCAGACCTATGCCGACATCCTGCTGAACCTGCCCGTCGACGACACCCTCAAAACCTTCATCGAGCGCCACTCCCTGCCTTTGCCAGAGGGCTGGATCTGGCATGACTCGATCCAAGCCTCCAAGAGCCTGATTGGCTTGATTCAGCTGCATCCAAATGTCGCCATGCGTGACCGCATCGTGGCCGGGCTACACGCCAGTACGCTGTTGGCCCACCCCTTGGGCAAGCAGGCCATGTTTCAGGCTGCGCATGACCGACCAACCGAATTGATGGGGCTCATCGCTTGCAAGAGCGACCTGCACCGGGCCTTCTGGCTGTACGTCCATCACCCGGCGCTCTTTGAGGCGGCGGCCGAGATCGAATACCTGGACCATCATGGCCAGCAAGCCCAGCAGCACGACTTGGGACTCAAGGGGACCATCAAGCGTGACGAGACCTCGATCGCTGCATTCGGTGACGCCATCAAAGGCTTTTACCAGCGGGAATTGGGATGTGGCGAGGTGTGCGTGGTCAATGTGCTGGACCGGGCGCGCGGTACGCAGCTGGTCTCCATCCATGCCAAGGACCTGGCCACTGCCAAGCTGGAATTCGAGGGCAGTCAGCTGCAGCGTAGGGTGGGTAGCCCGAACATCCACATGGTGCTGGAATATGCGCAAGCTACCGGTGTGGCCCGCACCATCATCCGGGGCGGTGCCAAGTACCACGCCATGTTGTGTGAGGCCTTCGCCAGGCACCTGCTGGGCATGGATGCCGATGCACAGCGGATCCGGACGCCGCAACTGGATCTTTCGAACCTGCGCTTGGGGATGAACATACCGCAGGCTATCGAAGACGGTTTCGTGGGCCTGCAGGTCAAGAGCGTCAGCGTGGTCAGCGATTGCGGGCAACTCAAACTGGAATGCACCGTCAGGGCTGCCAGCGAGCAGCGGTGCGTGACCGACTTATTGACGCAGTATTTTGGCTCGGCCAATCCGCTTACTCGGGGCTGGATGATCCAGGCGGCTGTGCTCAATTTCTACCTTGCACCAATGCAGGGCAAGCGCCGCCCTTCGGTCATCAGTGTCGAATTGACCAGCAAAGGGCGGCTGAACCTGCACAAGTTTGATGAAGAGCTTCGCACGCAACTCGAGGGCTATCTTGTTCAACTGGGAATCCTGCAAGGGCAGCAGGTGTTCACAACCGCTCAGGTGCTAGGCGTTGTCTCCGGGGGCGTCACTGATTTGTTCGTCGAGGGGCGTGAATGAAGTTAACGCAAAACCAGCAAGCCTTCAACTTGGCCGCACAGTTGTTCATCCGAGGGGGATCAACTCTGGAATGTCATTTGCGTGCCGAGGAGGTTGCAGCGCTTGCGTTACTCAAGCAGGTAAAAGCCGTCACGACGGGCGTGGTCAATCAACGAGAGGCCGAATGTGCCTTTTGCGGCATGTACCGTGGCCTGATTTTCAGGAGCGATGAGGGGTTGATGGTGCAGTGTCCCGACTGTGGTCCGTTCCGGCTGGATCCCGCCAGTCAGCGCAGTTGGAAACTCGATGATGAGTGGTTGATACGCAAATTGCGGGGTGCCATGGACATGGTCCCACATGAGTCCATCACCGAAATCACAGACGGGATATGGGACATTGGACGTTATAAAAAACGCAGTGTGGTGCTGGCACGTCGGATTGACCTGGTGGAGCGCCATGGACTGCGAATATTCCACGGGCCGCAGCCGCGTTCTCAAAGCTGGGTGATCACACCTAGACCCCTGGTGCGAACACCTCCGGATCCATTGGCTGGCATCGCCACTTGGTGGCTACTTGAAGATCGGTTCGCCTTGCATGGCATGGCCCTGCGCTTGTTCGAAGATGATGCGGGTGAGATTGCTGATGCCAGTGACACGGTCATCCCTGTTGCCGTTCACGGACCGTTCAATTCTGACTTCACCTGGGTGCATCTTAAGGACTGGATGCACGGCCCGGTCCGATTGACTGAGGCTCAAACGCGCCTGTTCGCTACGCTCTGGAAACACCGGCACCAGGCACAGTCGGCCGAATTCCTGATGCGCGAAGCGGGGCTGGACAGTGCGCGGCCCATTGATGTGTTCAAGGTGAAGGCTGCAAACCGGGGGGATCCCCTCTACGAGGGGCCATTGCAAGCTTACGAAAAACTGGTCGGTCGACAGCGCAGGCTGGGCCTGTATCAGCTGGTCGGGGTGTAGCCGTCATGCCGTTGCTGGAAGTTTCTAACAAAAAACCTGACTTCTAACATCAAGAGTGTTGGATTCTGCTTTTATGTTCGTTGCAAGCACTTGTCTTCTTCGAGCCCCGTGTAGTGCTGATGGCATCGTTGTCCAGGTGTGGCGCTATGAGTGCCTGCTTGGGCCGAAGTGCTGGGATTTCGTGCATACCCATGCCTGCATGAAAATCCTTCACATCAATTGCTACGAGATGAAGGTCGCAGTTGTTGAATGGCCCTGATTTCATATGCGTTGATCAGCTTTTTGAAGTACTTGTAGACATCATCCATCTTCACATTCAGATGGATGCTAGAAAACCCTTCATCATTTTTGTCCACCGCAATCACACCAGTGGCCACGCTCTTGAAGTGCTCGGGATCTTTGTGTCTGATGGGCTGGTAGGCATCGATGGCCGCAAAGACATCATCAAGCGTATAGCCGTGGTCTCGCGTGAGGATCATCAGATCGTAGATGTCCCGAGACTTCACTCGGTCATAGACGACGATGCTTTTCATGACAAGAAGCCCATCGACGCCCAGCACATCAAATCCGCCCTTGGAAACCACCACCTTGGGGGCTGACTTCAGGAAGTCAATTTGTGCCTTGGGTCGATCGCTTTCATTGCGCGAATGAAACGTCACCTTGGCACCATCGATCAGGTAGT
>JACCDH011767445.1_pt1 | contig 12339 bp, 21 predicted proteins | sample 7442481 | NCBI WGS metagenome assembly JACCDH01 (sample SAMN15323433, study PRJNA562643) | freshwater metagenome | isolation source: river surface water | place: USA:Blue River Watershed | collected 2017-08-15
CTCCTTAATAGTTTTAGATGAGTTTAAAGATTTCAATATTAATCTACATCTATGATAATCCATGTTTAATACTTCTTCCATATTAATAAAATTTTCTAAGTACTTCAATAACATCCCATGCATCTTCCAATGCATTATGAGTAACAAATCCACTAACACCAGCACGCTCCTTACAAGTTGTTAAGTTTGGTAATGATGTGTCATTCTTCCAATCAACCATTAGGATTGCAGGATCTAAAACTCTTTGACGAGTACGAATTAATTTCTGCCACCAAGGTAACTCTTGTAAGAATAACTTATCAAATGTTCCAAAGTTTTTACCCGCAACATTTAATGTAATTGGTTTCGTACCATTGTTAATTGACGGTCTTAAATAACCATTACTCATTTGAACGTATCCACCACTATTATCACCTCCTTGGAAATATCCATTCGCTTCTAGCCACCAATAGAATTCTTTCACAACTTCTTCTTTCTCATAGAACTTATAACCATATGGTTGTGTGTCCTCCATCATTGTTAGTTTCTCCCTATCTTCTTTGTTTGCCTCCAAATATAATCCCATCAAAGAAATGATATGTTGATTCATTGTGAGAGCTCTTGGTGAACCAACGATTTCATTTTGGAGAACGATTGCGTTGAACTTAGGACATTCATCAAACGATAATTTCTTTTCAGTATCTTCAATGATTGCACCGATAGATAATACTTTGTGTTTTTCATGGTCAAGACCTGATGTCTCAATGTCTATTGATACGTAAATCATATTTTAATATTCAGTTTTTATATTCTCTTCATGATGATTTTTACTATCTCCTTGAGTGGTAATGGTTTCACCCATTGTAGTGAAGTAATGTGTTTCTAAACCGTCGCGAAAACGATAAACTTTTACACCATCTTTCTCAAATAGATATGTTACTTTGTATTCATCATTATTTGTTGTTGACCTTTCAATCCCATCACCTAAGCATGATGTTAGTGTGATTGAAATAAAAAATAGTCCTAAGATTTTTCTCATATTAGTATTTGTTTTTTTCTGATTTACCTAAATGTACGTGACCCTTAATTCTTCCATTAAAGTTATCTTCTTCAATCTCTTTGTCAACAATCTTTGATGTACTATTTTCACTTGTCAGTTCTTGTAGTATCTTTTTTGCAATTGAGTTTGCATATTTTCTTTTGTGTTTAGTATTGTCCGCACCTAATAACGGTGCTTCAAATTCAACATCTAACTCCAAAGTAATTTGATATCTAAATAACATAATAATTGATTTATAATCCTAAAACTTTTAATTGATCTATTGTATGTTTTGCACTAACGTGATGAATACCAATTCCGCCAGCATCTCTCCACCCTTGAATATTATCAATCCTATCATCAATTAAAATATTCTTAGGACCCGCAAAATCTTTCTTATGTTTTGCACTTCTAAGAATTAGATGTGTGTCAGGTAATTCTCTACTTACCCAATCATGTTTTGCAACTCTTGAATCTTCTTGTCTAGATGGTGCTGATAATAATTCTGGTGTATATTTTTCAATATATTTCCACAATCTTTTACCATCCTTCATCCACTCAAGGTTAATCCAAAAATCATAACCAGCCTCATTAATTGGGTCCCAAAAATGAGTATCGTTTCGATGTTCACCATCTAACTGATGTCCAGTTAATTCAAAGTAACCTTTATCGAAATCAACTAAGACTCCGTCCATGTCGCAATAAATTTTGTAATCACTTTTCTCCATAAATCAAAGATACGAAAATAATTTCGAATATCCAAAAAAATTGCATAAAAAAACCCTCACATTTTTGTGAGGGTTTTTGATATTATTATTGTTTAATCTTTGGCCACAACTTCACCAGTTCTGGCATTAACTAAAAACAAATTACCGTTAGCATCTTTGGCTGGATATACATCAACATCACCACCATTCATATCTTCATCTATCTCCTCTTCATGAGCAATACTATCAGGATTAACATCCCCAACTTCTTGTTCATTAATTATGTTTGAGACGATACGTTCGATGTCTGATTGTTTTAATTTAATTACTTTTGACATGATTCTTTTTATATATAAATACTGTTTATTATGATTTTTTCTTATGAATACCCTTCTTTTGATTCATTTTACGGGTAACTTTACCCATTTTAATACGATTTTTGTGTTTTTGTTCCCTTTTTGTCATGTAAATAAATATGTCAAAAGGGCACAAAAAACCCCGATGGGAATATCCTAATCGGGGTTTATAAACTACTAATTTATTCCTTTAAATAGTTGGGGGGTAGTTCCGTATACTGGTAACTTACCATCCCATTTATTGATATATTCCAATTGAATAAGTAATGGTGTTAAAGTTTGTTGTTTCATTCTGTTTGCTTCAGCCTCCGCCTTTGCTGATGTAAGTAAAGCTTGAGCATTACCTTCGGCGGTCGCTACTTTAATCTTAGCTTGAGCCTCGGCTGTCTTCACCTCATTTTCGGCACGAAGTGCAGATTGTACGGCGTTATTCTTAGCTTCAATAGATTTCTTAAACGTCTCAGGATAAATCAAATTTGAAGTGAATTGATTAATTACAAACCCCTCTTTTAATAATTGACCATCCAATAATCTACGAACTTCTATTTCGTATGCTTGTCTATTACCAATCAATTCATCTGCGGTATATTTGTTAGTTGCCAATCTGAATGCATCGTACACTGCCGTCTTTAAGAAACCTTCTTCAATGTCTTCCAATGGTCTACGGTACTTACTAAAGATAGTCGGTACTTTCTCTCTTTGTACTGAGTAGTTCATAATAGGTGATACCTGAAATTCAGAACCATCTTTACTGTTCACTACAAATGAATTTTCTCCTTTATATTCTTTATGTTGAATAAATGTTGGGAACTCATACACTGTTGTTGTGATTGGGTTGTAAAATACCATACCTGTAACTGCAACAACATCATCAACTCCCTTATTGTCACCATACTGATTTACTTTAATTCCAACATGTCCCGCGTCAATTCTCTCACATGAGAAGAATAAAAACGTTAATGTAAAAAATAATCCTACTCCGATTAAAATGTTTTTCATAATTTGTTTTCTTTTTTGTTCTTGTTCTTGATTAAATTGTGTTTCTAATTGGTTGAGTTCTTCCTCTGACCTACGATTACCGTAATTATCATAACGATGTTCGTATCTACTAAATGATGCCATATTATTTCTTTTTTGTTTTTACTTTTGGGTGAATCGTGTGAGGTTCTACTTTCTTTTTATATGTTCTTTTCTTCTTAACGATTTCTTCTTGTGGAATATAATCTAATTCAGTTTCACCAGGTTTAATTGGTTCTTCTTCATCGGATAAAAGTTCAAATAACTTTTTCCATTGTACAAAATGAAATACAAATAGAAGTAAGAAAATTCCTATCAATAGCGATAAGATGTTTAAAATTGTATCAGGTGCGGTTAAACCTGGGAACACAATAAATTGGAACGTTCCTCCAATTCCAAATACAATCCCAACAACCGATAATACATTTGTGTTAAATGTTTTTTTTAATGTTTCTTTCATGTGTAATTTTTATATTAATATAAAGAAGATTTTTGATATTACAAAATTATTCTGATTTATTTTTATATTGAATATCAATATCACCCATTAGTATAATTTTTTTACCGTACACATCATCAAAGAGAATACCCTTACCCATCATTCTAAATGTTTGAGCATAGTAGGTTCTGTCATTACCACTTACAATTGTATAAGTGGCGTTGTCTCGTTTAGTGTCCTTAGATACCCATAAAAGAAACGTGACAATGATTGTTGAACTAATGATTAGTTTACCAAGATATTTGTAATTTACTTCTCCCATTTTGTTTATGTTTAAGTTACCCCACTATACCCACAATGTCATCCAAATGATGATCATCGGCACCCATTTCAGAACCAATCTTATGTTTCTTAAGTGCCTTGATTACTTCCTTTAATTCATATGGTGCAAATTCCATACTACCATCCATACCCACATCCATACGACGACCATTGCTAATCTTCTTATCGAATGGTAAGTGACAGTGTCCATGTAAATGAATACGACCTTTACGAAGACCGTTCCAAGAACTAATTGGATAATGACACATCTCAATAGTTTCACCTTGGTATTGAAATTGGTCAAACCAACTAACTGATTTGAATAAGTCTCTTACACCTCCTCGGTTTCTGTCAATGTGATGGTCATGATTACCAAGAATCAAATGTATGTTCTTACAAATCAATCGATTGTAGAACTCCCCAATGTTTTCAAACCCACCAAATGACCAGTCCCCAAGATGTATTAACACATCATCCTGTCCGACTAATTCATTAATGTTATTAACAATTGCAGCATTCATCTTCTCAATAGTTGGGAAGTCTCTTGTTTGTTTTTCTGGTATCGAACCATCAGGCATTCTCCAATTAGTTACACCTCTACATATGTTAGTGTGACTATAATGTGTGTCGGATGTTATCCAAACCTTTATGTTATCATCTATCTTTATCACTTTGAAAAAATTTAAAATCTTTTAATTTATCTTGTTTTTTTGGTGGCGGAGGTGGTGGTGTGTGATTAAAATCGGGAATATCTTCACGATAATTGTAATGATATTTTTCTTCTTCAGGGTCTTTCATTATTAATGCGATTATAGGACCTAACAATATTGCGAAACAAACTGTCTCAAAATTTACTCTATGGTGTTTATTGAAATAGTATAACACATAAGCGGTGCTTGTTAACCAAAAAACTCCGACGACGAATAGCAATTCTTTATCCATTACTTTCAATTTGTTTGAAATAATTTTGAATAGTCATCTCATTCCAATTTGTTTTATCACCACTTCTACTTGATGGTGCGAAATAATTATCAACCGCATTGATGTAGAATGAATGTTCACCTTGATTAAATTCTTCCCACTTATCTTCAGTTAAGAATCGTTTAATGTTAAGTTGTTCCAATCCAAGATTATCAAACGATACTATCTCTTTCGCATCAATAACTTTCTTAATCCACCAATACCATTGTTGGATATTTTTCTTAACTTCATCGGAATAATAATCAACACCAAATCCAAATGTTTTATAACCTAATACAAGAACTTTTTTAATTGGGTTGTTTATGATGTCATCCACATCATCAATGCCAGCAATGACATGAAGAACAACGCGAGGATGCTCAATAAAATAATCATCAATTCCGAAAAGATAGTCTTTACGGTATGAAATACCGAGACCATAAATTGTTTCATCTTCAAGTAAACTTTTAAGTACAACTCTTTCTTTGTTTATGTGCAATTGGTTAACGGTAAGGTTACAAATGTAACCCTCATTCTTTGCCCATGTTAAAAATTCAATAAGACCTAATGTTATTTTATTACCACCAATTGCAAGTTCAATACCTTTTGGTAATCCTTGTAATTTGTTTTTTAATTCTTGATAATCACACTCAGTGCCATCAGTTCTTGCAGACTCATGACAGAATGTACAAGTGGCCTTTCCGGTCTTCGGATTATAACCCAATGAACATGCGGTACTAACACGAATATCAATGTTCAAAGGGTATTCCAATTGAAGTGTGTCTTCAAATGAAATGACCCTCGTCCCATCGTGGTGTAACTCTACAGTACTATTACCGTTTTGATATTGTAACATTACAATTCTTTTAACGTAAATTTCTTAATTAAAGTAACACCCTCAAGATTCTTAATTTCTTGTAAAACTAATTTATCTTGTTCGTGATAACTCAATTCTTCGTATTTTTCAACAAACCCTTTATCATCTAGTTCCTTTTTAAATTGATATGGGTTAAATGATTCTTTAATTAAAACGATTTCGTTCTTTGAATAATCTTGGTACCCATAACCCAACTGATACATATTTCTATCTCTGGTAACTTGCCACATAATATTGTTACCCATATTAGCCGGTTGACCATTACTATAAAACATTTCATCACCCATCAATGAACTAATTGCGGATTCAAGTTCTTCATCTGTTGGTTTGTTAATAAACTTTGTTGTCTTGTTGAAATCTTCAATAACCAATTCATATTTGTACTCGGGTAAAATAACTTTACCGTCACGAATTTCAGGCACGTGATAGAATGTTGGATCAGCTTCGCTGTTATCATTACCACCAAACAACCAAGAGTTTTTATTGAAGATAAAGTTTTTCAATTCATATGCCGATTTACCAAGAATACCGTGTGAGTCATGGTCAATATAACCATCATCCAAACCTTCGAAAATAACTCTCTCAGCACCCGTTTGTTCTTTAATAACATATTTCAATGTTTCTAACGCATTGTCATCATATGCAAACTGTTGAGCAGCATAGGCCGCTTTAGTTCCAGCGTCGTTATGTTTAAACCATTCCCAACCAAACTCTTCACCACGAATGATGATAGTTCCGTGTTGGTCCGGATAAATTGTATCAAGAACAAACTGTTTGTCCTCTGATGCGATGGCGATTGAATGTGATGACGAACTATTCGTCTCAAATACTCCCTTTCTAATTAATTTTTTCATTACTTTAATCTTTAATTAATGCTTCGATGGTACCCGATGTTGATGCAAATGAAAATATCAGATAAACAACTTTAGTCCCCCAATGCCATTCAAATAAATTAGATTCGTTTGTAACAAACCAAAAGATAAGATACCACAATCCAAATCCAAAAATGACACCTAAAATAAACAATAAAAGTACTTTGATGTAATCCATATCATTTTAATTTCCGCAACCACAATCAACATAATATGTTTGTGGTCCACCGATTGTATCAATTTTAGTTTCCCAACCTAATAAGGTTTTAGTTCTTGTTTCTTTAGTTTCCCATTTCTCAACAACATTTTTACCACTTACCGGTTTAATATATGCTTGTGAAATTTCAGTATCTGAAAGTTCACGTTCGTGTTTACGGAACTTAACTTCAATATCATCCGATTTGTATGTACTTACCGCCTTTGCTGTGAGATATGTTACTAATGACATTCCCACGAAGTAACTAATAATTAAAATTTTTTTCATTATCTTCTAATTTTTTTGTCTGAGTTCCAATTTGTTTTTGTGAAGAATCCTTCGATTGCCGTACCCTCATCTTGTTTCCAAACGCCAAAAGTTAAATATGCAACAAGGAAACTAATTGCTCCGATTGTTAACGTATTTAAAATCGAATGGTTTTCAAACTGAGCTGCCGGTGTTTCATAACATAAAAACCAAAGTGCCGCAACGATTGGTGAAACCATAATGGTATTGAACCATTGGTGTGACCAAAAAGATTTCCAACGGAATCCTTCAATCAAACGAAAGATAGTAAAGTCCGCACCCCACTTGTGGATTAAACGGAAATGCTTCTCATCGATTTGATAGAAGATTGCCGGGTCTGCTTGTCTTCTTAATTCTGCTTTAGAAATGTATTTCTCATCTCTTAATTCAAACATCTCTTGTGGTGCCATCATAAAGAATCTTCTACCTAATGTATATTCATCAATAGGTGATTTTGTTATCTTAGCAAATTCTTTAATCTTCGCCGACACCTCAATGTCATATGAACCAGTATAATATTTTGATTGTAAAAATCTTAAACGATAGTCAACACAAAGTTTTTCAATCTGTTCGATTTTATAAACTTTACCTTCATACTCGTTCTCGAGATTTTCTAATTCAATTTGTTCACCACGAACATTTTCAATTCGATTGAATTGTGAGTTGTTCGATAATCCTCGAAGGATACGAGCATCTTCGGATGATTCTCCTGCCAATAGAAGTTTAACTTCATTGATTGGGTCGAGATTAAATTTTTGTTTGTGTTCTTGGGATGCCTTTTCAAGCTCCTTGTCGATTGATACTTTCATGTGTTTTAGTTTTAATAATACAAATATAAAGAAAATATTTGGAATATCATTCAGTATTTGTACTAAATTTTAATTTATTTTTTAAAGATTACAACTGTAACATCACAGTCTTTTAATTCTGTTTGGATAATTTCTTTAATTCGATTCCAATCACCACCAGCAAGTCCCGCACCAATCTGAGGAAGACCAATGCGTTTACCTTTGAACGTATGGTTAATTTTTCTCATACACATAGTAAGTGCTTCATAATCAAGAGGTTTAGATACCCCATCAGTGTGATTTCTACCGTAGTGGTATTGAGTGTATGAGTTAACAACAAACAATTCTTGCGTCACCCATTTACCATTTTCATCTGGATACATAACCCATTTATCATTTTCAAGAAATAATTCTCGATAATCAATATTACCGAGTTTATCGATATCACCTTTATAATCTTTATGTTCCATTTTGAATCTATCACACCCAAATTCTTTTGCCATCTGTGGTGCGATGCCGGCGCCCATTTGGCATAAACAATTACATCCGTGTGTAATCACATCAAACATCCCCTCTCTTGCGAGTGTAATTAAATTACCATCTATTTCTTGATACATTATAGTACATTTAATTGTTTAATAAAATCAGAACTACCTTGTCTTGATTGAACCTTAACGGTTTCAAAATCAATATCTTTTACACTATTGGTACAAAAAATACCATCGAGAGAGTCACTTAACTTTTCAAACCCACCACTGAAGATACCGTGAGTAACAATCAAATAGATTGGTATATTAGTTTGTTTTCTAATTTCTTTAGCAAGTTCAATAAATGTTCTACCGCCATCACAAATATCATCAATGATAAGAATGTGTTCAATATCACTTAAAAACATTCCCGGTAATTCTGTTGACACGATTTCGCCAGTTTGAATATTTCTTACTTTAGATGCTGTTACCACGTTTGTGATATTGAATTGTTTTGCAACATCATATATCTTTTTCAATGCACCGGCATCAGGTGAAACAATTAAAGTCTCGGCTGAACGACCATTCAAAGTTTCTAATGCATAATCGACTAACTTAATGTTATCAACTTTATTAAAGTTTTTTAGACAAGCCTCTAGCACATCACTATGTGGGTCCAAAACAGTTACACTTGCAAAGTTTTGACTATTGATGATTGGACATATAACTTGTTTCAAGTAGTTAATACCACCATCAACAAATCGTCTATCACTTCTCGATCCAGTAAAGTATGGGACATATAAATGTATTCTACTTACCGCAAGATTTTGAAGTGCTTGATTGGCACATATAATAAGTTCAAGGTCTTTGAAGTTATTAAGACGTGATTTAATCATTACAACCTTATCTAATAATCCTGCGGTTGTTGCATTTACAATGTCAAGTGTTTGTTGTCCGTCAGGAAATTTCGATACCTTATATTCGATTTCTGATTTTTCTGGATATGCTAAGTTTAATATCATATTACCTTATTTGATTTTTTACTAATGTTAATGCTTGACCTAATAAATTAAGCCCTAACCAGAATGATGGGTCTTCAATACCTTCGGCGTTTTCATCTAAACCAATTCCCCAAATATTATCTAAAGGAGATGCTTCCACAAAGATTTTATCTCCCGTTGCTAACATTTCTTCTTTTAGATTTTTATTTTGTGTGAATTTGGCCAAATTACCTTCATACACAATTGCCAAACAATTCTTATCCCAAACTGATTTGTCGAAATTTTTAATCATTCGACCATATTTCTTTTGTTCTCTTGGACTTGATTCTTGCATAATCAACTCAGCAATCTCATCATCACTAAACAACAATGCCTTTTGATGCATCATATATTGTTCACAAGAATTATATTCTATTTTATCAATCACCATTCGTGCCGGATACCATTGAGAATATATCCCATTCCAAAAGAACACATATTTGTCTGTTATTTTCATTTTAATCTATTTCTAATTTCAGTTAATGTTGTTTGATTAAAATACTCACCATCTTTATAAATGGTTTGAAGTAAACCTTTATCACCCGATTCAATTTTCCAATCAACTTTATCTACCAATCTAATTTCACCACCACCAACAAGACCATCGAAGTTATCAACAAATTTACCAACAAATAATAAACCAGTTGCCGATTTTTTTGTTCCGTCATCGGTGATTGGGTCCTTAAAAATTTCTCTACCCCGACCATTTACTTCAACATAAGTTGCTTTCATTGCAAATCCAAAGGTATCGCGAGTGTTATATTGATATGTGAATGAACCAACACCTAACACAATGTTAGTAGATGCAAATCCTTTCGCCTCTAATCTCTTACAGATTTCTTCCGCCCTATCGATTGTGATTGAATCACCATAAATTGCTCCGATGTGTGAGTCAAGAACTTTGTAACCTTGTTCGTTGATGGTTCCGCCGAACACATCCCAAAGTAATTCAATAACACCTTTATATTCGGATTGAGAAATATCTTTTTTACCTGTCCAATATGTAGTTCCGGTTCCATTATCAACCGCCGAAGGAACACCACAAATGATATCGACCGGATCACCACTATCAGGACGAATAACTAACTTACCATCACGAGCAAGAATTTCTTCTTTCAATGTGACAACGTGTTCTGTACATACTTTCCATAAGTCCCAAGTATCTGATACAACTGATAAGATGCCAGTTGGGTATGTTTCCAATAATCTACGGAATGTACCAACTTCATCATCTTTAGAACCAGCACACATTACACTATGTTCGGTGGCATTAACACTACCACCAACAAAACCTTCTTCACCATAGAACTTTCTTGCTCCGTGAATTGTTGGTAATGAATCGGTACCACTAAATGATGTTAAGTGACCAAGGCCAGAACTGATTACCGCCTCAACAGAATCCATACCTCTCATTGAGAAGTCATGTCCTTGCCAATCAATGAACCAACCTTTCTCGGCATCGGTCTTCTCTTGCCATTTAGTTAGTACCTTGCGATATTGATGTGCAATGGTTGCAGATGTCATTGGTTTCCATAACAAGTTAGATAGAATTGTTTCCAAATAATTTGTTACCCAATAAAAATCAGGATGTGTATTGTATATTGTCAACACAGGAACTTTCATTGGAACTAATGTTCCTTCTTCAATACCTTTAACATGAATTGGTAGATAACCTAAATCGTGTAGTTTCTCGAAGTGAGTAACATCGTAATCGGTACCTAAGTACATAGATAACTCACGTTTCATTTCACCACAAACTTCTTCTTTTGGTTTAGAAAAGAATTCGTTTTGGAATGCTTCGTGAATTTGTTTCATTACCATTTGTTGTCCAAATGATACGACTTGATTACATCCTTTCGGTGCATATTTGTTACTACGAGGTGTGAAGTTTGAATAAACTAATGTTGTCCCTTTTGGGTACTGAAGATGGTGGCCAACCTTGTACCCATCCGTAAGTAATAATGGATTCATATTATTTTTGATTTATTGAATTTAATATTTGTCTAATCTCAACAACGATTTCTTCGAATGATTGAGTTTGGTTTGTTGTTTGTTCCCCTTGAGTATTTCCGTTTTTGAATTTAACATAACCATACCAATACGGTTTACTATAACCACTATTGGAAAAATGTATCCCAACATTGGTAATGCAGTTGGTTTGGAATGGGTCTTTAATTACCGATATTATCTTAGACTCTTCTTCAGATATGTTTAAATCTAATTGATTCATATTATCTTATTGGTGCCTTTTTATATAACATGTCAATTACTTTTGATGCGTTGGACCAAGAACGTATTCTACCATATCCGTGAATATAGTACTTTGATAGTATTGACATTCGAGTAGTTGATATGAAATCTCCATCCATAATTTTTCTGAATACTTCTTCCGCATTTGAATAGTCCACATCACCGGAAATAATCGAATGTTCAAATTGATTGATTGAGAAGGATTTATATTTTTTAAGGTAATCCAATACCTCTTCGTCTTTTAGAAATCGACCATATGTTGCATAGGTTGCCCATTCCGCAACGACCGTGAAAATTACACAAAAAATAATAATTGATATCATTGGTTCCATATTTTAATATTCAGTTTCTATAGTTTCTATTTCGTGAAATGCCGTTCTACTGATTGGATAACTACAGAGGTAATTTCTTTTACCATTAACTTCGTCATAAAAATACCAATACCCACCTGACGTATTAGAATCGTATGCGTCACAAATTACTTCAACCTCATCAGTTGGGAATCCGACTAACCAAAGAGTTATTTTAAATTGTTTCTTTGTTCGTTTAGTTGGGGCATACATCGTACTTGTTCGTTGTGATTCATCGAATAGACCGTTTGGATTAACAATTGGTACGGCATATCTATATGGAAAAGAATGTGTCTCCTTCATTACAAAGTCAACCTCACTATTAACTTGTAGGTGTGTACCCACCGCATTTAATTCGTCAATTCTACCAGGTTC
>JACCDH011668840.1_pt1 | contig 12337 bp, 6 predicted proteins | sample 7442481 | NCBI WGS metagenome assembly JACCDH01 (sample SAMN15323433, study PRJNA562643) | freshwater metagenome | isolation source: river surface water | place: USA:Blue River Watershed | collected 2017-08-15
GAAGCTTTTGGACCTGTCGCTACCCTATTGCCCTATAGCACAACTGAGGAAGCCGTGGCCATCAGCAAATTGGGTAAAGGTTCATTGGTATCTAGCATCACCACCTTTGATGATCACGTAGCCAAAGACTTTGTTCTTGGAGCGGCATCGCACCACGGACGCATTTTGGTACTGAACCGAGAATCTGCTGTGGAAAGCACTGGTCACGGATCACCCATGCCTTTACTGGTTCACGGAGGACCGGGTCGCGCCGGTGGTGGCGAAGAAATGGGAGGAAAGCGTGGGGTACTTCACTACATGCAAAGAACAGCCATTCAAGGCACGCCCACTACCCTATCCCACTTGACCAATGTGTATCAATACGGCGGAAAACAAAGAGAAGCCAATCCGCATTTGTTCAGACAATACTTTGAGGACTTGGTGATTGGCGATACAGTTTTCACCCACAAGCACACGGTAAATGACGCCGACATAGTGAACTTTGCCAATGTCAGTGGGGATAATTTTTACGCGCACATGGACGCAACGAGTTTAGAAGGAACCATTTTCGAAAGACGTGTGGCGCATGGCTATTTCATCTTGTCCAAAGCAGCAGGATTGTTTGTAGATCCCAAGAAAGGACCGGTGCTCTTGAATTATGGATTGGAGGACTGCCGTTTCACCAAACCCGTTTACCCAGGAATGACCATCGGGGTGCGATTTACGGTGAAAGAGAAAGTGGACCAAGAAAAAAGAAACGAAGATGACATTGCCAAAGGCATCGTTAAATTCTTGGTGGATGTGTACGATGAAACTGGAGAAACAGTAGCATTGGCCACCATTCTCACCATGGTTAAAAAACGAAACGGTTGATTCAAATTCTAAAATACATGATGATTGGGGTAGGATTTTTCCTACCCCTTTGTATTTGGGGACAACAGGGGGAGCAGCGGCTTTCTCCTTTACAGATGCATCAAGATATTGATTCCTTAATATCCCTTTTACAAGCATCACATCCATATCCAAAAGGTTATGCCAGCGATGAACAATGGAAAAAGGCTGTGCAAGTGGCGCATGATTCATGTAGCAAAAGAGAAAGGAGCACATTGGAATTTGCCCTCATTGTTGGTCGGCTGCTACAAAACATGAAGGATAGCCATACCCAGGTAAGTGTCAAAGGACTATGGAACCAACACCTGAACAACAACTACCGCATTGTGCCGATCAAAAAAATTGGAAATCGTTTGAGCAAGGACCCAATGCATTTGATTCCACTCGGGTCAGAGTTATTGTCTTTCAATGGCACATCACTGCCAACAATTGCAGAAAACGCAGCCCCTTTGGTGCTTTGGGAGCATGAAAGTAAGGACGGTATGCTCAGACAGCAAGATGAAATGCTGCCCGTGTACTACTCCCTTTTTTATCTTCAGCAAGAAGACAGCATACTCGTGCAGTACACCGACAACACCGGTTCATTGAAAAGCATGTGGTATCCAACATGGGGTAAAAAGGAAAAGGATCAATATCAAAAAAACTACAAAGCACTGTACAGTGAACTGCCGAAATTAGAATTTCGCAACGATACTGCTTATCTGGGAATAGAAACTTTTGCTCCACAGAAATTGAGAAAGCAAAACAGAATGATTCGTTCATTTTTCAAAAGATGTTCCCGAAAAAAAATTCAGCACCTGATAGTAGACTTAAGAGACAACACAGGAGGCAAAAGTACAGAAGTGGAATACCTGATGTCTTTTTTGATGCACGAAGGATACAACGCGCCTGATAACATCATCGTAAAGCGAAGTGAGTTAGCAGATAGCAGAGTTAAGCCATTGAAGAGAAAAATAGTTCGGTCTTTCCTCAAGGTCTTCATGCGCAGAAATGAAGACATTCAACGCTACATAGACATGATGGAATTGAAGCTGGGCAGTTTAGACACCTTGCACTTTAACAAGAAGATTCAACAAAAAAAATGGATTTATACAGGAGAAAGACACCTTTGGGTAAATGGATTGTCCGCATCAGCCTCAGTAGATTTTACGCAGGCGTGGAAAAAGAATAACTTGGGAACGATTTGGGGACAATGCATCATGGGCAATGATCGAGGTACATTTGGCAATTCGGCCATTACCATGTTGCCACAATCAAAATTGCCCATTTCAATGGCAACCATCCGATATAACTATGGCAAAAAAATAGGGTTTGAATCACCCAACATCTGTCCTGATATTAGAATAGAATACTCCATTGAAAATATTATAAACGGAACTGACCCATATTGGTTGGCAATGAGAAAAAAGATTTAACTTGCGGACGCTATGCAAAAAGTGATTGTTTTATTTATTGTTTTCATCTTGGGTATTTCCGCCAATGCCCAGAAAGCAACCATTAGTGGGCCAATATTGGCCAAGGGTACATCTATTTCAGACATAGATACTGATCAAATCCATCTCATCCTTTCCACCTGGAAAATTGACACCCTCATTACCAAAAATTATAAATGGGACATTCTAAAAGTAGATACCCTCAAGCAGTTGAGTCAATTGGCCACGGATCCTTTGGTGATTAAAAAAGTGTACAAAGATTTAATTGCCTTTTACACTTTTCACAAAAAAACAGAAGAAGCGGGGCAACTCAAAGCAGAAATTCAAAAAATGGAATTGAATGAGCTGCGCAATCAAAATGAACTATTCAAAAAGTCCGTGGATTCTTTGCGTGCATTGAGCATGGATTTACAATCCAAATATTCATTTGGGCAAGAACTCATTGGCCAAATGGAAGGCGAACAAGAAATGTGGTTTTTTGTTGCCGTTGTTTTGGCCTGCTTACTCATATTGGTGACCATTCTCTATTTTTTGAAAAAAGGAAGAACAGAAAAAGAAATCGTATATAAAGAAAAGAAAGTCGTGGTGCATGAACCTGCGGAGGATCAAGGAGAGATGTTGCAAAAAATTGCCGATCTTGAAAAGTTGTACAAAACCAGTCTACAGAGTATTCAAATGCAAGATGCCGAGAAAATTGAACAACAGAAAATCAATCAGGAGGCGGTAGTCTTTTTAAAAGAAGCCCAAGCTGAACTAAAGAAAATTCAAGAAAACAAAACGATGACGGCTGAAGATTTTATGCGATTGAGCAATGCCGTTCAACGAGCCATAACCAAATTGTAAGATGAAAGGAATTCAGATGGTTGACCTAAAAGGTCAATACGACAAGATAAAAGCTGAGGTTGATCATGCTATTTTGGAAGTCATTGAACAAACGGCCTTTATCAACGGCCCACAAGTCAAGAAATTTGCGACACAACTTGCCCAACATTTGGGTGTAAAGCATGTTATTCCATGCGCCAACGGTACAGATGCGCTTCAAATTGCGATGATGGCATTGGACCTCCAGCCAGGAGATGAAGTGATTACGACCTCATATACCTACATTGCTACTTGTGAAGTCATTGCACTTTTGCACCTTACTCCCGTCTTTGTAGAAATCAACCCGGATACCTTCACCATTGATCCCAAAGCTATTGAAAAGGCCATTACTCCCAAAACCAAGGCCATTGTTCCCGTTCATTTGTATGGACAATGTGCCGATATGGAAGCCATTTTAGAGATCGGCAAAAAGCACAACATTGCCATTATTGAAGACACTGCTCAAGCCATCGGTGCAACCTATACTTTTTCAAATGGTCATCAAGCCAAAGCAGGCTGCATGGGAACCATTGGTACGACCAGTTTTTTCCCATCTAAAAATTTGGGCTGCTATGGTGATGGAGGAGCCATTTTCACGAATGATGACGCATTGGCTGAGAAGATTAATATGGTGGCCAATCATGGACAAAAGACCAAATATTATCATGACATTGTTGGTGTGAATTCACGTCTGGATACCATTCAAGCTGCCATTCTGTTGTGCAAATTGCCCCATTTAGAAAGTTACAGTGATGCCCGACGTTCAGTTGCAGCAGCCTATGATGTAGCCTTTGCCAACCATCCCAATATTAAAATTCCTGTTCGCAATCCCAATAGTACTCACGTTTTCCATCAATATACTTTGACTCTTTGTGGAGTGAATCGGGATGAGCTGCAAGAGTATCTCAAAGGCAAAGGGGTTCCAACGATGATTTACTATCCGCTCCCCGCGCACAAACAAAAGGGATATGCCTCGGCACATTTTGAATCAGGTTCCTTAACCCAGACTGAAATCCTTTGTCAAAACGTAATTTCTTTACCCATTCACACTGAAATGACCGAAGATATGCAATCGTATATCATCGACACTGTTCTCGGTTTTTTCGGAAAATGAACAACTGTAAAATTTGGAAGAAGGCTGCATCTGTTGCAGCCTTTTTATTTTTTTTAAACTCTGCTTGGTGTACAAATAACACTTTCCTATATTTGTTACCTAACCTATTCAAAAAACTAACTTGCCAATGAAACGGATTGCACTTGCTTTCCTTGCGTTTATGGGGTTTTCTGCTGTAAACGCTCAAATTTTGACAACCAGTCCTGCGTTTCCGACGCAAACCGATCAGATTACTATTTATTACAACACCACAACAGGAAATGCCGCATTGACTGGATTTACACCCGTTTATGCACATACCGGGTGCATCACCAACAATAGTGTTGGTCCAAATGATTGGCAACATGTAGTAGGCAACTGGGGCGTAGCCGACCCCACTGTGGTAATGACCCCTCTCGGTAACAATTTGCATCAAATTATCATAACGCCTCAAACCTTTTACGGTCTATCGGTTGGAGAAACCATTTCGCAATTGAAGTTTGTTTTCAGAAACCAAACAGGTAGTGTCGTTGGAAGAAATGCAGACGGGTCGGATATCTCATTGGATATATATCAAGGAGGTTTTAATGCCGCTTTGCAGCTGCCAAGCGCCATGTCCTCAATTGTGCAACCCAATTCCAATAATACGATCACAGGCGTCGCCTCTGAATCCTCAGCCTTGAGCATTTCCATTAATGGTAATATTGTGAACTCCCTTTCCAATGCAACAACCATCAGTTATACGTTTAATAGTGCCAATGCGGGAGAATATGAAGTGATATTCAGTGCCAACAATGGAACTGAAACCATTTCCGACACATGCTACTATCTGATACTACCCGCCGTGAATATTGCAGCGAGTCCTGCTGGCGTTGTGGATGGAATCAATTACATCAACAATAACACGGTCATTCTTCAGCTTTTTGCCCCTTACAAGGACTATGTTTTTGTTGTTGGCGATTTCAATAGCTGGAATCTAGATCTGGATTACTACATGAATCGCACGCCTGATGGCCAACGTTATTGGATTCAAATTTCGGGTCTTGAACCCAATGTCGAATATGCTTTTCAATACCACATTGATGCAGAAGGTTTAAGAGTGGCTGATGTTTATTCCGATAAAATATTGGACCAATGGAATGATCCTTGGATTTCTACCAATATCTACCCCAACATCAAACCATACCCATACGGACTGACAACAGAACCGGTTTCGGTTTTAGAAACCAATCAAACTCCATACGCATGGACGGATCAAGCTTACATCAAACCCGCCAAAGAAAAATTGGTGGTCTATGAATTGTTGATGCGCGATTTTATGGAAGAGGAAAGCTATCAAAATCTGATTGATACGCTTGACTATTTAGAAACCCTTGGTATAACTGCCATTCAGTTGATGCCCATCAACGAATTTGAAGGGAATAACAGTTGGGGGTATAATCCTTCCTTTTATTTCGCTCCCGATAAAGCTTATGGCCCTGAAGAGGACTTAAAGGCTTTCGTTAATGAAGCGCACAACAGAGGCATAGCGGTCATCATGGATATCGCATTGAACCACAGTTTTGGACAAAACCCAATGGTTAGAATGTACTTCAATCCAGATGCGGGAGATTATGGTCAACCCACTGCTGAAAACCCTTGGTTCAATCAAACCACGATGCATGATTTTAATGTTGGCTACGACTTCAATCATGAAAGCTCGCACACACGCAACTTCAGCAAGCGCGTGATGAGCTATTGGTTGAATGAATACCACATTGATGGATATCGTTTTGACTTATCAAAGGGTTTTACCCAAAACTACACCCTCGGAAATATTGCAGCTTGGGGAGCATACGATCAAAGCAGAGTCAACATTTGGAATGACTATTATACCTCCATGCAAAACACGGCGCCAGGATCCTACGCTATACTTGAACATTTTGCTGACAACTCAGAAGAGATTGCATTAAGCAATATTGGATTTATGCTTTGGGGAAACATCAATCACAACTACAGTGAAGCGAGTATGGGATATTCCGGCGACATCAACTGGGCATCATACCAAGCACGTGGATGGGGACAACCTCGCTTGGTGTCTTATGCCGAGAGCCATGATGAAGAGAGATTAACGTACAAAAACATCAACTTTGGAAATTCCAATGGGGGCTATGATGTTCAAAACTTGGCTACAGCGCTTCAAAGACAAGAACTCACGCATTGTTTGTTGATTCCGATACCTGGTCCAAAAATGATTTGGCAATTTGGCGAACTCGGATATGATTACTCCATCAACTATTGCGAAAATGGAACCATCAATACCAACTGCCGAACTTCACCAAAACCCATCCATTGGGAGTATTATTCAGATCCCAATCGACTTCATTTGTACAAAGTAACCGCAGCCCTTAACCACCTCAAAAAGAACTACCAAACCTTTAGTACCAATTCCTATACTTTGGATGGAGCAGGAAAGGGCAAGAGATTGATATTGGATGGTTCATCCATGGATGCCGTTGTCGTTGGCAACTTTGATGTCATCAATATCAACATGGTTCCTGGCTTCACCCATTCTGGAACTTGGTACGATTACTTTACTGGAGAATCTGTAAATGTCACCAATACTGCAGCAAGTTTCAATTATGCTCCAGGTGAATACCACGTATACACGGATCAATCCTTACCACTACCCGATTTGATTTCATGTGCTACTTACAATCAACCATGTGATGATGGCGATGCCAATACCGTTGATGACATCATCAATGAAGTTTGTGTTTGTGAGGGTACAGCCATTGTCGCTGGTTGTATGGACGCTTCAGCGTGTAATTACAATTCCGCAGCAGTTGTTGACGATAATAGTTGTGCCTTCCCTGGCGATGCCTGTGACGATGGAAATGTCAATACCGTCAACGATGTTTACAATAGCAATTGCCTTTGCGCTGGAACCGTTGGTATAGAAGAGAATATTTTGGCGAAATCTGTCATTTATCCCAACCCGACATTATCCGATTGGAATATCCAATTCCCTCAAAACATAGCAGTAGAGAAAGTGCAACTGATGGACTATGCAGGGCGTTTGGTGTGGGGAAAAACCTATAACCAAATGACAAATCAATTGATCATAGATGGAAATCAATTGGCAAAAGGAATATACACCCTGCGTATCATAGGATTGAATGGGATGTATTTCAATACAACCATCACCAAAAATTAAAACTAACCAAAACCAATATCATGATTCAAGTAAAACGATTGATGTTGCTGTTGCTGACAGGGCTAAGCATTCAAGCTTGGTCCCAAAGCATTACAGGAACAGTGAAAGACGAAAAGAACGCACCCTTGCCGGGGGTCGTTGTCTCTGTGAACAAATTGGGCAAAGGAACCCAGACCGATGTCAATGGTCAATATTCACTGGAATTGCCTGCGGGAACCCATACCGTGAATTACACCTTAATTGGATTTAAAATTTTCGAATCCAATATCACATTGGTAGCAGGTCAAAAACTTCCATTGGATGTGAAAATGTACAATGATGACATCACTTTGGATAATTTGGAAATTGTGGGTTACGGAATTGAGCGCAACAAACCCTCAACGGGGGCGGTTTCAAAAATTAACGGTAAAGACGTTACCGCTGTAAGAACCCCTTCTTTTGAGGCCGCGCTTCAAGGACAAGCTGCAGGTCTTCAAATCTCGCAAGGCTCTGGTATGGCAGGTTCAGGTTCAATCGTCCGCATCCGAGGCATCAGTTCTATCTCAGCCGGAGGTGATCCATTGTACATTGTAGATGGTATTCCCATTACCAACGATTATTTTTTACGCGGCAATTCAGGCGCCATGAACAACAACCCTTTGGCATCCATCAATCCCGCAGATATTGAGAATGTCGAGGTTCGTAAAGATGCAGCAGCAGCGGGTGAATATGGCTCTCGCGCAGCCAATGGTGTAATTATCATCACGACCAAAAAAGCGCGCAAGAAAGGATGGAATTTCGATTTGAATCTAACCAATGGAACATCTCAACCTGCATCTCGCCCCAACATGTTGAATACAGAAGAGTATTTAACCATTCGCCAAGAGGCATGGGAAAATGATGGTGGAACAGGCTATGTTTGGTTGCCCAATATGTCAACAGCAGCTGATCCAGCAGCAGTTAGACAAGAGGCTTATTTCAAGGCCATGGAAACCAACACCGATTGGGTATCACAAACCGTAGGTTTGGGATCGAAATATGGTGCTCAATTTGGTGCGCGCTACGGCGGTGAAAAACACAATGTTTATTTTTCTTTGGGGTATGACAACAACGAAAGTTTTATGATTGGTAACGCCTACAAGCGATTATCAGTGCGTGTCAATCCAGAATTCAAATTGGGCAAAAAATTAAAAGCCAATCTTTCATTGTCAGGAACCAGAGGAACCAATGACCGTATTGACGCTGCTTGGTCAGGTGGATTGGGGGATGCCATGTCGAATGCGCTACCCTACTATCCCGTGTACCATCAAGACACCACCTTTGATGCTTCTGGAAATATCGTCAATAAGCCCGGCGATTATTTTTATTGGAAAGACGAATGGGGAGGTTCTAAGAATCCCGTGGCCATGCGCGAACTTCGCCGTTGGGCCAACGTGGAAAGCCGTTTGATCAATACCGGTCGTTTGATATACAACCCCATGAAAAACTTGTTCGTGATTGCGACAGGAGGTTTGGATTACATGCACATTGGAGAAAACCGATTGAATCCGGCAGCTTTGGATCAGAACAATAGCCTAGGCAATTACAGCAGTGACCAAAGAATTGTTCGCAATTATAGCTACAATGTCACTGCGGAATACAACAAAGAATTGCGCGAGCATTTGAATGGAAACCTACTCGTTGGTCATGAATTGCAAACCAGTACGACCAGCGCATACAATGACTACTACGCAAATTTGGAACAAGATGTTCAAGAGTTTACAGATGTTGATTTGACGGGAGAGCGAATTCGCAACACCTATAACCGCGAACAATTCACCTTCTTAGGTTTCTTTGCAAAGGGAAGCTTGAACTATAAAGAAAAATACTACTTGGATGCCACATTCCGCAGAGATGGCTCTTCAAGATTTGGTGCCAACAACAAGTTCGGTAATTTCCCATCCTTGTCTGCCGCATGGATTGCCAGCGAAGAAAATTTCTTAAAAGACAACAAAGTGATGAACTTCTTAAAAGTTCGTGCAAGCTGGGGACTTACAGGGAATTCAAGTATTCCTGCCAACGCGCAATACTCCACCTATTCCCAAGCGGACAATGGTTTATATTACAACCAGCAACCCATCATCTTCCCAACTCAACGTGGAAATGCAGACTTAAGATGGGAAACCACCACCAACTCATCATTTGCCATAGAGATGGGCTTCTGGCAAGATCGATTGAGTGTGACACTTGAAGGTTATAGAAAATACAGCCGTGATGTATTGATGAACGTTAGTTTGCCTGCTTCAACAGGTTTCAGCAATTTCTGGGATAATGTTGCAGAAGTGAAAAACCAAGGATTAGAATTAACTACAACAGTAAACTGGTTCAAAGACCGCAAATTGTCTTGGAAAACAACAGCAAATTTCTCATACAACTACAATGAATTGGTGAGTATTGGTAACTACACCCCCGATGCGGTTAGTGGCGGAACAAATGACTCTCGTGTTATTGTTGGAAAGCCGATTGGATCATTTTACTTGGTAGAGTTTTCACATATCGACCCCGCCAATGGTAAACCGGTGTATTTGGATTTGGAAGGAGATGAAACTTATGACTATGACAACAGCATAAGAAAATTTGTTGGTAGCGGATTGCCCAAAATGTACGGTGGATTCACCAACACTTGGACCTTCAGAAACATCACACTTTCTGCCTTGTGTACCTATAGTTTGGGAGCTAAAATCTTTGATTCTTCCGCCAAACGTCAATTGGGTGTGGTAACAGGTTGGAACATGAGAGACGAGATTTTGGATCGTTGGCAAAATCCTGGTGATGAAACCACCTATGGCGCGTTGACTTTGAATGAGACCAACTATGGCCTACCAACTGGTTTCCCATGGTGGAACACCTCATTGTTCATGTACAATGCCGATTTCTTGAGATTAAGAAATCTATCTTTGGACTTCAACGTAGACAAAGAATTTGTTGAACGCATGAAATTAAAGTCGTTGAGTTGGGGATTCTTTGTAACCAATGTTTTCACCATTACCAATTTCCCCGGATTGGATCCAGAAATTGTTCGTGATTTCGAAAACGCGCAGGATAGAAACTTAAGTCCAAACGTGACTTATTTGACCCCCATGCAAGAGAGAAGCTTTAACTTACGTTTATCCGCTAACTTTTAATCAAACCTAAAATGAAAAAATATATCGTCATTGCGGCATCCATTATCACCTTAGGTTTGGTGTCGTGCGAAAAAATGTTGAACTATCCACCAAACGGCGCCATTCTGGCCGAGGATGCTTTAAAAACACCTGCGGATGCGCAGAAATTATTGAACAGTTGCTACGATGTTATGGCCAATGTCTTTGATGGATCCTATCAAAATTTGGCAGAACTCTTAAGCAACAACTTGGCTACTCCTATTGGGTTAGACTTTCAAGCTGTCTACAACAAAGAAACCAACTTCTTTACACCTACTACAAACGGAGTTTATGCCGATTTGTATTATGCCATTTACCGATGCAACTCGCTGTTGGAGAACTTTGATTTGATTGAAGGTCTCTCAGATGCTGATCGCTCAAGAATGGAAGCAGAAGCGCGATTTATCCGAGCTTTCTGTCATTGGCATGTTGTAAAGATTTGGGCTCAACCTTATGGCTTTACTTCTGACAATAGCCACATGGGAATTGTCATTCGTGACAAAGCCTCCAATGAACCTCTTCCACGAAATACCGTCGCTGAGGTGTATAACTTTATTGTATCAGAAATGGATGTAGCAGCCAACACCTTGCCTTCATCCAATGGAAATTACGCCAATGCCAATGCTGCCAAAGCAGCCTTGGCCATGATCTATTTCCAAATGAGAGATTACAACAAAGCCATTCAATACAGTGATGAAGTCATCAATGCCAACAATTTTGAGCAATATTCCATTGACCGATTCCCTACATTGAGTGAGTACACCATTCGTTTGAATTTAAATGCAAACAGTGTTTGGAATAACGCTTCACTTTCGATAACAGGAAACGGTGGTGTAGTTGCCACATTTGACAACGACAACAATGACACCATTCCGATTGAAATTGCTGTACCAATGGTCAGTGGCGTTTCTTACCAATTGATTTGCGATGTGCCTGGTGGAAAAACTTCCAACATCAGCTTTGATATTTTGAATCCAGGTGCTGAAGTCGTTTATTCTTTCGGCGGATCATTAAACAATGCTGGCAAAGTTCTGACAACTTTCACCGCTGAGACAGGCGGTGTGCCCGCTTTGACAGCCTCTAACAACAAAGAATCCATCTTTAAAATTGTCAGCTTTAGTAATGATGTAAGAACCGATGATTTCATTGGTAACTACAATGCTTCAGGTGTTTTACCTCCCAACTTAACTTTATGGAGTGATGCTGCCTTTGCCGCAAGCAATGAAGTTGAAGTTCCCTTTGTGCAACTCATCAATCAAAATAGTGCCGACAAAAGAAAAGATGCATGGTTGGCCAATAGCGGTTCTCAGATCACATTGACAAAGTTCCAAGATAAGGTAGCGTTTAACATTCCATTGATGTATCAAACAGAAATGATGCTTATCCGAGCTGAAGCCATTGCATATGTGCAAACGGGCAGATTAAATGAAGCCATTGCCGATATCAATGCCATTCGCGCGCGCGCCTATACACAAAACAATGCTTTGTCAAACAATGCAACTGCCAATGAGGTAAAGTCGGCCGCAAGAAAAGAATACCGCCTAGAAACCATTGGTGAAGGAAAATGGTTGGATCAATTCCGCCGCGTTGCCGTAGAAAGCAATACATCTTTAAAAATTAGAACTGCCCCATGGAACTGCCCAGGTATGTCTTTGCAATTTCCAAACAATGAGTTCACCAGCGCTTTGTTTGTAGGTAACCCAGAAGGTGGTTGTAACTAATA
>JACCDH010093261.1_pt1 | contig 12332 bp, 1 predicted proteins | sample 7442481 | NCBI WGS metagenome assembly JACCDH01 (sample SAMN15323433, study PRJNA562643) | freshwater metagenome | isolation source: river surface water | place: USA:Blue River Watershed | collected 2017-08-15
CCAAGAAGGAGACCGCTGAGGACGCTAAGGCAAAGCTAGAGGCTGCCGGCGGCAAGGTTACCCTAAAGTAATCCCCCCAAAGCAAAGATTGATCCCCCAGGTTTACCTGGGGGATTTTCTTTTCCCAGTGGTTCCAAAGGCAACAAGGAACCCTAGCTTTATAGGCTGAAGCCAAATGGGACTCAAGAAGGCAATATCCGCTACAGCAGCCATGCTGCTGATTGGCCTTAGCCTCCCGGCTCAAGGACTTCAGTTCCATCAAGCTCCTAAGGCATCACCCGCCATCGAAGGCTCTCAGGCCATTGCCGACAGTGTCATCAGAGTCGCTGGCTGGGACTTCAAAATGGTTGAGCAGGTCCTGATTGACGAGTTGCCAACAACCTTCCAAGCCTCTTCAAATACCTTGATTGCAATTCGCATCCCGTTGGGCACCAATCCAGGAGATGTGACGGTAACCCTGGTCTTTGATCAGGGCAGATCAGAGTCTCAATTTCAAATTGAAATCGTCTCTCTCGAGACTCAAAAAGACACCAAGGTCACCATCGGTTCATTCTTGGGATATGTCGCTGTCTACACCAAGAACCTTTCAGGGCAAAAACTCTCGATCCACGTCGGGAGTAAGCGCCGAACTGTCGCAGTTCTGACCAACGATTTCACCGCAAATCTCACCAAGGTGGGAAGTAATCGCCTGGTTGAGGTGCGGGTGTTTGTAGCAGGGCAATTGGTTGAAACAACCATGGTTTTAGTGCGCTAAAAACTATCCCCTAATTGGTGTCAAATCGGTGTCATTTGAGCTGCGGATACCCGCACATATCCGGACAAGCGTTTTGTCCATACAAATAGACTTGCTGGGCCTAAAGGGTGTGCTTTGCCATACCTGAAAACGAGAGAGACAATGACCGAGCTGCAGTTAGCCAGAGGGGCAACCAAGTGGTTGCGCTCCTTTGGGCTTGCCGTTGTCGGTTTGCTGCTGGCTGGTGTGATGGCGATCACCAGCTTTCTCAGTGCTCAGTCGGCTGCGGATGGCTCTGACTCTGAGATCGACTACGCGGCGACAATTTCTTCGACTGGGAATCAATTAGGTGCAACCTACAGCTCATTGCCGCAGCCAACCTACACAAATCCGTATTCGGTTCAGCTCTGGGTAAACCCGGGTTCGCTGGCTGCAAACAACCCAACAGGTAATGACCGAGTGCTCATAAACATGGAGCACAAGTTCGTCATTATGAGCCGCGCAAACACCTGGCAGTACTACATCGGTAATGGCAGCTCTTGGGCTAGCGGATTGGTAAACACCGGCATAACCGTCAGACAGGGCCAGTGGACGCACATCGGTTTGGTCATGACCGCTACTGACACTCACTTCTACGTAAACGGTCAACATGTGCATTCGCGCGGAAGTCGCCAAGACTCCGGCGGCATCGTGAACAAGTATTTTGGGATTGGATCTTGGTCTGCTACCGAGACCTCGACGCTGGCAATTTTTGATGGTCAAGTAGATGAAATTCGACTTTGGCAGTCAGATCGCGGTGGCTGGATGTCCACAGACATGCACACTCGACCAACCAGCCCGACACCAGCGGCCTACTGGGACTTTAATCAAGGGTCCGGAAATGTGGTGCACGACCGCTACGGAACTGCCAACCTCTCGCCCAACAGCTCAATCAATTTCCAAGACGTTAAGCGCACAACCTACGTTTCCGGCGGTGACACAGTCATCACCTTCCCCAGAACCTACCTTCCTGGTATCGGTAGTTGGAAGGTTCCAACCAACGCAAACTCATTCCGCGCGCTGGTGGTTGCCGGTGGTGGTGGCGGTGGTGGATATTACGATGGTGGTGGTGGTGGTGCCGGTGGTGTCGTCGAATTCCAGTCGCTCTCGCTCAGCTCCACGGTAAACATCAAGGTTGGCCAAGGTGGACGTTCTGGCCTGAACACCTCAGCAGTTACCAACCATGGCCTGAATGGGCAGACTTCAGAATTGGGCTCTATCGTCGCTATCGGTGGCGGTGGCGGTGGCGGATATGGTTACCCGAATTTTTATGATCGAGCCTTGGGGTATCCAGGTGGTTCCGGTGGTGGTCACGCCGAGCAAGACGGAAATCAATCCGGGGCAGCCGGAACTCAAGCTACGGATGCCACAACTTATGCAGGCGGTGTTGAATACGGAAATGCCGGTGGTGGCACGTATCCGGCATCTCAAGCTGGTTCTGGTGGTGGTGGTGCCGGTGGTGCCGGTGGAACAGTATCTCAGTTCAGAGTTGGCGGCGTCGGTGGTGCTGGAATGTCCAGCTCCATTTCAGGCACCTCGTCTTTCTATGCAGCCGGCGGTGGCGGTGCTGACCGTGATGGCACTGGCGCGAGCGGTGGCTCAAGTATTGGTGGCACGGGTGCCGGACCAAGTAACCCCACGCCAACCGAAGGAGCTGCAAACACCGGTTCTGGTGGCGGTGGCGCTAATGGCACTGCTGGAGCGAGCGGTGGCTCCGGTGTCGTGATTGTTCGATACTCACCAACCCAGGACTTGGCGTGGAATAAGAATTCAACCCCGCAGAGCTATGCGTATACCAATTCACAGGTAATTCCTAGCTCAGGAAATTTCACCTACGAAGCTTGGTACTACTTGGACGCCACCGACGTCAGTTCAGGTTGGCACGGCCTGTTTGGACAAATGGACACCGCCCAGAACTACGTCCAGCGCGTTTCACTTTGGTTGAACTCCGGTAAATTCCATGCCAGCTATGGTGGCACTGGAGCGGTTAATGCCTACGGACCGATTCTCACGGCTGATCGCTGGTACCACATCGCGTTTGTGAGAAATGGCAACGATCTCGAGCTTTATCTAGACGGCACCAAATTTTACGATCAGACCCTCACCTGGGGCGCAATAGGTCCGCAATTTTCAATCGGCGGTAACACGCAGTGGGACGGCACGTATTCGGAGGTTTCGGGTGCGATAGATCAGGTTAAGGTTTGGAGCAGTGCTCTCGATGAAACGGCCCTGCGGGCTTCGATGCATACATATTCGTCATCCGGTGTTGTTGGAACCCTTAAGGCTCACTATGACTTCAATGAGTTCAGGCAGGGTGTGGTTCCTGATGCCACCGGCAATGGCAACACTTTGGTATTCAACACCGATGTGGCTGGTGGGTATGAAGCTTCGAATTTTGAAGGCACCTTGATAGCTGAGACTGGTACTGCCCACGGCCAGCAAAACTTTGTGCGGTTCGAAAGGAGCTATCTAACTGCCGTTGGAGGTTGGACGAGGCCGAGTTCGGTTTCTCGTGCTAAGGCCCTGGTGGTTGCCGGTGGCGGTGGCGGTGGCGCCTGGGTTGGTGCCGGTGGTGGTGCCGGCGGCTTCACGGCATCAGAGGGCATAAACATTTCAGGAGCGGTCATCCCTGTCACCGTGGGGCAGGGTGGAAGAGGAACCGTTTGGTCGGCAACGTCCTACTACACACAGGGTGGGGTTGCGCAACACGCTCGCAACGGTCAGAATTCTTCGCTCGGCACCTTCATGTCTTCAACTGGCGGTGGATTGGGTGCTTCGCACTGGCCCAACAATGACGCCTATGGCATTACATCAACCCAAGCAGAACCAAAGTCAGGTGGCTCTGGTGGTGGTGGATCCGGAGTCTCGAGCGTTACGACAGCTCAGAAAACAGGAGCTTCGGGCGTTGCTGGACAGGGTAACTCAGGTGGATCGGGTACAGGCGGAACCTGGGTTTCAGGCGGCGGTGGTGGAGCTAGCGCGGCTGGTGGCAACGGTGTCTCTGGAGCTGGTGGTGCTGGTGGAGCCGGACTGACCTCCCTCATTACTGGAACCAGCGTTGCTTACGCTGGCGGTGGTGGTGGTGGCAGCCACGATAACTACCTGCAGTCTGGCGCTGGCGGCGCTGGCGGCGGCGGCGCTGGTGGTCAGTTTGGAGGCAATGGCGCGGTCAACACCGGTGGCGGCGGCGGTGGTGGAGCAAGAGCATCGAGCTATGACACTTCCGGTGGTGACGGTGGTTCTGGTGTTGTAATAATTTCGTGGGGATCAACCCTAGATATTTCATCTTCCCCGAGAGTTGCGCCCCAAGGTCTAGCTTTTAGCAATCCGATACAGATTCAACTCACAGACTCTTCCGGTAACCGAATAACTGGCAACAGCAGTGCCGTTACATTGACTGCATCTCCAGGAGTGCTGCAGATTGGTGGCGTAGCGCTTACTCGGTCCATAACTGTCAATGCGGTCGACGGTGTAGCTACTTTCACGGGCTTAGGGTTCACCAGCAACGTCAGCACAACTCAAACTTTGAACTTCAGCTCAACGGCATTTGTCGGCACATCTTTGCAAATTACACCAAGTTTTGACCCGTTGAATGTCCTCATCGCAACTGGGGTAACCACGCAGGGAGCCTTTTACGAGGGGCGATTCTTTGCCTCTTCTAGCACCGGAACAGCAAACATCCTGGCCTCTGATTTGGCGGCTAATCTCGCCAGCTTCTCATCGGTGATATCCGCATCCGGAAACATCTACGTCGCAGCCGATGTCACAACCAGCGCAACCGCCAGTCTGACGCTGCGCGCGAATGGAAGCATCTCGCTCTCGGCAAATGTTGACATTCAACTCAACGGCGGAGACTTAGTTATTTGGTCGGACTCTGATAACAACGGAGCTGGATACATTCGATCTGAAGAACGAGTCGTTCTCAATACTGTTGGTGGAAGCACCACCGCAATTACCGGCGGTGGCGATATTTATCTTGCCGGCGGTCTTGATTCCAACGGTGATGGACTACCTGATGGATATGCCCGAAGTGTGGCGGGGCTCAATAACGGTGACGCGATTCAACTCGGTCGCGACAACTCAACCAGCGCTTTTGCTGCCTATTCGGGTGGCGGAGACCTTGTGGTCAAGGGGCAGTCTTCGAGACGCATGGCCATTAACTTGCTGGGTCAAGTGATTTTCGAATCTGGCAACGGAAGGCTGATTTTTGAGGCCCTGTCGACATCGACCACGAATCTGGATGGCGGTAACTCTCACGCGTTTGAACACCTAGCAGTTCCCGGTTCACCCAGTTTGTTTGAGAGCTTTAGTTCGCACAGCCAGGCTATTTCGATAGTTGGTTTATCAACGGGAACAAATGATGATTCGGCTGGAGTCTCGTTCTTGCGAGGCACCTCTGCCGGTGACACAGTGGTCTCAAGCAAGGGTCAAGGTGGCGTTTACGTTTCTGGTCGCAACCAACTGACTTCAGCCCCCGCAATGCGATTCCGCGGCATTACCTTCCATGCCGTTACCTCTTCCGTGATAATTGAGGCGCGCGGTTCAGGCAACGGTGGTGACATTGCCGTGATCGACTTCCTAAGTGAGCCCAGCCACATCGGCGCGACCTTGACCCTGACTTCATCGGCCAACCTCATCATGCGTGCCGATGCCTTCTCCAACCAAAGCAACGCCGGCTACAGCACATCTGGTGAGGTGGTCCTCGAGCCATTCAATAATGGTTTTGAAACCACCTTGGATCTCGGAACTGGCTTCAGGCCATCCGCCGGAGTCAGCAGCTTGCGCATTGGAAAATCTGGCAACCTATCCGGCAGTGCGGTAGTGAACCAAAGCACGGGATCGGTTCGAGTGAGCGCTCCGTTTAGCATCAGCGGGCCAATCAGTGTCTACGGCACCATTTTGACTTTCAACGAGAGCATTCAAAGCACTAGGGCCGGATCGCAGATTCTGCTGCGCTCGATTGATGAAATTCACATCACTGGTTCAAAGCAGGTTAGGACTGCCGGTGGTGACATCGTGCTGTGGTCGGACAGCGATAACAACTCCGCCGGTTTTGTGCGACTGCTCGGAAATGCCACGTTGTGTTCAACCGCTTCGACTTGCGGCACGGCTGCCACCACCGGCGGCGGTGACATCGTAATTGGCGGAGGTTTGGCCAGTGCCACCAATCCAACCCGACCTGCCGGTTTTGCCGCTGGAGCCGGAACCGGATACAACGCAATTGGAACCTCTAACACCACAGGTGTTCAGCTCGGCACACTTCAGGTTGTTAACTCCGGTGCGAAGATTTACTCGGCCGGTGGCGATATCTCGATATTTGGCCGTATGCATTCATCACTGGGAACCGCCTGGGGAGCCGGTATCGCCTTTGTTAGCGGCACGGAAATCTTCTCTGGTAACGGCAAGATCCAACTCGTTGGTGAGACCACCGGAGCGGGTGGATCTTTCTCCGATGGTCCAATGGAGTTCAATGCCTGGGGCTCAGGTGCGACCATGTCCATCAGATCGCTATCCACGGCCTCAGATGCGATTGTGGTGGAGGGTAGACAGTCTGGTTCCGCACCTGGAGATGGTGTTTGGGGTGGCAATGCCGGCACGACTATCACCACCCCCGGTGGATTTATCTTGCGGGCAGACCAAATCAACGAGGCTCTTGACCTAGATGTGAGTGTCAGCGGAAACGTAGTCATCGAACCGCTTGGCACCAACTTCAGAAACACCACAACGGGCACCGCATTCATTCCAAAGTTTGGTGGTGCAGGAGACATTAAATTCTTGGCACCGCCTACCTCCCTGAGGGTGGGCTCTGCCTCCAACAGTTACGAGATTGAATTCCAGGCCAGCTCCACCTTTAACTTCCCAGTCGAATTCATCGGTAATGAGATAGATGTCAAGGCTGGTGTCAAGCTAACCAACTCCGCAGCCGGTGCGGACATCGTTCTGAAGTCAAAGCGGTGGATCGACATCAACGACGGCACTAGCTCAAGCTTCACGGACATTCAAACTAACGACGGCGACATCGTGATTTGGACCAACGCCTACGACGGTGGAGCCGGCTTCTTCTACTTCGGCACCTACGGCGAACTCAACTCGGCAAACGGCGTCGAGAGTAAAACTCGATCAGGCGGAGGTCGAGTGACCATCGGTGGCGGTTCGGCCGTAGATGTCGATGGTCACCCAACTGGACCCGTTCCTGGAGCAGCGGTCACAGGTCGTCAAAACGCTCTTTGGTACAGTGCGAACGCCAAGATCTACTCCGGCGGTGGTTTGGTTGACATCACTGTTTCCCAGAGTCAAGGTGTGCTGGCAGCCGGTTTTGAAAGTAGCTCACTAATTTGGTCGGGAACCGGCCGCATTGATGTAAACGTGGTGCAGGGAACCGCAAACCACGCCGTTCGTCTAAATGGGCCAACTTGGGTCTCAGCGGCTACGGCCTCACCAGCAATCAACCTGACCTCAAGAGTTATTGGCAATCAATATGCCGTTTATAACGATGCCAATAACCCATTCACGCTGACCTCACTCGGTTCAACCGGTGGCGGCATTAGTGTCTCGGGCATTACTCCGGCGGCAACCAATACAGCTTTATATGTCTGGGGTTGGAACATCCTTTCTCGCGCCGGTTCAATCGATGTCAGCACGAGTGGGATTATCAACTGGATTTCTACTGAAGCCAGAGTCTTTGGTGCTAAGGCGTCAAGCGACGTGGTTTCCTCATCTGCGGACATCAACATTCGGGCTGCTCAGATTCAAGACACCACCGCGAACACAGCCTCAACGATGTCAACCTCGGGCACAGTGACCATTGCCCCGATCGGTGCCAACTTCACCGGTGACGTTCAGAGCCAATTCAACATCAGCTCCGGCGACTTTGTTTTTGGAAACCTAGCGACAGTCGATTCGGCAAGCTTCAAAGTTAAGGTGTCTGGCGATGTGACCGCAGATGGAACAATCACGATTGCGGGGAATGGCGTCACTTTGGACAAGGGGTACGACTTAATCAGCACCAAGCCAGGCAGCAGCATTTTGCTAGAGGCTAAACAGTGGATAGACATCGACAACTCCACGACAACGCGCACTCAAACCAACGATGCCGATTTCTCTACTATTCAGACCAATAACGCAGACATCATTTTCTGGTCAGACTCCGATGCCAATACAGAGGGTCTGGTTTGGATTGGCCATAACACCAGGATCAACTCTGCAAACGGCGTCTATTCGCTCGACGCAGTCTCGGGCGGCGGAAACATCTACATTGCCGGTGGTCGAGCCGATGCTAATAATCGCCCAGGCGGTTACGCATACGACACGGGTCAGCAAAACGAATCGGCTACCAACAACTTTGGTGTTGGCATTGGTCGGTTCGTAGATGTCTTTACCGGCGGCGGGGATTTTGTTGTGAGGGGGTTTGCGAAGTACGCGGGTATAGCCTCGGTGAACTACCAATCACTCGCTCGATTTGTAACTGGTGCCGGTCGAATCGTTATTGAGGCTCGCGGCACTGGCGGAGTCGAAGCTTTTGAGTTCTACAATGAGACTGAAGCTGGTGCTTTCTTTTCTTCACACGCCACCATCAGCCCCGCGATATCCATCACAGCATCCATCTCGGGTACGTCAACGCAAGCGCTAAGGCTTTACAACCAGAACTCGGCGAACCCAACCACCATTCAGTCGCTGGCAACGTCCGGCGGCGGAATTTCCATTACCGCAAATCTGGGCTCACTCACGACTGCAACCGGCACCTACTTGGCGGCCGTCAATTTGTTGTCCGCAAATGGCCCAATCACTTTTAGTTCAAATGCAGTCTTGAGCTATACAAACGACGTTTTCACCCAATTCTGGGGAGCCAGAGCCGGCACATCGGTTTCAAACACCGTAGCGGATGTCAACTTCGTGCTTAACGGACTGGACGGAAATTACAACTCAGCCGCTATCAGCACCTCAGGTGCAGTGTCTATCCAGCCCTTTGCATCAAACTTTGGATCAAACGTGGAGTTGTGGCACAACCTGACCGATGCATCTAACTATTCGGTTGGTTCAAACTCACTCATAAACACTGCTACTTACGATGTATATCCGTTAGGAACCGTAACAGCGTCAGGGCCGGTAGAAATTTACGGTAGGACCTTGATTTGGTCCAACGACAAAGACTTAAAGACAACAGCTCTTGGCAGCAGAATACTGCTCAAGGCTCAAGGTGACATTTATGTTCCAAACGGATCCGGTACCTCTGACGCTGCACACACCGTGTTCCAAACCAACCAAGGTGACCTGGTGCTTTGGTCTGATGGTGACGGGTCGGGTGCAGGTGGAGTAACCATCGGAAACTACACCCAGTTCACCACTGACAATGGCGCAAAGAGCAAGCTTGCAGTGTCAGGTGGTGGAGACATTGTCTTCGGTGGTGGCGCCACTGCTGATAGCAATGGTTTGCCGGTGGGCTATGCACAGAACGGCTCAACTTACAATGCCGATCGGGGTCTACAACTGCAGCTCTACGTGGGCTTCTTCACCGGTGGTGGCGACTTGCTGTTCAAGGGTCGCGGAACCACTTTTGGCATCACTTTGTATCGAGATGCCGAAATCTTTACGGGTACCGGAAAGGTCGACATCAACGCCGTCTCGACCGGGACCGGTGGCACCTACGGATTTGCCTTCATCGATATCGACTTTGGTAATGCCGGGTGGAATGGCCCGCTCACAATCGTGTCCCACTCGACGGCGTCTCCGGCAATTAATTTCAACGGTGTCACAGCCGGAACTGGCCAGGGAACCAGATTGTATGGCTCTGATGGTGGAAACGTAATCACGATTGCTTCAACCGCTACCAACGGCGGTGGAATCAATATCTATGGTGAAGCGCCGGCATCTAGCGTCAACGATGTTTCGCTGCTCCGCGCACGTGTTCTGTCGCGAAATGGTGCCATCACAATCTCGGGCAATGTCAATGCGGTTCAAATGGATGCTGGTAGGGCAGCAGATAGCTACTACGGCAGCGTCTCCGGTAGCCCATATGTCTCTACCTCAAGCGCCAACGTCACAATCTTGATGAATGAGCACGACTTTGACGACGCGTCGCACTATTTCAGGACCACGGGAGATCTTGCCATTCTCCCTAAGGTTGGAAACTTCTTCGGAGCAGATTTCACGCCGGCATTTAGCACGGACGGACTTGGAAACTTCACAATCGGTAAGAAGCCACTGAGTGCGGACACCTCAAGGACCTTGACCATCAACGGCACCCATACCGTCAGCGGTGTAATTTCTTTCAATGCTGGACAAATTGCCCTGAACAGAAGCCTGAACTCCACTGGCGGCGATGGTGCGATTGCCATAACTTCGCTCGGCTACATCGAAACCGCAGCCAGCGTGGCATTTAGAACTAACGGTGGCGACCAAATTTTCTGGGCGGACTCCGATGCCAATGGCGCAGGTCATGCGCGCTTCAACACCAACAACTCGCTACTTTCCAGCGGAGGAAACATCACGGTCGCCGGCGGTCGTGATGATGGCGGCGCTAGCTCTTCCATTAGCGGCCGCGTTTTTGGTGATGGCGTGCCGGATGGCTACGTATCCGACAACACCAACACTGGTTACCGCGCAGGACTTGAATTCCTCGATGGTCGAAACATCAACTCAGCCGGTGGCGATATCTTCCTGGCCGGTCAAGGTGGTGGCTCGGCCTCAGACAGGTATGCGGTCGCAACTATGTTTGGCACAACCGATGCCGGAACTGGAAAGATTGAACTTTGGGCCCGCCTGAAATCCGGCACCAGCGGTGAATACAACTTTGCTTGGTTTGCGGCAAAAGACAGCACCAATGCCTGGACCCATGTTCGTGGCGGGGCAGACGTTTGGCGTTCTGCTGCCACAACATCAGATGCCCTCTACTTCAACGTCGATACCAGTGCTGGCTCCGGCGGTTATAGCTCCGCTATCAATGCCGAGTTCCCAGCCAACGTCAGCGGAGGAACGGCACCGGGCTTACGAGTTGCCGCAACCGGCGTCGGTGGTGGAATCACACTCATCGCCAAGGGGCCAAACAGCTCTCTCAACAGGACCGATGATGGCATGGGAGCGCCAGTTCACCTTCAGCTTGCAGAATTTATTGCCGTGAGTGGACCAATCTTGGTCGAGGGTAGAACGACCGCTGCCAACCCAGTGCACGAAGCTATTTCCATCGCCGAGGGTCGCAATGAAGCCAACGCCAAGACCTACTTCGGTGCTTCACCAGAGTCCGGATCACTAGTGACCACGAGCTCCAGCACGGTCACACTTCGCGGCGACAGCGCCATGTTCAAAGACGCAACCCTAGATAACCGCGCCGTCGTAAATACCTCTGGCACTTTTACCTTCGAGCCCACCTCGGCATCTTTCGCTGAGCCGGAGTCGCTAGAGGGCTGGGTGCTAAACGCCAGCAATGTGGTCTTTGGTAAGGTCGGCAATTCCTCGGTATTGCAAACCAACGAGGGGCTTTCGGTTTCCGGCGAAGTGACAATTTACGGTGGAAACGTAACAGTGAATCAGGCAATCACAGCCAGCTCTGCCGTCAACGTAATTGCTGATGCTGTGACAATCTCCGCCACCACCAACACCGCTCAGGGTGTTCTTACCGTGCGGCCACATACCGCAGGGGTAGCCATTGATATCGGCACCGAAACCAGCGGAAAAATGTCGCTTACCCAGACTGAGATCAACTTGCTAACCGCTCAAACTGTGCGAATCGGTGCTTCCAACTCCGGCGGCATTTCTGTCTCTGCCGCCATCACCTTTGCGAGCAACAAGGTAAGCAACCTGCGCCTCACCACAGCAGGCAATGTCTCTGGAAACTTCGTAATCACAGCTGTCAACCTAGCCATTGACGCGGGTGGAAATGTGAACCTGCCAGGATCGAACTCGGTGGCCGGAAACATCGCAATCTCCGCGTCTGCTTCAGTGACTTACTCATCCGCCGTTTCTTACTCACCGGCCGTGGTAGACGGCGTGAACGCAGTCTTTGGTGTTGGTCGAGCAATCTCGCTGACCAACAGTCCTTCTGTTGAGCAAGCCAATGAGTTCCTGGCGGTTACCTTCAACCCTCCACCTCAGGTGCTTGTGAAAGATGCTTACAACCTGGTGCTAGATGGCAACAACCGTCTCGCATACCAATACACCGCATCCGCCACCGTGACTACTGGTTCGGGCACCGTTACCGGCCTAACATCTTCATCACGCGTGGGTGGAAACATCACATACAACGCCATCAAGGTGCTCTCTGGCGCCGGCACCTACAGTTTCGCGCTCAACGTTCAAGTTGATGCCAACACAACTCTTTCGGTCGCATCTGCCAACTACAACATCATGGCAGGTGAACCAGGTCGCCTGATTGTTACCGCAACCGACAACACCTCGGTCGTGGGACAAGCTGGCTTCTCCTTCACCGTGGCTGTTGAGGACACCTTCGGTAACCGAATCACCATTGGTGACAACAAGAACATCACCGTTTCCGCCACCGTCTCCGGCACCACCGCAGCTATCACTGCTGGCCGTCAGGTAAGAGCTGATGACTCTGGTTTGGCCA
>JACCDH010048821.1_pt1 | contig 12331 bp, 11 predicted proteins | sample 7442481 | NCBI WGS metagenome assembly JACCDH01 (sample SAMN15323433, study PRJNA562643) | freshwater metagenome | isolation source: river surface water | place: USA:Blue River Watershed | collected 2017-08-15
GATGGCACGGTGGACTTCACCGAAGACACCCTGATCGTCAATGGCAAAAAGATCAAGCTGTCGCACGAGCGCGACGCGCACAACCTGCGCTGGGGCGAGATGGGCGTGGACATCGTGCTCGAATGCACCGGCCACTACCTGACCGAACCCACGAGCCAGATGCACATTGCCGCCGGCGCCAAGAAGGTGGTGATTTCTGCCCCCTCCAAAGACACCGTCCCCATGTTCGTCTACGGCGTGAACCACAAAAAATACGCGGGCGAAGCCATCATCTCCAACGCCTCGTGCACCACCAACTGCCTGGCCCCCGTGGCGAAGGTACTCAACGACAAGTGGGGCATCAAGCGCGGTTTGATGACCACGGTACACGCCGCTACCGCCAGCCAGATGACGGTGGACGGCTCTTCGCGCAAGGATTGGCGCGGCGGTCGCGGGATTCTGGAAAACATCATCCCCAGCAGCACCGGTGCTGCCAAGGCCGTGGGCAAGGTGATTCCTGAGCTCAACAAGAAGATCACCGGCATGGCCTTCCGCGTACCCACCTCTGACGTGTCGGTGGTCGACCTGACCATCGAGCTGGAAAACGAAGCCAGCTACGAAGAAATTTGCGCCGAGATGAAAGCGCAAAGCGAAGGTGCGCTCAAAGGCGTGCTGGGCTACACCGACGAAAAAGTGGTGTCCACCGACTTCCGTGGCGAGCCCTGCGCCAGCGTGTTCGACGCCACCGCCGGCATCGCGCTGGACAAGAACTTCGTCAAAATCGTGGCCTGGTATGACAACGAATGGGGCTACGCCAAACAGTGCCTGGAGATGATCCGGGTGGTGGCCAAGAAAAAGTGAGCCCCATGAAATTTGAAAAGCGCCTTCGGGCGCTTTTCTCATGGCGCTTGTGCTCAGTTAAAGTGATGTCATGCCTGTTCAATACGCACGTTTCCTGATTGGTCGTCAACGCAGCACCGCCGCAAATCGTCAGCTTGGTTTGGTGCTGGCTTTTGTGGCCGGCGCCATCAATGCAGGGGGCTTTCTCGCTGTACTGCAGTACACCTCACACGTCACGGGCATGGTCTCGACAGTGGCTGATCAATTGGTGATCGGTCGTATGGATCTGGTGCTTGACAGCCTGGTGGGTGTGCTCAGTTTTTTATGCGGGGCCATGACCTGCGCTGTATTGATCAACTATGCGCGACGCAAAGATTTAAGCAGCGAATACGCCTTACCCTTGCTGCTGGAGGCGGTATTGATCCTTTGCTTTGGCTTTCTTGGCGCCCAGATGACGGGCGTAGAAACCCTTTTGGTTCCTTTCACCGTGATATTGCTGTGCTTCATCATGGGCTTGCAAAACGCCATCGTCACCAAACTCTCCAACGCTGTCATCCGCACCACACACATGACTGGTATCGTGACGGATCTGGGTATTGAGTTGGGCAAGCTGGTGTACTGGAACCGCAAGCAAGCTACTGACGGACAAGTCTGCGCTGACCGCGAACGATTGGCTGTGCTTAGTAGCCTCTTGGCGTGTTTCTTGATTGGAGGTGTGACCGGCGCCTTCGGCTTCAAATTGACCGGCTACGTCTTTACCATTCCGATGGCATTGCTATTGGCATTTATGGCTTTGGTGCCAACGTTGGATGATCTGCAACGCCCCTGAGAATCACGGCAAAAGCTACCGCGCCAGAAACCTCAACAAGGCCTCGATCTTTTTGCCGTAGGGCGGATACAGCAAAGCGAGCGTCGACCAGCGGCTCTGGTGAAACACCGGCCGGAGCTTGGAAAAAGTTTCAAAGCCCTCGCGGCCGTGGTAGTGCCCCATGCCAGACGCACCCACGCCGCCGAATGGCAAATCCGTCTGGCCCACATGAAACAGCGCATCGTTCACGCTCACGCCCCCTTACATCACTCGATCCAGCATATGCGCAAGCTGCTTTCGGTCGTGGGTGAAGGGGTAGAACGCCAAAGGCCTCGGACCGGCTTGAACCTGCGACAACACCTCGTCCAAATCGTCATAAGGCAGCACCGGCAAAATGGGGCCAAAGATTTCGCGTTGCATCAATGCGCAGTCAGCGGGCACATTCAGCACCAGATGCGGCGCCAACCGGTGACGGGCGTCATCACGGGCCGAACCGGGCAACAAAGGCAGGACTGTCGCTCCTCGCGCAACCGCCTCGTCGAGAGCCATGGTCAATCGGGCATAGGCCTGTGCGTTGATGATTGAACTCAGGTCAGGGCTGTTCAGGTTGGCATAGCGCTGAGGCACGATGCGTCTCGCCAGTTCAACAAAGTCCTGTAACTTGCTGCGCGGCAGGTACACATGGTCCACCGTGGTGCAAATCTGTCCGGCGTTGAGGAACTTTACGTACAAGATGCGCCGGGCAGCCGTGTCGAGATCAAAGTCATCACACACGATCGCGGGCGATCGCCCGCCCAGCTCCAGCGTCACGGGACACAGGTTTTGAGCAGCCGCTTGCATCACGCTGCGACCCGTCTGGGTCGACCCCGTGAACAGCAAATGGTCAAAAGGCAGTTTTGAAAATGCGATGCCCACGCCACCGGTTTCGTCAAGGAACTGGAGCTTCTCGGGTGGAAAGTAGGTGGGCATTTTGTCGATGAGCAACGCCGCCAGGTGGCGCGAGTTTTCGCTCATCTTGACCATGGCGCGGTTGCCGGCCGCAAAGATCGCCACCAGCGGCAAAAAGCTCAGGTTGATCGGGAAGTTCCACGGCACGATCACCCCCACCACACCCAGAGGCTGCGGCACGACCCGGTTGCTGGCCAAGCCAAAGGCCAGCCGGTCCACCGCACGTGGCTGCACCCGCATCCAGTGCCGCAGGTGTTTGAGGGCGTGGTCAATGTCCTTGAGGACAGGCAGGATCTCGGTCAGCTCGGTTTCGTGTCGGCTGCGATGGCCGTAATCGCGCGAGACCGCTTCGATCAGCGCCGTGCGCTGCTCCAGCACAAAGCGCCGCAAGGTCAACAGGTCTTGCCGACGCCGACGCAAGTCGGGCACAGGCGATGCGCGATAAGCCGATCGCTGAAGCTCCAGGGCCTGCAGCAGCCGTGGCGCGTGTTCGTCAGGGGTTGCATCAAATGACATGTCCGCATTGGACCACGTGGCCTGGTTACAAAACCAGAACAAACCCCTTTGGGATGATGGAATGTAACAAAGTTACTCAAATTCACGTAGCATGGTTACATCGACCGCATCACGCGGCACACCCCTATTCCAACGAGGAGCAATCAACATGGCGATCAAAGTAGGTATCAACGGTTTTGGCCGCATCGGCCGCATGGTGTTTCGTGCAGCGGTGCAAAACTTCGGCAAAGACATCGAGGTGGTGGGCATTAACGACCTGCTCGAGCCCGACTACCTGGCCTACATGCTGACCTACGACAGTGTGCATGGCCGTTTCAAAGGCGATGTGGCCGTGAAGGATGGCCACCTGGTGGTCAACGGCAAAACCATTCGCCTGACCGCAGAAAAAGACCCAGCCAACCTGAAATGGAATGAGGTGGGTGCTGACGTGGTGATCGAGTCCACCGGCATTTTCCTGACGAAGGAAGGCGCACAAAAGCACATCGACGCCGGCGCCAAAAAAGTCATCATGAGCGCACCGTCCAAGGACGACACGCCCATGTTTGTCTACGGCGTCAACCATGCGTCTTACGCCGGCGAGGCCATCATCTCCAACGCATCCTGCACCACCAACTGCCTGGCCCCGCTGGCCAAGGTGCTCAACGACAAGTGGGGCATCAAGCGCGGCCTGATGACCACGGTGCACGCCGCCACCGCCACGCAAAAAACCGTGGACGGCCCCAGCAACAAGGACTGGCGCGGCGGGCGTGGCATTCTGGAAAACATCATCCCTAGCAGCACCGGTGCAGCCAAAGCTGTGGGCGTGGTGATCCCGGCCGTCAAAGGCAAGCTCACCGGCATGGCCTTCCGGGTGCCCACGTCCGACGTGTCGGTGGTAGACCTGACGGCTGAACTCGACAAGCCCGCCACCTACGCCGAAATTTGCGCCGAAATGAAAGCGCAAAGCGAAGGCGCTCTCAAAGGCGTGCTGGGCTACACCACCGACAAAGTGGTGTCCACAGACTTCCGTGGCGAGGTGTGTACCAGCGTGTTCGACGCCGAAGCCGGCATCGCACTGGACAGCACCTTCGTCAAACTGGTGGCCTGGTACGACAACGAGTGGGGCTACTCCAACAAGTGCCTGGAAATGGCACGCGTGGTAGGCCGCTGAAGGCACACTAAACTAGTAGACCTAGTTTTTTTAATGCCTGTCGAGTCTGGATGGCATCAATAAATTGTAAAGATCGCCATCCGTTTCTTTGTGCTGCAGTAACGTTAAGCGGCATGTCGTCAATAAAGACGGGTGACTGGTGTTGCAAATCTAGTCTCTCGACGGCACATTGATAGATGTGATCATCAGGCTTGGCACAACATACTCGAGCTGAGAACACCCCGTCTTCAAACCAATCGTCGAACGGGTGGTCGCGTTCAATCCACTGCGCCAGCTCTTCGGGCATATTCGACAAATAGACCAGCCGATGGCCCGCCGCTTTCAGGTCATGAATGAGCGCCACCGTGTCCACTTTGACACGCATGTGCGGCGCGAGCGCGTCGATAAGCGCCATGATTTCGTGCGCCCCCATGTCCAGCCGCTGGGCGATGCGCTGGGCCAACTCATGCGGCTCCACCAGGCCCAAATCCCACTGCGCCCAGTCGCCGTCGGTGTTGTGGCTCTGGAACACACTGGTAAGCAACTTGGCCGCGCCCATGTCGTCACTCACCCGGTGGGGAAACACCTCGCGCATCAGCCGCAGCGGCTCCCAGTTGAACACCACACCACCCAAATCAAACACCACAGTTTCGCGTTTCATGCCGCCACCACCGTCACACCGTGTTCACCCAAAACCAGGCCCAGTTCTTCCCCCAGCACCCATTGCCGCTCCACCTGCGGGCTCACCACAAACACCGGCCCCAGCGCGGTGTCGATGGTCAGCTCCTGGAACGAGCCCAAATACGCCTGCTTGAGCAGCGCACCGCCAAGCACTGCGTCAGACCGGGGCACGATGCGCCACGCCTCGGGCCGAATCGCGGCTTTCACCGCGCCGGCGGCCACCGGGTTGCGGGGCACAAACCGCAGCGGCCCCACACGGACGCTGCCATCGGCTTGGCTCTGGCCGTCGAACAACATGGCCTCGCCCATGAAGCCGGCCACAAAGGCGCTGGCTGGCCGCTCGTACAGGCCTTGTGGCGTGCCAGCCTGGGCGATGTGCCCGCCCTCCATCACGATGATCTGGTCGCTCACGGCCAGCGCCTCGCTCTGGTCGTGGGTCACATAGGCCACGGTCAAGCCCAGGCGCTGCTGCAGGCTGCGGATTTCCTCGCGCATGCTGCGGCGCAGCCGCGCATCCAGGTTGGACAGCGGCTCGTCAAACAACAGCACCGCCGGCTCAATCACCAGCGCGCGCGCCACCGCCACCCGCTGCTGCTGCCCGCCTGAGAGTTCACTCGGGTAGCGCTCGTCCATGCCCTGCAGGCCCACCGTGGCCAGCGCGGCGCGGGCGCGCTCGAGAATCTGTGCACGCGGCACACCCGAAACCTCGAGTCCGTAGCCCACGTTCTGCAGCACCGGCATGTGCGGAAACAGCGCATAACTCTGAAACACCATGCTCACCTGCCGCTCGTTGGGGCCGAGCTGGGTCACGTCTTTGCCGTCGATGAAGATTTGGCCACCGCTCGGGCTTTCCAGCCCGGCGATCATGCGCAGCGTGGTGGTTTTGCCGCAGCCACTGGGGCCGAGGATGGTGGTGAGTGTGCCTTTGGGCACCACAAAGTCGATGCCCTTGACCACCAGCGGCCCACCCGGGCTGTAGCGTTTGGTGACCTGGCGAAATTCAATACCCGCTTGTTTGGACGACATCCGGTTTTCTCCTCAATGGGGGGCCGGGGCGCGGCGCCCCAGTTGCCGCTCACCCACTGCCTTTTGCAGCAGCCAGGTGATGGCAGACATAAACACAATCAGCACCGTGCAATAGGCCAGCGCCACGCCGTAGTCGCCATTGCCCACGCGGCCGATGATGTAGGTGGTAGCCAGTTCGTACTTGGCCGACACCAGAAAAATCACCGCCGACACGGTGGTCATGGATCGCACAAAGCTGTAGGTGAGCGCCGCCGCCAGCGCCGGCTTGAGCAGCGGCAGCACCACGCGGCGCAGCGTGGTCAGGGTGCTGGCGCCCAGCATTTGTGAGGCTTCGTCGAGCGAACGGTCGAGCTGCTTGAACGCCGCCGTGCCAGCGCGCACACCCACCGGCAGATTGCGGAACACAAAACACAGCACGATGATCAAGCCCGTGCCCGTCAGCTCCACCGGCGGCACGTTGAACGCCAAGATGTAGCTCACCCCGAGCACCGTACCCGGAATGGCAAAGGTCAGCAACGCGGCAAATTCAAACGTGGCCTTGCCCCGAAACTCGGTGCGCGCCAACAACCAGGCCATCAACAGACCCAAGCCGGCGCATAGTGGCGCGGCCATGGCGGCCAGCGTGGCCGTGGTGAAGAGCGAATTCCACGCAGTGCCGGCCCACAGCAGGCCGTGTTCGGTCCACTGCAAGTCAAAGGCCGAGCGGAAGTGATCGAGCGTGAGCGTGTAGTCTCGCCCCCACACTTTCACAAAGCCACCGGCAAACGCAAACAGGTACACCACCACGGTGAACACCAGCCACGGCCCGGCCACGCCCATGCACAAGCGGCGCACCGCGTTGGGCAGTGGCATGGCCACGCCCGCGTCGCCCTTACCGGTGACGGTGGTGAAGCTGCTGCGCCCCAACAAGCTGCGTTGCAAAAAGAACACCGCTAGCGCAAACAAGGTGAGCACCATGGCCAGCGCGGCGGCCATGCCCGGGTCGAGCGATGCGCCCACAATCGCAAAAAAGATCTCGGTCGACAGCACCGAATACGAGCCACCCAAAATGATCGGGTTGCCAAAGTCGGCCATGCTCTCGATAAAGCCTACCAAAAACGCATTGGCCAGCCCGGGTTTGAGTAGCGGCAGCGTCACCGTGGTGAAGGTGCGCCAGCGGCTGGCGCGCAAGGTTTGCGCGGCTTCTTCGAGCGCGGGGCTCACGCCCTGCACCACACCACGCATGATCATGAAAGCGATCGGCGTGAAGGCAAACATCTGCGCCAGCCACACCCCAAACACACCATAAAACCAGCGCGTGGGCGGTATGTCAAAGGCCCACTCCATGAACTGGTTGTACAGGCCAGCGCGGCCAAACAACAGGATCAGGCCCAAACCCACCACAAAAGGCGGAATGATGATGGGTAGCATGGCCAACACGTTGAGCGGGCGCGCCAGCCGGGTGCCGCCGCGCTCGGCCCACAGCGCCATGAGGGTGCCCATGATGGTGGTGCCCGCCGCCGTGAGCAAAGCGAGATAAAGCGTATTCCAGGCCACGCCACAGCGCGTCTCGCCCATCACACAGCCCAGGCCCCAAATGCGCTCGGTGGCCAAACGGTCAACGAGCGAACCGGGGGCGAACAGCCCTATGTCGTCGTAAAACGCCGACACCATGGAGCGCGCCACCGGGTACACCACAAACAGCGCCAGCAGCGCCACACACACCATGACAGCCGAGGACACAAACACGTCGGAACGGAAATAGCCCAGCCGCGCCAGCCCCGCGCCCAACAGCACCACCAGGCTCAGCAGCACCACCGCGCCGCCCCAGCCCATGCCGTACTGGCCCTTGTCCAGCGGACCCAACCAACCTTCAAGCGTGGCAAAGGTCCAGCCCGGCGCGCCAATGGCAAAGCCACTGCCCAACAGGCCCAGCAAACCCACCAAGGCACCGACCACCAGCCAGCGGCCTTGGGTGCGACTCGGCGGCAGGGTGAGCGCCACGCTGGCGATCAGCAAGCCCGCGAGTCCGCTCCAGAGCCACGGCCGACCATAGCCCATGGCGTGGGCCAGGCCGCTGCCCGCATTCTCAGTTCCCCAACCGCTCCACAGAGCGTCCAGCAGCGATTGCGATTGCAAGAAATACCAGGGCAGCGCCGCAAAGGCCAGCGCGCCCAATACCACCCAGCCGACCAGCGGATGGATCAAACAACGAGACAAGGGATTCATAGTATGGTCCGAATAACTGGGGGCCTAAGCCCCCAGTGGGTCAGCGTGGCAGGCTGTTGACTTCTTTTTCCCAGCGCTGGATCAATCGACGTCGCTCAGCGACTTTTCCATATTTGGCGTAGTCATAGTCGATCATTTTGATTTTGCGGAAGTCCGGCACGCGCGGATCGACCTTGGTCTCCTTGTTCGACGGCAGCTGGAACTGCAGCGTGGCCGCGCCCAGCGCCTGGGCCGACGGGGTCAGCGCCCACTCATAGAACTTCATGGCAGCGTCCGCATTGCGTGCTCCACGGATGATGGACATGGAGCCGATTTCGGCGCCGGTGCCGTCGGCCGGAGTGATGGTTTCCAGCGGGAAGCCTTGGGCTTTTTCGCCGGGGCCGTCATGCACAAAGCTGATCGACACCGTAGCCTCGCCGCGCGCCACCGCCTTGATGGGGCCGGTGCCGGAGCGGGTGTACGTGGCGATGTTGCCGTGCAGCTTTTTCAGGTATTCAAAGGCCTGGTCCTCGCCCATCAACTGCACCAGCGTGGCGATCATGGTGTAGGCCGTGCCGCTGGACGCCGGGTTGGCCGACTGGATTTCGCCTTTGTATTCGGGCTTGAGCAAGTCGCCCCAGGTCTTGGGGATGGGCAGCTTTTTCTTGGCGATCAGCTCGGTGTTGTAGCCAAAACCCAGCGGGCCGGAATAAATGCCCACCGTTTTGTAGCCCGATTGCGCGGCTTGCTTTTGCGCCCAATCGTGCAGCTTGGGCAAGGTGGGTGACTTGTATTCCTGGGTCAGGTTTTGCTCGGCTGCCTGCAGGTGGGGGTCGCCGGTGCCGCCAAACCACAGGTCGGTTTTCGGGTTGGCGCGCTCAGCCATGAGCTGGGCAATCGCCTCGCCAGAGCCCTTAAGCGTCATGTTCACTTTGACGCCTTGGCTTTTCTCAAACGTCACCGCCAATATGTTGCACCAGGCCGCCTGGGCCGAGCAGATCATGTTGAATTCGCCACTTTGGGCTTGAGCCACCTGGCTTGTGGCCAGCAACACCGACAAGGCTATCCACTTCGTCTTTTTCATTGCATTACTCCTAAGGTCAAAACACGGCCGACATGGCCCAATCACACACACACAAACCACAGGTCGCGTCACGGCCCTTCGGGCATGGCCGCTCCGGCCTTGGCCGCGCTCGCCAGCAACACACTCACGCCAGCGCCATCCAAAAATACGCTCACCGGCGCCCCGGGCTGCAGGCCCTGGCGCTCGTGGTGGCGGTGCACCTGAATCGGCCCCAAGGCGGTGTGCACCCGGTACACCGTCAATCGCCCTTCAAACGCCACCGAATCGACTTGCCCCGCCAAACCCTGGCCACTGGCCGGCGCCAGGCGCCAGGCCTGGGGGCGCACCACCAGCCGCACCGGGCCTTCGCGCCGGGTCTGCTCGGTGGCCCACTGCAGCGGTCCCAAGCGCACACCGCCTTGGGCGTCTACATGGCCGTCGTACACCGCCGCGTCGCCCATGAAGTCGGCCACAAATTCCGAACAAGGGCGTTCGTACACCTCGCGCGGGCTGCCCACCTGCTGCACTTGGCCTTGGCGCATCACCACCACCCGGTCGCTGATGGCCAGCGCCTCCAGGTGGTCGTGGGTCACATAAATCACCGTCAGGCCAAGCGCCTGCTGCAGCCGGCGAATGTCTTCGCGGATCTGGCGACGCAGCGCCACGTCCAGGTTCGACAGCGGTTCATCCAGCAGCAACACCTGCGGACGCAAGGCTAACGCCCGCGCCAGCGCTACCCGCTGCTGCTGCCCACCCGAGAGCGCCGCCGTGTTGGTCTGGGCAAAGGCCTGCAAATTCAGCATGGCCAGGATGTCGTCCACCCGCTGCTCACGCTCAGCCTCAGGCAGCGCGGTCAGGCCATAGGCCACGTTGGCGCGCACGTCCAGGTGCGGAAACAGCGCGTAGCTCTGAAACACCAGGCTGATCGGGCGCTCGTGCGGGCCGCGCGCGGTCACGTCTTCGCCCCCCATCCACACCCGCCCGGCGCTGGGCTTTTCCAGCCCCGCCACCAGCCGCAACACGGTCGATTTGCCACAGCCCGACGGCCCCAACACAGTGGTCAACTGGCGCGCCGGAAAGTCTAGGTCCAGCCCCTGCAGCGCAAAGCCGCCCACCGCGTAGCGCTTATCCACCGCTTCCAGCCGCACCGCGCCGCTCATGCCTGCACCTCGCAGTCCAGCGGCCAGCGCACCACCGCGTCCACACCCACCACCCGGTCGTCCTGCACCCGGTTGTAGAGGTTCACCTGCGCTTGCATCGACTGCGCGATTTGCCGGCAAATCGACAAACCCAGCCCCACGCCACTGGCGCCACTGGCCGACTGGAAGGGCTCAAACAGCCGGTCACGCACCGACTCGTCGATGCCGCCGCCGTTGTCCCACACAATGATTTCGGCCTGGCCCGGCAGCACCCGCACCACCAGCCCAATGGCCGAGCCGCGCGGCGCATGGTGAATCGCGTTGGACAGCAGGTTGCGCAGCAGCTCGCCTAACATCCAGGCGTCGGTGCGCAAGCGCACCGGCACCGACTCCAGCGAAAAATCCAGCCCCTTGCGCGCGATCAGCGGGCCGCACTCCAAACACACCTCGCGCGCCACGTCCTCCAGGTTCACTGCTTGCCACTCGGCCTGCGCCACCAGCTGCTCCACCTTAGCCATGGACAAGATCTGCTTCACCAGCAGGCTGGACCGGTCCACCGTGGCCAGCATTTTGGGCAGGGTGTCGGCCACCGCCAGCTCGCCCGATCGCATGCCCTGCAGCTGGGCACGCAAGACCGCAAACGGGGTGCGCAGCTGGTGCGAGGCGTCGGCCAAAAACACCCGCTGGCGGTCAATCGCCTCGCGCTGTTCGCGCAGCGCGCCATGCACCGCCTGCAGCAAACCCTGCCATTCGGGCGGCACATCGGCCTGCTGGGGCGGCGTGCCATCGCGCACCGCCGCTTGCAGCGCCAACACCGGGCGCGACATCAGGCGCCAACACAGCGCCGCCAGCAGCAGGCCAAGGCCACAGCGTATCGCCCATTCGGTGACGCTGGGCCAGGCGCGATCCGGCAACCACCCATGCAACAGCACCTCGCTCAGCACCACCAGGACCAGCACCGCCCCCAGCAGCCGCACCCGCACACCCCAGCGCTGGCCGGTGCGCGGCGCAGCGCTGCCCTGGCCGCTGCGGGCCGGGCGGTGTGCGGTGGACACGGGCTGGGCACTCATGGTCACTTCAGCCCAGCGAATCGTCGATGATCAGGTACCCCACGCCACGCAGCGTTACCAGCTGCGCGCCCGAGCCCTGAATGCGTTTGCGCAAGCGGTGGACCAACACCTCCACCGCGTCTGGCCCCACCGTGTCGTCGCCAAACACCGCGCGATGCAGTTCGTCCTTGGCCACCGCCTGCCCGGGCCGCGCCAGCAGCACCTTGAGCATCGCCAGCTCACGCATCGACACCTCCAGCGGCGTCGGCCCACGGTAGACCACGCCGCTGGCGCCGTCCAGCCGCAACAACGCGCAAGTCATGTCGGCGCCGCCATAGGCCCGGCGCACCAGCGCTTTGAGGCGCGCGGCCAGCTCTTCAATGTCGAACGGCTTGGTCAGGTAATCGTCGGCGCCTTCGTTGAGACCCAAGATGCGGTCGTGCACCGCTGTGCGCGCCGTCATCACCAACACCGGCACGCGGCTCCCGCCGTCGCGCAAGGTGCGCAGCACCTCAATGCCCTCTTTGTCGGGCAGATTCAGGTCGAGCAGCACAGCGTCAAAGCTGTGGCGGCGCGCCATCGCAATGGCCTCCAGACCATGCGCGCACCGGGTCACCTCAAAGCCCCGAGTCTGCAGCATGCGGGCCACCGCATCACCGAGGTCCAAGTCATCTTCCGCTAATAACAACTTCATACCCTAATAGTGACTGAAGTTGCTATTTCTAGCCACAGCAAAAACCTGTGGTTTTATTGACAGCTTTGTGAAATCAACAAATGGATGTTTTTAGCTAAAGGGAGCATGAACAGCTTAGGGAACTAGGTGCTTGCCCACAATGCCGGCAAGTTCGAACATGGTGATCTGGTCCTTGCCGAAAACCTCGCGCAGCTTGCCATCGGCGTTGATGGCGCGTTTGTTGGCGGCGTCTTGCAGGTTATTGGCCTTGATGTAGTCCCAGATTTTCTTGA
>JACCDH010505679.1_pt1 | contig 12331 bp, 14 predicted proteins | sample 7442481 | NCBI WGS metagenome assembly JACCDH01 (sample SAMN15323433, study PRJNA562643) | freshwater metagenome | isolation source: river surface water | place: USA:Blue River Watershed | collected 2017-08-15
CATACTGATGAAGTAAAGGGATTTAATGTTGCTCTGTTGGGGGATATGATTTCAAAATTATTTTTTGAGATGCATACCACCTATAATAAAGAGCTTAAAAGAGAATGCGAAAAAAATTAAAAACTGAAATCAAAAAAAACCTAATTAAGATGAAAAAATATAAAATGAGTACCCCTTTGGTTGAATTAGTTGCTGCCAATGAAGTTCAAAAAGACCTTCTTATTACTGCTAAAAAGGAGAATAAGATGATTCCAAATATGTATAAAGCAATGGTAAACTCACCAGGTTTGCTTGATACATATATGTATGGTTATAAAAAGTTTAGAGAAAGTGGCGGCTTTTCACCTGCTGAACAGGAAGTAGTATTTTTGACGATAAGTGCCGAAAATCAATGTTTTTATTGTATGGGTGCACATAGTCTACTGGCAGATACCGTTTCTAAAGTACCTGTTGAAGTGACGGAAGCAATTAGAAACAACACTGAAATACCGCATGAAAAATTAAAATCTCTATCTGAATTCACGAGTGTGATGCTTAATAAAAGAGGTTACCCAACGGAAGATGATGTTCAGAAATTTCTGCAAGCAGGTTATACCGAACAACATCTATTAAGTATTATTTTAGCCATATCAGTTAAAACAATAAGCAATTACGTTAATCATGTTTTTGATACTGAATTGGATACAGTTTTTAAAGCAAGAGAATGGACGGGATATAAAGTAACCAGAGATTTTCTGAATTTCTTTCGTAAATCCTAATAAGAGAGTTTAAAGTTGCCCAAACTGCTGAGGGGTACACTGTTGTTTCTGTACCAGCTATTGGCCTTTATATGTACTTTATCGCCCGCCATTACGCGCAGTAGTATGCTGCTGCCTACTTTAACACCATCTCCACGCAGTCTTTGTATATACGCATTGTCTGTGCTACTGCCCGCTTCTGTAGGATAACCCGCTACATCTGCCCTGCTTACCCTGGCTGCATCTGGCAACTGGTAATACTGTTGTTCCTGTGTAAGTATATTGGTTTCCAGTGTTGCTGCAGGGTAGGCATCGCGCTGCTGCTGATCTGTTAACACCATACGCGTATTGCCCAAATGATCTTTTAGCAGGTAATCATATATCCAAATATTGTTTAGCAGTCTTGTCCTGCCTTGTTCATGACCCACAAATTGCAGTGTATCGTTCTGATATACACTACTGCCTATATAAGTAGTGGTGGTGGTTTTGGTACCAGCTTTAGCACCTTGAGCAACGCCTCTTGCGTCGCACTCTTGTACGCCTGTAACTACATGCAACTTGTCTCTAAACACATAACTAATCTACATCGCACACACTAAATTGAATATAGAAAAAGTTGGAAAAGCAAATAGATTTTCGAAAAGTAAACACAAAAGAGTTTTCCCTACCGGTATAGCAGCTAATACAAACTTAATAGTAGTATTTTTGGTAAGGACAAATTAATTGCTTGTTGAAAAAAGATTTCCTTAGACGAAAGATGCAGAGTAACTAATTTAAGAAGGGTTGGTAATAATGATATAATTATACCCCAATTAAAAACTTCATCTTTTAAACTTGATTTAACAAAGCCAAAAGTACGAGATAACATTACAATCAAAAAAATAATAACAAGTATCAAGCCAGTTCGATTATTATAAAGCAATAACGAAGTAGCTACGGCAAATAAAAGAGGAGAGCCAAGTAACACAGCTAAAGGAATAAAGTTTGCAAAACCTGCAGATACACCAAGCAAAACTAAAATTAAACACGCAGTCAATATTAATGTGATTATGTAAAAATGTAAAGTTTTATGAAGGAGAGTATTATTGTTGTTGAGTTGGCTTGTTTAATAACTGCTTGTTCCATTCATCAATAGTGTATTTCTTATCGCCAACCTGAACTCCAGTAAAATTACTTTTCTTGTCGGCTGAAATTGAAAAATCAAATCTGCTGATATTTTTCTTGGACTTCCCAGCCTAAGCTGCTAAAGCTGTGAAAAAACTGACCAGCGAGCCACTTTATTTTTTTACAGGGAACCATTTTTTACAAAACAGTCCTTTTTTAATTATGTCTGTGTTTAGCGCTTCAGATTTTATTCTCATGTCAATAAAGGCATTATCTATAATATCTTCATCAAAGGGTTGGTCTATAATATGTAAATCATTAACGATCTTAAAATCATTACTCATTTCATTAATGCGATAGCAATATTTTTTACTCAAAAAAAGTATTACACTTTCATAAATAAGAGTGTTATTCCACTGATAATACTCCAATATATAAACGGCGTTTCCTTGATTGGACCAATTAGCAATCTTAATTGAACCTCTTTCATAGTTTTGAGATTCAGGATTAAGTAAAGCTCGTGTACGTATTTGCTCTATTTTACTACTACTATGAAGTTCATGTGCATAAAATTTTTTTCGATAATAAATCAATTCCTGCTTATCATTATAAAAAGCAATTTTACACCCAAAAGCAGATGGATTAAGTGTAACAGGATTTTGTATTCTATAAAAATAAGTCGATGATGGCGACAAAGTATTCACATCTATCAAGCCTGATGGGTCTCTATAAGAAAAGTTGTCTTTCATAAATAATATAGTTAAAATGAAAATCCAAGTTTTTTCACGTTTACTCCTACGCTTAGCGGTGTTCGAAGCAATTGTGTAGCACCTCCCATAGTAACACCCTGTGCACTAGCTGTCCCTTTTACAAACAAACCGATATTGCTTATAGAAAATTTCATTTGAGCAAAGTTTGTAGTACCCTTATATCCCAATGCAAGGCCATTAAAAGCCTGAGAAGAGGAAGAGAAAGAAACAGGACTTGACCAAGGGGTATTTTTAGCGGCACTATAAGAATTATGATACACAAAATCTTTTGCCCCTAATCTAAGAGAAAAACCTTCAACAGATGCAAAACTACCTGATTTGCCCGTTGCACCTAGATATGTTTCTGCTACAAATTGATTTGTGCCTTTAAGAGCCTTGGGGCCAGCTAATGCTATACCTAAAGTTGTTAGCCCATAAGATATATACCTTGAATTTGTTACTGTACTGCCTAGCTCATTTTTACTTTGTATGTAATTACTAGCAATATCAAGCCCAAAATTTACTTGGCCTTGAGCTGTTGTCATTTGAGAAACACCATCTAAGGTTTGCAATGGATGTCGAAATGTATTATAAAGACCAACTACAGCATCTCTACCAGCTTCTCCCATACCTAACATCGTACCAAGCATCACTTCACCTATTTTGTTGTTAGGCAAAGAAATCGCTCCAGGCATGTGTCTTGCAACAGTATTAAACGCAGTAACTATAGGACTTGCTGTATCCCCCAGAATATCTACATTTTTAATCGGATTATTACTCATCGCAGCAAACAAACTTTCCAAATCATTTGGCTTGGGGTCTATCTGTAAGAATCTACCAATTTGAGGGTCATGTGTACGATAGAAACTTTCATATAAGTTAACCTCCAGATCATCATTAAACTCATACTGTTGATACTTCTTTTTATTCTCACTGAGCAAATTATTCAGCGCCTTCCCACTTATCCCTGCCATCGTTAACCCAAAGGGGTAATAATGTGTTTCTTCTAATAAAGCACTTCTGCGGTGCTGTACTTTCAGGTCATCAAAAAATACCGGCTCATTGCTCTCATTGCTTACATATACATAGGCATACCCATTACGCGGTGCGCGTATATTGCCCAATACCAGTGGGGTTGCTCCATCGCCCTGCTGGCTTACTCGTATCAAAGAACTACTCTCTGCTATAAAGTTAAGCCTTTCATCAAAAAACAATACACCTAAGTAGGCTTTCGGCATGCTGCCGGTGGCATTGGCATATTCTTAGCAGACCGAAACCTAAGGCCGCAGCGTCTCCGCATTGCAGATGAGTCCGCGGAAGCTGAAAGGTTTAGTGCTTAGTTGCGGGTGAAAACACCACGCAACGGCGGCAAGGCAAAAAGTGTTGTTTGTGAGAAACACCAACAAAGGCAGAAAGACTGAATTGCTCCATAAAGTTTTGTTGGTGAGGAACACCAACAACGGCGGAAAAGGCAGATATTCATTCTTCAGCAAACCTTCTTGTACACTACCCAATTTCTTAGAAGATATGCCCGCCATGGTAAGACCAAAGGGGTAATCGTATATGGCTTACCTTTTGGCTGGAACGAAATACAAAAAAGACAACCTCCAGCCCTCGTTCTTAATGTACAAAAAAACCATATCGCCTATTCTAATTCTGTTATTTACTACCCGCTCACTAATTACCTTTTTGTTTTTAATAAAATCATAATTTGTCCCTGCCTCAAGATCAATTCCATTAAAACTTTCTAAAAAAGAAAAGAAAGTTTTTTTGAATCTACCTTTATTTAATTTAATTATTGGATCGCTATCAAACGTACCTCGTGTTTGTATTGGAAAAGTAGCAAGTGCAATTATTGTCGAAGTATCTTTTTCTATGACAGCTTTCCGAAATAAAGTCCAGTAAGTCCTGAATTCATCCAACGCTCTATCACCTTGATACTTAATGATGCTACTTTCTACGTCACACACATTACTTACACTATGTAAGCCATAGGCATAGCTTTTCCCGAAAATTAATGAAGCGATTATGATTATAGCAATACATTTAAGCATTCTTCTATTCATTTTATTGTACTCGTTTGTTAATATCAACATGAAGCTTTTGTAAACTGAAATTAGGTTTATATCCTTTCGGATAATTATATTTTAATTTATCACTCGGAAATGATTCATATTTCACTTTGTCGGCCTGATTACCTCCAAGTAAAACGATTCGCCCACTAGAAGTAACACCTGCTACAAAACCAACGTGACCACCTCCTTTCCTTTTCATAGTAGCAATACTCCCAAATGCTGGCTGATCTAATTCTCTTCCATAATGTCGCCAATTCAATGCCCAACCAGGACGTGAAACCCCTTTAATGCCAGCTTGAGATAAGGTCCAATTAACAAAAGCACCGCACCATGCCTGGCCACTTCCAGCCAACCCAATTGTTTTTAAATATTTATCAACCTCGGGGCCATCATTATTACCAGTAAGCTCTGATACTCCTAGCTGCGATTCTGCATATATCATCCAAGGTGCACCTTCAATATCATTAGCATCGTCTTCAAGTCTAAATTTAACTAGTTTACTTCTTTCGGTAAATGATCTTAACCATGACCTCTTTTCAGAACCAAAGCCTTTTAGCGTAAAGTTGCTTTCCAAATTAACCTCACCAGATTGGTGCAAACTACTTACTTTTCCCGGAGAACTTAAACCAGCCCCCTGACTTCCCTGATCTATCACCGTCTGCTGCGTAGTTATCGTACTTGCTATTTGCAGTGCATTACTGGTAATACCCAAAATCATCGTTAACGTACTTACCTGACTCATGATACCAGATAACGCAGATATTGAACCAGGACAAGGTATTGCAATACCTCCACTGGGGTCTACCAAGTTTACAGGGTCATTACCCATTCCTGCATAGGGGCTAGCAAACTGGTCGTAAGGGTCTGCCTGTATAAAACGACCTATCTGCGCATCGTAACTCCTTAACTCAAAATCATTCCAAGAAGTTTCATCGTCATACTCGGCATACGCAGATAATGCTGAATTCTACATTATCAAAGAACTTTTAGAATAAATATTTATATCCTATACATTTATTTATAACCCTACAATCCGCAACCAAAATAAGGCATATACGATGTATCCATTACTTACTTGATGTATTCCTTTGAGCTTATAACCAATAACGCATCTTCAAAAAAAACTAAATCATTCATATTTATCCACTCTTCGCCTTCACGATGAACATGAAAACGAATATTGAATCCAAAATCAGTTTTACTTAATATAATATTTAGTACTAAATCATTGTTTAATATTCTCCATTTATTTAGTAAAGCGTCAATAAATAAAACCGACTGTTCAAAAAAGTCTTCATCAACAAAGTCATCAATATGAAAAGAATTAATAAAACACTCATATCCAGTCTTATCTACAAAGCTATCCAGTGATATATGCAAATTATTTTGATAAAATGCACTTAGCAAATAACAACCATGCTGAGTAGAAAACCCATTCGCGAGAATTGCAGATAAACTTCCAGAAAATCTATTGTCTGACTTTATTTTTTGAACAAATATGTCAAACATTTTTGCATTAAACTTATTCATAATTTAATTCCTAAATATTCTAGTCCTTTATCAATTCCTCTCTTAAATGAAGGATTGTTCAATAAATCATTCACACTTTTAGGCGCATCCTTAAACGTTCCTGAAGATGGATCGTAAATATATTTGCTTCCATTATTATCCTGGTAGTGTATTTGTCCAGGTCTTTGTGATGGATTTGGATTCTCAACATCGATTCTCTCTTTCCCTTTTCCTTTCCATAAAGTTTTGCTATTAACTTGAGTTCCCTTAGAGGCACCCTTCACAGCCATCTCATCCAGCTCTTCTTTGGCTGCTTTTCTGGCTGCTTGGCTCAACTCTTGCTTACTTACTTTTCCTACCAGATTTGCTCCTGCACTAAAACCCCCAGTCTCCCAATTCAGCGGGTCTATAACATCTTTTACTATACGCTCCAATAATGTGGTATTGGTACGTAAATCTTCCATATAGATGTTATGCTCCAGTGTTCTAACTCGCTGCCTTACCCATACCACAAATTCATCCAGTATCGTGCGCTCATTAAATGCACTCTTGGGCTCTGCCAAACTAATTGGTGCTTTAACGGCACTTCTAAATCCATCTAAGCCTTTCTGTACAGGTGCTTGTGGTAATCCAGGGCCCTGTTGCCCTTGCGCAATCACCGTTTGTTGATTTGCTATTGTGCCTGCAACATTAATGGCACCTGTAGCTATACTTGTTATAACACTAGATACAGAAAGCAAATTGCTCAAAGAACTACTCATCTCCCAAGCACAGCGCACCATATCCAATGCACTCAAACCCAAGTAATCTATATTGGCAATTGGGTCGTTTAAAGCATAATGATAGCCGCTATTATCCGCACTAATATCTGCCAATGGATCTATCTGTACAAACCTGCCTATCTGTACATCATAATTTCTAAAGCCATAGTCGTACCAGTTTAGGTCTGCTTCATCCCATAACTCCTTCTCATTATATCCATATTCATTCTTGAGTAAACCCTCTTGCACACTACCCAGCTTCTTAGAAGATATGCCCGCCATGGTAAGACCAAAGGGGTAATAATGTGTTTCTTCTAATAAAGCACTTCTGCGGTGCTGTACTTTCAGGTCATCAAAAAATACCGCTTCATTGCTCTCATTGCTTACATATACATAGGCATACCCATTGCGCGGTGCCCGTATATTGCCCAATACCAATGGTGTTGCTCCATCGCCCTGCTGGCTTACACGTATCAAAGAACTGCTCTCTGCTATAAAGTTAAGCCTTTCATCAAAAAATAAGACACCTAAGTAGGCTACTATTACCGCAGAGTCTCCTCAATACAGAAGACCCCACGGAGACTGAAAGGTTTAGCGCTTACTTGCGGGTAAAAACACCACGCAACGGCGGCTTAGATTAGAACGCCAACAACGGCGAAAATTAGCTGCAGAATTGTTACTCTTGAATTACTTTTTTTAAAGCGCTCATTATCAGCTCTCCTTGATCTTTCTTTAGAGATATTAAATTTTCCCAACCAGAATTGTCAAATCCATGATAAAATTCATTTAGTGCTTGATGTAACATACATATTTCATCCTTTGAATATGACACTCCCTCTGTAATTACTTTTTGATGAACTAACTTTTGTAATAACAACAGGTATTCATCTTTAGAATATCCAGTTCTAATATGCAACTCCCACTCTAGTTCTGAAATCACAACTTCAACAATTGTTGCTATTTGCTTTCTGTATTCAGCAATTAAAAGACTATATTCAATTTCCATTTTATCGCAATTGTTCATTAAAATATTTTATTTTATCTACTGGCCTAAAGATAGTACCACCGTCTTTTGAAGTTGGGTCCTTAATTACAAGTGTATTATTCGCTGGGTCATACCATGCCTCTCTCCCCCTACTAAGTTTTCTATACAAACTTTTGGAGGAATTCATAACGTAATCAATCAAGCTCTTAAATTCCTCTCGACTATTAATTTCAGGAAACTCATCTTGATTTACTTTATGCTTATCCCAAGCATGGCCATTACCTATTTTTTCAACATCTTCCGAAAAAGCTTTATTCTTCTGCTCTGCAATCGGTCGCTCTTTCTTATGCCTAAGCAGTTTCAAAGAATAACTAGTAACAGCGTATATAGTTCTCACTGCCCAACCAAGCATGACTGCACTCCCTAAGTCTGAAACTCTTGTACCAACACCATACGCATGCATTACTCTATATCCTTGCTTCCTATACCTCTTTTCCGCCTCTCCTTTCGCCTCTTTAAATGGTTTCTTACTGTCTATGCTGACTATATCGTAATCGTCATCCGTTTCTGTAACAACCACTTCTCTTGTCTTGGTGTTCACATTAACAATATCATCATCCTGCCCTAAAGAAGCTCCACTACCTACACTCATCACCGTCTGCTGCGCTGTTACCGTACTTGTTATTTGCAGTGCATTACTGGTTACACCCAAAATCATCGTCATAGTGCTTACCTGACTCATGATTCCAGATAACGCAGATATTGAACCAGGACAAGGTATTGCACTACCCCCACTAGGGTCTACCAAGTTTACAGGGTCATTACCCATACCCGTATATGGGCTCGCAAACTGGTCGTATGGGTCTGCCTGTATAAACCTGCCTATCTGCGCATCGTAACTCCTTAACTCAAAATCATTCCAAGAAGTTTCATCGTCATACTCGGCATACGCACCCTGGTACTGGTATTGGTTCTTTAAACGCCCTTCATTAATATCTCCCAACTTCTTAGAAGATATACCCGCCATGGCTAGACCAAACGGGTAATAATGTGTTTCTTCTAATAAAGCACTCCTGCGGTGCTGTACTTTCAGGTCATCAAAAAATACCGGCTCATTGCTCTCATTGCTTACATATACATATGCATACCCATTACGCGGTGCGCGTATATTGCCCAATACCAGTGGGGTTGCTCCATCGCCCTGCTGGCTTACACGTATCAAAGAACTACTCTCTGCTATAAAGTTAAGCCTTTCATCAAAAAACAAGACGCCTAAATAGGCTACTATTAGCGCAGAATCTCCTCAATACAGAAGACCCCACGGAGACTGAAAGGTTTAGCTCATAAAATGATATTTTTCTATATATGTTCACTGTGAATTTTTAATCACTCTTGTCCGACTATTTTCCATTGAGATTATACTACTCCCTATTTCCAGTAGTGCTTTCGGGTACTCAGATTCTTTAAATAAAAGTGAATCACTAATTACCCTACCCACACAATGATATTTACCTTTATCACTAACCTCTAATATCCAAAAAGTAGCATCTTTTAAATTTTTTTCGTCTATACTAGTGGGAGCATTCCAAAATCCATCACTCAATGATTTGGAAGAAAATAATTTGCATTTTTCTGAACTTATTGTAACAGTTGTATCAAGCTTAATGTGATAAGAAAATTTATCATAATTGTTATCTTTGAAAACTCTTTCTAATTCTTTCACATTTGCCACAATTGTATGAACTGATTCATTCAATCTAATCACTATCGGATTGTCAAATGGTCTTATCCATAGCATTCGGATTACCTTACAACTGTCTTTGTAATTATACAAAATTGGCTCATTCAAATTGAAAAGTAACTCCGAATATCTTGCTTTAATTGAAGCATCTCCTTCTTTATTCGTTTTATCTCTGGTAAACATTAGTGTATCTACTGGAAAATATAATTCTTTTATATCACGTGGTAGATAACCCTTTAAATTGACTTCACATGAAGAAGAGTTTTCTTGATTTTTTGGCGAACAACCATAAATAACTATATACAAGAAAAGCAATAGTGCTCTTTTATAAAGAATCGTATTCATTCTATTTTCTTTTGGGATTATATATAATAGACGGCTCATTCTTCGGAAGACGGAATGGGTCTTTTTGATTCTTCCTAAGCCTAGGATACGGATATGTAGGATCACTAGGCAAATCGGTTCGTATTGGCCTCTCTTTCTTGGTTTTAAACTTATATTCCATTAATGAGCCATTTGGAGTAGTCAAATACCCATCGATTTTTCTTGAATCATTTCCGTCCTTATCATAAGGTGAAAAATTGTTATCACTATAATAAGGACCCTCTCCCCAAGAATTTCCATGAGAATGAATATCGGCTACGGGCTTAGTGCCTTTTGGAGCATCACTCACCCTAATAGTTGCGCCAGACTCAGAAGCCTTGTTAGGAACAGAATACCCATAATAAGTACGTCCATTTTTCCTATACTTATATATTGTTGATCCATATTCCACCTTTTCTACAATCGAATTATCATTATACTTCATTCCCCAATCATAAGCTGCCTCTTCCACAGTTCTAAAACCGATCTCTTGAGATTTTTTATAAATGCCAATTCCTACTCCTGCCACCGGCCTTCCCTGATCTATCACCGTTTGCTGCGTAGTTATCGTACTCGTTATTTGCAGTGCATTACTGGTAATACCCAAAATCATCGTTAACGTGCTTACCTGGCTCATGATACCAGATAACGCAGATATTGAGTTGGGGCAAGGTATTGCAATACCACCACTGGGGTCTACCAAGTTCATAGGGTCATTACCCATACCCGTATATGGGCTCGCAAACTGGTCGTAAGGGTCTGCCTGTATAAACCTGCCTATCTGCGCATCGTAACTCCTTAACTCAAAATCATTCCAAGAAGTTTCGTCGTCATACTCGGCATATTCACCCTGGTACTGGTATTGGTTCTTTAAACGGCCTTCATTTATATCTCCCAACTTCTTAGAAGATATGCCCGCCATGGTAAGCCCAAACGGGTAGTAATGCGTTTCTTCTAATAAAGCACTCCTGCGGTGCTGTACTTTTAAATCATCAAAAAATACCGGCTCATTGCTCTCATTGCTTACATATACATAGGCATACCCATTGCGCGGTGCGCGTATATTGCCCAATACCAAGGGTGCTGCTCCATCGCCCTGTTGTCTTACACGTATCAAAGAACTGCTCTCTGCTATAAAGTTAAGCCTTTCGTCAAAAAACAACACACCTAAGTAGGCTTTCGGCATGCTGCCGGTGGCGTTGGTCTATTCATAGCAGACCTAAACTTAAGACCGCAGCGTCTCAGCATTGCAGAAGAGTCTGCGGAGGCTGAATAGTAAAATTGAAAATAAACTGACTAAAAACATTGCTAGATATAAAAATATAACTGCAACTCTGTTTTAATATTTGATAAAAATAAAATAAACTCTTTGTCAAATACAAGTTCAGGATGACCTCCTCCATCCAAATCAAACTCGAATAAAATAAAAGACTTAAAAGCAAAGTCAATACGCAATTGACTTATAATACTTTCGTATTCCTTCCACTCTGTAACAAATTCTTTACAAATAGAATCAACAGCACTGATATTCTTATACTTGTACGCATAATCAATTGAACTCTCCTTTCGAATATGTTTTCCAAATTCATCCCCCAAAGCATAGATTTCTTCGATGCTGTTTTGAGGAAGTCTTTTTGAAATATCACTTATATTAACGTTTGAATTTGTAAATAATTCAAATCTTAAAATCAAATCTGCCATGAACTAATAATTATTTTTGATAAACATCTATTCTGATTTTTTGAGTTTTAATATCACGCAATTGCAGTTTACCTGTCTTACTATCTTTATATATGTTAAACTTGCTTCCATCACTCTTTCCAACATGGACTTTCTTTAACTCATGAGCATCCTTATATCCATACTCTTTGGAAACTTTATTTGCTGCCTTGTTTCCCTTAACTTCTTTGTAATTCTCACCAGATGTTGACGGTGTTTGTCCATCCGGCGACGTCGAATAAACAATTTGCCCAGTAACCAAATTATAAAGACCCATGCCTGCCGCAGAAGCACCATGAGCAGATACACCAACTGCAAGTGGCGTTGCAATTCCTAAGGACGCAATTTCTCCTACTCCCGCACCTCCAATCTCTATACCACCTGTAACTACGGACAAGGCATCACCTACTTTTTGGCCTAATTGAAATGCAACACCCTTCCCTTCTGTTAATCCATTTGCCGCTGCATCAGTCCTACCTACCCCTAACAATTGATTAGAGCTCCATGCATTTGAAGCGCCCATCATAAACGACCCACCATGATTCACAATATCCTTAGCCGTTTGCCTAAGCATATTGCTCGTTAGGC
>JACCDH010835941.1_pt1 | contig 12329 bp, 11 predicted proteins | sample 7442481 | NCBI WGS metagenome assembly JACCDH01 (sample SAMN15323433, study PRJNA562643) | freshwater metagenome | isolation source: river surface water | place: USA:Blue River Watershed | collected 2017-08-15
CCTATGAATGGATGAAGATTTTGAATACAGAAGGTGAGTTTAGCCTTATTTCACGCGAACTTTCGGGCGCTGATACGCTCCCTCGTCTCACCGCAAAGATACGCAATGCTGATTTGGCGAGTGTAGATGATATTGAGATTGTTGCAACGATTTTTGATTCCCGCAGAAATCCACTCACCGCATCACGAACCGTTGTCGAGAATTTTTCTGGACGGACCACAGAGGATATTGTCTTTACATGGCCACAACCAATCGCGACGACACTTAGAAGCTGCGAGGTTCCTACTGATGTGGTGCTTGCGATTGATCTTTCGGGAAGTATGAATAATGACGGTGGAGTGCCTCCTGAGCCGATATCATCAGTCATCACTGCCGCTGAGTCATTTGTGAAGCGATTAAAAGATCATGATCAATCTTCTCTTGTAACCTATGCGACACAAGCAGTACTTGTAGAACCACTTTCCCGTGAGACAGATAGAATTGCCGATGTTATTGCAAATCTCGCTATTTCTCCAAAAGAAGAACAGGGAAGTACCAACACAGGAGATGCGATAAAGATAATGCGAGAGGAAATGCTTTCCGATAGACATGACGCTAATGCACGTAAGGTGGCAGTACTTCTTACTGACGGTCTCGCAAATGCACCGGATGAAAATCCAGAAGTGTATGCACAAAATGAAGCACATAAATTAAAAGCTCTTGGAGTTGATGTGTTTACTATTGGTCTTGGTGCGTCGGTGAATGCAGATTTCTTAAAAGCTATTGCATCATCACCATCACGATACTACAACGCACTTTCGTCTGAAGATATAGATGACATATATACAGAAATCACAAAGGCACTGTGTGAAGATGGTGCAACGGTAATTGATATTATTCCGGTACCAAAATCAAACTTTGCCCCACTTGAGTAATATTCTCGATTTTGGACAAGTGGCGTATTCTCATCCATAATGTCGGTATGCGGACACTCAGGATACTTTTCGGAAGCATTGATTGGTGGCTTATTGCAGGATCTGTCTTTTTGAGCTTGCTCGGTCTTGTGACTATGTTCACCTTTGATGGTGACAACTCATATTTTGAAAAACAAATTATATGGATTGCTATTGCGCTTGTGGGGCTCGTGGTAGCTATTGTTCCTGATTATAGATTTTTACGTATTGGAAACACTACATTTTATCTCTATCTTGCCACGCTCTTTTTACTCGTACTCGTACTTTTTGTGGGGGAGACGGTAAAAGGTGCGCAAAGTCGTTTTGACCTCGTGTTCTTTTCTTTACAGCCATCCGATCCCGCAAAGCTCATTCTCATAGCGGTTCTTGCAAAATACTTTTCAAAGCGTCATGAGCTTATTGGCGACTTTAGACATATTCTTGTGTCGGGAGCATACGCGATGCTTATTATTGGACTTGTGTTTGTGCAGCCAGACTTTGGTTCGGCTATGATTCTTTTTTCGGTGTGGGGAGGTCTCGTACTTGTGGCAGGAATTAAGTTTCGTCATCTTGCAATTGTTGCGTTTCTTGGAGTGGTTGCGTTTATGGGGTTGTGGAATTTTGGGTTTCAGGAGTATCAAAAAGATCGTATTCTTACGTTCCTCCATCCACTCGCTGATATTCAAGGTACAGGGTACAACGCGTACCAATCTACTATTGCGGTAGGGTCTGGGGAGTTGTGGGGTAAGGGAGTTGGGTACGGAACACAATCAAAACTGCAGTTCTTGCCTGAATATGAGACTGACTTTATCTTTGCTGCCTTTGCGGAGGAGTGGGGACTTATTGGTGTAGGATTACTCTTTACACTCTATGGCGTTGTGATATGGCGACTCATCATACATGCGCTACAGGGCGCTACTAACTTTGAGCGACTCTTTGCGACCGGCGTTGCCATTCTTTTTACGAGTCATTTTCTTATTCATATTGGTATGAATATTGGGTTGCTACCAGTAACGGGTACGACGGTACCATTTCTCTCATACGGAGGTTCACATCTTCTTACTGAATTTTTGGGGGTGGGTATCGTAATTGCAATGGCGAGATACACAAAGCAACAATATACTGCCAAGGATTTGCTTGAGTAACTAGGATATATTCTCGTATAGAGCAAGAGTGCCCGAAAACATTTTTTCAAAGGTGAAGCGTAGGGAATGTGTTTTTGCATGTTCACCGAGTGTTTGTCGTAGGTTTGTGTTTTCTATAAGTGAGATAGTGTGTTTTGCGAGCAGTGTATGGTTTCCACTCGGGAATAGCATTCCATTTACGGTATGTTCAATAATCTCAGGAATACCACCCACATCGCTTGCGATAATAGGAAGACCTGCTGCGCTTGCTTCAATAAGTACATACGCAAAGGCTTCTGATCGTGATGCGAGTATAAATAAATCAAACGCAGAAAGATACTGAGATGCTTCATGGATGTGTCCTGCAAAGAAGACATTCTTCTGAAGGGACAATTTTTGAACCAATTCTTTGAGATGTGCTTCTTCTGATCCGGTGCCGATGAAGATATGTCGCGCTTCTGGATGTGATTGTACGATTTCTGCAAATGCACGAATTGTTACATCATGTTGCTTTACAGGATGGAGTTCACCTATGGTTACTGACCAAAAGTCATTGTGATACTTTGCAATCTCAGGGATACACTGCGTAATATATGCACGTGCAGTTTCGCGAGAAAAAACATCAGATAGCGTTCGTCCGTTATGAATAACTACCATCTTATGCTTCACAAAAGGAAGACTCATCTGATGTTTAATAGTGTGTGATACTGCGATGGTGGTGTGAGAGAGAAGTACAGTAACCCAGTGAAGAATGGTAATACAAAGCTTTTGCCATAATGGTCTCTCCTCATTAAAAGCCCATCCGTGTGCGGTAAACAGTATGCGGGGCACTCGACATATACGTCCTATGCATGCGCCTAAGATACCCGCCTTTGAGCTATTGATGTGAAGAATATCGGGACGCTCTTCCGCAATAATCGTGTATAACTCGCGAAGAGATAAAAGTTCTTTAAAAAGTGAAATATCTCGTTGGAGATTTTGGGTGACGCGGACACGGATGCCTTTTTGCGTAAGTTCATCGATGAGGCGCCCAGCGCCTCCAGTCACCACCACTACTTCAAATTTTTCTGGATCAAGGTGCGATGCAATATCGAAGACATAGCGCTGGGCGCCGCCCCAGTTCGATTTGGTGATGAGATATAGTATTTTCGTACGGGAAAATGCAGACATTGTACGCATATACTACTGTGTATCAGTGGGAAGGGCAATTGTGTACGTACTTGCTAATTTACGACACTCGCGTACCATATCAATATTCTATATGGGGGAAAGAACACGAGAATTACTTATTTTGCTTATTGGAGATATCCTCTTCTTCTCAGTCGCTTTGTGGCTGTCGCTTTTTATACGATATGTAGAAGTCCCGACTGGGGAGATGTTTGAACAGCACTTCACACCGTTTATGCTCATGTTTGGTGGGTGGCTACTTGTTTTTTATATTGCGGGTTTGTATGACAAGCATACGGTTTTCCTTAAGACATTACTGAAGAAGAGAATTATTGTGACGCAGATATGTAATGTATCACTTGCAGGTTTTCTCTTTCTCACACTCCCACTCGGGATTACACCGAAGACAACGTTGCTTATTTATGTTGTTATATCATCACTCCTTATATTGTGGTGGAGACTTTCACTCTTTGCATTACTTTCACCAAAGCAAACACACAACGCACTGCTCATTGCTGATGGTGAGGAGGCGGAAGAACTTATTGCGGAAGTAAATGGAAATAGACGCTACTCATATCGTTTTGTAAAAATGATTACGAGTGATCTTATTAAAAACACATCAGACTTTGAATCAAAGTTATTAACGGTAATTGAACAGGAAAAAATATCAATTATTGTTGCGCAGTCGCAGAGTCAGTTTTTGGAATCATTTCTGCCGAAATTATTTGAGTTAACGTTCTTAAAGTTTAAATTTATATTTCTCGATTTTAATCGTGTGTATGAGGAGACATTTGATCGGGTTCCACTTTCGTCACTTCATTATGAATGGTTTATTGCACATGTGTCTCAATCACGCAGATATGTATACGATATAGCCAAGCGGGTGATTGATATTGTGGGGGCGAGTATAGTTGGTCTTGTATTCCTATGCCTATTACCGTTTATTTATGTAGCGATGCGGGTGGAAGGTAATCGTACTATCTTTATGACGCAGAAGCGTATGGGGCAATATAATGCACGTATTAATGTATATAAAGTGCAAACTATGACGAGTAACGACGCAGGAAGTTCGACATGGCTGAACGAAGATGCAAAAAAAGCAAACGTGGTTACCAAGGTTGGTGCGATACTCCGAAAGACAAGTATTGATGAGATGCCACAAGCGTGGAATATATTAAAAGGGGAGATGTCACTCATTGGTCCACGAAATGATATTGAGGGTCTTGGTGAACGCCTCGCTCAAGAAATACCGTACTATAATATTCGCAATTTTGTTAAGCCGGGAGTAACGGGCTGGGCACAAACGCATCAGTACTATATGGGAGACAATATCAGCCCCCAGTCTACCGAGGAGTCGCGGGTGCGTCTTGCATATGATTTATATTATGTAAAAAATAGATCTATATTTCTGGATATTTCTATTGCGTTACGAACAATTAAAACTTTGTTGTCTCGATTTGGGTTAATACGAAGAATGAGATAATATAAGAATCTAGCTATGCAAACTATTTTTATTGTAGGAGGGGCGGGATATATTGGTGAGATGTTATGTCATCAATTCTCATTGAGAAGTGATATTAAAACTATTATTGCCCTCGACAAAGAGCCACAGTCTGATTTTTCTAAATCACTTGAGAAGGTGGTATATATTCAGTCAAACATGGCGGATGACGGCTGGCAGGAGAAAGTGATGGCGTATGCTCCTGACGTCGTGGTGCATACCGCATGGCAAATTCGCGCTATGTACGGAAATCCAAAAGAGCAGTGGCGTTGGAATGTGGAAGGCTCTTCTAAGGTTTTTGATTTTGCCTTCACTGCGCCATCAGTCAAAAAGCTTGTTTATTTCTCAACTGCATCATCATATAGCGCGCGAGTCGATAATTCTATTAAACACTACTTCACTGAAGAGGAAGGTTTTCGAAATGATGATTACATCTATGCGCTCGAAAAGAAGGTGACTGAGGAAATACTCGAAAAGAAATATCGTCAGGCACACGAAAACGGCGTACGTACTCCTGTAATTCGTATTGTTCGACCTGCGGCAATTACTGGTCCACGAGGGAGATATATGCGTATTCGCTTTGGACTTCAGTCTGCACTTCAGGGGAATCTTAAGGGGAACCCAATATATAAAGTCGTAACACTTCTTACCGCATTTGTTCCTGCCACTAAGGGTTGGGTGCGACAGTTTATTCATGAGGATGATGTAAACGATATTGTTGCAAAATTTGTAGATGAAAACCCAACTTCTCCATATGAGGTGTACAATATTACGCCGTTAGGGGAGCCTGTCTTTGCAGAGGATATGGCGCGTGCTGTCGGTAAAAAAATTCTACCTATATATCCGTGGATGGCACGTATCGCTTTTTTCTTTTTCTGGCATCTTACGCGCGGAAAGGTACCTACCTGTCCAGGGAGTTGGCGATATTATTCATATCCGGTACTCATGAGTGGAGAAAAGCTTTCTAAAATATATACGTGTGCATACTCAAGTAAGGACGCATTCCAGTACACTAATGGACGATATGAATCGTATGTTCCTGAAGCGATTCGAAATACAAATAAATAATTTATTTTATGAAAATTTTAGTTACCGGAGGAGCAGGGTTTATAGGAAGTCATGTTATTAAGGAGCTTCTTTCGCATGGTCATGATGTGGTAAATATTGATAACATGAATGACTATTATGACCCTGCACTAAAGCGCGAGCGGTTGAGTCATATTCAGGATCGTATTACTCATTATGAGATCGATATTGCCGATGCTGAAGCGGTTGAATCAGTTTTTAAGAATCATTCGTTTGATGTGGTATGTCACCTAGCTGCTCAAGCAGGTGTGCGGTATTCGATTGAAAATCCGTTCGTGTATGCTCAGGCGAATTATATTGGTACGCTTAATATTTTTGAGTTTGCAAAACGATACAATGTAACACGTATCGTTGCAGCATCGACATCTTCAGCGTATGGACTCAATACCGAGATGCCTTTTACAGAAGATCAGCAAGTTGATACTCCTATTTCTATCTATTCGGCAACCAAGCGAGGAACCGAACTTCTGGCGCATACGTATAATCATCTTTTCGGAATGCATATATCGATGTTACGATTTTTTACGGTGTATGGTCCATGGGGAAGGCCAGATATGGCATTATTTCTTTTTACGAAAGCTATTCTCGAAGGAAAACCTATCAATGTGTTTAATAATGGAGAGATGAGTCGAGATTTTACATTCGTTGATGATATTGTGTCGGGTATTATTGCGGCAATTGATAATCCAAAAGGATTTCAGATATATAATCTTGGAAATGGAAAACCAGTTGCACTTATGGAGTATGTACACGCCATCGAAGATACGTTGAACAAAAAGGCTGTTATAAATTTTCTTCCTATGCAACAAGGAGACGTTCCTGCAACTTGGGCAGATATTACTAAGGCTCAAACTGATTTAGGGTATAGTCCTAAGGTGGAAGTTAAGGAAGGAGTAAAAAGATTTGTTGAGTGGTATCAGAGTTATTATACAGAGAAGCAATGATTGTAGACGGAAAGAAAATTGCCGAAGATGTATACACTGCACTGCGGACACGTATTGCAGGATTTTCTCGTGTACCGAAACTTTCTATTATTACCATTGCACCAAATTTTGAAACACAAAAGTATCTTGCGCTTAAGAAAAAGAAAGCGTCAGATATAGGTATTGATACAGAAGTTGTTGAGCTTGCGGTCTCGTGTACGACGGAAGAGGTGATTAGTGCGGTGCAGCGAGTGCTTCCGCACTGCGACGGTGTGGTTGTTCAGTTGCCATTACCGAGTCATATTGACACCACTCGTGTGGTACGGACAATCCCTCCATCACATGATGTTGATGCACTCAATATACATACAATTAAGACACTCTCTCCGGTCGTTGCAGCATGTAGGGAGATACTGTCATATCATCATGTTTCGGTGGAGGGTAAACACGTTACTATTTTAGGAAGTGGTAAACTTGTAGGAATTCCTGCATATCAATGGTTTGTTACACAAGGTGCGCATGTAAGTGTCGTTACGAAAGAAACCGCTGATATTCCTTTTTATACTAAAAACGCAGATATTATCGTATGTGGTGCTGGTGTTCCTAAAATACTTATGCCCGATATGATAAAAGAAGGTGTGGTCATCTTGGATGCAGGTACCTCAGAAGATGGTGGTATGCTCGTGGGAGATGCTGATCCACTATGTGCCGATAAGGCCTTGCTTATGACGCCTGTTCCGGGTGGTATTGGGCCCCTTACTATTGCCATGCTCCTTAAGAATGTTGTGGATTGTGCTTCACGAACCGCTGACATGGTATAGTATCTACATATTAGAGAGGTACATAATATAAGATTGTAAGCATGAAAGAAGACGAAAGAAGTAGCGGTGCTACTGAGCAATTTATTCGAGGATTTCGAGCACTGATCGTAATCGTTTTTGCAGTTGTTGTAGGATATTTTGTATATAGTACTACCATACATACATCATCACCGTATGCCTTTAAGCTCGGACTCGATCTTGCGGGTGGAAGTCGACTTGTATATGAAGCGGATGTATCAGAGCTTGATCCTCAAGAAGTACCTGAGCTTATGAATGTGCTTCGTGAAGTTATTGAGAAGCGAATTAATGTTTTTGGAGTTTCTGAGCCAGTGGTGCAAGTAGAGCGAAGTAGTATTGTTGCGGAAGAGCAAACGAATCGTCTTGTAGTAGAACTTCCTGGTGTTGCAGATGTTGAGCAGGCTGCGCGTGAAATCGGAAAAACTCCGCTCCTTGAATTTAAGTTAGTTGACCCTAAGGCTGCTGAGACACAAGCTTCAATTCAACAGGCTATTCTTGCAGCACAAGCAGATGGAAAAGAAATCGATCCTAATGCATTTGGTCAACAAGAGGTGTTCATTGATACTGAACTCACCGGTCGGTATCTGGAACGTGCAGAGCTCGTATTTGGGCAAAATAATGGAGGAGGACTCTCCAATCAGTCAGTGGTGAGTATTACCTTTAATGAAGAAGGAGCTGCGCTCTTTGAGAAAATTACAGGAGAAAATGTAGGTGAACAACTCGCTATCTTCCTTGACGGTGAGATGATGTCTTCTCCGGTTATTAATGAAGCGATTAGTGGTGGTCGTGCGGTGATTTCAGGGGACTTTACTCCACAGGAGGCTCGTGAACTTGTGCGGAATCTAAACTTCGGAGCTCTTCCAGTACCGGTTGCACTTGTAAGTACGCAAACTATTGGTTCAAGTCTTGGAAAGGAGGCACTTCATGCAGGAGTGTACGCGGGTATTGTTGGTTTTGGTATTCTCATTGCGTTCATGATTTTCTGGTATCGACTTCCGGGTATCGTAGCCTCAATATCCTTGGTGATGTATGTCATCATTATGCTTGCACTCTTTAAGCTCATACCAGTTGTGTTGACTGCAGCGGGTATTGCGGGATTTATTCTCTCTATTGGTCTTGCAGTCGATGCGAACGTACTTATTGCTGAGCGCATCAAAGAAGAATTGCGTGAAGGAAAGAGTGTGCAAGAAGCGATTGCACATGGGTTTGCACGCGCATGGATGGCGATTCGAGATACAAATATCACGCACGTAATTGTTGGAGTTATTCTTTTCTGGTTGGGAACAGCATTGATTAAAGGATTTGCATTCGTGTTTGTGCTTGGTGTTTTTGTGTCGATGTTCTCTGCAATTACAATCGCACGAACATTTCTTGTGGCACTCCCTATTACTCGAAAATCAGCTTTTGGAAAATTTATTATGGGAACAGGGTTTTCAAAACAGTAACTGATAATCAATATTGAATATATGGAAAAAAGTATACAACACGCACAGGGTACACAAGGCAGTTCTCGATTCGTTGACTGGTTAAAAAACCACCAAGCAATTTTCTTTGTTGTGCCGGTAGTTTTCTCAGTTCTCTCGGTGATAGCATTAGGATTATGGGGCTTAAAGCCTGGTATTGATTTGGCTGGAGGCTCAATGCTTCAGGTGAATTATGCCGAGTCAGTTACCTCAGACGTTGTACAAGAAGCCCTTGTCGATTTGGAGTATGGTGAAATCCGTGTACAACAAGCGGGAGAGCAGGGCTTTATTCTGAGACAGCGTGAGCTTACCGCAGACGAAAAGGCTGCACTCATGGAAGCTCTGGGAACTGTTGGTTCTGTAGAAGAAGTGCAATTCAATTCAGTTGGTCCATCAATAGGTTCTGAGATTGTACGAAAGGCGTGGTGGTCAGTAATCCTTGTTTCACTTTCTATTATTCTCTTTATTGCGTTTGCGTTTAGACACGTCTCACGTCCTGTGGCCTCATGGAAGTACGGAGTTGTTGCACTTATTACGTTAGTGCACGACGTGCTTATTCCTACGGGACTCTTTGCATATCTTGGACATGTACATGGGTCAGAGGTTGGGGTGTTCTTCATTGTGGCGATACTCGCAACATTAGGTATCTCTATTAATGACACCATCGTTGTGTTTGATCGTATTCGAGAAAACCTTCGCATTAATGAAGAGACACAAAAGAAAGAATCTTTTGCAGATTCCGTGTGGCGCTCTGTTATTCAAACACTTGCACGATCAATCAACACCTCACTTACCGTGGTGATTATGCTTGTCGCGCTCTTTATACTAGGTCCTGAATCTACTAAAGATTTCTCACTTGTACTCATTGTTGGTATGTTGGCAGGTACGTATTCTTCAGTATTTCTTGCGAGCCCACTCTTAGTACTTATAGAAAAAAATCAGAAACTTACACCAAGTAAAAATAAGGAATAGTATGCTTCTTGGAATCACGGGAACTGATGGAAGTGGTAAGGGTAAAACAGTCCGGGGGACTGTTTTAGAAGGTTGCCAGATATTTTCTTTCGAAAATATCGACAACCTATACAGCGACTGTAAGTCGCCCGTTCCCGAGCTCAGTCTATTACTAGTACTAAGGTATGAATGATTATGTTGATAGGAATCACCGGTACTGATGGATCAGGCAAGGGAACGGTCGTCGACTACCTTGTTGCGTATCATGGGTTTGTACATTATTCTGCTCGCTCTATTTTGATAGATGAACTTAAGCGCCGTTCCATAGAGTCTACTCGCGCCAATATGCGCGTAGTGGCAAATGAAATGCGTGCTGAATATGGTAATGATTATATCGTTACGCATAGTTTAGAAAAAATTAAGACGGTAGGAACTGAGCGTGCTATTATTGAGTCTATTCGAACACTTGCTGAAGCTGAAACACTGAAAAGTCATGGAGGTATACTGATTGCGGTAGATGCAGATCAGAAATGTCGATATGAACGAGTGCAGTCACGAAGGTCAGAAACTGATAAAGTAACGTTTGAGGAATTTGCTGCACATGAGGCACTTGAAGAAAACGACCCTGATCCACACGGCATGCAAAAACGAAAAGTGATGCAAATGGCGGACTTCTCCATCATGAATGATGGAGAAGTAGAAGCACTCTATCGTGAGATAGAATCAATACTTCAGAAGATTGGAATATAGACATTAAAAAACACTCACCTGACGGGTGAGTGTTTTTTAATGTCTTATGAATGAATTCGTGTACCGATAAACGCGCGTTGCTCGAGATAGTTTTCAATTTCCTCAATACGCGTACCATTAATTATTGATACTTCAATATTGTGTGCCTGTGCCTCCCGTGCAGCAACAGGATCAAAAGGGGAAGAAAGTCCTGGGTTCCATTCAGTTGGAATTATCTTTATAAAATCATTCCACGTAATATCTTCTATCTTCGTTGCATCTGGATTTTTGCGGGGGTCTGCGGTGTATACATAATCAATATTGGAGAGATTCATGACACAGGTTGCTTTGCGATTGATGGCTATCTGTACCGCGCGCAGATCAGTAGACGCTCCAGGTCTATAACCGGCCGCAATAACAAGCTTTGCTTCTGTTGGTACTTTATTAATATCATCAGGATTGGTAATCATTTCAGGAAACGCGGTGTCACGGAAAATAGTGCGAAGTAGGTGTCCATTGAGACGTGTTGCATGAATACCCATCCAATCAAGATCCTCCGGATTAAGATCTGAGACAGTCGCTGCTGCGTCCTGATATCTACGCGCCGTTCTTCCGCCACCAGCAATGATAATAAAACGACGCCCATAGGCGCTCATTTGTCTTTCTATAAGGTTTTTAAGATTGATAAGGAAATGTGTATCAATTGCGTCAGGGACGATAAGTGATCCTCCTACTGACATGACTACCGTTTCTTGTGTTTTCATCAATAGAAAGTGTACCGTGAGTGGGTATAGCTGTCTAGGAATATCAGTATGCTCAAAAGGGACTTGACCTTTTTTTGCATACCTGTATAATGCTCGCACTGTCCTGTTGAGACATGTACACATCGGGGGATACAAGAAGAAGAGTTTCGCATTGCGGAATTTTCTTTTTCAAATTCATTCGATGTAGAAAATCTCAGTTGGAGGATAGTTTGTTTCTCGAAATAACGTGTTCAATTTTGAATACGGTTTACCGAGCAAAGGCTTAGTAAATACATATCCGATATATCACATTTGCACTGTGATATATCAAAACGTACAAAAGTTGTGTATACAACGTCATTTTTGATGTTGCATATAGAACGGTACGCATCAGCAAAATGTATCGGTAAGATACTAAAGAACATACAAGGCAAAAGCGAACACGTTCTTCACAGAACGCGCATTCTCTTTTGTCTTATCCTTGAAATAGTTTGATTGAGCGGGAAATGTTAGTACACATTTTCCATATGCTCTCAAACGGCAAGATCAACCAACTACTTCGGTAGTTGAGATCCTGTTTTAACTTAGAGTTTGATCCTAGCTCAGGATGAATGCTGGCGGCGTGGATGAGGCATGCAAGTCGAATGGGCTTAGACCCATGGCAGACGAGGTAGGAACACGTAGTTACATACCCCAAAGTCAGGGATAACCCGGAGAAATCCGGAATAATACTTGATGGTCTCGAAAGAGTAAAGATTTATCGCTTTGGGAATGGCCTGCGTTCTATCAGCTTGTTGGTAAGGTAACGGCTTACCAAGGCTACGACGGATAGGGGAGGTGAGAGCCTGACCCCCACCGATGGAACTGCGAC
>JACCDH010059149.1_pt1 | contig 12328 bp, 11 predicted proteins | sample 7442481 | NCBI WGS metagenome assembly JACCDH01 (sample SAMN15323433, study PRJNA562643) | freshwater metagenome | isolation source: river surface water | place: USA:Blue River Watershed | collected 2017-08-15
ATCTTAGGGATTTTAACCTATTTTACAATCGCAAAGATTATTTTAGGGATTTAATTCATCTATTTTATCGTTCATTTTTATTTTTTTAAATTATTTGAGCAAATAAACTAAATTTGAACTTCTAATATCTTGTCAATGAAAACATTAGTTATAACTTTTTTCGTATTTATATCTTATTTTGGCCAGTCTCAAACGATCTCTTTACAATCCTTTGGAACCGGTTTTGTTAGTCCAGTTGAAATTACAAATGCTGGTGATTCTAGATTATTTGTAGTGCAAAAAGGCGGATTAATTAGAATATTAAATGCAAACGGAACGGTGAATTCTACTCCATTTTTAGACCTTTCTTCGTTAGTTTCTACTAATAGCGAACGTGGATTACTAGGCTTGGCTTTTCATCCAAACTATGCTACAAATGGTTATTTTTTCGTAAATTATACAAATACTGCTGGAAATACTGTCATTGCAAGATATTCTGTAAATTCAGGAAACCCAGATATTGCCGATACCACAGGAACAATTTTAATGACAATATCACAACCTTATTCTAATCACAATGGTGGAAGTATAAAATTTGGCCCAGATGGCTTTTTGTATATAGGAATGGGCGATGGTGGAAGTGGCGGTGATCCTCAGGGTTATTCTCAAAATTTAAGTTTAACCAATACTAATGTAGCGGCAAATCCGTCTAGAATTTATTTAGGCAAAATGCTACGTATTGATGTTAATACAACCGCACCAGGATTAAATTATGGATTCCCTTCTACAAATCCGTTTGTTAATGAAGCTGGAAAACAAGAAATATGGGCAATTGGTTTAAGAAATCCATGGAAATTTTCATTTAATAGATTAAATGGTGATTTATGGATTGCTGATGTTGGTCAAGATGCTGTTGAAGAAATTAATAAAATAGTAAACCCTTTGCCAAATACCGCTATTAATTTTGGTTGGAGATGTTATGAAGGTAATTCAAATTATAATACTTCGGGATGTGCGGCTTCAAGTACAATGACTTTCCCATTCGTTCAATATGCGCGTTTTGGAGGAGCATGTTCTGTGACAGGCGGCTATTTTTACTCGGGATCAGCCTACCCCAATTTTCAAAACAAATATTTCTTTACCGATTATTGTGACAACAAAATAAGAATGGTAAACAGTGCTGGTGTCATTACAACCTCAACTTCTTTTTCAGGAAATAACTTTGTTACTTTTGGTGAAGATATGAATGGAGAATTATACATTGCCGGAATTACTTCAGGAACGATTTTTAAAATAATCGATTCATCATTAGGTACTTCAGAATTTGATAACAATGACTTTTCAATTTATCCAAATCCGGCTAAAGGTTACTTCAATATTAAAAGTAATGCATCAAATCTAGTGACCAAAATTGATGTATTTGACTTAACTGGAAAGTTGCTTTTTTCAAAAAAATTAAATGCAAATCCAGAAAACTCATTTGATACAAATTTATTATCAAAAGGAATATACTTGGTTTCTATAGAAGCAACAGATGGCACTAATTATTCAACAAAATTAGTTATTGAATAATATTTTTATGGCGCTGGATTCGGAATTAACTCTTGAATTTTTTCAATTTCAGCAATAATTTCATCGGATAAAATTGTATCGAAAGCTTGAATATTTTCTTGTAATTGTGCCATGCTTGTAGCACCAATAATTGTTGCCGTTACAAATTTTTGACGATGTACAAACGCAATGGCCATTTGTGTCAATGTTAATCCATTTGCTTCAGCTAATTCCTTATATAGTTTAGTAGCTTTGAAACAATTTTCATTGGTGTAACGGGTGAAATTTCGAAACAAGTCCAATCTCGAATTTTTTTCAATTCCGTTCAAATGTTTTCCAGTTAAATAACCAAATCCTAACGGAGAATAGGCTAACAACCCAACGTTTTCTCGCATGCCTATTTCTGACAAACCCACTTCATACAATCTGTTTAACAATGAAAACGGATTTTGTATCGTTGCAATTCTTGGTAATCCATGCTTTTCGCTTTCCATTAAAAAACGCATCACGCCCCACGGATTTTCATTAGAAGCTCCAATGTGCTTAATTTTTCCTTCTTTAATTAATCCGTCATAAACCGTTAATACCTCAAAAATATTGTCTTGCCATTTGGTGTCAATTTCCTGAACGCCTCTTTTTTGAAACATGTTCATCACACGCTCTGGCCAGTGCATTTGATATAAATCAATATAATCGGTTTGAAGGTATTTTAAACTCAATTCTACCGCTTCATGAATGCTTTTTTTTGAAAAATCCAACGGCTGACGAATGTATTCCATGCCTCTGTTTGGACCCGCAATTTTAGTGGCTAAAACCAATTTCTCGCGTTCTGAAGCACCAATTTTTTTAATCCAAGTGCCAATAAACCGTTCTGTACTTCCAAAAATTTGGGCGTTGCCACCAATAGGATACATTTCGGCCGTATCAATAAAATTAATTCCATTTTCAAGGGCATAATCCAATTGTGAATGGGCTTCGCTTTCGGTGTTTTGATTCCCAAAAGTCATGGTTCCTAAACAGATTTTACTGACTTTTAAATTGGTATTCGGCAGTGTTGTATGGTTCATTGTTAAATATTTAGTAGCAAAGATACAAAGTAGTAAAGTTTATTAAAAAGAAAAAAGTCCAAAGAAATTCTTTGAACTTTTTTGAAAATAGTATAATGTGATTTCTCCTACGTCGAAATGACAAGCATTAAGGATTACAACTCGTTCAACATTTTTGAAATTTCATCTAACTTAGGTGTTAAAATAATTTCAATTCTTCTGTTTTTAGCTTTTCCATCGGCTGTTTCATTAGATAATAATGGTGCATATTCGCCACGACCAGCAGCTGTTAAATTTTCTTTTTTCACTTTTGCATTAGCTGATAAAATATTGACAATTGCTGTAGCACGTTTGGTTGATAAATCCCAATTGTTCTCTACGCCACCGCCAATAGTTCCGGTAATTTTATCATTATCGGTATGTCCTTCAATTAAAACAGAAATTTCAGGATTATCGCCCAAAACTTTTCCAACTAAATCCACCGCTTTTTTACCTTCAGCACCCACAGTCCAGCTACCAGATTCAAACAATAATTTGTTTTCCATAGAAACATATACTTTACCGTCTTTTTCAGTTACGGTTAATCCTTTTCCTTCAAAAGCTTTCAATGATTTTGTAAGCGTTTCTTTTAATTTTTTCATTGCAGCATCTTTATCAGCGATCATTTTTTCTAATTCGGCCAATCGCTTAGAAGATGTTTCTAAGTCTTTTTTCAATTTATTCAATCGATCTTGTTCGGCCGTTAGTGCTTTTTGTTTGGCTTCTAATTCGGCTAACAATTGACGATTTTTATTGATATTTGATTCTAATGCTTCATTGCTGTCTTTTTCTAAAGCAGCGTAAGAATCTTTTAAATTATCTAAACTTTTTTTAGTGGCAGCATAGTCTGAAGCAAGTTTATCGCGTTCTGCTTTTGTTTTATCTAATTCGGTTTGTAATTTATTTTTATCCAATTCAAGCTGATTTTTATCCGCTTTCAAGACACCGTTTTCATCTGAAAGTGCGTTATGTTCTTTCTTTAAATCGGCATATTTATTTTCTAAATCTTGATAGATTTTTTTGGAAACACACGAAGTAGTTAAACTAAGTAATACAACGGCTAAGGCAATTTTTCTAATCATTTGAATTTTCATTTTTGATTAATTGATTTTTATTTTATTTCTACTAAAACCGGACAATGATCGGAATGTTTAGCATCGGGCAAAATTAAGGCTCTTTGAATTTTATCTTTCAAAGGTTCGGCCGCCAAGCAATAATCGATTCTCCATCCTTTATTGTTATTTCGAGCATTTGCTCTATAGCTCCACCAACTATAATTATGTGGTTCTTTGTTTAAATGGCGAAAGGTATCTACAAAGCCACTTTTCATAAACCCATCTAACCAAGCGCGCTCTTCAGGTAAAAATCCAGAAATTTTTGCATTTCTAATTGGATCATGAATATCAATAGCTTCATGACAAATATTATAATCGCCACAAATTACCAAATTAGGAATTTCATTCTTCAATAGATTAACATAATTTTGAAAATCATCCATATACATAAACTTATGCTCTAGTCTATCAATATTCGTACCAGAAGGCAAATACAAACTCATTACTGAAAGTGTATCAAAATCTAATCGTAAATTTCGCCCTTCAAAATCCATGTGCGGAATTCCAGTGCCAAAAACTACATTGTTAGGTGCAATTTTTGACAATATCGCTACGCCACTATAGCCTTTTTTTTCTGCTGGAAAATAATATTGGTAGGGATATCCGGCGGCTTCAATTTCAATTTTAGGGATTTGATCTTCTGTAGCCTTTATTTCTTGCAAACAAATTACATCGGGATTCGCTTGTTGTAACCATTCTAAAAATCCTTTTGTGATGGCTGCACGAATTCCATTTACATTGTAAGAGATGATTTTCATGTCTTGTCTTAGCTTTTGACCAAAAGTAATAAAAAGGATTCTAATATTAAAGATTAGAGTAAACGTTTTTTAAATTCTCAAATCTGTAGTAAAGTAATAAATATCACAAATTTCTTATTTTAATTATAATTTCTTTAAGCCATCAATTCAATAGAATTGTTATCTTTGTTTCTTGCTCAATAAACAAAAATAAATGGGGTTAGTTACTGCTAAAGAAGTTGCAAAGGCTATTAACGCCGATATATATGGAGTTTTCGGAACATTTTCGGGTTGGCTATTAATGAAAGTGCTTAAAATTTCTGCACTTAATAAATTATATGACCGACACAGACATTTGAAGGATGTTGCTTTTTTAAATGCAATTTTAGACGATTTGCAAATAAAATTTGAAATTCCGGAAGAAGACTTAAAACGTTTACCAAAGGATGGAGCTTATATTACCATATCCAACCATCCGCTTGGAGGTGTAGACGGCATATTATTGTTAAAATTAATGTTGGAACGTGAGCCAAATTTTAAAATAATTGCTAATTTTCTACTGCATCGCATTGCACCTTTGAAGCCGTTTATTATGCCGGTGAATCCGTTTGAAAATCATAAAAATGTTAAATCAAGCGTGGTAGGAATTAAAGAAACGTTACGTCATTTAAGCGACGGGAAACCGCTTGGAATGTTTCCAGCAGGGGAAGTTTCTACCTACAAAGATGGCAAATTAGTAGTAGATAAACCTTGGGAAGAAGGCGCAATAAAAGTAATTAGAAAAGCACAAGTTCCTGTGGTTCCCATTTATTTTCATGCTAAAAATAGTCGTTTATTTTATTTCTTGTCAAAAATTAATGACACACTTAGAACGGCTAAATTACCAAGTGAATTACACACCCAAAAAGATCGTGTAATCAAGGTTAGAATTGGAAAGCCGATTTCTGTTGCAGAACAAAATGAATACCAAGATATTGAGGCTTATGGCGAATTTTTAAGAAAAAAAACCTACATGCTTTCAAATGCTTTTGAAAACGAGGATTCTAAATTACAATTACCTAAATTATCTTCTCCTAAACCGCCAAAGCAAATTGTTAAACCAGCCAATCATGGTGAAATAATTGAAGAAATTAAGGCGTTAAAAGAAGGTGATTTTAGATTGTTACAAAGTAAAAATTACCAAGTTTTTTTAACAACTGCTGAAAAAATTCCAAATATTTTACACGAAATAGGTCGCTTGCGCGAAATCACTTTTAGAGAAGTGGGCGAAGGAACAAATGAGGCTATTGACCTAGATAAATATGACCAATATTATCACCATATGTTTTTATGGGATGATGATGCACAGATGATTGCAGGAGCTTACCGAATGGGACTTGGCGATGGAATTTATAAAAAACATGGTATAGAAGGTTTTTATTTGCATGAGTTGTTCCGATTTGAGCCAGAATTGCACAGCATGATGAGTCAATCCATTGAAATGGGAAGAGCTTTCATTATTTCGGAATACCAACAAAAACCGATGCCGCTTTTTCTTTTGTGGAAAGGTATTGTGCACACTACATTACGTTATCCCGAGCATAAATACTTAATAGGCGGTGTAAGTATCAGTAATCAATTTTCAGATTTTTCAAAATCGCTGATGATTGAGTTTATGAAATCGCACTATTACGACCCTTATATTGCACAATATGTGCATCCAAAAAAAGAATATAAGGTAAAACTTAAAGACGCCGATAAAGATTTTGTATTCAACGAAACGGAAGCTGATTTGAATAAGTTTGACAAAATTATTGATGAAGTTGAACCAGGAAGTCTTCGTTTGCCGGTGCTAATTAAAAAGTACATCAAGCAAAATGCAAGAGTAGTGGCTTTTAACGTAGATCCATTGTTTAATAATTCAGTAGATGGGTTAATGTATATCAAAATTGCCGATTTACCCGAAAGTACCGTGAAACCGGTTATGGAAGAATTTCAAGCAGAACTAGAACGTAAAGAAAAAGGCTAATCAATTGATTAGCCTTTTTTATTTCCAAATACTCTGTTGTACTATTTCATTCCATGAATGTTCTTGTACAAAAAAGAACAATCTAATAATATAATACCCTATTAGAAAAATGGCTAAAAAGTAAGCTAACTTTCTATTTAAAAACGATTTTCTAAAATATACTTTCTTGGTTTTAATTTCAACTAAAAAAAGCACAATAATAAAGATACAAAAACCAACTAATAATGGTCCAAAAAGATGGTATCCTAAACTCTTTACTAAATTACCATCATAAAAATATACCATTGATTTTGTTATGCCACAAGACATACATGGAATTCCTGTTGTTGCCTTTAAAGGACAAAATGATTGTTCATGATCAAGTTTATTACCTGCATTGTTTAACAATAATATAAAAGGTATTACAAGTGTTAGCAACGCACCTGTAATACCTAAAATTCTGTATAATTTAAAATTATTATTGCTCAATGAATATTAAAACCATCCTCTTTTATTAACTTGATAGGTCTGATAAAAATCACTGTCAGATTTAGTTAAATAAATAATCCCCTCTATAAAAGGTATCATACTTAGAGTTCCACAACTTATTACAGAAATAATAATCTGTATAATTCCTTCTTTGTTGTATCCTAATATAAATTTGTGAATTCCAAGTCCACCAATTAAAAGAGCGCAAATTCCAGCTGCAATTTTTTTATTTTCTTGTTGAGGTGCTTGAGGCTGATTCCAGTTTTCGTTTGGGTTAGTTACTTCCATAATTTTTATTTTTTTGATTATTGATACGAATATAATAAATAATTTTACTAATCGGAATAAATTTAATTGATTAAACAGATTCTTTTGAATAAAGAAAAATAATTTTATCGACAATGGTTTGAGCTAGTTTTTGATGACTTTCAACTGTCCAACCCGCAATATGTGGCGTTAAAAGTACGTTTTCGGCCTGAAGTAAATAAGTAAAGGCTGCTGGTTTTTCACCTTCAAACAACGTTTCAAACGATCCTTTTTCATATTCCAAAACATCTAAACCGGCGCCTAATATTTTTCCAGATTGTAGTGCTTTAACTAAATCTTCGGTTACTACCGAATTCCCTCGAGCCGTATTAATGAACCAAAATGATTTTTTAAATTGATTCATAAAATCAGCATTAATCATTTTGTTTGTTTCTAGTGTCCAAGGCGTGTGCAAACTTACTACATCGGCTTGTTCATGAAGTTCGGTTAATGAAACCTGTTTAGCGTTTTCATCGCCTAAATTGGGTAAAATATCATAACAAAGAACCGTAACATCAAAACCACGTAATTTTTTGGCAAACGATTTACCCATATTTCCATAACCAATAATTCCAATGGTTTTACCTTCCAACTCTAGTCCGCGATTTGCTTCACGGTTCCAGTGACCCGATTTTACTTCATTATTGGCTTGGTTTAGTTTATTAAACAGTGACAAAAGCATCCCTATAGCATGTTCGCCTACAGCATTTGCATTGCCTTCAGGTGCCGCAATCAAGTGAATTCCTTTTGCAACAGCGTACTCACAATCTATACTTTCTAATCCTGCACCAACACGGGCAATAAATTGCAAATTACTAGCTTTATCTAAAAATGTTTGGTCAATTTTAAATCTACTACGAATAACAATCCCATGATAATTATGAATTTTAGCCTCAATTTCTTCTTTAGACGAAGTAAAATCGGCTTCATTTTGAAAACCCGCTTGTTCTAATTGTTCCCAAAGTAACTGATGATTACTATCGATGTGAAGTATTTTAATGTGAGCTGCATTCATGATATACGATTGAAATATAAAAGTACAAGAAATTATGATTCAAAAAAAATGAGGCCTTTTGACCTCATTAATTATTACATATTTAACCAAGATGTCGGGTTTAAAGTGGTGGTATTTTGTAATACTAAAAACTTAATCACCGCTTTTCCTGAGGCATCGGTATGAATTCTTCCGATATTTTGTTTAATACTTACTTTTTGTCCTTTACTCACATTTACAGAAGATAAATTTAGATACACCGTAATAAAATCTCCATGCTGAATATAAACTGCTTTGTTATTTGCTGAAATTACTTGTACTTGCAACACTTCACCAGCAAAAACTGCTCGAGCAGAAGCTCCTGGTTCAGTAGTAATTTCAATACCACTATTGTGGACGGTTAAATTTTTATGAACTGGATGCGGTTGATCACCATATCGCTGTGAAATACTTCCATTAACAACAGGCCAAGGCAATCTTCCTTTGTTTGCTTTAAAATTATCGGATGATACTTTCCCTTCGGCAGAAAGCACAAATTTTGTAGCTTCTTTAGTACCTGCTTTTGGTGCTGTAGTTCCGGTTTTTGCAGCATTTCTTTTATTCGCCGCCGCAATTTCATCGGCAATAATTTTCTTAATTTGGCGATCAATTTGTTTGGCTTCTTTTTGCTTTTTATCAATTTCCGCCGCAATTTGTTTTTTGTCTTTTTGGATCGATTTTACAAGGCGTTCTTGCTCTTGTTTTTCTTTTTCCAATTCTTTTTTCTCTTGTTCGGTTTCAACTAAAACTTTTTCTTTTTCCTTTTTATTGATTTGCAGTTTTTGTTCTGCAGATTCTAGTTTTTGCTGCTTCGTTCTAATTTCATCGCCTTGCATTTTTCTAAAATCGGCATATTGTTTCATATATTGAACACGCTTGTATGCTTGTAAAAAGTTTTGAGAAGAAAGCACAAACATGACCCTACTTTGATCGTTTCTGCTTTTATAGGATTTCACAATCATTTTTTCATAATCTTCTTTCAACACCGTTAACTCTCTATTTAATTTATTCATTTCGAGTTGGGTCAAATAGATATTATCTGATAAAAGACGGGTTTGTTTTGCAGTTGTATTTAACAATTTTTGACGTAAAGCAATTAGTCCTTTTTGTTGATCAATTTGCTTTAATACCGATTTTTCTTTTTTCTTTTCCGATTCTAAGCGTGCTTTTTTTTCAGCAATTTCGTTCAAAATTTGCTCTTTTCTTTGCTCTAATTTTTGTTGCTCTGAAGGTTGAGCAAAAGCCATTGAGGTAATTAAAAAGAAAAAAAGTAGTTTTAAAAATTGGTTCATGCGCATTGATTTTTAACAAAGGTAGTTTTGTTTTTTGGAAAATAAAAAATTAATCGATTTGAATTGCTTTATAATCACTAGGAATTGAAAATGAATAACTTAAATTTTCATTAAAAGTGGTATTTTTATAAGCTATATCAATTGCAATTTTATCTTTTTGAGCGGCCATGATGTTAATTTCATTGGGCAAAAACATCCGTTCTACTTCTTTATAAGAAGGGTATTGAATTTCCAAAACTCTATTTTGACTCGCTTGTGTTATGGTTTCTTTTTTTAGTAAAAAATTAGCGGCTTCAAAATAAAAATCTTTTGATATATCTGCCGTTGAGGCTTTAGATAATTTGAATAGTTTTTCATTAATTTCTGAAATCCATTTTCCCTTTGACAAGTCGTCTATAGCTTTGCCTAAGAATAAATTTTGCACTTTCTGAAAATCCAAATCGGTGCCAAGCCAATTACTTAGCATGGTAAAATCGCCTTCAAAATAAGTATTATTTAATTTTTCATAATAGCTCACTTTAGTAGGCGTAATCAACGCCTTTGCTACTGGAAATCCGATCATTTTAATATTGATCCAAATGATTTCATTTTTTTTAATTCGGATATCTGCATTAAGCGAATGCGATTGCTTATCATCTTCATACCTGGCGTTTGCTTTTATATTCAACGTTTTAAAATCAGTATCATTTGCATAATGGCCATTAATTATTTTTGTTACTTCTGTGTCGTCGCTTGCTGATGCAGTAGCAACCATTTGCTTTGATTTACATCCGATTAATAAAAAAACAAGTAAGGCGAATAGACTATATTTCATTAGTTAAGTTGTTTTAATTTAGTTGAATAGAGCTGTTTTTTTGTGGCATCTTTTAGGTTATCGCACGAAATTATTAACTGCTGATACAATTTAGCCTCCAAGGACTTATTCTCTACTACAAAATCTAGACCGTTTTCTAGATATTCTTTTGCTTTCTTGAAATTTTGAAGCTGATTGTAGCCAAAACCCGCATAAAAATAATAGGAAGCTTGTGTAGGATACAATTCTAATAAATCGGAAGCGGTGGTTACTAATCGTTGATAATCAAGTTTTTGTTGTAAAACTTCTAGATAAAATGCTATACTTTCGCTATCCTCTTTATTTTTATTGATTGCTTTTTCAAAATAATACGCCGCTTTTTCTAAATCATTTTTCTTTAAAAAGAATTTTGCCACCTCTCTTGCCACTGCAATTTCAGGATCATTATCAAAATAGGGAATTGCTGCATCAACATCGGTAAAAAAAGTCGGGTTTTTAACCGCAAAAATTAAGAATTCATTAAACACACGATGTTTTATTTTTAAATCGATTTTACTATTTATCAATACCTTAAACATTGATTTTGAAGCGTTGATTCCGTCATTACTAGCCAAGTAAAACTTAACTAAACTCACGTGAGCCCAATCTGAATTGGGAATTTCTTTTTCCAATACTTTAGCAACTTCAAACGCTTTTTCTTCTTGATTAAAACTTAAATAGAGCGAAATTAAATCGACATAATTTTGTTCGTATTTTGGATGCTCTTTGATGCCTTTTTCTAATTGTTCTTTTTTAGGTGTTGCAAATTCAGCCGTGGATTCTAATTTTAATTTATAGAATTCCATAGTTTTTGTCAAATTTGAAGTCGCTTCAATTTCTTTAATCAATTGTAATGCTTTGTCTTTTTGATTGGTATTCATGAATAAAGACACCAAATCTTCTCGCATATTTGGATCAAACTCAATTAATTTTTCAACAACTGGAATCGATTTTTGAAAATCTTTCGTTTGATAGTAAACATCATAGAGTCCGTTCCAATACCAGCGTTGTTTTTTGTCGATTTCAATGGCGCTTTTAAAAGCAATTTCGGCAGCAGTATACTCTTTTAGACTTAAATAATTTTTGCCCAACTCAAATTGAAAGGCAGCATTTTTTGGTTCTAACGCAAGCGCTTTTTGAATAGCAATAATCGCTTTGTCATAATTTTCAATGCCTCTTTGTGCAACTGCTTCATAAAAATAATCCTCTGTTTTATTTTCATTTAAAGCGCTATCTTCTATGTTTTCTTGCGCATGAGAAAAGTTCCAAAAACTAAAAAGTAGGAACGTCAATAAAACTATGTTAGCTCTTTTAAACATCTATTCTAAAACCGAATAATCTCCGATACTAATACTAGTAAAATTGCCATCAAAACTCGCGTGATTTCCTATCATTGCGTTGTCTAAAGTAGCATTTTTAATATGTGTGTGGGTTTGAATCAAACTGTTTTTTATGATAGAATCAATGACATGGCAGCCATTCCCTAAGGAAACATTTGGTCCCACAGTTGCATTTATCAAGACTACATCTTTACCAATATAACAAGGTGGGATAATGGTCGAATTTTCTTGTTTTACACCATAATCAATCAAATGTTCGCCATCGTTGTGCAAAAACCCAAGCATTCTCGTATTGGTTTCAACCGTAACATCTTTGTTTCCGCAATCCATCCATTCATCTACTTTCCCGGGAACAAATTTCATGCCTTTTGCCATCACTTGTTTAATACCATCATTAATTTGATATTCGCCACCGTGAATAATGTTATTGTCTAACACCGATTGTAATTCATTTTTCAGCACCGCAACATCTTTGAAATAGTAAATTCCAATAACCGCCAAATCGGAAACAAATTCTTTTGGTTTTTCCACCAATTCAATAATTTCACCAGCAGCATTTAAGTTTACCACACCAAAAGCTTC
>JACCDH011738179.1_pt1 | contig 12328 bp, 7 predicted proteins | sample 7442481 | NCBI WGS metagenome assembly JACCDH01 (sample SAMN15323433, study PRJNA562643) | freshwater metagenome | isolation source: river surface water | place: USA:Blue River Watershed | collected 2017-08-15
ATGCCTGCATGAATAAATTTCCAGCGAGCATTCACTCCAATCCTATTGTGATTTACATTAGCCATCACATCTTTGTTACGCACCAATCCAATACTATAAATAAACTCCGGACCAACAATAACCTCTTTTACTTTAAACAATACGCGTGCACCAAGCGGTATATTTAAATTATATAGAGGGTTGTTTTCTTTTTGAAAGTACTTCAGCTCAACCCCATAAAGTAAGTTGATAGGAAGTGTAATAATGGGCTTAAGTTGGATGTTACGCAAATTGGTGTAGCCAATTCCAAACTTCACACTATCTGGATTGGAGAAATAAAATTCAAATTGATTCTCGGCTAAGTTGGCTTTGCTACGCACCAAAGTAACTAATGCACCATGGCTCATTCCACTTGAGTTGTAACTACTATTTAACAAGCCAACATTAAAACGTTTCAAAATATTGTCATCAATCTCTAACTCATCCGTATTAAAATAAGAGTTGTGGTTTGATGGTTTGTAGTTGTTATTATTTGTATACGTTGTTGGTTTATAAACCGTATTACACTCACTACCACTAGGTAAACCACCCTTACGAGCTGCGGCTTGCAATAAGGGTAACATCTCACCTTTTTTAATAGCCGCTCGTGCTATAGGGTCTTCTTTCTTTTTCTTGTCTTCTTCAGTTACTATATCATTCCCTTCTTTATCCTGTTGTAGTTTCAAGATTTTAACCTCAACCCTTCTGTTTAATTGTCGACCCTCATCAGTACTGTTTGATGCTACCGGAAATTTTTCGCCATAACCTACAGCAACCAAACGTGCTGATTGTATGCCTTTATCAGTTAAATACATACGCACACTATTTACGCGCTCTTGAGATAACGTTTGATTCGCTTCGTCCTTACCAATACTGTCCGTGTGACCACCTAACTCAATTACAATATCACTGTTTGATAAAATCTCAAACAACTTATCCAATTCCTTTTTCGACTCTTCGCGTAGTGATGCTTTTCCTACATCGAAAAAGATATTTTTCAACTCAAACGTAACCCCAATTTGTGCTCGCTTTACATGAAAATCTTTTTGTAATTGTAAATCCTCTTGCGTCTCCGTCATCCAATTGTATTTGGCCGTGTAAACCAAATTTTCCATTTCCTCTACTGCAAGTTTGTATGCACGTGTTTGCTTTTCGTAAGCAGTAAATGTTTCTCGAATTTTATCTGTATTGTTTTGATTTAATACGCCAAGTTGATAGTTTAAACTATCTAGTTTTATCTTTAACAAATCCAGCTTGCTGCGTTGCTCCACAATTTTTTGTTGAAAGGTGTAATGCTTGCGGTACTTATCAGGATCAGTTAAATCAATTACTTCACTATAGTACAAATAACCTTTCATATCAATTACCGCTAAGTACTTTTTATTTAATGGAAGTGCTGCAGAATAATATCCGGTGCTATCGTTACTAGTTGCTTTTGTAACAATAGTGTTTGTAGCCATATCAATAAATTTAATATTTACCTGTGCTGCGCTATCCTTCTCGTTATATACTTGTCCATATAGTTTAAACAACTGTTCAGGCCTCATACTATATGGCATTAAAAATTTATAGATATCAGCATTACCATAACCATCAGGCGCGTTATTTCTAACTACATAAGCTAACTTACCCGATGCAGGAATAGATAAATCTTTATCACTATCAAGTGTGTTGATGTATTTACCCAAGTTTACTGGTGCACTCCAATTGGTCCACGAATCATCTAAACGTCTGCTCATAAAAATATCATCTTCACCAAAACCAGGGTGACCATTTGAAGAGAAATAAAGTGTTTTACCATCAGCTGCTAAGAAGGGGAATTTTTCGTTTTTTGATGTATTTACCACATTACCCAACGATTTAGGCTTAGTCCATCCTTCCTCCGTTAAAAAGGTTACATATAATTCACTCTCTTTACCATCCTCAAAATCGGTAGAGTAAATAATCGTTTTTCCATCGGGGCCGATGCACGCCAAAGACTCCCAAAGTTTAGAGTTAATGGTACCACCAATGTTGCAGGGAGTGCTCCAACCGCTCTCCGTTTTCACACTATAGAACAAATCTCCACCACCAAAACTACCCGGATAGTTACCAAAAAGAATGGCTACTTTCTCATCAGGTGAAATAGAAAGTAATCCTTCGTTTGAACGAGTATTAAAGCCATACATTTGAGTTGGTACTTTCCAATTTCCTTGCTCATCCAACTTGCTCATGTATACATCCTCACCACCAGAACCACCATTTCTATTATCTGAAATGAAATACAAGGTTTGTCCATCTTGTAAAATGCGTGGTAAAAAATCAGCATCATTAGAGTTAATGGTTGAACCAAGATTTTCAACCTTTACCATTTCATCATTACGCTCTAATAGTGCAATTAGTAAATCAGCATAACCCTTATCAGCACTGGAGTATTTTTCTTTATATAGTTTAAGGGCATTAACAGCTTCTTCAAATTTTTGCAACGCAAAGTAGGTCTTAGCTAGATTTAAATACAATGCCGGATTACTTTGCACTTCCCGTTCATAGGCAAACTGAGCGCGAGCATAATCTTTATCTTTAAAGTACTTTTCGGCATTTTGTGCAAAAGCAATAACAGCCATGCAGCAAATAACAATGAGGGTAAACAGTTTTTTCATGATGGGAGAATTGATGATTCAAAAATTGACTAAGAAATTTGCTTACACCATACGTTATATGACGTATTTATATAAAAAAACCCACACGCAAAGGTGTGGGTTAACTCGGGTACATAGGTTAGGATTATCATCCTACTTTGTTTGAAAACGCATGACTTTGCTTCCATCTAATTTAATTACATACTCGCCATCGGTGGTGAAGAATGGATAAGACATATCTTTAGCCTTACCATAGATTTGTCCTGTTGTCATATCAATGCGCACAAACTCAGATAAATCAAATTGATCTTTTCCTGTCCATACATAAAATGCATTTCCTATTTGTTGGTAGTCGTAGCAATTACCCGTGTTAGTTGCAAATATTACTTTACTATCAGCAACTGAAATTAATGCTACACCTTCCTCACACTGTAATAAAATCACCTCTTTACCATAAGTTTCCATACTTATTGGTTTACCAATTTTCATAGCTTTAATTGGAGTGCTGTATTTCACTTTTCCTGTTGATTCAAATACATAGAAATTCTTATCACTAGCTAAACATGCATAATCACCCACTTTTACAATATTGGTAATTGCGCCACTGAATTTATCGCCAAGCTCTTTCATTCCGCTAGTTTCCCAAATTAATTTTCCTGTATTTACATCATAGGCTTTTACACCTGCATTTCCGGCAAACTTGTATTCACTTTTACAAACATCAGGTCTGCCTTCGACTCCGGGTATATAAGTTTGTGTTTGAAGACGGCCACCAAACTGTGCTACCAAAACACCATTTACCACTTGTAAACTTGGTACCACATCATCTTTATCAAAAGCCTCGGTTTGCCAAAGCATATTGCCGGTATTTACATCAAACTTCTTGATGCGGTATTGCCCTTTAGATAAATCAGCTACATAAACACCCGATGCATCAGCGTATGGAAATCCTGCTCTGCCCAACGTTTGAGTACTTTTGAAAAGTCCGAAATCAAAATCAGTATTGTCTAAATCAGTTTGCCATAACAACTGTCCGGTTTTGATATCAATTACACTCATGCCTTCGTAAATCACAAAAATTTTATCTTGTGCATAGCTTATACGGAAAAAATCGCCACCAAACGCCTTAGCTGCAGCAGGAATAGCGTTGGTGCAAAGCGTACGAATATAGCGTGCATCAATATTCGTATTCCAAGTATAAGTGCCGCTTGCCTTAACTGTTATTTTGCTTTTAGTACCCTTACCCGCTGAACCAACGATTTTCTTTGGTTCATATTCTAACCAAACATCTGTACTATGTTCATCAACAATCAGTGCACCTTTCTTCACCCATCTGATTCCTTTTTCATAGTCGGCACGTAAATCTTTGTATTGTTGTTCAGTAATTTGCTCTCCTGTAGCATCCTTGAAATAAGAAGTTACCACTTGGTCTTTCTTCTCGCCTTTCACATCAACCCAAACTACTTTTACCTTTTTATCCCAACTCCAATCTTTAGCTTTTTTCTGCCCTAACTTCTCTTTGAAGTTTAACTGCCAAATAATCTTTCCGGTCACACCATCCATCATAGCAATCTCATTCATATTTCCTCCGAGTACCAATGATCGGTCGTCATTAATCATTCTGGTTTCAACAGGTATTGGGAATTGTGCTTTCCATTCCTGCTTAAATGGATTCTGGCCATAGGTAGTTAGTGATAGGGTGCACATAAATAGGCACACCATCGGTGCAATAAATCTTCTCATGGTAAATATTGATTAGTTGGTTTTAATAAATTTTGATTGAAATAGCTCGTAAGAAGTTCCGGTAACGAGCATAGAACTTTGTAATTGGGGTTGAGCAACAACCGCACTTGTTAAGAATGCTAATAGAAAGGTAAAATGAGTTTTCATGAGGGTAAAATTTTACTCAAAGTTGGGTTTAGCCAACCATACTTACCATCACATGAAATACGTATTTATGTTTTGAACACCTTATTTATCGCTTCTATTTTTGAGTTTACATGCAACTTCACATACACGTTTCTGATATGTGTACGCACGGTATCTTGACTGATAAAAAGTTTATCAGCAATTTCTTTATAACGATAGCCTTTTGAAAGCAGCTCTAATAGTTCCAACTCTCGTTTAGTAAGTTCCTCGGCATCTTTACTTGTTTTAGGCTTACTAAATGATGCAACCACTTTGCGAGCAATTTGTGCATTCATTGGCGAACCACCATGGCACATATCTTTTATAGCTTCTACTAGTTGTGCCGGTGGTGTTTTTTTAAGCATATAGCCTGTTGCACCCGCCTCTAACGACCGAAATATTTTCTCATCATCTTCAAATACCGTGAGCATCATGTACAAAGTAGAGGAACATTTTTCGCGAAGCTGTTTAATACACTCAATGCCATTCATACCGGGTAAATCAATATCCATTAACACCACCTCCGGACAACTAATGGGTAATACTTGAAGAGCTTCTTCTGCAGTAGCAAAAGTTTGCCTGCACTCCAAATCATCAGTACCATTAACAATCATCATTAATCCTGTTCTGATGTCGTGGTTATCTTCAACTATTGCAATTTGTATGTTCGGCATATGTTTGGTAAAACAACACTTTTTCCTTCTAACTCACATCACCCAAATTACGTATTTCTAGTTTTCCACGTAAGTTTAGTTTGTGTTCCATTTCCTACATTAGAGTTAATTTCATAGCTCGCTCCTACTGCTATAAGGCGCTTTGACATATTTGCTAAGCCATTACCAAATCTGCGTGTTGATGTAGGGTCAAATCCTCTTCCATTATCTTTGATATAGAAATTAGCCTCATGTTTATTTATACTAAAACCAATCCTTACCTCAGAAGCTTGTGCGTGTTTAACCGTGTTGTTCAATGTTTCTTTAATAACTAAAAATAAATTCCTCCTTAGTTGTTGCCCCATTTCAATCTCCTCTTCAGGTTCTTCAAAATCAACAACTACGTTTATGGCTGTTCCATCCAAAAAATCGTACACATACTCACGTACATAGGCTAAAAAGTTTTCTAAAGAATCATTACTTGCATTCATGGTCCATACAATTTGTCCCATGTTATCAACCAACTCATGAGCGGTGTGTTCAATCTTATCAATCTGACGTTGAATATCTGTATCCGATGCTTGTTTACTTTTCAGTAATTGAGTCATGATAGCAATTTTTGAAATACCGCTACCTAAGTCATCGTGCATATCCTTAGCAATACGTATACGTTCTTGGTTAACGGCCTCCATCTGACGAATACGCTCTTTAAGTTTTCGCGTACTTACGTAACGAATAATGAAATAAGCTCCAACGGCCAATGTTGTAATTTCGAGTACGAGCATCCACCATTGCTTCCACCAAGGTGTTTTAATATGAATGGTAAGTAATAGTTTAGGTTCACTCCAAACGCCATCATTGTTACACGCCTTCACCCATAATTTGTAATAGCCGGGTGCCAATGAACTATAACGAGCAAAATGTCGAGTTCCGGAAAATACCCAATTCTGATCTACCTCTTCTAGTCTATATTGGTATTGATTACGTTTTGCACAAGTATATTCTAATGCTGCAAACTCAAATGATAAGGTGTTGAGTTTATGGCTTAATGCTATACTATTTAAAACTGCGGGATTTCCGGCCTCACTATACTCCTCATCATTTACCATAAACTTGGTAAGTACAACTAAGGGCACACGTGTGTTGCGCGCAATTTGCTGCGGATAAAAACTATTAAATCCATTTATTCCACCAAAAAACAACTCGCCTTCTGCACTTCTAAAATAACATCCCGTATTAAACTCATTCGACTGTAATCCATCATCAACAGTATACCAATCTACTTGTTTCGTTTGCGTATGATAACACATTAACCCATGATTACTACTCAACCAAAGCTGATCTTTTATACCAGGAACTACAGCGTATAAATAATTATCTTTAAGTCCATCTTTGGTGGATATGAGCTGATACTTATCTGAAGTAAGGTTATACTTAATTAATCCTTTCTCCGAAGCCATCCAGAGTGTGTTCGTTAACGTATCTTCAAAGAAGCTCCGAATAATATTTCCCTTTAAAAGTGTATCTATCAGTTTTAGCTTCCCATTTTTTTGTTCAGCAAATCGATACACATAACCATACTCTAAATTACCTGCCCATATTTTCCCATCGCGTGTTTGGCAAATAGATACGATGTAAGGTTTACCACAAAGAGTATCTGCAGCCATTGGAGTAAATTTACCTGCTTTTTCAGTAAATGAAAATATTCCTCCACGTGCGGCAACCCAGTATCTACCACTTTGCGTACGAACAAGTGCATGCACAAAATTTTGTCCATCCAGGGTTAATATGGGTGTATTAGATTTAATAATTATCCCCTTTCCTATTCGTGAATCAAACAAAACAACACCTGCACCTGTGCCTAATAAAAAAATATGATTGTTATACTTATAAATGCTGGCAATCGTGTTTGATCCGGGCCATGAGAAGCGATAAACTCTAGTAAATTGTGTTTTTCTATCTAATTCATGCAAACCACCCTCATGCGTGCCAAACCAAATTTTATCCGTGTCTGCATAGAAGCACTTTATAAAATCGGTAGCAAATTGATACGACTGTTTAAATCCTCTGCGGTATAAATTAAAGTTTGATGGTTGTGTATTCATGCGTGTAATACCGGCACCATCGCAACCCAACCATAAATTACCGGTTCGGTCTAAACACATACCAATAACAATATTGCTACCGGGCGATTGTTCTTCCGACTCATGATGCATGAGATGTTCTATATTACCTGAAGGTCTTTTAATCCAAAGCCCCGAACTCATACTTCCAACATAAAGCGTTCCATCCCTGCTTTGTAAAACACGATCGTATGACTCATTTTTACTAGTCGGTAATAGCATTTTGTAGGTATTACGTAACACATCATACTCCACAATAAAATAATATGCGGAGATGATAATTTTATGCTCGTTTACTGCAAAAACATCGTTAAACAGAGTAAGTCCATAAGACCTAAATAATGCTTGTAAGTGAAATGTTGTTCTTTGGTTATGTATGTTAAAACACCCTACACCTTGTTCTGTAGAAAACCATATACGCCCCCACTTATCCATCTCTGCATGAAAAAAATTAGGTTTACCATTATAGGCTTGAGCCGTATATTGTTTGATGTGTTTTGATGGAATATGATACGCGTAAAAGTATTTATGTGAATCAGTAAACCAAAGTGTATCGTTGCGAAGCGAGAGGATTTGTATGAAATTATCAAACCTCAACGTGTCGTTGTTTGGATAAAATCGATAGATCGCATCTTGTTTGCGATGATAAAAAGCCATGCCGGTTCTTCCGCTGAAGTATATATTTCCGGCTTCATCCTCTACCGCATTTTTCCCATAGAAATTTCCTGTACCTCTTAATCGTTCGTTGGGTTGATGCTTATAGGTGCGCATACTCGAACCATCAAACCTATTTAATCCATCACTGGTACCAAACCACATAAAACCTTGCTTATCTTGATAGATACCATATACCGAGCTTTGTGCTAAACCATCATTTACGGTGAGGTGAGAAAAGCCATATTGTTGCGCAACTAACTTACTAGGATGATGAACAACCACTAGCATTAGTAAGAAGGTGTAAACAGAAGAAAGTATATTTACGTGATGGGGGAAACGCATGTACTTTAACTTAACCAATCCCAAATATAGTATACCTTGGGTATAAAAAAACCTACACCAATTGGTGTAGGTAATTCTTAAACATAAAACAATGCAATTACTTGCTACTGCTCACTTAATGATAAACGATACGCATGATAGAAAAACGCAGGAAGGTACAACGCAATCAAAATAATAAATCCGATGAGTAGTAGCATATTGGCACCTGGAAAATGAAGGCCTTTAAACATACTCCCAACCGAAATAAATAGTGCGGTAAGGTTTCCGGCATACGCTCTAAACGTATCCATTTTACTTGAAGTAGCCTTGCGCTTAAACCGATTAACCATTACCAGTATACATACCACAAATAAGCATGCATACCCTAAAAAGCTAACAGCCATTGCACCCGGCCAGTGAAGAATACGAAATAAAAATCCGGTGGCTACAAACATAGCAGCCAAAAAACCGAATGAATAAACCAGTTTTTTCATTTGAATGTGTTTATTAAAGTTTAACATCAAAAAAAGTTCGTTCTCAATTTCTACTAAACCATTTGGGCTTATACAATTCCATGCTTTTTTGTAAGCCTCATCAAAGGACAAACCTTTGTCCATTTCCTCTTCTACCACGCAGCAATAATGGTCTACCATATCATCAATCAGTTGCGGGTTTGATAATCCCGATAACTTTATGCGTTGCTCAATAAGCTGTACATGTGTTTGATTAAATGTTTCCATAACTTAAACTTTGTTTAGGGTTAATAATAAGATGTATGGTTTGTAAAAAACTAATTAATTCTTGCGAAGCTTGCACCGAATCTTGCTTACCTTTTTTGGTAAGCTTATAATACTTACGCGTGCGACCACCCACTTCAACCTGTTCACTTTCCAATAAGCCATCGGCCTCTAGTTTGTGTAATGCCGGATAAAGCGAACCTTCCTTTACCAATATCTTTCCATCACTAAGCTCCTTAATGCGTTGGGTAATCTCATACCCATACATTCTTTTTTGCTCAGTAAGTAAGTTAAGTATAATAGGACCCAGTGTCCCTTTCAATAATTCTTTTTGCGTAAACGACATATTTAGATTTGTAATGCATCACAAATCTATGTATTAATTTTGAAAAAGCAATATCCATAAAAAAAGTCTCAAGAAAATTCTTGAGACTTTCGTTGATTAAACTCCAAATTCCGTTTTACCTTCATCCTCCTCTTCCTTCATCTTCATGATCTGGTCGAGAGCATCAGGCACCACATCACTACAAATAGTAACAAACGAGCCACGTGTTGCATTGCGTATCGCAAAATCAATGGCATCGGTTTCGCGTTTAAATACCGTAATTTTTTTATCGGCATCTATTTCTTTAATGCCCTTCGTTATCAAGTTAATGATTTCATCTTCGGTACGACCACGTAAGTTTTTATCTTGACGAATTACAATTTCATCAAACATACGAGCAGCTTGTCGGCCTAATGCAATGGTATCTTCATCGCGTCTATCGCCCACACCGGCTACTACACCAATATGCTTAGCCGTGATTTTACTGAGCATATCGCCAATGGCCTCAAAACCCGCAGTGTTGTGCGCATAATCCACCATTACTTCAAAATTCTTAAAGCGGAAAATATTCATGCGTCCCGGTGTTTGTGCCGGACCAGGAATAAAGGTTTGCAAGGCTACGCGCATATCTTCTACCTTAAAGTTTTGAATGAACCCGGCTAACAACGTTGGCAAAATATTAGCTACATTGTATGTTGCACGTCCACCAAACGTAAGTGGAATATTAACAGCTTTCTCTACCCTAATTTTCCATGTGCCTTTACAAATGGTTACATATCCATTTTCGTAAATCGCAGCTAAACCACCTTTAGCCGTGTGCTCTTTAATTACCGGATTATTTTCGTTTAAACTGAAGTAGGCAATTTTACATGTTAAGTCTTTAGCCATGCCTAATGTATGCTTGTTATCCGCATTTAAAATAGAATACCCATGCGGCATCACACTTCCCGGAACTACTGATTTCACGCGAGCTAACTGCTCAATGGTATCAATATCTTGTAACCCCAAATGATCTTCTGCAATGTTAGTTACGATAGCAATATCGCAGCGATGAAACCCTAAACCTGAACGTAAAATTCCGCCACGTGCGGTTTCTAAAACTGCGAAGTCAACGGTTGGTTCTTTCAACACAAACTCTTCACTTACCGGTCCGGTGCAATCTCCACGCATCATCAATTGATTTTGAATGTACACACCATCAGTAGTAGTGTAACCTACTTTATAGCCCATGGTTTTTACCATGTGTGCCATTAAGCGTGTGGTAGTAGTTTTACCATTGGTTCCTGTTACTGCAATAATGGGAATACGTGCTGTGCTTCCGGGAGGATACAACATATCAATTACCGGTTCGGCAACGTTGCGTGGAATTCCTTCAGCCGGATCAATATGCATGCGGAAACCCGGAGCGGCATTTACTTCTAAAATGGCTCCTCCTGTTTGTGCAACAGGCTCTGTTAAATTCTCCGCCATGATATCAATACCGCAGATATCTAAACCAATAATGCGAGCAATACGCTCACACATAAAAATATTATCGGGATGCACCATATCGGTAACATCGGTAGCCGTGCCGCCTGTACTTAAGTTAGCTGTTGGTTTTAAAAATAACTCTTCACCCGCAGGCAGTATACTTTCTAGCGTTAATTCGTGCTTCGCTAAAATGTCTAACGTAAACTCATCTACCTTAATTTGTGTTAAGGTTTTTTCGTGTCCATAACCTCTACGTGGATCTTCATTTGTTTTATCAATGAGTTGTTGAATGGTTGATTTTCCATCTCCGGTTACAGCAGCCGGCTTGCGAATAGCCGCAGCCACAAACTTGTAATTAATCACCAACACACGATGATCTTGACCCGTGATGAATTTCTCTACAATCACTCCACGTGAATATTTTTTCGCTGCTTCTAAACCACGCACAGCGTCTTCCCAATTCAAAATATTGGTAGTTGCTCCTTTGCCATGATTACCATCTACAGGTTTGGTTACAATTGGATATTTAATACGCTCAATCGCTTCCTTTAGGCCTTCTTCGCTGTACACAATTCGTCCGCGAGGAACAGGAATTTCCGCTGCTTCTAATAAATTTTTTGTTTCTTCTTTATCGCAAGCAATATCCACCGCAATACTTCCGGTAGTGCTGGCAATGGTAGCCCTAATTCGTTTCTGATTCACCCCATAACCTAATTGCACTAGGGAGTGTCGATTTAATCGGATATATGGTATACCACGTGCAATGGCTTCATCTACAATACAACCCGTACTCGGACCCAAGCGTTCTTCTTCACGTATCTCACGCAAGGTTTGAATATCCTCGGCAAGGTCGTATGGATTTCCGGCAATTAGTGCTTCTGCAATACGCACGGAGGCTTTTGCTGCATACACACCCGCCTTCTCTTCCATATAGCTGAACACAACATTATAAACGCCCTCTTTACCGGTGCTGCGTGTACGTCCGAAACCACATTCCATTCCAGCTAAAGTTTGTAACTCTAATGCAATGTGTTCTATCACATGGCCCATCCAAGTGCCTTCTTTTACGCGTTGAAAAAATCCTCCGGGAGCACCAATAGAGCATCGGTGAGAATACATACTTGGAAACAACTTTTCTAGTCGCTCACCAAAACCATCGATTTTGTTGGTTGGGAATTGTTCCATCTCCTCCAAATCCAAACGCATTTGAATAAGTTTATGTCTGCGTATGCTCCAGTAGTTTGGACCACGCATGATTTTGATGTCAAGTATTTTCATATCCGTGTTATTACAAGGGGTGTTCAGTGCAGTTTACACAATTTTTCTCGAAAAACTAACTTTTGTCAGGTTTTGAGCAGAATTTAATGCGTGTAAAAAATTGCGATAAAAGTTGTGTGGGTGGGCCTCGGTCTTATCTTTGCCACCTTTATCAATTTAGCTATCATGTTAGAATTACCAAAAGGAAAACTTATTTCCGTGGGGGGGGCAGAAGATAAAG
>JACCDH011808246.1_pt1 | contig 12328 bp, 18 predicted proteins | sample 7442481 | NCBI WGS metagenome assembly JACCDH01 (sample SAMN15323433, study PRJNA562643) | freshwater metagenome | isolation source: river surface water | place: USA:Blue River Watershed | collected 2017-08-15
GGTTCCTTCAAATAGCCTATGAAGGTTTTAGCAAGAGCCTGCGGAGAGTCGCGGCCATGAGGGTTGAACCATAAAGGGGCCCAGTTGAGTGCCCCAATAAGCATCAGGCGGAGAATGCGGCGGTCAGAGTTAAGAGGTAGAGGCAGTTGGGCCACAGCCATTCGGAAAAATTCCTCGTAGCTCGCCCTAAGTTCTCTCAATTGATCTGCAGCCTGCGGGACATCGTCAGGTAAAACCCGAATCAGCACTTGGGCGTAATCACTATCACGCAGCACAGTATCTAAGTGAGCTTTACAAAGTGCTTCCAGCCTAGCCCAAGGCTCTGTCTCCCCTTCTAAGGCTCCGTTGGCTGCAATGTGAAGCTTTTGAACACCTGCGCGATACACGGCAAGCAACAGCTCTTCTTTGGATGCAAAGTGGTAATAGAGAGAGCCGGGCAGCATCTTGACCTCGGCAGCAATGTCGCGCATAGAGGTTGCAGCGTATCCGCTGCGCGCAAACAGGCGTGCTGCCGCGTCCAACAGTTCAGGCAAGCGATTGTCCGCACGAGGCCCTCTCACTGGTTTAGCTGTCGTCATCTAAAGAAAATTCTAATGGACTGTACAACCACCGCTTACGCGGCCGCTGTCTATTGATATTGAACCTCCCCAGAATCGTGGAGGACGTTTGGTTTAAGTCATGCCTCCACCGTGGAGGTCTGACTGGCGAATTGCCGATAGTAGTTTGCCTCAGGGAAGGTCTGCAAAACCCTGGCGTTGACCAGAGGATGTGAGACAGTATCGGCATGAAACAGATGAGCCTTGGCGCGGCCGGCTTCGAGCGCAAGACCAAGAGGACGCGCAAGCGCGAGTTCCTCGACGAGATGAACCTGGTGGTGCCCTGGTCTGAACTGGTGGCGCTGGTAACCCCGCATGCACCGACGCGTGGCGCCAAGGGCGGACGCCCGCCGTTCCCTGTTGAAACCATGCTGCGCATCCATTTTTTGCAGCAGTGGTTCAACCTGTCGGACCCGGCCATGGAAGAGGCGCTGTACGACACACCGATGTTTCGCGAGTTTGCAGGGCTCGACATGGGCGAGGACAACTTGCCCGACGAGAGCACCATCTTGCGCTTTCGTCACCTGCTCGAAGCAAACAACCTCAGCGTCCAGATCCTGGCCACCGTCAACGCCACGCTGACGGCCAAGGGCTTGCTGCTCAAGCAAGGAACAGTGGTGGATGCCACCCTGATTGCAGCGCCCAGTTCCACCAAGAACCAGGACGGGGAACGAGACCCCGAGATGCATCAGACCAAGAAGGGCAACCAGTGGCATTTCGGCATGAAGGCTCACGCCGGTGTGGATGCGGACTCGGGCCTGGTGCACAGCGTGGCGACCACGGCGGCCAACGCCCACGACGTCACACAGGCCCATGCTTTGCTGCACGGTGAAGAAACCGATGTCTTTGCTGACTCGGGTTACCGGGGCGTTGAGAAGCGCGAAGAACTTGTGGCCCAACACCCAGATGTGAACTGGCACATCGCGATGATGCCGGGCAAGCGCCGGGCACTGGACAAGGACACTCCTATGGGGGCCATCCTGGAGAAACTGGAGAAGACCAAGGCCAGTGTCCGGGCCAAGGTGGAGCACCCGTTTCGGGTCATCAAGCGCCAGTTCGGCTTTGTGAAGGTGAAGTACCGGGGGCTGGCCAAGAACACCGCCAACCTGGTGACGCTGTTTGCGCTGTCGAACCTGTGGATGGTGCGAAAGCGACTGTTGAACATGGGGGCGCAGGGATGAGTGCGCCCGAAATCGGCCAGAGGGCCACGAACGGGGCTGAACATGCCCCGAATCTGCCCTTTGAGCGCCGAAAAATCTTGTCATCTGAAATATCAATCGACAACGGCCTGAACCGCCCCGGGAATTGCGGAGGCTGGTTGGGTTAAGTGCTCATGCTGCCACGGCCGATTGCTCGGCGAGTTGGCGGTAGTAGTTTGCCTCAGCCTCGGCCGGTGGGATGTATCCCAGTGGCCCCATCAGGCGGTGGTTGTTGAACCAGGAGACCCAGGTCAGGGTGGCCAGCTCGACGGCCTCGCGGGTCTTCCAGGTGCGCCGGTGAATCACCTCAGCCTTGTACAAACCGTTGATCGTCTCGGCCAGGGCGTTGTCGTAGCTGTCGCCCTTGCTGCCCACAGATGGCTCCACGCCGGCCTCTGCCAGGCGTTCCGAGTACCGAATCGACACATATTGCGACCCGCGATCGGAGTGATGGATCAGGCTGCTGTCACGCTCAGGTTGTCGGTCGTACAGCGCTTGCTCCAGCGCATCGAGGACGAAGTCGGTGATCATTGAGGTGCTCACGCGCCAGCCCACGATGCGCCGTGCGAACACGTCCACCACGAAGGCCACGTACAGCCAGCCCTGCCAGGTCGAGACGTAGGTGAAGTCCGATACCCACAGCTGGTTGGGCCGCTGGGCGCAGAACTGCCGGTTGACCTTGTCCAGCGGGCATGGCGCCTTGGGATCTCCCACCGTGGTGCGCACCACCTTGCCGCGGCGCACGCCCTGCAGGCCCAGTTCTCTCATCAGCCGTTCAACCGTACAACGCGCCACGGTCGCACCCTCGCGGCTCATCTGCATCCACACCTTGTCGGCACCGTAGACCTGAAGGTTGTCGTTCCACACCCGCTCGATGGTGGGCATCAACATCGCATCGCGCTGGGCTCTGGCGCTGAGCAGGCTTGGGTTACGCAACCGGGCCGCGTGTCTGCGATAGGCCGACGGGGCGATCTGCAGCACTCTGCACATCGGCTCGACCCCGTGGACTTCGCGGTGTTCGTCCACGAGCCGGTACATCACTTCAATCGGCGGTCGAGCTCCGCCTGGGCGAAAAGCGCGCTGGCCAGCTTCAGAATCTCGTTGGCCTTGCGCAGTTCGCGGTTCTCGCGTTCGAGCTCCTTGATGCGCTGGGCCTCGGCCGTGGACACGCCATCGCGCTGGCCAGCGTCAATCTCGTGTTGCTTGACCCAGGTGTGCAAGGTCTGCGGCACGCAGCCGACTTTGGCGGCAATGGACTCAATGGCAGCCCATTGCGACGGATGCTCGCTGCGGTGCTCCTGAACCATGCGCACAGCGCGCTCTCGCATCTCGGGGGAAAACTTCGGTGACTTTCTCATCTCGGCTCCATTCTCTAGCGAAGGAGCCTCCGCGAAACCCGGGGCGGTTCAGCCACATCAATGGTGGTTGTGCAGACCATCCCTAGTGCAGCCACCGACCTCAGGTCATTTGGACTATCTGTTCATCCAAGCCTGACGAAGGAATAGTGCGGATGTCTCCGGCGAGTAACCATGGAACTTGCACCCCTTCTTCGAAGTGCCAAATGCGCCTGCCCCACCGTAGATCGCATGCGTTTCCCTCAAGCCACTAGAAAAGGGGCAGGTAGTTATGCACAGAATGCCTTCAACCCGTGTAGGATTAGGGCGTGTTAACACTAATTCCCAAAATGGAATTGACGGGCGACACTGTCGTGCATGGAAATCACGCCCGAACAGTTTGCTCGCATCGCCCACTGCCTGCCGACTCAACGCGGTAACGTGAGCATGACCAACCTTCAGGTGGTCAATGCCATGCTTTACGTGGCTGAGCACGGTTGCAAATGGCGTGGCCTGCCCAAAAGGTTTGGCAACTGGCACACCATCTACACACGCATGCGCCGCTGGGAGAAGGCTGGTGTGCTGGACAAGATGTTCCAGGAGCTCCAGCGCGAGCAGGTAGTGCGCATTCGCATCGAAGCCGTTTCGCTGGACTCCACCAGCATCAAGGTTCACCCAGATGGCACTGGCGCGTTTAAAAAAACGGCCCTCAATCCATCGGAAAGTCCCGCGGCGGATGGAACACCAAGGTTCATCTGGTTGCCGCGGATGCTCGAACGGCCGTGACTTTCAGCCTGTCACCCGGACAGGCTCATGATGCCCCTGAGGGGCGCCGCCTTCTGCAAAGCCTGGGGCCAACGAGTCGGCCAATCCACCTGCTCATGGACCGTGCGTACGAAGGAAACGAGACACGTCAATTGGCCCTGGACTTGGGGTTCATCCCCGTCGTTCCTCCAACACGCACACGCCTCGACCCCTGGGAATACGACCGGGCCATGTACCGGCGTCGCAATGAAGTCGAGCGGTTGTTCCGGCGCCTGAAAGGCTATCGGCGAATCTTCTCCCGATTCGAGAAGCTCGACGCCATGTTCCTCGGTTTCCTCAGCTTTGCCCTGGTGGCGGATGGACTGCGCGGTTTGTGTTAACAGGCCCTAGTCGATCCACTGCATCTCGCGCAGGAGGTGGAATGCAGGAATCCCAACCCAGTCCTTTACAGCAAGTCGAGTCTTCCATGCTGAGCAAGGCACGAGATGCTGTGCTCAGAGATGGCCACTGGCTGACCGCCGAGCAGGTTGGTGCCCTTGCCCGATTCGACGAGGGATCTGCCAGTACCCAGCTTGCCAAGTGGTTGGGTGGCGGCCAGATGTTTGCCGTGAACCACCAAGGCATCGACTACTTCCCTGCTTATGGTTTCGACCAGCAGGACAGCTTCCGCCCACTGACCTCCATGGCAAAAGTCATTGAGACGTTGGGGCAGTCCAAGGATGGTTGGGGCTTGGCGTACTGGTTCGCATCATCGAACAGCTTTCTCGGTGGCCGGCGCCCTCAAGACCTGCTGGCCGTGGATCCGGAAGCAGTTGTTGCTGCTGCGATGGACGAGCTCAGTGGCGCTTTGCACGGATAGCCTGCCCTTCGCAGAATCGCCTCGAATCTGAGCGACAGCCCACAGCAGAATGCGTGGGCTCGATCCGCTGACAGGTACCCCTGGGTTCATATGTGCCAGGCCCCAGAGTCCCGACTAACGCCGACCGCCTTCCACATACTCACTGAGCTGCAAGGCATCGATGTTGGTGTTGATCTCGACCCACAAGGGAATGTGATCGGAGAGCTGATAGGTGAACTGGTCCTTGCTCAGATCAGGGAACAAAACCTGGTGGTCCCCAGCATAAAAGTCCAGCACACCTGCACGGTTGGTGAAGGTCTCCGGGTAATGAGGCAAATGCAGGATCTGGTCATAACGCTTGTCTCTGGCCAGGTTGGACCCGAACTCATCCTTGAGCATGGCCGTCGGAATCACCAGGCCAGTCGATGTCAGCGCCTTGAACAAGGAGCTTCGCCGTGAGGGCACGTTGAAGTCGCCCATCACAAAGATGTCCGGCTCATCCCAGCTGCGCCGTCCTGCGGCCAGCAGTGCTTGCTTGTCACTCACCCAGTCAGCGATCGCCTGCAGCTCGGGCACTCGCTCTTTGGCCGAACCTCCCCAGCGAATGTGGGTTGTCAGCACCACGAAGTCGAAGTTGCCCGATTTGAACGAGGCGATGTAAGGTGGCCGCCACCAGTTGATCTCGGGCATCCACTCGGTGCCCTGCTTGCGCCGCCGACCGAACGCCGCAGAGGCCATGCCGTTGAAGGCGATCTGACGCTTGTCGAAGACGTAGGCCACCCTTTCGCGGTTGCCACCATCGTCCATCACGGCATCGGAGTACACCGCCCGCCAGTAAGGACCCAACACCTCCAGAACACGTCGAAGGTCCCTCAAATCATCACGCAGCTCGACCACGCCGATCAGATCAAACTGCCCCAGGATCTCCGCGATGTAGTGGATGGCCGCCTGCGAGCGGGCCTTCTTGCCAAACTCCCGGATGTTCCAGGTGGCCATGGTGAAGGACTCGTCAAGGCGCGAGCTCGGGATCTTGGCCGCCTCAATGCGGGTTTTGAGCTCCAGCAAACCCTTGGCGATGTCCTTGGACACCAGCTTCAGATCGGTGATGTGATGCATACCCAGCCTCCCCCAAAAAAGCGCCTCGACCTTCAATCCACCGAACGTACGGCCGTCGATGGCGACCGTCATCCCCCATCGGAGCGGGCACTGCAGCAGGCCTGCTGCCCCTTCATCTGACGGTTTTCCTCTGGATTGATCCCAATACTGTTTTTATGTACAGTATCGATCAGGAGGTATCCCATGCCATCACCAACGCATCTGTTCCGTCAGCACTACCGCCCCGCCGGCGCACGTACGCCCCATTGGCTGCGCCGCTTCTGGATGTGGCTGTGAGTCGCCAGCACGGTCACCCATCATATGAACGCACCGGCGTTTCCTGAAGTGCTGCTGCGGCGAGCAAAGGCCGAGGTTGTGCTCGAGCCCGAGCTCAACCTGGCAACCGAAGGCGTCCTGCGGTACGTCTGGGAAAGCCGGTTCGGCCCGATCTTGATCGAAGTCATCGGGGACGAAGTTTTTGTCAACCAAGAGAGGGTGGATCCGGCATAGGACCAGAACCCACCGAGACGGTGTTGGTACTCAGCGCATGGCCACCCTCGGTACACTGACGACCCGACAAACACTTGGGATCCCCACACAGCCGCGACGATGCAATTCGCAGACAAACACGTGCGCAGCCGCAAGGCCGCACCACACAATCGCGCCACGCCACATGTGCCGATGGGTGATCAGCGGTTCCAGCAACTCATGAGCGAACTGGGTGCGGCATTCGCCCAGGTGGACGATGGCGAAGAAAAGCGACGGCAAGCCAGAGAGCGCACCCGTCAACATGAATTGTGGTTGACCCAACGGCAGGCAGCCATCGCTGAGATCATGGCCACCATGCTGCAGCACGACTTGAGCATTGACGACCTGATCTGAGCAGCAGGCAGCACTCGTCAGTCGAGTCCACCTCTTTCGCATATGTGTGCGAGCGGTTGCCAAGGGTCACTGCTTTGCCCCATCATGCGCGCATGGGACACCTATGACTTGCGCCACTGAAAACACCACCGTACAGGCTCTTGAGCTGCTTGGACTGTCAGACCTGGCAGACCATGTCGTGGATCGTCCATTGGCCCTGCATCAATCGGTGTCAAGTGGACTGCCGGCATCAGCGGTTCGCCATCTGATGTTGGCCTGCCCCGACCTGTCCTTGGACACGATCGCCAAAGTCACAGGGATCGATCCTGGCGCTCACCGGGCGCGCACCGACACCAATAACAATCTGCTCAGCGCTCACCAGGGCAGCCAGCTTCTGCTGCTGGCCAAGACCCTGGTGAAGGCTTTTTCGGTTTTTGGGGACTGGCGGACATCGGTCGCTTGGTTGAACGCACCGGTGACTGGCTTGGACGGGCAAGTACCGGCTGACCTGATCGTAAGCGTCCAGCAAACCCACCTTGACGCGGTCTGCCGAACTAGCGCAGCTTGCGGATCGCCATGTTGGCCGCATTGATGCTGAAGGTGCTCGGATCGAACGGGCCGCCCCACCAGCGCCAGTAGTCGGCGTGCTGCCCATGATTCGGGTCGCGCATGGCCTGCAGGAAGTTCATGTAGCCCGGTGGCCCACCCACATCTTCGGGTGGGCAGGCGTTCTCACCGGCCAGGCACATTGGCCACTCGTTGCGTCCTTCTTGAACGGGTAGATGTTTCTCCACCGTGATCCGGTGATCCCACCCGTCCCCAAAGTCGTAGCTGTAGGCGAAGGTCTTGACCTGCTCGCCCAACACCTGACCGATGGTGAACTTGCGCTCATCGAGCATCGCGCTACTGCCGATCCACTCTTCGTCGGGAACACCGTAGCGCTGCGATCCGATGTGCCAGTCGTGCAGGTGGCTGTTAGTCCAGCCCATTACGGCCTGCACAACCCGATCGAGCTTGCTGAGCTTGAGCGTATTGGGCACGAGGATGCGTCGCCAGATCAGCGGCTCGATGTGCTGCAGCTCGATGCGCAGCTGGTAGACGGTATGGACCTGTACGCGCTGGAACTTGTTACTCATGCCGCCAGTGTCGCAGCATCAGGCAGGGCCCTCTGCCAGCGATGTGGCAGCAGTTCTCCGATGCGGCTGGCCTTGTGCGTGGGCAGCCGCGTGAGCACGTCCTTGAGATAGACGTAAGGGTCGTGTCCGTTCATGCGTGCCGACTGGATCAGGCTCATGACGGCAGCCGACCGCTGCCCTGCACGCAGACTGCCGGCAAACAACCAGTTGTTGCGACCGATGGCAATGGGCCGTATCTGGTTCTCGATCCAGTTGTTGTCCGCAGGCAGTTGTCCATCACCCGAGAATCGGGTCAGCGCATCCCATCGTCGCAGGCTATAGTCCAGCGCCTTGGCGGTTGCCGATCCGTCGGGCACCTGTCGCCGTTGCAGTGTCATCCACTCGTGCAGGGCATCCAGGATAGGCCGGGTCTGCTGCTGCCGAACGGCTTGCCGTTGCTCGGCGCCCAGTTTTTTAACCTCTCGCTCGATGTCATAGACCCGGGCGAACTCGGCGATCTGGCTCTAGTTGGCCGCGTGCAGATCGAAGAACTTGCGCCGGGCGTGGGCCAGACAGCCCACCTCAGTCACGCCGCTGGCCATCAAGGCCTTGTAGCCGCTGAAGTCGTCGCAGGTCAGACTTCCCTTCCAGGCTTTGTCGGTGCCATGACCCAGGAAGCGCCGGGCATGTTCGCCCGAGCGGGACTCGCAGAAGTCGTAGATAACAGCCTTGATGCTCTCGAATGCCCCCGGCGCATAGGCCCAGAGGTAGGCCCGGTGCGTCTTGCCATCGCCGGGCTTGAGCATGGCCACCGGAGTCTCATCGGCGTGCAGCACCCGGTGACTGAGGATCTCGGTCTTCAGGGCATCGACCAGCGGCTGCAGACGCACCCCGCAGGTGCCCACCCACTGCGCCAGGGTCGAGCGCGGGATGGCCAGGCCGGCGCGGCCGAAGATCGCCTCCTGCCGGTACAGCGGCAGGTGATCGGCGTACTTGCCCACCAGCACCTGGGCCAGCAGGCCGGTGGTGGGGATACCTTTGTCGATGACGTGCGCCTCGACCGGCGCCTGTTGAATGCTCTGGCATTAGGCGCAGGCCCACTTGCCGCGGACATGGCGCTCGACGCTGAAGACGCCGGGCACATAGTCCAGCTTCTCGGCCACGTCCTCCCCGATGCGTTTCATCTGGCAGCCACACGCGCAGGTGGTGGACGCGGGCTCGTGGCGGATCTCGCGCCGGGGCAGGTGCACGGGCAGAGGCAAGCGTTTGGCTTGCTTCTTGGTGGTCGGCGTTTGCGTCTGCGACAGTCCGTCGATCTCGCTGGCCACGGCCGCCAGGTCCGCTTCGATCTCGTCGTCGAGCAGGCTCTTCTGCTCAGGGCTGAAGCGCTCTGATTGGGCGGCGAACTTCATGCGCTTCAAGAGCGCGTTCTCGTGCGTGAGCTTGTCGATGAGGGTCTGCTTGAAGGCCAGTTCCTGATCCTTGGCAGCAGCGGCTTGCAGCATGGACAGCAGCGCCGAGCGCAATTGCTCGGGACTCAGACTATCCAGGGATTGCGGCTCTACCACCATGGGCATGACTGTGCCAGCGCCGGCAACACCGCGCCATTGGCACATGCACCGATTGGCAGGCAGCAGACCTGCGATCAGATTCATAGCACGGTGATGACGCCACCATCGCCCAGGCGTTGCCAAGGCAACCCGAGCACCAGAGCGTCGAACTGCGAGCGGCTGAGCGTGGCGGTCAATGCCGCATCACGCGGCCAGACGAATTTGCCGCTGTTCAGGCGCCGCGCCGCCAGCCACACACCAATGCCGTCGTGCACCAACACCTTCATGCGGTTGGCTCTCCGGTTGGCAAACAGGTAGGCGTGATGCGGGCGCGCAGCACCGAAGACCGCCACCACGCGGGCTAGGGCCGATTCCGTTCCAGCGCGCATGTCCAGCGGCTCGGTGGCCAGCCACAGGGCATCAATACGGATCATCGCAGCAACTCACGCAGTGCCTGGGCGCACTGAGCAGCAGCCGTCACTGGCCAGGTAATCGTGATGGTGGTGCCGGTACGCTGCAGTTCGATACGAATGAACTCGCCCTCCGCGCCCGAGGTAGTCCCTGCCGTCTGAGCAACGCGAACATCGCTGACGCCCGTCGGAACAGGTAGGGCAACAAAGGCCGGCGGTTGCTGCTGGACGTGAGTTCCCGTCAAGCGCTCTTCGCGTAACCAGCGGTGCACCATGTTCGGGTGCAGGCCGTGACTCAAGGCTACACCGGCCACAGATGCACCCGGCCCACAGGTTTGAGCCAACACCAGCGCCTTGAAATCAGCGCTGTACTCGCGCCGCAGTCGGCGCTGTCCATCGATCAATCGTTCCATCGTCCCCACGATCTCCTTCGTGGGGACGATCGTCGATTACTGTCATCGACTCAAGATGGGTTCACCGGACGCATACACCTGATCACCACACCGTACGGATATCAGGTGGTGGACGAGTACCTGGATCGGATAAGCCACGGGATCTACACGTGAATCGCTGACGAGGGCGATGGAATGCCGATAGCGACAAGTGTCGTTGGCAAACTTGAATGCCCGAGCAAACCCTGCCTGGAACAGCACAGGGCGACCAGCGCATACCCGAGAGTGGAAGGCTTGGCCTGTGCCAAAGGCAGTACTTCATGCTTTCGAATCAGTCGCCTGGGTGAATGGGACAGATCAACCTAGCGCCGGAGGCCAGCCCAAAATGCAACAACCCGACCATGGGACGTAGAAATGTGCCCTGCTGTGAGCTTCAAACTACGCAGTGCATATCCACTGCTGTCATCAGTGGCATTCGTTCACGCATCTCACCAGCTCATCTGCGAGGGTCTCTTGGTCAATAGTGCCAGCATGCCCTGAGATCCTTGCCACGATCTCACGTTCGAGACCGACTTGATAGATCTTGATCACGCGAACAAGAGCGTTGTCTGAAATGTTCAGATCATTCGGGTCCCCAGCTCTCTTGGGATGCTCGTTCAGCAGATTCAGAACCACATACATGGCAGCAGCCAACGACGCTCGGTCTTCATCTGTCGGATCGATATGCGGTGTGAAGCTTCCTTCAACACGTCGAAAGTCAAGCGCCAGGCGCAGCAAAAGAGCATCGGGCAATGCTGCTGGCAGCGATGAACGCCAGCCTCGGCCTTCGAGCAGAGCTCTCAGTTGGACAAGTTTCGCGCCTTCTTTAGGTCGCAGAGCCCGTAGTTGCATGGGTTCCTTCCAGGTGAGATCACGACGCACGTGCGCACTTTTTAGCGCATCGATCCCAAACTCATTTTGTATCATATATGCGGGTGCATAAATAAGACTGGAACAGGAAAGTCCTGAGCATGCGAAAAGCTCAGGATCTGCCGGTCCTTCGTGCTGCTGCGGCAGAAATCAAAGCCCGTCGTGCTAAGTTGAAGATCAGCCAGGAGGAGCTCGCCCACAGAGCTGACATTCACCGTTCTTTTGTGGCCAGACTTGAGACTGCGGAGACCCAACCCTCTCTGGCTGTGCTTTTTAGGCTCGCCGATGCTCTTGATGTTGACGTGGCGGAACTTGTCGGTTCAATGGCCATTCGGTACCAGCGAGAAAGGCCTCGGGCGCGACAGGTCCGCCGCTGAGCATCTTGCTCGATGATGGCTGAGGACCTGGCTGGCAGGCAGGCAGTCAATTTCAAGGTGCGAACAGGATCGCGGCTGTTCGGGCATGGAAGGCCTGCAAGTCACCAAGCGTAACCATGTGAAGTTTGGCAGCGCGAAGATGTGTGATGCCTGAATAGGTTGGACTGGGAGAGGTAGGGCCTGAATCTTTTCCGGAGCCCTCGAAGCTCGATCCGAAAATCAAAGCACCTCTCAGCGAATCCAATCAGGGCCAGCGGGCAACAACGCCTGCGTCAAAAGGCCGGATATAAGAATGCAGCCCGCCAAAACCGCCAATACACAAAGCGCTTGCAACTTGGGAGGCGTCCATATTGCAGCAGATCACCGGTTTCCTCAAACAGGCCGAAGCCGGTACGCTGATCGAGGAGCTGGTGGCAAAGCGGTGAAATGTTCTGCAAGCGGGGTTCCAAGCTCGGCGACAGGCACTCGTCAAGTACCCTCACAGAAGCTGAACTGACGAGACGACAGGAAAGATCTACTTGGGGCTGTTCATCGCGTGAGGCTTGGCAACTTTCGATCAGAGATCCCTAGCGCGCCCCGAGTTGCCCACCGCGGCGGCCGGTTCGTCGCATGCGCCGACCGCCACCGTGGACAACTCTGCACCGCTTCAACCCGCCCGCAGTCTCTGTATCACTTGGGGTAAAGCTGTTCATGAAAGCAGAGCTACTTCTCTCGGGGGACTCATTGACAATATTCCCACAAAGACAGTCAAGAAAGCTAAATCCCGGAATTTCCAAGAGCCGCTTTGGAAGCCCTGCGCGAACCGCTGGAGAGTGGCACGATCACCATCGCCCGGGCAGCGCGGCGGGCCGAGTTTCCAGCGCGTTTTCAGCTGGTCGCCGCCATGA
>JACCDH010027342.1_pt1 | contig 12323 bp, 15 predicted proteins | sample 7442481 | NCBI WGS metagenome assembly JACCDH01 (sample SAMN15323433, study PRJNA562643) | freshwater metagenome | isolation source: river surface water | place: USA:Blue River Watershed | collected 2017-08-15
CAAAGCGCTTTTCGCCGGCTTTGTTTTCGTATTGCTGGTTGACCAACTTGCCCTCAACCACGACTTCCATGCCTTTTTCGAGCTTCTCGCCTGCTTTTTTGGCAATTTTACCCCAAGCATTGATGGTATGCCACTGTGTAAAATCGTGCCACTCGCCAAACTTGTCTTTAAAGTTCTCGTGGGTTGCAAGAGAAAAGCGAGCGAGCAAGCGCCCAGAATCGAATTTAACAAGTTCGGGTTGCCCCCCTAAGCGCCCCATGAGGCTGACTTTGTTTTTAAATGCATTCATAACTTAAAATTTAATTGGTGAATGCCAAAGTTCAGAGGAGCTGCAAGCAATAGTCGGTAATTAAGTACTTAATGTCGGATAAAATAGCTCCGTAAAACGAGCCTTTTGTAAACCCTTTATTTTCTTTTACTTCTGAGGCATTTGAAATAATTATGCTTCCTTTGCGTTTGTAGCAAAAAAACACGACATGTCTAAAATCAAAAACAATCTTTATTTCAAAATTGGTGGTATCGTACTGATCGCCTTGCTTTTACTCATCCCCACTGGCATGATCAAAAGTATCATTTACGAACGCGAACAAACGCAAAGAGAGGCTATTGACGAGGTCAGTGAAAAATGGGGTGGAGAGCAAACACTACAAGGCCCTGTACTCACCATTCCCTACACGCGCTATGTCAAAGAAATCGACAAAGCGAATGGCAAAGAAAAACTAGTGCAAATCACCGAAAGACTGCACGTATTGCCGAGCAAACTCAATGTGCAAGCGAGTGTGAACCCAGATCGCAGGCACCGCGGTGTATATGAAATTGTGGTTTATAAATCGGTGTTGCACGTGAGTGGTGAGTTTACAAAACTCGACTTCAAAGACCTCGAAAGCAAAGGACACACTTTTAAATTCAACGAAGCCACCCTAGACGCCGGCATTGGGGATCTGCGCGGCATCGAAAAACAGATCAACCTCAACTGGGACGGACAAAAAATCGGCTTCAATCCTGGTGTATCCAATCAAGATGTTTTTTATACTGGTATCAACGCCAAAGTAGCGATTTCACCCTCAGACGATCATTTGTATCGCTTTAGTTTTGACGTCGAACTCAACGGCAGTCAGCAGTTGTTTTTCACGCCTGTGGGTAAAGAAACAGATGTGGTGCTGAACTCTGATTGGCAAACCCCTAAATTCACAGGTTCTTTCTTACCAGACCAACACACCACCGATAAGACTGGTTTCAAGGCACATTGGAACGTCTTGAACCTCAACCGCAATTATCCGCAAAGTTGGACGGGTTCTAGCTATAAAATTTATGACTCGGCCTTTGGTGTTGACCTCAAAATTCCTGTCGATAACTACCAAAAATCGCATCGCACCATTCACTACGCTTTGCTTTTCATCGGCCTGACCTTCTTGGTTTTCTTCTTTATTGAGATTTTCCAATCTTCAGGAATTCACCCGATTCAGTATATTTTGGTGGGAATTGCACTTGTCGTCTTCTACACCCTCTTGCTCTCTATTTCTGAACACATCCGTTTCAATAGCGCCTTCTTACTTTCTGCCTTAGCTACGGTGATCCTAATTAGCACTTATGTACGTGCCATTTTAAGATCCTTAAAAATGAGTTTGTTTATTGCGGGCTTGTTATCCATGCTTTACATCTTCATTTTTGTGATCATACAGCTAGAAGATTTAGCGCTATTGATTGGCAGTATTGGGGTGTTCATCATCCTAGGACTTGTGATGTACTTCTCCAGAAAAATCGATTGGTACAACCTCAATCAGAATAACCTCGAGGCCTAACGCGACCAGATTTCATAACTCTTTAACGCTTGGTGCTGCAGCATGGACAAACCATTCATGACTGCGGCACCTTTTGTTTTGGCACGTTTCATTAGGGCTGTTTCAGCTGGGTTATACACCAAATCGATGACCAAGTGGGCGGGTGTAAACAATTCAAAAGGAAGCTCAATGAATGCATCGACGTTCGGAAAAGTACCGATAGGCGTGCAATTGACCAAGACCTTGCAGGAATGGAGCATGTGCTCATTGATATCGGAATAAGTATAAATGCGCTTTTGATGATCTGCTTGGCGAGAAATATAAAAAACCTCGACGCCAAGTTGTTTAAAGACATGAGCCACAGCTTTAGAAGCGCCACCCGTTCCAAAAATAAGCGCGCGCTCGTGCTCAAAAGTCAAAAAAGGCTTGATACTTTGGGCAAAACCATACGCATCTGTATTGTAACCTACCTTCTCGCCGTTTTCAAATGCAATGACATTGACCGCACCAATTTGGGCGGCGCTGTCGTCTAAATGATCTAAAAAAGGAATGACACTTTCTTTGTAAGGTAAAGTAACATTGAGTCCGGATAGGTTTTGATCAAAAAGCGATTGAATCTCTGTAATATCATTCAACTCAAAGTTGGAATAAGTCGCGGCAATGTTGTTTTTCTCAAAGTAATCCTTGAAAAATGCTGCTGAAAACGAATGCCCGAGGGTTTTGCCGATGAGGCCGTAGTGTTGTGTCATAGTTATTGTACCGCAAAGATAATTGGTAATCGAAAATACATTGATACGGCCTCACCATTCACCATGCCAGGTGCCCATTTTGGCATGCTTTTGACCAAACGCAGCGCTTCTTTGTTGCAGGGTGGGCAATAGTCACCAGCTCTGTCAATTGCTACTTGCTCTACGTTTCCGTCTCTATTCACCACAAACCGCACCATCACCTTATTGTACATTTCTTTATCAGAAAAATCCATGATTGAATCCATCATGATGTTGTCGATGATGTACTTTCTCAACGAATCAGCACCTCCCGGAAATTCCGCTTCTACATCAACATTTTCAAAAATTGGCGCTTTTGTGGTGTCGGTTGAAATTGAGTTTGAAACCTGTGAAAATGAAAAGAAACTTGTCAATGAAAAGAAAAGGAGCAAAATGAATTTCATCCTACAAACATACAAATGTTTAACTTTACGACATGCAGGGGCTCGTTCTGAAATCGACTGGAAAATGGTATCAAGTTTTACTTGAAGATGGGCAAATTGTGCAGGCGAGTATCCGTGGAAAACTGCGCCTTGAAGGCCTCAAAACCACCAACCCCATTGCTGCAGGTGACCGCGTCGTCATCGAATCTGGTTCCGACGAAAGCTGGGCTATTCTCTCGGTAGCGCCAAGACACAACTACATTGTGCGCAAGGCCACCAACCTCAGCAAGCAAATGCAAATTTTAGCAGCCAACATAGACCGCGCTTATTTGGTGGTGACGCTTAAATCTCCAATTACACAAATTGCTTTTATTGACCGCTTTTTGGTGGCAGCAGAATCTTTTCGGATCCCAACTACCCTGCTCTTCAATAAAATTGATCTTTTCAATCAAGACGATCAGGAGTATTTTGAAGCCTTACAATATATCTATGGGAATATAGGTTATCCTTGCTACGGCATCACTTCTGAAGACCCCAACACCATTGCTTTTCTTAGAGATGAAATTGCGGGTAAACAGGTGATGATTTCTGGTAATTCGGGCGTAGGTAAAACCACGCTTGTCAATGGCCTAGACCCGAATTTAGACCTCCGCACCGGCGAAATCTCCAAAGCCCACGAACAAGGCAAGCACACCACGACTTTTGCCGAAATGCATGCGCTTTCCAGCGGCGGCTACATCATAGACACACCGGGCATTCGCGCCTTTGGTTTGGTCGACCTCGAAAAGGAACACTACGCACATTATTTTCCTGAAATGCGCGCCTTGTTAGGTGAATGCCGTTTCAACAACTGCAAGCACCTCAATGAGCCCCATTGCGCGGTAAAAGCAGCAGTTGAAGAGGAACTCATTGCTGCTCATCGCTACCAAACCTATTTGCAACTCATGCACGAGGACAGCTCTGATCCGTATCGCAGAAGTGAGTTTTAAAATCTGAGTTCCAGCCCAACCATGAGAATTGTTATCCAACGTGTAAACAAAGCTAGTGTCAGCATTGATGGTGCTATTGTAGGCCAAATTGAACAAGGGCTTTTGGTCTTACTCGGCATTGAACTCGACGACACCCAAAAAGACGCCGATTACCTGCTTCAAAAGCTCATCAATTTGCGGATTTTTTCAGATGCCGATGGCAAAATGAATCTATCTGTACAGGAGGTCAATGGAGGTATTTTAGTGGTGAGTCAGTTTACTTTGCACGCCGCCACCAAAAAAGGAAACCGCCCCAGTTACATTCGCGCAGCACGCCCTGAGCAAGCCATTCCGCTTTACGAGTACTTCTTGACCTCCCTTCAACAACAATTCACAGGCAAAATTCAAACCGGGCAATTTGGCGCAGACATGAAAGTAGCACTCGTGAACGATGGTCCGGTAACGATTATCATGGATTCGAAAGCGGAGATTTAACGCTGCTATTCCATTGAAAAGATGATGGGAATGCGTATCCAAACGCGCACTGGCCGATCATGCTTATACCCCGGGATCCATGCCGGCATGGCTTGAATAACGCGAATCGCCTCCGTTTTACAGGGCGGACATTTTATTGTTGCCGATTCTACATCGACATGAGTTATGGTTCCATCTTTTTCTACAACAAATCTGACGAGTACTTTGTTGGCCATAGGCTTTTTTTTGCGTGCTTGCCATTGTGAAACCTCATCCCATCTTAAACTGTCATTGAGATATTTACTGAGGCCCTCAAAACCACCTATAAATTCAGGATCTGTATCAGCAGCGTCCTCTATGTTTAAAGAATCTTTGCGAGGTTTATCTTTTGAGCGATTGGATTGAGCAAGAAAACCACTTGAGCAGGAAACTAGCAGCGCTAGGAGAAGGTATTTCATTGTATGGAATATTATTTATTAAAAAACCTGAAAATTAATGGGAACCCTTACCCAATTGCGTACAGGCTCACCATTTTTAGTGGCTGGTTTCCACTTGGGCATTTCCTGTACCAATCTGATAGCTTCTTTGTTGCACGGCGGACAATATACAGTAGCCGATTCTACATATATATAAGTTAAGCTTCCATCCTTTTCTACTATAAACCTGACGATTACATTGTCATAAAAAGGAACTTTTTGCGTTGCTGGCCATCTCATGACATCTTCCCATTGGAGGTGTTTCATGATAAACTTTGACATTTTTTTATAGCCCCCATTAAATTCAGCATCAATGTCGGCAATTGAATTGACTGTCAGGTTATCTGTTGAAAGCGTGTCTAGGTTTGTTGGCGTTTGAGCTAAAGCAACATTGGACAAAATAAAAAAGAGGAAAAGGTTGAAAGGCTTCATATTTCTGAATAGAGGATAAAAATAATGAAATTGAAGTTAGGTCCTTATTTTTACTGGTGCTGATATATTTTTATACGTATTTTTGTTTTTTAATTCATACGTATGAACACGAAGCTCACCCTTTCTTTAGATGATGAAATCATCATAAAAGCCAAAGCTTATGCTAAAGCTAATGGCAAGAGTTTGTCGCAACTCATCGAGAATTACCTGAGTGTTCTAGTCAAAGAAAGCAATCAGGTTGTTTCTGAGCCGTCTGTACTTTATTCTTTGAAAGGAGCATTTAAGGATGCTCAAATCGGAGATTACAAAGAAGAACTTGCCAAAGCACTTGCTAAAAAATACCTTTCTGAATGAAATCAGTTTTAATCGATACAGATGTCTTGTTAGATTTCTATTTAGATCGCAAACCATTTTCTGATGACAGCCTTCAACTTTTACTCAAATGTGAACAAAAACAAGTTCGTGCGTATATAACGCCCGTCATTGTCGCCAATACTTATTTCATTCTCAGAAGACATGCAACGCATCATTATGTCATCGAAAGACTACAAGTTTTACTGAACACCATTCACATTTTAGCAATGGACCAAAAACAAGTGTTGGCAGCCCTAGAATCCAAATTCACCGATTTTGAAGATGCACTCCAGTATTTTTCTGCAGTCAACAGCAACAAAATAGACGCTATTATTACGCGTAATATTAAAGACTTCAAGAAATCAGCACTTCCTGTTTTTACACCAAATGAATTTTTAGCAACATTTGCGTAAATGCCAATTACCCCGCCAACTCCAAATGGGCTTTCAATGATGCCAATGCGTAATCGACGACGAGCAGTTGAAAATCAGTAGCGTCGTGGTGGAGCTGGACTTTTTCGAGCGCGTTGTAGTAGGCTAATCTACTTTTCTTACCGCCTTTGATATTGACCGTTGTATAGCCGTGTTGCCATAAAATCAGGTTCATGACCAAACGTGCTGTGCGGCCGTTGCCATCAACGAACGGATGGATAGTCGCCAAACGCTCATGCATTTCTGCGGCTAAAATTACAGGGTGTAAACGCCCAAGGTTTTGTTCGTAGAAAAGGAAATAGTCTTCCATGAGTTTGTCTAGCAAATAAGGCGCTGGTGGCACATGCTTGCTGCCTGAAATCATGACTTGAATTTCGCGGTATTTGCCGGCATGTTGGTCTTGTATGCCTTTTAAAATGAGTTGGTGAATTTGCTTGAGCACATGGCTATTGAAGCGCAGTTGATCATGAATTACTTCTTTGATGAAATGAATGGCTTGCTGATGATTGACTGCTTCGAGATGCTCATGCATGCTTTTGCCACCGATGGTGATGCCTTCATTGATCACCAAATGAGTTTCTTGTAAAGTAAGCGTATTGCCTTCGATCCGATTGGACTCATAAGTATAGGCCGTATGAAAGTAGCCGTTCATTTTATCCAATAGCAGGGCATCTAGCGGTTGGGCTGTTTGCCACACTTTCAAGAGTTCATCTAGCTGAGCTAGTTTCGTTTTGATTTTTTTGGATGGTTTCGCACTTTCGAAATCAGTATCTTTCAATAAATAACGGACGCGCTCTTCGGCAAGTTGCAAAATTTGGGGTGCCAATTGCGGATAATTCTGGACAATTTGAACAATTTCTTGTGATAAATAATGTGTCAGGACATCGCTGTGCGAAAGTTCAAGCGCAACCGCCAATTTTTGAATCTGAAGTGGCGTAGGCTTGCGTTTACCTGCAAGAATGCGGCTCATGAGGCTGGAGTCTATGCCAACTTGTTGTGCAATTTCATGCACTTTATAACCTTTTTGCTTGCAGATTTCTTGCAAATTCATATCATGACTTATTTTGTCATGATAAATTTACTCATTTTCAACCAAGCGAGAAAGAATTCCGAGTACTTCCTCTCCCGCCTCTATATGCGCCATGTGCCCGCAATTAAGAAAGTGAATATTGCCATTTGGCACTTTTTGCTGCAGTTCTTCTACACTCACCAAGCGATCTAACTTGCCGTGAATAAAAGTAAAATTTTCAGGGTGTGTATTGACAAACTCTGTGAAGTCGGTTCTTTCACGCATGGCGAGTGCTGCAAAAGCAATGGCTTCTGGCGTCATACAATTCGCATCTTTGATAAGCGCCTCAATGATTTGGTCTTGTTCCTGTGGATTTGAAAACAAGTTAGGTATGGCCTCTCGGATAAAATGAGACTTCGCTTGATGCACAAAATTGGCAACACGAAGGCGGTCATGCTTTTTTTGCTCAGAATCTGACCAACAATTGGAGTTCAGTAAAACTAAATGTCCGAAGCCCTTCATTTTAGAAAGCTCCAAACCGACATATGCACCCATCGAATGCCCAACAATACTAAAACTAGAAATAGCCAAATGATCCAAAACGCACTGAACTTCCAACGCCATCAATTCGATGGATGGTGTTTTTAAGAGTTCAAAAGACCAGCCATGGCCGGGTAAATCGATGTGGATTTGCTGAATCGGAAGATCGTCTAGAGGGAGGTAATCCCACATGGTGGAGGATTCTAAAAAGCCATGTAAGAAAACCCAGGCAGGGCCTTCGCCGCGCACCGTATAGTGCAAGCTAAACGGAAGTTCAGGCATTCATTAAGGTTTCAATTTCATCGGCCTCGATCGGAATATTGGCCATTAGGTTGAACGGCGAGCCGCTTGCCTGAACAACGACGTCGTCTTCTAAGCGAATGCCTAGGCCTTCTTCAGGAATGTAAATACCCGGCTCAACTGTGAAAACCATATTGGCGGCAATTGGTTCGTGCCATAAACCGACGTCGTGGGTGTCTAGGCCCAAGAAGTGCGAAGTGCCGTGCATGAAGTATTTTTTATAGGCTGGCCAGGCCGGATCTTGGTTTTTAATGTCGTCTAAAGAAATAAGACCTAAATTGACCAATTGCTCTTCCATTAAATGGCCAACTTGTTTGTGGTATTCGGCCATAATGGTTCCCGGAACCAACAATTTAGTGGCTTCGTTTTTGACGTGCAACACCGCGTTGTAAACTGCTTTCTGACGGGCGGTAAAACGACCATTGACTGGAATGCAACGCGTGAGGTCAGAGGAGTAGTTGGCATACTCTGCCCCAACATCCAATAAGATGACGTCGCCGTCTTTACACTGCTGGTTGTTTTCGATGTAATGCAAAACACACGCGTTTTTACCAGAGGCAACAATTGGCGTGTAGGCAAAGCCTTTGGAACGTTTGCGTAAAAACTCATGGGCGAGCTCTGCTTCGATTTCGTATTCCCAAACGCCAGGCTTAATAAAACCGAGTAACCTGCGCACCCCTGCTTCTGTGATGTTGCAGGCTGTTTGCATGAGGTCGAGCTCTATTTGATTTTTAATAGAACGGATTTTGTGCATGATAGGCGCAGACTTGTACACTTGATGAGCAGGGTAGTCTTGCTTAACTTGCTTGATGAAGCGGTCTTCTCGGGTTTCGACATCGGTGTTGGCGCGGAGGTGCTCGTTGGTATTGAGGTAAATACCACTGGCCTCGGCCATCATTTGTTTGAAAATAGTCGGGAATTGCTGGAGCCAATAAACCGTCTGAATACCTGAGGTTTCAAAGGCAGTATGCTTGGTGAGCTTTTCACCTTCCCAAATAGCGATGAGCTCACTGGTTTCTTTTAAAAACAAGACTTCTTTATGGGCCGGATTACTCGCACCCGGAAAAAGAACCAAAATAGATTCTTCTTGATCTACGCCAGACAAAGCGAGGATATCGCGGTGCTGAGCAAAAGGCAAAGTGCTGTCGGCAGAAACCGGATAGATATCATTCGAATTGAAAACTGCCAAAGTGTTTGGCGCCATTTGAGCTGCGAATTTCTGGCGATTGGCAATGTATAAAGCGTTGTCGATGCGGTCGTATTTCATGAAAAGAAGTTTGGTGGTAAATTTAAGGGTTCTCTTTGAACCAACTCGAGTAGAGCACATAATTATTGGCAATACGCTGCACCTCACCAGCAAATAATTCTGGGGTCAGGGTTTTGATTTTTTTGGCGGGGATACCGGCGTAAATGCTCCAAGACTCTACGCGTGTTCCTTCGGTGAGCACTGCGCCAGCGGCTACAATGCTATTGGTTTCGATGTAGCAGTTGTCCATGACGATAGAACCCATCCCGATCAAGACGTTGTCTTCGATGGTACAGCCATGAACCAATGCGTTGTGACCGATAGAAACATTGTTGCCAATATGCAGTTTGGTTTTTTCATAGGTGCAGTGCAAAACCGCGCCATCTTGAATATTGACTTTGTTGCCCATTCGGATGCTATTGACGTCGCCGCGTACCACAGCAGAAAACCACACCGAACACTGCTCGCCCATCCGAACATCGCCTACAACCGTTGCGTTCTCAGCCAAAAAACAATCTGGGCCAATTTGAGGCGTGAAACCCCTACATACTTTAATGAGTGCCATATTGGCAAATGTAAAAGAATTTGGGCTTAATCTTGCTCTGCACTGGGCTTTCGCATGTAAAAAACAGGAAAGCCCTCGCATTGGATTTGCTCGTAACATTCAAATCCGTAGCGCTTATATATGACTTGATTTCTTGCCATACTCGTTTCTGCAATGATGCCTGCATTTCTTTGCTGAGCCAATTCAAAAAGCCCTTTGAGTAATTCCCTGGCAGTTTGTTGCCCCAAAGCGGCATCAGAAACACCATAAAACCAAACATAAAGATCATTAGGTTCGGCACGCCTCTTTGCTTGAATCAGAGCTTCAGTACGAGCAATATTTCTTAAACGCAGCCATGAAAAGCAACGCAAGGCCATGATCTTTTGTGCCCACTTTTCCCGAGGTTTTAAAGGCAGCTGTGCGTAATCAAAAGTAATCAAGACACCCAAGCGGTCTTTGGATAGATAGACCCCTTGGCGCGCAAGAGCAATATCAAAAACAAAACTCGTCATGGTGGCAATTTTTCTTTCAAGATTTCGGCGGCCCATCAAGAAATTCATGTGTGGATTGCTTTTGAAGGCTTGCTGAAAGATCGCAATTACCAGGGCTTTATCTTGAGAGGTGGCAAGTATCATTTGTGATATACAAAAATGCTTGCGAAACACGCCATTTCAAAACCGATTTTTGCAAGCCGCGCGTTGGTTTCTTGCGATTTTCGCAAGTTGTAACCAATTGGAATGCCTTGCGTATAACGCCCGTCTTAGTTTAATCTATATGAAGCGTATTTTTCAAAGCAAGTGGTTTAAAATTCCGTATCGCATTGCACTCTATGGTTTTGCAGCTTATGGTGTGGCGCTTGTGGGCGTGTTTGTAGCACTCAAATTGCGCCTCACCGATGACAAAGGATTGGTAGACAACAACAACCGCTACTTTCAGTCGATGCACGACAAATACAATCAAGATTTCAAGGTAGATAGCGCCTCTCTGGTTGCTTATCGCAATGAAATTTTACAGCGCATCAATTTGGTCAATGAATACTACCCAAAAAACGCGCGCACTATTCTCGATGCTTGGTCGCAATCCAAATCGGAGAAAACAGCGCTACTCATGCTCTCAGCCGTAGACCTAAAGCTCAAAGACAACGCAAGTTATCAGCGTAAATTACGCTTGCTACTCTCTAAAAATCAGAAGAATAGCCGAGCCAAAGGAGGAAATGCCTTTGAATGGATGAACTACATAGAGTGGTCATATTTCAAGGAAGCGGTTGCCAAAGACAAAAAATACATTGACTCTGCTGCCGCTGCTTGTGGTGTTGAACCTAGAATGATAGTGGCATGCTTGGTTGGAGAACAAGTCCGACTTTTCAATTCGAGAAGAGAGCGTTTCAAAGATTTTGTAGCGCCGCTGAAAACTTTAGCCCTCGAAACCAATATGTCTTTTGGTGTTACGGGCATTAAAGAGAATACTGCTCGAAACATCGAAAACTACTTAAAAGATCCGGCAAGCCCCTATTACTGTGGCGCAAAATATGAGCATTTATTAGACTACGACTCTAGCCGCAATTACAGCAATCAGCACAACGACACGCTTAGCTTACGCGTCAAAAGATTGGTCCAATATAAAGACCATTACTACTCCTATCTCTACGCCGGTATTTTTATCAGACAAATTGCCACGCAATGGGAGAAAGCAGGTTACACAATAGACGACCGACCTGAAATTTTAGCCTCCATTTTCAACCTTGGTTACAGCAAATCTAAACCCAAAAAGAATCCTGCCGCAGGAGGCTCCAACTTCAAAATTCGAGAAAAAGATTACACTTTCGGTGGCGTAGCTTACGATTTCTATTACTCCGGCGAAATGCTCGATGAGTTTCCGTATGCGGAGGTGAAAATCAGAAGGTAAGCTGCTAATTTGAATAACAGCGGGGTTTTGAGTATCTTTGCTCCCAAATTCGTTTTAGATGATTTCAAAACTACCTCGAATCAATAAGTTCTTATTGATTTCTAGCCTGATTGCCTTAAGTTCAATCTTCTCAGTTACAGTTGCCCAAAACCTCATAACTGTTCCCTTTAACAATGGATTTGTAGGTACAAATACAGCCAATAATGTTTCCTCCAATTCATTTTATTTGTCAGGAGCAAGTGGTTTGGGTTGGACAAACGTCCAATTTGCACAGAATTCCACCGCAAACATCTTTGTTGCACAAGGAAATGACATCATCGGAATGGTGCTCATCACTGATAATAATGGTGTAGAACATACCATTAACGGCTTTATTAAGTGGCGCGCGCCAAGTGGTTCTGTTACAACTATTTGTTTTCAACCTGCCGCAGGTACAAATGCAATCCTCGCCACCAACAGTAATAACGGAAGTTCAACCTACACCATTAATGATACCAAATACATCGGGTTAACATTTAATGGCCAAACGCTTACGATACCTCAATCAGGTAACAGTGCGGGTGAAGTCACAGGAAATGCAGCAACCGCAGGATTATTAGATCTACTGAACAATTACTTAGCAACTTTTGGCAAACTCTCCGTCGCAGATATCAGTGTAAATGAGAGTGCAGGAACGGTTACCGTTACTGTTTCTTTATCTGCAACGAGTACTA
>JACCDH011736536.1_pt1 | contig 12323 bp, 16 predicted proteins | sample 7442481 | NCBI WGS metagenome assembly JACCDH01 (sample SAMN15323433, study PRJNA562643) | freshwater metagenome | isolation source: river surface water | place: USA:Blue River Watershed | collected 2017-08-15
CCATCTGTTGCCACCTTGATGGCGTTCTTTTTGTTATTCCAAACGCTTCTTTAACGTTTCCATCAACTCGTCCCAGCCCATTTTTTCGATGGCGGCTTTTTGTTCGGGCGTGAGTTCGCGTTGCAATACTTTTTCCAGCCAATCTAAAGGAATGTCTTTGGTGAAATCGGTCAGCATCTCAACGCCTTTGAAATACGCACCAAAGGCACGGTCAAATTTGTCGTAGTGCTTTTCGTCTTTCACCAACACCAAGCGGCTTAAGAAATAAAAATCATCCAAGCTGCAAGCGTCGCTGTCGGGGCCGACCACGCGCGCTTGCAAAGCTTCTAACAAGGTCAAAAACTCTTTCACCGATACCGGCAACTTGGCGGCGCGCAGGGTGTAGAAGAAATCGATCAGCATGGTGTTACGCCCTAGCGTTACTCAGCGTCTGGCGGTGGTGCACGAAAGCGTCGCGCAGCTTGCAAACCCATGCCCCCACCCAAGCCCACCAACATGATGGCCACGATGCTGCCTGTGCCATAACCCGGCGCAAACAAATCCAAGCCCAGCGCCACACCCAATCCGTAGCCGAGCAAGGCTCCCACCACAAAGCCAATGGCGTCGGTCAGTCCCTCAAGCAACGATGCAAGCATGGTGTGCCTTAACTTAACGGTTGCGGTTTTGCATGAACACCAGTTTTTCAAACAGCGTCACGTCTTGTTCGTTTTTCAGCAAGGCGCCCACCAACGGAGGCACCGCCACTTTTTCGTCTTGGGTTTGCAGGGCTTCCAATGGAATGTCTTCGGCCACCAACAGCTTCAGCCAATCGAGCAATTCGCTGGTCGAGGGTTTTTTCTTCAAGCCAGGCAAATTGCGAATGTCAAAAAACGTTTTCATGGCGGCCTGAAGCAACTCTTGTTTGAGTTTGGGGAAGTGCACCGCCACAATTTGACGCATGGTGTCTGCATCAGGAAACTTGATGTAGTGAAAGAAACAGCGGCGCAAAAACGCGTCAGGCAATTCTTTTTCGTTGTTTGAGGTGATGAACACCAGCGGACGATTTTTCGCCTTGATCAACTGGCGTGTTTCGTAGCAATAAAACTCCATGCGGTCGAGTTCGCGCAACAAATCGTTGGGAAACTCAATGTCTGCTTTGTCAATCTCATCGATCAGCAATGCCACCGGCGTTTCTGATGTGAAGGCTTGCCACAGCACCCCTTTGATGATGTAGTTTTCAATATTCTTGACTTTGTCGGCACCGTCAAGATCGGTCATCTGACTGTCGCGCAAACGGCTGACGGCGTCGTATTCGTACAAGCCTTGTTGCGCTTTGGTGGTTGACTTGATGTGCCATTGCAGCAAAGGCATGCCCAAGGCTTCAGATACTTCTTCGGCCAACATGGTTTTGCCCGTGCCGGGTTCGCCTTTGACCAGCAGGGGGCGCTTGAGGGTGATGGCGGCGTTCACCGCCAGCATCAAGTCTTGCGTTGCAACGTAGTTATCGGTACCGGTGAATTTCATGGTGATGCGATCTTTGTCGTGATACGTGAAAGTTTACAGAGGGTGTGCGCCAAACGTGCGGTGGGCCTGTTAGGTAAGCGACTTCAATCTTGCGTCGCGCGCCGCTGTACCGCGTCAATGTAGGCCTGACCATCAGGCGGGCGGCCGCTGCGCTGGCTCTCCCAAATCATTTGGCCCAACGCCTCCATGGTTTCGTGGTGCGCCGCATGCAGCGAGTCGCGCCGTGCGCTGAGCAATTCCACCGCTTGGCGAATGCCACGCGGTTGGTCAATCGAACATTGCTCGCTCACCGAGAGGTGCATGGCCACATGCAAAAAAGGATTGACCTTGCCATCTTTCACTTCGTACATGCGCTCCAGCGCTGCATCCACGTCAGAAAAATCGCCGTGGTACTCGGGGTGTTCGGCCACCCATTGGCTGGCCAGCGTTTCCAGCGCATCCATAGGTTGGCCATCACGCCACTTGGCATAGACCGCGCAAAAAAATCGCCGAACATCGGCTTGACTGGGTTCAAACATATTGCCAATTGTCACTCACGCGTCCTGCGTCCCCCAGGCACCCGTGCGACTTGATACATTTGAGGATGTGTCGCGGTGGTTCACCCCGTGGCGAGGTGCCCCGCACCCCTCAGATTTCAAAATAACGTCGAAGGAAAACGAACATGAACCAAGCCTTTATTTGTGACGCCATCCGCACCCCCTTCGGTCGCTACGGTGGTGCCTTGTCTTCGGTGCGTACTGACGATCTGGCCGCCGTGCCTCTCAAGGCGCTGATGGCACGCAACCCCAACGTTGACTGGATGGCCGTGACCGATTTGATTTACGGTTGCGTCAACCAAGCCGGTGAAGACAACCGCAACGTGGGCCACATGGCCAGTTTGCTGGCAGGCTTGCCCCTCGAATTGCCTGGCAACACCGTCAACCGTTTGTGCGGCTCTGGCATGGACGCCATTGGCACCGCCGCCCGCGCTATCAAAGCAGGTGAAGCCACACTCATGATCGCCGGTGGTGTGGAAAGCATGAGCCGCTCACCCTTTGTCATGCCCAAAGCCGAGTCAGCTTTCAGCCGCAGCAATGCGGTTTACGACACCACGATTGGTTGGCGTTTCATCAACAAATTGATGAAAGAAAAATACGGTGTGGACTCCATGCCAGAAACCGCCGAAAACGTGGCCACCGATTTCAAGATCAACCGCGAAGACCAAGACAAGATGGCGCTGGCCAGTCAAATGAAAGCCGTGGCCGCGCAACAGTCGGGTTATTTCGACGCCGAAATTTGCCCCGTCACCATCCCTCAGAAAAAAGGCGATGCGGTGGTGGTCAGCCAAGACGAACACCCCCGTGCCACCAGCATGGAGTCCCTCGCCAAATTGAAACCTGTGGTGCGCCCCGACGGCACCGTCACCGCCGGTAATGCCAGCGGTGTGAACGACGGTGCCTGTGCCGTGTTATTGGCAGATGAAGCCTCCGCAAAAAAACAAGGCCTTACCCCTCGTGCCCGCGTGGTCGGCATGGCCACCGCCGGTGTGCCACCGCGCATCATGGGCATTGGCCCAGCACCGGCCACTCAAAAAGTATTGGCCCTCACCGGCCTCACTTTGGACCAACTCGATGTGATTGAACTCAACGAAGCCTTTGCCGCGCAAGGCTTGGCCGTGTTGCGTCAATTGGGTTTGCAAGACAACGACCCACGCGTCAACCCCAACGGCGGCGCCATCGCTTTGGGTCACCCCTTGGGTGCCAGCGGTGCGCGTTTGGTCACCACCGCCATCAACCAACTGCATCGCACCAACGGTCGCTATGCCTTGTGCACCATGTGCATTGGCGTGGGGCAGGGCATTGCGATGATTGTGGAACGCGTATAAGGCTCAGGCAAACCACGAGGTCAAGATGATCAACAAACAAGCAGGCTCCGTTACACAAGCCTTGGAAGGACTGAAAGACGGTGCCACCATCATGGTCGGTGGTTTTGGCACCGCAGGCATTCCCAATGAGTTGATCGACGGGTTGATCGAGGTGCTCGATGGCAGCGATGTGCGCCACCTCACCTTGGTCAACAACAACGCAGGCAATGGTGACACCGGTTTGGCCGCGTTGCTGAAAACCGGGCGTGTGCAAAAAATCATTTGTAGTTTTCCGCGTCAAGCGGACAGCCATGTGTTTGACAGTTTGTACCGCAACAAAAAGATCGAACTCGAACTGGTGCCTCAGGGCAATTTGTCTGAACGCATTCGTGCAGCGGGCGCTGGCATTGGGGCGTTTTTCACCCCCACAGGCTATGGCACCGATTTGGCCAAGCATGCCGATGGCAGCCCCAAAGAAACGCGTGAGATCAACGGCCGTCACTACGTTTTGGAATACCCCATCTACGGTGACGTGGCCTTGATCAAAGCAGAACGAGGCGACCGTTGGGGCAACCTGACCTACCGCAAAACTGCACGCAACTTTGGCCCCGTCATGGCCATGGCCGCCAAAAAAACCGTGGCCTCTGTGTATGAGGTGGTGCCCTTGGGTGCGCTCGATCCAGAAATCATCGTCACACCGGGCATCTTTGTGCATCGCGTGGTGCAAGTGCCGCGCACCGCCACGGTCGGTGGTGGCTTCAAAAAAGCCTCGGCTTAAATTAACGGCGACACGCATCCACCATGACCTACGCTCGTAAGACTAAAGACCAAATGGCCGCCCGTGTGGCGCAAGACATTCCCGACGGTGCCTATGTCAATTTAGGCATTGGCATGCCCACCCAAGTGGCCAACCATTTGCCCGCGGGTTTAGAAATCATTTTGCACAGCGAGAACGGCTTGCTCGGCATGGGGCCTGCGCCTGCACCTCAAGACGAAGACTTCGACCTCATCAACGCCGGCAAACAACCCGTCACGGTCTTGCCAGGCGGCGCTTACTTTCACCACAACGACAGTTTCGCCATGATGCGCGGCGGTCACCTCGACATTTGTGTGTTGGGTGCGTTTCAGGTGAGCGAAAAAGGCGATCTCGCCAATTGGCACACCGGCGAAGCTGACGCCATTCCTGCGGTGGGCGGTGCCATGGATTTGGCCATCGGCGCCAAACAAACTTGGGTGATGATGGACTTGCTCACCAAACATGGCCAAAGCAAAGTGGTGCGCGCATGCACCTATCCGCTCACGGGCTTGGCGTGTGTCAAACGCATCTACACCGATCTGGCCACGCTAGAAGTCACGCCACAGGGCTTGCGTTTGATCGATGCGGTAGAAGGCTTGACCCGCGAAGCGCTAGAACAACTGATGGGTTTGTCCTTGCAGGGCTGAGTTATTGCTCGGCGAACGCGCGCTCAATCACAAAGTCTCCCGGTGTGCTGGTGTTGCCTTCTTTGAATTGGCGTTCTTCCAACATGCGCTTGAGGTCTTTCAACATTTGTGGGCTGCCACAAATCATCACACGGTCGCGCTCGGGATCTAAGCTTGGCAAGCCTAAATCGCTGAACAGTTTGCCGTTCTCAATCGCATCGGTCAAACGGCCTTGGTTTTTGAAAGGCTCACGTGTGACGGTGGGGTAATAGAGCAACTGGTTGCTCACCATTTCACCCAAAAATTCGTGCTTGGGTAACTCTTGCGTGAGGTAGTCGTGGTACGCCAGTTCTTTGACCTCGCGCACACCGTGCACCAAGATCACTTTCTCAAAGCGCTCATAGGTTTCAGGATCGCGAATGATGCTCAAGAAAGGCGCCATGCCGGTGCCTGTCGACAACAAATACAAATTTTTGCCGGGCAACAAATAGTCGATCAACAACGTGCCTGTGGGCTTGCGGCCCACCACAATTTTGTCGCCCACTTGGATGTGTTGCAAACGCGAGGTCAACGGGCCGTCTGGCACTTTGATGCTCAAAAACTCCAAATGCTCTTCGTAGTTGGGACTCACAATGCTGTACGCACGTAGCAGCGGTTTGTCGTTCACCCGCAAACCAATCATGGTGAAGTGCCCGTTGGAAAAACGCAGCGCTTGGTCGCGCGTGGTGGTAAAGCTGAAAAGGCGATCGGTCCAATGGTGAACCGTTAAGACTTCTTCTTCTAAAAAAGCGCTCATGGTAAGTGTTAGAAATAGGAGGAATAACCCTCAAGTGTAGGGGAAGCCTTCTAACGGCTGGCTATATGCATATACCCCCAGCATGCTGATAGAAAGCATGGTGATAGCATCCATTCCTGTTATTTATGTCCGAAAAAGCCTCATCGCCTCTTCTGCCGCTGACCGATTTACCCGGTCACTACATTCGCCGCTTGCAACAAATCGCGGTCGGTGTGTTCATGGAAGAAACGCAGGCCTTTGGGGTGACCCCCGTGCAATTCGCCGCTCTCAACGCCATCGTGGCATCGCCGGGCATTGACCAACGCACGCTGGCGGCAAGCATTGGGTTTGACACCTCCACCATCGGCGGTGTGGTCGACCGTCTTGAGGCGCGTGGTTGGGTGCAACGCCAAGTGTCCCCGCAAGATCGGCGTGCGCGTTTGCTGCAAGTCACCTCAGAAGGGCGGCGCTTGTTGCAAGACGTTTCTGCTGCCGTGTTGGCCACCCAAAAACGCATTCTGGCTCCTTTGCCAGAAGCTGAACGCCAAGAATTTTTGCGCATGCTCAAAGTCTTGGTGGCGACAAACAACGACGCCAGTCGCGCACCGCGCTTGGTAGATTAGGTGTTTTGAAAAAGGCGCATCCATGAAAATCTTTGACAACCTGCAGCAACTCAAAGACTGGCTCGAACAAGAGCCCCTCAGCAGCGAATGGCACACCATCAGTCAAGCGCAAATTGACCAGTTCGCACAAGCCACGGGCGACCACCAATGGATTCACGTTGATCCCGAAAAAGCCAAGGCGGGTCCTTTTGGCACCCCCATTGCGCATGGTTTTTTAACCTTGTCGATGGTGCCTTTGTTTTTTCACACCGCATTCAAAATCAACAACGTGCGCATGGGCGTGAATTACGGACTCAACCGTGTGCGCTTTACCTCACCCGTGCCGGTCAACAGCCGCTTGCGAGGCAATTTTGTGTTGAAGTCGTGTGAAGACATCGACAACCAAGGCATGCAACTGACTTGGCGTGTGCACGTCGAACGCGAAGGTTCTGACAAGCCGGTGTGCATTGCAGAAACGGTGACCCGTTTGTATCCCTAAACGTTTTCAGTCGGTTTCAAGCGTCTGCTTGCAACTGCGCGTTTTGAAAACCGCTTTGTCGCCAAGCTTCATACACCAACACGGCCACCGAATTCGATAAATTCAAACTGCGTTGCCCTGACAACATCGGTAAACGCAGGCGTTGCGCTGCCGCAAAGCTGTCGCGCAACTCAGCAGGCAAGCCGCTGGTTTCGCAACCAAACACAAACCAATCGCCAGGTTGAAATGCTTCGCTGTGTGCGCTGTGCGAGCCTTTGGTGGTGATCGCAAACATACGCGATGCCTCAGGTTTGGCATCTGCCAAAAATTGTTCCCAACTGGCGTGGCGCAACACCGGCGCGTATTCGTGGTAATCCAAGCCCGCACGTCGCATGTGCTTGTCGTCCATTGAAAACCCCAAGGGCTCGATCAAATGTAGCTGACAGCCTGTGTTGGCGGCCAAGCGAATCACATTGCCCGTGTTGGGAGGGATTTCAGGGTGAACCAAAACAATATTGAACATGCGCACATTGTCTCGCAAGCCACAGGCGGTTTCTCATTGCGCAAACAATCCAAAGCTTGCTGTGTACTATCGGCGTTCAGCCTGTGTTCTATCGCCGTTCAGTCCGCGCAAACACCAAGCCAGTGATGTGCGCTACGCCCGCAGCGCGCAACACACTTGCTGCCGCATACATCGAGGCACCAGTGGTCATCACATCATCGACCAACACCACATGTTGGTTTTTCAAAAGCGCTATGGCCTCGGGTGCAATCCAAAACACATGCTGCACCAAGGCTTGTCTTTCCTCGCGCGAAGCACCCACTTGGTGAGCACCATCCCCCGAGCGCAGCAAGATGTGTGTGGAGGCTTTGCGGGGTGAGAGTTGCTTGGCCAATTCATAGGCTTGGTTGAAACCTCGTTCGCGCAAGCGTGAAGGTGACAAAGGCATGGCTACCACTTGGTGTGCGGCTTCCAAGGCCGGTTCAACATGGGGTGCGTGTTGCATCAAATGCGCCAGTTGACGCGAAAGCCCTGTGTCGGCCCGAAACTTGAACCGTGCCATGCAGGCATCCCATGGAAAGCCATAACTCACGGCGGTGAGGCAAGTGTCTAACACCGAGGGCGTGGTTTGGCATCCCTCGCACACATCACCTGCCAGCGCTTGGGCACAACGTGGGCAGCGCTGCGTCGGTTGCGCGAAACGCGCCACGCAAGGCGCACAGACTGGGGCGCTCGGCCATGCATGGCAAATTTGACAAACGCTGGGCCAGCGAAGGGTCTTGAACATCACTCAATATACTTCTTGCATCATGTCTGAAACAACCCTGACGCAGCGCCCCCCCTCTTTGCAAAGTGCCGCTAGCCATCGTTGGGCTCAAAAGCCTTATATGACCTCGCCTTGGTTGAACGAAGAAGTGGGTGCACGCATGGCCAGTCGTTTGAGTTGGATACGCCTACAACCTCAGCAATGGTTGAGTTGGTGGCCTTCGCACGGTGGCATGAAAACGCATGCGCAAGTGCAAGCGCATTACCCCCGAGCAAAAAGTTTTGTGATCGAAGCCACACCTCAGCGTGAACGCAAAGCGTTGTCGGTGTTGCGTGGGCCTTGGTGGCAACGTTGGCTCAATTGCAACAAAGTTACTGCAAAGTCCGCTCAGGCGGGACAGATGCAGATGGTCTGGGCCAACATGGCATTGCACCTGAGCGATGATCCGCAAGCCTTGTTAAAGCAATGGCACCAAATGCTGTCGGTCGATGGTTTCTTGATGTTCTCTTGTTTGGGGCCTGATACCTTGCGCGAACTGCGCGATGTGTATGCCCAACAGGGGTGGCCACCCCCCACGCATGAATTTACCGACATGCACGATTGGGGTGACATGTTGGTGCATGCCGGGTTTGCCGAACCTGTGATGGACATGGAGCGCCTCACATTGACCTATGACAGCCCCGAACGTTTGTTGGAAGAACTGCGCATGCTGGGCAGAAACTTTCATACACAGCGTTTTGCTGGTTTGCGTGGCCGTCGTTGGTATCAACAGCTGCAGCAAGCTTTGCTGGCGCTGGCGTCACCTGACCATGAAGGCCGTTTGGTGCTGACGATCGAAGTGATTTATGGCCACGCCCTCAAGCCTTTGCCCAAAATCAAGATGGCCAGTGAAAGCGTGATTGCTTTGCAAGACATGCGAGGCTTGTTAAAAGCCAAGTGAGCGAAGCACGCTCAACACGCATCCAGTTGCCGAGCAAGAATCAGATTAAATAATGATCCAGCAACAAGGCCGCAAACAAAGCGGTGAGGTGGATGAGTGAAAAGCGAAACGTCTTGCGTGCCAAAGCATCCGAGTATTCACGCCACAGGCGCCATGCATAAACAATAAAACCCACACTCAGCAATGTGGACACCGCCAGATACAACCACGAGCTCATGCCAAAAGCGAAAGGCATCAAGCATGCGGCCATCAGTAAAAAGGTGTACAACAAAATTTGCAAACGTGTGAATTCGTTGCCATGTGTGATCGGCAACATGGGCAGGCCAGATTTGCGGTAGTCCTCCACTCGGTAAAGCGCCAAAGCCCAAAAATGTGGTGGCGTCCACAAAAAGATGATGAGAAACAGAATCAATGCTTCGGGCCCAACCTCGCCTGTCATCGCCGTCCAGCCTAGCACCGGCGGCATGGCACCTGAAGCGCCCCCGATCACAATGTTTTGTGGCGTGAGCGGTTTCAAGATGACGGTGTACACCACCGCATAGCCAATGAAGGTGGCAAAGGTGAGCCACATGGTGAGTGGGTTGACCAGCCAGTACAACACCACCGAGCCCGTGGCACACAACACGCCAGAGAACACCAGTGCCTGCACATCAGACAACTGGCCTTGCGCCGTCGGGCGCCAGGCTGTGCGACGCATTTGTGCATCGATGCTTTTCTCAATCAAGCAATTGAAGGCGGCCGCCGCACCTGAGACCAACCAAATGCCAAAACAGGCCCAAGCCATGGTTTCTAAGCTGTGCCAAGAAGGCAAAACAGGAATGGCCAGTACCATGCCAATCAAGGCGCAAAACACAATCAGTTGAATCACGCGCGGCTTGGTGAGGGCGTAATACTGTTGGATGACGGAGTCGTGATTCATGACACAAAAGGGCCTCGTGGGCCCGGGGGTTTTCCCGGGGTCAATTGAGATAGATCAATATGTTTTATACTCATTGGTGTTAAAACACTCTGCCCACCATAATAATGCAAAGCTTATCCACCCGTTTTTTCTCAGCTGCGCTGGCTTTGTTGGCGTTTTCTTTTCAAACCGCCAATGCCCAAGAGTTAAAAGGCAACCCCGTCAATGGCGAAGCAAAAATTGCGATGTGCATTGGTTGTCATGGAATTGTTGGCTATCAGGCCAGTTTCCCAGAGGTTTACAAGGTTCCCATGATTTCTCGCCAAAGCGGGAAATACATTGTTTCTGCGCTCAAGGCTTATAAAAACGGCGAGCGCAAGCACCCCACCATGCGTAGCGTTGCAGCTGGCTTGAGCGATCAAGACATGGCCGATATTGCCGCTTACTACGATGGCCACGGCCCCGCCGTCACTTTGCCAGAGCAGCCTGGTGCGCCTTCTGCGCGAGTCAACGAGCTGTTGACCAAGGGCGCGTGTAACTCATGCCATGGTGCCAATTTCAGCAAGCCAATTGACGCCAGCTACCCCAAGATTGCTGGCCAACATCGCGACTATCTTTTCATTGCGCTCAAGGCTTACAAAACCGATAGCAATGCCACATGGGGCCGCACTAATCCTGTGATGGGCGCCATCGCCAAACAATTCAGCAACGCAGAACTCAAAGAACTGGCCAATTACATTGGTACCCAGCCAGGTGAGTTGCATGTGGTGCCACAGTCCAAGTTCCGCTGATCGGTGTTGGGTCTCATTAATCACTCTTATTCCAGCAAAAACATGATGAACTCTTTGACCAAGACTTTTGCCTCAGGTCTGCTTTGGGCTGGCGCCTGGGCAGCCACTGCTGCGCACGCCGTGAATGATTTGCCCGGTGGACCTGCCGTGCGTCAACTCAATATGCACCCACCTGCTACCAAGATCGCAGCAGAGCAACACAGCTTGCACTGGATGATGATGGTCATCTGTATGCTGATTTTTGTGGCGGTGTTTGGCGTCATGTTTTATTCGATCTGGAAGCATCGCAAATCGGTGGGTCATCAGCCTGCCAGCTTCCATGAATCAGTGAAGGTCGAAATTGCATGGACCGTGGTGCCTTTGATCATTGTGGTCATCATGGCCATCCCCGCTACCCGCGCTGTGGTGGCCCAAAAAGACACATCCAACGCTGACATCACCATCAAGGCCACGGGTTATCAATGGCGTTGGGGTTATGACTACCTCAAAGGTGAGGGCGATGGCATTTCCATTCTCTCCTCTTTAGACAACGAACAACGCGTGTTGTCCAACTCGGGTGCCAAAGGCGTTAGCTTAGACAACTACTTGCTTAAAGTGGACAACCCACTGGTCGTGCCTGTGAACAAAAAGATTCGCATCATCACCACCAGCAATGACGTGATTCACGCATTCGCCGTTCCATCCTTTGGTATCAAGCAAGACGCCATCCCCGGATTTGTGCGCGACACATGGTTCAAGGCCGAAATCACAGGTGATTTTTATGGCCAATGCCAAGAGTTGTGTGGCAAAGAGCATGCTTACATGCCGATTCACGTCAAAGTGCTCAGCGAGACTGACTACAGCGCTTGGGTGAAAACGCAGCAAACTAAAAAGAGTGCTGAAGCCCAACCCGCTCAGCAAGTGGCTCAGGCCAACACCGCCAAATAATCAGGTTTAGAAGAGGTAATCCCATGAGCGCAGTTATCGATTCGCACGGTCACGTGGCTGGCCATCACGATCACGATCACCATCACGCCCCCGAAGGTTGGCGTCGTTGGGTGTTCGCAACCAACCACAAAGACATTGGTACGCTGTACCTGCTGTTCGCTTTCACCATGCTGATTTTTGGTGGCGTCTTGGCGCTGTTGATTCGCGCTGAGTTGTTTCAGCCCGGCTTGCAACTGGTCAATCCTGAGTTGTTCAACCAACTCACCACCATGCACGGTTTGATCATGGTGTTTGGTGCGATCATGCCGGCCTTCGTCGGTTTTGCAGACTTGATGATCCCCCTGCAAATCGGCGCGCCTGACATGGCATTTGCGCGCATGAACAACTTCAGCTTCTGGTTGATGATTCCTGCTGCAGCCATTTTGGGAAGCTCTTTCTTCATGCCTGGCGGTGCACCTGCAGCTGGCTGGACTTTGTATGCCCCCTTGACCATGCAAATGGGCCCCTCCATGGACGCGGCCATCTTTGCTTTGCACATTCTGGGCGCTTCGTCCATCATGGGCTCGATCAACATTGTGGTGACCATTTTGAACATGCGTGCCCCTGGCATGACCTTGATGAAAATGCCCATGTTCGTGTGGACTTGGTTGATCACCGCTTATTTGCTGATTGCAGTCATGCCTGTGTTGGCTGGCGCCATCACCATGACGTTGACCGATCGTCACTTTGGCACCACATTCTTCAACCCCGCTGGCGGTGGTGATCCTGTCATGTACCAGCACATCTTCTGGTTCTTCGGTCACCCTGAGGTTTACATCATGATCTTGCCGGCCTTCGGCATCATCAGCCAAGTGGTTCCTGCTTTCTCACGCAAAA
>JACCDH010071217.1_pt1 | contig 12321 bp, 10 predicted proteins | sample 7442481 | NCBI WGS metagenome assembly JACCDH01 (sample SAMN15323433, study PRJNA562643) | freshwater metagenome | isolation source: river surface water | place: USA:Blue River Watershed | collected 2017-08-15
AGGACAAAGAAGATCTTTACCCCATTTTTAAATATGATTCTGCTAAGCAAGCGGTAGAAGTGATTATTCTTTTTAAAGACCAAGTTTTCAGTGTGGATTATATCCCCGAGAAAAATGGGACTTTCTTTATGTCAGGCTTTTTTGAGAAAGAGAATGAGGTAGAGTTTCCTTACCTTGGAAAAAAAGAAAAAATTCCATTCATTGATATTAGATCTGGGATCATTACACTTCAGACGTTACCGGGATACGATGTTCTTGTTTTGGGAGATAAAAGAAAGACAACAGAGCATGTTGCAACTTCTATAGATCTTCAGCCACAAGATATCGTTCGTTTAAGTAAAGATGATCTACAAATTTATGTAAGACAAGTTCAGTCTCCTCCTCAGGTAGCTCATGCGCCCATTCTAAAAAGAGACCCTGATTTTAGAAAATATCTTTTCCTTTTCTTGTTTCTTGCTTTCGGTGTTTCAATCGGACTAAATATTATTCCCGAGAATGAAGAAGAAAAGAAAAAAGAAGAAGAGCTAGCACCTGAGAGACTCGCTAAAATTCTTTATAAGCAGCCGTTAACTGTTGCTAAAACTAAAGCTGTTGAGAAAACAGAGAACGTTAAAAAAGTTGTTCAAAAAGCTCCTGACAGAGATGCTGTAAAAAAAGACGTGAAGAAAGAAACAAAAGAAGTAGTAAAAAAACCAGATATTATGGATATCAAAAATAAAGTTGATAAGCCTGATCCTGGCAAGAAGACTGCTCCTGAAAAACAAGTTGTTAAAAAAGGGCCAACACCGCCCAAAACTCCAGTTCCACCTAAGCCATCTTCAGCGGCTCCAGCGAAGACTACGCCTGCAGCAACTGCAGGTGGTGCAACATCTCAGCTCGCTATGAAAACGGCAGGACACGTGGAAGTTTATAAATCAGTCGATTTCTCGAGTACCGTCAGCACGATGGTGGCCAAAGGTGGATCACTTTCTAATGTGGCCACGAAAGGCGCTATTGGGTCAACAGGATCACTCGCAGGAGCGGGAACTGTTAGTGGAGTTGGAACAGGTACTGTGAAGACAGCAACTATTAGTGCAGATGTTGGAAGTTTAACTGGAGCTGCAGATGGTAAGCTTGGTGAGTCTGCAGGGGCCGAAGGTCTTTCATCGAAGAAAGCTATTTATACAGCCGGGATTCCAGCCGAGACAGTTGTTCTTGGATCAATGGATCCAGATGTGATTCGCAGAATCCTCATGGAAAATTTACCTCAGTTCAGATACTGCTATCAAAAAGAGCTTGAACGTACTGGCCAAGAGGTAAGTGGAGTTGTGAAACTTAACTTTGTGATTGGAGCTTCTGGAAATGTTTCAGCAGCAGGTGTTGACGGTGGATCAGACATTCCAGGTGATGTTAAACGTTGTGTGGTTGGTGTCCTCCGCGGAATCAGTTTCCCAGAACCTATGGGGGGCGGAACTGTAGAGGTGAAGCAGCCAATGAACTTCTATCCTAAGAAAATTCAATGATAAAAAGGCCTCTGTGGAGGCCTTTTTATTATAACCACCTAATATCACGTCATTGATTATTGAAAAACGAACTAAAGAACTCGGATATATAACCGAAGAGGTTGTATGGATAATCTCATTCGCTTTAAGAACGTTTTCAAAACCTACGGCAAAAAAAAGATCTTAGAAGATATCAATCTTGATCTTCCTCAGGGTAAGTTCATAACCCTCATTGGTTGTAATGGGGCCGGTAAATCAACAACTCTTCGATTGATTGCAGGTCTAGAAGAAGTGAGTGGTGGGGATCTTACTCTTTTTAATGAAAATCCATTTTCTTATCATTTCAATTTTAAGTCAGACATTTTTTTTATTCATGAGAACTTTCAAATTAATTTAGATATAAGACTTATTGATTTCGTTAAAAGCTATCGCTATGTATTTCCCCGATGGGATAACAAAATTTTTAACAAGATTGCGAAAGATAGAAAAATTTCTCTCAAAAAAACATTTAAAGAACTTTCTCGCGGTCAGAAAATGCAGTTTTTGCTTATGATGGCCTTTGCTGCAAGGCCTAAGCTTCTTCTTTTAGATGAGATTACTTCAGTTATTGATATAGATGGGCAGAGATATTTTTTAGATATGCTAAAAGATTATACTCAAAATGGGGGAACAGTCTTAATCACAACCAATATTCTCTCTGAACTCAATGCTTATACTGATCATTTAGTCCTGCTTCAAGACACGAAATTGAAGCTTAACAAGGAAGTCTCTGAACTCCAAAAAGACTATGTCATTTTAGAGAAGAAAAAGACCCATCCTATTTTTTTAGAGAAAGTGGCTGTTCAGCTTCAACAGATTGATTCAGACTCAAATGAGATTTATCTTGTCCCAATAGAGCTTTATAAAAAATACGATGATATTTCAGATTGTTTTATGTCAAGAAAGCCAAGACTAGAAGATATTCTTGTTTTCCATTTTAAATTTAAAGAGAATAATTATGAAGAAAATCTGGTGGCTTAATCTTTATACGATCCCATCCCTCATCTTCCTCTTAAAGTGGGGGGGAATTATATTGTTAGTAGATATCGCATTTTCTCAGATATTGGTAGATATCTTAGGCTTAGAAAAAGGAATGGGAGTTTTACTTTATGTTGCTTTCATCTATTACACACTTTCACAATGTACAAAGACTAACCTTGCTGAACACCTACACTTCCATAAAACTCATATAAATAATCAGCTGCTTAATAAGGCCCTTATTTATGATGGCTGTTTATTTTCGATAGGTAGTTTAGTTATTTTGTTCTCGTGTGTGCAACTTTCATCTCTCTTTGGAGGGAGTATGAGTGATCTTACAAGTGATCTTTCGAGTTTAATCTTTTATGCACCATCAATGATCATTCTTTTTTCTGCTATTGCTTTTAGCTTTATACTTGTAAGTCGTATTAATGACTCAGCTATCTCTAAAGCATATTATTCAAGCCTTACGGGGTGGGCAAAATTTAAAAACTCTATTTTTGCATTGATGATATATTTTATCGTAACTTCTATGATCGTTATCCCACTAATATTGGTAAAGGGATTGAGTCTTAACTTCGTTTTTATTGTTGGCGGATTAGCTCTTTGTATAATGATGACTTTTGATCGAAGAAGTGTGCTTCTTCATTTGAGAAAAATTGATCAACCCTTTAAGTATAAAATTAAATATTCAATCCCATCATTTTTGTTTTCTTTTGTTTTTGTATATCTTGTCTCTTTTTTAAGTCAAATTGACCTTTCAAGTAAAAGGATGTCACCAGAAGCAAAGATGATCGTCTTAAATACTTGGTCAGTCTTTGCTCCAGAAATTGATTTAAAAACATTTCAAGAAATTTCTCCGTATGCAAACTCTCTTGACGCTTCAATTCTTTATAGAAAGGCTGAAAAAAGCATTAAGGGAGTGCCTGTTGGAATTCTTCTTAGTGAATTGAATCCAAAGGCCACCCTATTTTATTTTATTTATGGGAAACCCGTCGAGAGAGATTATCGATTCATTTCAGAGCAAATACTTCAGAATATTGATGAATGGAAGAACTCCAGTAATACAGGAGAAATTATTAGTCTTGTTCATAAAAAATGTAAGACTTGTTGGGTGTCTGATTTTGATAAACAACTGATTAGTGAAAAATTAAACTACAAGTGGCCAAAAAATTTGACCATTGATAGGAGAGAGATCGCCTCAGATCCGGCTAAGGCTGAGGAGATAGATTAGTTTTTGCATTCAACTTTTTTCTTTGTTTTGATCAATAACTTAGGAAGCTTCATGAGTCTTGTATCATCAGAGAAAACAAGTGAAACCCTTTTCCCTCTAATAACGGTCTGCATTTCCTTAGAGTTTAGATCAAAAATACTTTCTAAGTTATAAACCTTTTTGAGTCTCATGCAGCTAGTATTTCCGCAATTCCATTTCCCTTGATCAAATTGCTGAGTATAGAGTTCACTTACTGGAGCTTCATATTTGTCCCAAAACCTTTTATTTAAAAGCTTTTGCCATGAATCTAAAGAAAACTGTTGACCAGAGCATTTTCTGACATTCGAGCTTGTTGAAAGACAAAGAGACTCTGTATCTTTGTAATTATCAAGAACGATTTTTTGAACTTCAACTCCAAAGTTAATACTAATCACCTCATCTTCTAGCTCAGGTAAATCGTACTGAACATAAACCATAGAGTCTTTCACTGTATACATATCTAGCGTTGAATAATAGCCATTTACTTCTGTGCCATAAAGAACTTGAAGTTTTGAACTTGTACTCGTTGACTGAGTCAAATAGGGAAGAATAGGGGCCACTGCACGTGCCTTAGGGATAGCTGAAAGGAGAACTTCACTTTCCTCAAAGCATGCTTGAGCTGATTTTGCTTCACCTGAAAGCTTAAGTGTAAGTTTTTTTCCATTGTCTGTGGCGATATTGAGATTTCCTGAGTGATGACCAGCTAATGCTGGTTTATAAACAAGATCTAGTAAACAATTTCCTGGCTGAACAATTTCATTACATGTCCCACGTGTCCCAGGAAATTTTCCACCGTTAAATGAGAAGTTTTTAGAATCATTTATTGTTGTTTCTGTGATCTTTACGGCCATAGATCCAATATTAGAAATCTCCACTTGTTTTGCTGTTTGAGCACCAACGCTAATATTTCCAAAGTCGATTGAGTCGCCAAGAATTTCACTAGGTACAAGGTCACCTGGTGTTCCTATTTTAGGAGTCTTCTCTCCAAAGATAGAAGTTCTCACTGTCATCTCTATCGATTTTCCAGATGAAGCTTTATAAGTCGTTACTAAATTATCTGAGTGAAGACCTTTTGATGTTTCAGTAAAGCTTACGTGAAGATGACATGATTCATTGATATCTAGTGTTTCATTACAAGTTCCTTCTGATCCAGGATATTTTCCACCTTCAAAGTTAAAACTGTTATTTTTTTCAAAAGAAGAATCAATTAGAAGGGGAATATTTCCAACATTCGTCACAATAAGTTTTGAAGAAATAGTCTCACTAAGTTCCGTTTTACCAAAGTTGAGACTTTCATCTCCGTTTTGAGCAGCTACTTTGAGAAGAGGAGCTGCAACTACAGAATTTTTTCTTTCCCCACGCAACGGAAACTCTATTACCTTTGTGGCCAGATCTGACCCTTTCGGTTTAAAGATAATAATTAGTTTATCTTGGTAAACTCCCTCATCATCCGCATGGAAGACTAAGTCGATATCGCAGTTTTTGTCAGATTCTAAACTGGCCGCACACGAGCCATTCGTCCCTGGAAAGTTTCCACCGTTAAAAGCAAAATGACTTCCATCAAGAATTTGATAAGTCACTTCCATTTCTTTGGGGTCTTGATTAAAGACTCTTACGATCTGAGAACCTGAATTATTGATATCAGTGATTTTTGTCAAAAGTTCTTTTTCTCCAAGGAGTGTTTCAACTTTAAGTAGATTAAAGTCACCGCTCAATGAGGGCTGGTCAGTAATAAGCGGAAGTTGAGTGATAGGCTTATTTTTACGGATAAGGTGAGGATTTCCGCAGCTTGTAAGTATGAGGATAAGAGCAAAATAAGTCATTTTCATAAGGTACCGACCATCACGAGTGTTTAAGATGTGTATACATTCTAGATGAATGGGCGTTTTAAGAGGGTCCTCTATGTAAAAACGACAGAGGGGAGTTAGGATTTAGACAGTATGTTTTATCGAGAAATTAAAAGCTTACGTGGCTTTTGCCCGCATAAAGCGGGCAAAGCAATGACAATTTATTTATATATCCTGAATTCAACTCTTCTGTTTTCGGCTTCAGTGGACAGTTGTTTTAAACCATCGTCTCCGTAGTGAACGATAGAGAGCTTATCTTGAGGAATTCCTGCATTGATGAGAGAGTTTCTGACATTTTCAGCTCTTAATTGACTAATTTTTTGATTGAAAGCTTTTGAACCAGTCTTACTCGCATATCCTTCAATTACAATGTGACTAATTGTAGAGTCTTTTTTGTAGTGCTCAACGACCTCGTTTATCTTAACAATCTCTTGTGAAGAGATATCGGCTTTTGCATTAGCAAAGAAAATCATTTTTATCTCTTGAAGATTTCCTAGATCTTTTTCATTGTTTCTTGCACTTGGTTTTGCCAATTTTTTAGGTTTTGTTACAGGCTGTGCCGCAGGTTCTTGAGCAATCTTTTTTTCAGGTTCACCTTCAAAGAATTTTATTCCTGCGAATACTGTATAGCTATTTCTATCAACTTCATTAATTCCAGCAATTCCTGCTCCAAAATAAGAAGATAGACGACTTAGTGTTTTATGCTTTAAAGTTAAAAAGTGAGATCCTCTATCTTGACCGGTATCTCTTTCCATAACGAAGTTTCTGTAAGCCTCATAGTTAATATTCCATTTTTCATTTATGTCATAAGATACTCCGGCTTGTCCTAGGAGCAAATCGGTGTAGTCTATATCTTGGAAATGATTCTTTCGGCCTGAAAAATAGCCCGCTCCCAAAAGAAGATGTAATCGTTTTGTAAGCTTCTTCTCTGCAATTAGCATAAGAGATGCTGAAAGTTCCTTCACTTCCGCAAAGCTGTTTGATGCACCTGTAGGAAGGTAGATTTGAGGATTAATGGCCAAAGACAAATCTTTTTTGTTATAAAAGTTGTATCTAAGTTTCAGATTAGAATCACCGATAAAAAAACTTGAATCATCTTGATGATAATTCCTTAAAAGCATAGCATCTAAACTCATCACTAGTTTCTCTGTAAAGTAGTAAGAGTAGCTTAAGGTTAGAAATTGAGAACTAGTAACAACGGCACCAAATTTATCAGTAAAATTATCGTTGGCAACGCTTATTGGTTCGTTCACATAAGATAAACTAGCAGTGATCACATAATTGCCAGTGAACTTCTCAGACAAACTATCCTCTAAAAATGAATATCGATAACTATCAGTAAATTTATAACTTTGTAGGTTCACAGCAAAAGAAGGCAGTGCTGTCATAAGCACTGCCAAAGTAATAATTCGTTTCATCTTTTTTCCTATTATTTACATTCAACTTGTTTTTTGGTTTTTACAATAAGTTCTGGTAATGAAATTAGCCTTGTGTCATCTGTGAAAACAACTGAAACGTTACCTTTTCCAAAAGCTTTATTCATCTCCTCTTTGTTCAGTTCAAATAGTTTATTCATGCGAAATGATCTTTTTAGGCTAAAGCAGCTTTGGTTTCCGCAGCTTGACTGTCCCTCTTGAAACTCGTCCATGTATTTTGTATTTACTGTGGTTGAGTATTCATTCCAAAATTTGGGATTTTTAAGTGCTTTAAAGTTTTCCGCTGTAAACTCTTTTCCAGAACATTTCTTTAATCCACTCGACGTTGAGATACATAAAGATTCTGTATCTTTGTAATTATCAAGAACAATCTTGCGAACATTAACATTCATACTGATGGCCGTGATCTCTCCGCTCATTTTAGGCATACTGTATTGTACGACAACTTGAGCGTCTTTAACGGTGTACATATCTAGAGGCTTATAATACCCATTTACTTCAAGCCCATAGAGAGTCGTTAGGGTAGCACTTGTTCCGTTCGCTTTTGGTAAGTAAGGCAGCTCAAGCTTAGTTGATTGTGATTTTAGTAGAGGTTGGACTTTTACTTCCTCTTCTTTATAGCAAGCTTGTTTTTCAATACCTTCACCAATCATTTTGACCGTAAGTTCCTTATTGTTACTTGTTTTAATATTTAATTTAGCTTCTTTTGTACCAAGTTCTTGCGGATTAAATTCTAAGTCAAGGATACAAGTCCCTGGCTGTATGATTTCACCACAAGTTCCTTTAACTCCAGGGTATTGCTCTTTTGTAAAATTGAATTCTTTGTCACCGGAGAAATTAATTTCCGAAATTTTAACGGCTTCAGTCCCAATGTTTTTAATTATAATTTGTTTGCTAGCTGAACTTCCAGCTGAAACAGTTTTAAAATCGATCACGTTTCCTTCAAGATCGACAACAACAAGTTCACCAGGAACCGCGATTTCTTTTATCTTTTCGCCATAAACAGGCATTTTAACTTTGGATAATTCGTCGCTCGATCCTACTTTGTAGAATAGGGTAACGATATTGTCCGAATAAAGACCTGGTTCAGTAGCAATAAATTGAACTCCAAGCGTACAGGATTGGGTCGGTTTCAGAAGGGATGTACACTTGTCACTGCCATTATAACTGGGATCAATTTTAAAGTTTTTTGCTTCTTCAAGAGAAGTCTTAATTTTAATTGCAGATTCACCATCGTTAGTAAGAAGTATTCTTGCTTTCTGTACTTCATTCGCTAGAGACTTTCCGAAATTCAGCTTCTCTTCACCTGTCAATGTCGTCATTTTAAGGGATGGAAGTGTAGCAGGAGTTGATCTCTTTTCACCTGTAAGATCAAACTCGATTATCTTAGGCGTAAGATTTGAGTTCTTAGGCTTGTACTCAACAACTAATTTATCTTGATAAATACCATCATTATCTGCTTTGAAAATGATATCAAGTTCACAGTTGGAGTTAGTAGAGATATCAGAATCACATGTTCCATTTATGCCAGGAAATGTTCCACCATTAAATTCAAAATGATTACCATTTAGAAACCTATAGTTTACTTCATATTCTTGAGAATTTGTGTTAGTGACTACCACCTTGGGAAGCAGTCCTTGTGTAGTATCTTTTATGACAGTGTTGGCAGTCGACTCTCCGTCAGATGTAAGTAGTCCTAGTGCTTTAAAATCATCACCTAATAGTCCTCCGTTGCCAATAAAAGGAAGGTTGTCTACACCATCACTCTTTAGGTGGGGGTTGCCACATCCAGCTGCTAAGCTAAGTAAAACAATTGCCATCGAAAATTTCATTCTAGATACTCCTGACGTTAATAATCAAGTAATATTAGAATAAAACGAAGAATTATTACAGGCACAATGAAGTAATTATATAGCTGTAAGTATCTGAAAATACAGGGAGTGTTTAATTTTCCTTAAAGATCTTAGATTTAATAGCTAAGATCTTTATTTCTCTGACATCACGACAAATTTGAATTCTTTAAAACCAGCAGCTGCACACGTGTACATGATTTTTTTAACGTAAGAGTATTTTAAGCTCTTATCAACGATGAGGTTCGCAATCCCTCCAAATTTTTTGGCCTGCGGTGAAAGCTTTTCTGATTGTTTAATAAGTTCTTTTACTTTCACTAGCTGATCATAAAGCGGAATGACTCGACGGCCGCCTTCATCATAAATAGCGGCTCCATCTGCGTTTTCTGTATTTAGAACCTCTTTATCATCAACCCAGATTTGAGTTTGAGAGATTTGAATATTAACACCAAAATTATTAAGTGATTCAGAATTAGACTGAGGAAGCTCAATTCCTTTTGGAACATTAATAATAACTCCTGATGAGTTATAGCTTTGAAGAAGAAACACAAGCATGATGGTAAGGATATCAAGTAGGGAAGTGATATCAATATCAAAAGCAGCTGGTTTTTTATGTCGTCTCAGTGATCTACGTGCCATAGTTTTAACTCATTAGGTTACCAAAGAGGATCTGAGAGAAAAGAAGTTTTACTTTCTCATCAAGGCCATCTTTGTTTTTCTTAAAAATTGCTTCATCAGTGTTTCTTAAAAGTCTGACAGCATCCATGATGCTTACGATTTCTTCATACGTAAGATCTGCTAGTGGCTCAAGAATGATTGAATTCTCATCAAGGTGAGCCTTTTTCAGATCGATCATCAGATTATGAAGTGTATCTAGATCATACTTCCCATCACCAAGCTTCGGAATTCTTTTAAAGGCCCTTGAAGGAACACCACGAGAAACGACAATCTCTTTATCTTCGATTGTCAGAGTCAGGGCCAGAGGGTCTTTTTTAGGCTTAGGAGGTTCTTGATCAGATACGATAGGTACATCACTTGAAATCTCAAAAACTTTAACAAAGTTGGCCGACATCAAAAGGAAGAAAATGAAAATAAAAACTGCATCCATAATAGGAACGAGATTTAGTTTCTCTTCTTTTTTCTTTTTACGTCTTGAGCTTGGTAACTTAATCATAAATTAGTCTTCAATTGTTTTTTTAGTTCCAAGAAGATCGATTAGTTTTACAGAAAATTCATCGATCTCACCTACAATCTTTTCTGCTTTAGCTGCAAGAAAAGCGTGAATCATCATGATTGTAATAGCTGAGAAAAGTCCAAGAGCCGTTGTATTCATCGCAACCGCAATACCCTTAGCAAGAACTTCTGCTTTTTGAGCAGGGTCAGCAGCAGCGACGGCGGCAAATGATTGAATAAGACCTTGGATTGTTCCAAGAAGTCCAAAGAGAGTTGAAAGGTTGGCAGCAAGTTGAAGATAACCAAGTCTGACTTCAACTTTAGGAATCATCTCAAGAGCTGTAGCATCAATTGCATTCTGAACTTGCTCAGGATTTTGGTTCGCACGCTTCAGTCCTGATTTCAAAACTTTCGGAAGTGCGGCTGCAGAGCCAGAGCAAACTCGAATCGCTCCTTGAATATCATTTGAAAGAATATAACGCTGAAGTTCGTTCATAAATGACGGGCCATCTACGTCATAAGTATAAGAGAGTTTTTTGAATCTCTCGAAAGCCACTGCTACAGCAAAGGCCCATACGGCCAAGATGATGTACATGAACACACCACCATCAATAATAAACGTCGCAAACCACTGCAAGTATTCCATATAAATTCCCCTTCCCTGGAAAAAAACGAGTTATTACTTATGATTATAAGCGGAAAATGAGTTTAACCAAAAAAAAAGATAGGGACAAAATGTGCTTATCCCAGAGTAAAAAACTCTGAGATGCCTAGGGGATTTTAATGCCTGATTTTTTTAGTACACAAAAAAGGGCCAGATAAACTGGCCCTTCAAAGAAAAGAGTGAATTTTTGAATTAGATAAGCGAAGTTAAATTCTTAAGAATTTCTGCTTTAGGTTGATTACCTACAAGAGTGCTTTTTACTTCGCCACCTTTGAAGAAAATCATCGTTGGAATACCACGGATTCCAAATTTTTGAGCAAGGTCAGGAGCTTGGTCAACATTGACTTTTACTACCGTAGCTTTACCGTCTAGTTCTGTGGCGAGTTCGTCAAGAACTGGACCTAGAGCACGACATGGTCCACACCATTCTGCCCAAAAATCAACGAGAACTGGTTTATCTGAATTTGTTACTTCTTGCTCGAAGTTAGAGTTAGTGACATGTGTTAAATTACCCATAGTAGGTCTCCTTATTTCATCTTTAAGAGTTTACCGCACAAGAAGCCTGAGGACAAGTAAAGGACTTGAACAAAGGCTTTTGCGATGAATAAAAAAATCGCTATTATGGAGCACAGATGTTTAGAAGAGAACTTTTAAATGCCGGCTTCAAACGGGCCCTTTGGACTCGTTTTCTGGCAAAAGCCATTGATTTCGCAATTGTAGGCACCGGTGTGGTGTTTTATTACCCTATGGGACTTATTCTAGGGGTGATTTATTTAAGTATCTCCGACTCTCTTTACGAAGGGCAGTCCATTGGAAAAAGAATCATGGGTTTTATGGTTGTCTCGCTTATTGATGGGACTCCGTGTTCAACCAAACAATCTTTTATTCGTAATTTGCCGTTAGTAGTACCAATATCATTTCTTATTTATCCGGGCTGGGGCTGGCTGATTGCTGCCTTTCTTGCCTTACCATTTAGCATCGTGGAAATTTATCTCTTAATCAAAGAGAAAACACCTCATCGACTTGGAGATGTTTTAGCAGACACCACAGTGATCGCTAATGACGGAACAAGACTAGATCTTCGCAAACGTCCTAAGGGATGGTTTGAAGATCGTCAGGTGACATGTAACAGGAACTCTTTATGAAACGTCTTATCATTGTTGATGTAAGTAATTTTATCTTTCGTGCTTTTTTTGCCATTCGTCCTTTGCATGCCGCTGATGGAACGCCAGTCAATGCTGTTTATGGTGTTTTAAGTTCAATGTATAATCTTATAACCAAATATCATCCCACTCATATTGTGATTGCAAGAGATACAAAAGAAGGGTCTTACCGCAAAGAAATTTACCCTGAGTATAAGGCCAATCGCACGGAACCACCTGATGAGCTTATTCCTCAGTTTGCTCTTATTGAAAATTTAGTGGATCTCCTTAAACTTCCAAGCGTTCGAATGCCTGGCTTTGAAGCCGATGATATTATTGGCTCTGTGGCGACTCAGTATAAAGATCAATTCGATGAAATTCTTATTGCCTCAGGTGATAAAGATCTTATGCAATTTGTGGATGGCCCAATCAAAATGCTCGATACGATGAAAGAGAAGA
>JACCDH011006594.1_pt1 | contig 12320 bp, 11 predicted proteins | sample 7442481 | NCBI WGS metagenome assembly JACCDH01 (sample SAMN15323433, study PRJNA562643) | freshwater metagenome | isolation source: river surface water | place: USA:Blue River Watershed | collected 2017-08-15
CAGCTGTTTGACCTGTCGCGCACGCCTGCGCTGCGCGATCCGCAAGTGTTCATGCAGCACTTCCATGCGATTGGTGCCGCCCTGCGCGGCCTGGAGCCAGCCGCATGAGCCAGCAGATCAACCTGTTGCCGCGCACCCCGCGCGCGCCGGTGCTGTCGGCACCACGCGCGCTGGTCGGCGCGCTGGTGTGGACCATCACGCTGGGCGCGCAAGTCGCCTGGCAGGTGCGCGAGGCCGATACGGCGCGCATGGCCGCCGAGACCAGTGAGCAGGATCTCAAGCAGCAAAAGCAATTGCTGCTGGCGCTGCAGACGCGACTCGGTGAATCGGCCAACCCGAACAATATCGCCGCACAGATCGCTGCACTCGAACCGCAGACCCGCGTCTCGCGCGACCTGCTGGCGCGGCTGAAGGCCGGCGACCTCGGCAGCCTTGATGGCTATGGCGAAGAACTGACCGAACTCGCAGCCCTGCCCAAACAGGGCGTGTGGCTGACGATGGTGGCGATCTCGAATGCCGGGCGCACGATTCGCATCGAGGGCCGCGCGCTGAAAAAGGAAAACGTGCTGCCGTATGCGGCGGCACTCAATGAAGCGGTGCGCAAGTACGGCGCACAGCTGAACCAGATGGAAATCGCACCGATGCAAACCCATCCCGAGGACGAGCAATCGTCGGTGCCGGTATACATCTTCAAATTGTATTGAAGGGCGCTCATGACGACGTTTTCCCTGCGCCCCCAATGGCAAGCGGCCACCCGGGCTTTCGAAGGCAAGAGCTCGCGCGAGCGGATGCTGATGCTGTCGGCGCTGCTGGCCACGCTGTATTTCGTGGTCGACATGACGGTGCTGGCGCCGCAGCACAAGCGCATCCGCCAATGGCAGGCACAGGCCGAGGTGAATCGCGGCGAAGTCGAGCGCGTACAGAAGCAGGTCGCCGAGCTGTCGGCACAACTGGCGGCCTTGAATGCCGGCGACAAGCAGGCCGAGCTCGAAGCGCTGATGCGCATCATCGCCGAAGCTGATTCGCTGCTGTCGGAAGACGATGGCAGTTCGCTGAAACTGTCGGCGCTGCTGAACACGATGCTGCGCACCACGCCGGGCCTGAAGCTGATGTCGCTCAAGACCCTGCCCGTGGTGCCGCTGCTGCCGCGCGGCCCGCAGGCGGCTGATGGCACCGAACTCAAGCCGTCCCCGCCCATGGTCGGCGGCAAACCCGTGCCCGAGGCGCCGCCCATCGCCGTGCACCAGCATGGGGTGGAGATTGCGGTCAAGGGCAATTACCTCGCGCTGCTGCCCTACATGGAAAAGCTGCGCCGCTATCCGAAGCGACTGTTCTGGACGCATGCGTCGCTGGAGGTCGTCAAGCATCCGGATTCGGTGCTGCGACTGACCATCACCACCCTGACCGAGCAAAAGTCGATGCCCCTGGACGCGACTGGCGGCACCGCCAGTGCCACCGCCACCGTCAAGGCCGCCCCTGCCAGCCCGGCGACTGCGCCCACACCGTGAAGCACATGCCATGAAAAATCTGATTGCCTACTTTGTCATCATCCCGGTCGAGACCTCGGCGGCGGTGATTGCGGCAGCACTGCTGCTGGCCATTACCGTCACCATCATCATTGCGCTGGCCTGTATTCCTGCGCGCGCCGCCGACACCCCGCCGCCCGAGCGTTCGAAGGAAAAAGTGCTGCGCGACCCGACCCGCCCGCTGGCCTCGACCGCACCACGTACCGGCACCGCGCCGCCGGCCGCAGCACCGCGCCCGGCAGCGCCCGTCACCTTGCCGCAGCTGCAGCTGGTACTGACAGCCACCGAGCGTCGCTTCGCCGTGATCGACGGCGAGCTGCTAGGCGTCGGCGACAGCATCCGAGGACTGGCCATCCTCGAGATCCATGACGAGGCCGTCATCGTGAAAACCCCGAACGGTCCGCGCACGCTGCCGCTGTCGACCGGCACCGAGAACCAAGGAAACTGATCATGAAGAAGCCGATCGCCCGTGCTGCCGAGGGCACGTTCAAACTCGCTGCGAATGCAGCTTCAAATGCAGCTTCCAACGCTGCATCCCATGCGGCCTGCATCGCCGCAGCCTGTGCCACGCTGGCCGCATTGACCTCGCTGGCCGGCTGCGCTTCGGCACCGGCAAAGCCGGTGCAGCTGCCGCACAGCGAAGCCGTCACGCAAGCATTGGCCGCGCCTGCAGCGGTGGCAGCGCCTGCGCCTGCGCCTGCGCCATCCCCCGCACCGGTCGAGGTCGAACCGCCGGTAGCCAGGCCGGCACCGCTGATGGCGCCGTCGCCGGATGAGCCGCACGTCAGCGTGGCAATGAACAACGTTCCGGCACGCCAGTTCTTCATGGCGCTGGCGGCCGGCACGCCGTATACGATGCTGGTACACCCGAACGTGACGGGCAACCTGTCGGCCAGGCTGTCGAACGTGACCGTGCCCGAAGCACTGGAAGCGATACGCGACATGTATGACGTGGATATCACGCTTGAAGGCCGCAAGATCACGGTCAAGCAGCCGGTGATGGAAAGCCGCGTATTCCAGGTCAATTACCCGACCGCCCAGCGCAAGGGCAGTTCGGATACCCGCGTCGCCGCCGGCTCGCTGACGGACGCCCCCATGAGTGGTGCGATGCCTGCGGCGATGCCGGCCGGTTCGCCGTCGCCGGTGCCGGGCCGCGTCATGGACAGCTCACGCGTGACCACGTCCAACGAAGTCGACTTCTGGCGGGAACTGAAGGTGTCGCTGGAAGCGATCGCCGGTATCGCCGCCGGCAACGGCCGCAGCGTGGTGATCAGCCCGCAGTCGGGCGTGATCGTCGCGCGCGCCATGCCCAAGGAATTGCGCGACATCGCGGCTTACCTGAAGGCGACGCAGCTGTCGGTTGAACGCCAGGTGATCCTGGAAGCAAAGATCATTGAAGTGCAGCTGTCCGAAGGCTACCAGTCGGGCGTGAACTGGGCCGCATTCGGCACCGGCAGAACCCGCGCGAGCGCGGGCGTGATCCAGCCCGGTGCCAACCTGAACAATACGCCGGACGCAACGCTCAGCAATGGCGCCGTATCGGCCGTGGCCGGCACCGCGCTATCGACAGTGTCCAGTGCCGGCGGCACCCTGTTTGGTCTTGCTGCGCAGGGCACCAACTTCGCGGCGCTGCTGAGCTTCCTGGAGACGCAGGGTGCGGTGCAAGTACTGTCCAGCCCGCGCATCTCGACGCTGAACAACCAGCAAGCGGTGCTGAAGGTAGGCACAGACGAATTCTTCGTCACCGGCGTCACCGGCGGCACCACCACGCCCTCGGGTGGTGGTGCGGTGACGACCATGCCGAACGTGACGCTGCGCCCGTTCTTCTCGGGCGTGGTGCTCGATGTGCTGCCGCAGATCGACCGCGACGGCAACATCATGCTGCACATCCGTCCATCGGTGTCGCAGGTGAGCACGGTGAACAAGAACATCAACCTCGGCGTCGGCGGCCAGCTGACGCTGCCGCTGGCGTCGAGCAGCGCCTCGGAAGCGGACAGCGTGGTGCGCGCAAAGAATGGCCAGGTGGTCGTGATCGGGGGCCTGATGCGCGAAGCCAGCAGCAACGAGCGCTCGCAAGTACCGGGCGTCGGCAATGCGCCGGGGGTGGGCAAGCTGTTCGGCAGCAGCAGCCGTTCGACGCAGAAGCGCGAGCTGGTGATCCTGCTGAAGCCGACCGTGATCACCCATGACGCGCAGTGGAATGACGACGTGCTGCAGAGCCAGCGTCGTATCCAGCAGCTGGCGACGGAGCGCAGCAGCAAATGACACCGGCTGACTCGCTGATGAGCAAAGGAGCGGCCATGCCTGTCCTCGACCTGATGCGGCACGACATCGACGTGCTCTTTTCCCGTACCTTGCCAGAGACCCAGGCACGGCGCTGCCAGGCCATCCTGCTCAAGGATCTTGGCGACAGCTGCCTGGTCGGCCTGGTGGACCCGAACAACCTGCGCGCGCAGGATGCGATTTCGCAGCTACTGAAGCGCCCGGTCGATATCGTGCAAGTCGAGCGCGATGCCTTGCTGGCCACGCTCGATCGCGTCTACGGCAAGTCCGACCAGCTGGGCGAGATCGCGCGCGCGGTCGAGCGCAACATCGAGCGCGAAGTCACGCTGGTCGACCTAGACAAGATGGGTGCCGTGATCGATGACGTTGATGCGCCGGTCGTGAAGCTATTACAAACCATATTCGACCATGCATCGCAGGTACGCGCCTCCGACGTGCATATCGAACCGCAGGAGAAGCGGCTGATCGTCCGCTATCGCATCGACGGTGCATTGCACGTTCAGGCCGAAGCCGACCTGAAGATCGCCTCGCCGCTGGTCGTGCGACTGAAGCTGATGGCTGGCCTCGACATTGCCGAAAAGCGGCTGCCGCAGGATGGCCGCATCGCCGTGCGCTCCGGCGTGCACAAGCTCGACGTGCGCATGTCAACGCTACCGACACTGTATGGCGAATCGGTAGTGCTGCGGATACTGATGCAGCAGCAGGGACTGGTGGCGCTTACCGACACCGGGATGGAACAGGAGATTTTCGATCGCTTCGAGCAGGCGATCCGCGCGCCGCACGGCATCGTGCTGGTGACCGGGCCGACCGGCTCCGGCAAAACCACCACGCTGTACGGCGCGCTGCAGATGCTGAACCAGCCGGACGTGAAGATACTTACCTGCGAAGACCCGGTGGAATACCGGATGTCGGGCATCGTGCAGGTGCAGACCAATGACAAGATCGGCCTCGATTTTGCGCGCGTGCTGCGCTCCTTCCTGCGCCAGGATCCGGACGTGATCTTCATCGGCGAAATCCGTGATCACGAGACTGCGCAGATCGCCAGCCGTGCCGCCATGACAGGCCATCTGGTGCTGTCGACCTTGCACACCAATGACACCGTCAGCACCCCAGGCCGCCTGGTCGATATGGGCATACCGCCCTACCTGATCGCTTCAACGCTACTGGCGGTGGTGTCGCAGCGACTGGTGCGCGTGCTGTGTTCACATTGCGCGCAGCCGGCCGAACCGGACGAGGATGAGCTCTGCTGGGTGCTGCATGCGCTGGGACGCGACTCGCTGCGCGAAGGAACGCAATTCAGGCGCGCCTGCGGCTGCCATCGCTGCAACAACATCGGCTACAAGGGACGTACGGGTGTGCACGAAATCCTGAGCATCACGCCCCCGCTGGCGCGTGCGCTGCGCACCGGCTCGCTGCAGGAATTCGAGGCCGCCGCCGCCGTCCAGCTCAAGGGTGGAACCATTGCCGACCATGTGCTGAAGCTGGTCTTGCAGGGCAAGACCACCGTCGCCGAAGCGATGAAAGTCGTCAGCACCGAAGAAGCCTGAGCATGCGTCACTTTATTTACGAAGGCCGCAACCGCAGCGGCGAACTGGTCAAGGGCCGGATCGAATCGCCAAACCCGCAGGCCGTCGCACAGTGGATGCTGGATTCCGGCATTGTGCCGGTGAAGATCAATGAACAGGCAGCCCAGGCCGAACAAACCGGGTTGATGGCCAAGCTGAATGGCCAGGGCACTTTGTCGCCCACCGACTTGCTGCTGTTCACACGCCAGCTCGGCACCATGGTGCGTGCCGGCCTGCCGCTGATGCAGGCACTGAACGGTATGCAGAAATCTTCCGGCAACCCGAAGCTGGCCAAGCTGCTGGGCAAGCTGCGCGAAGACCTCGACCAGGGCCTTGAACTGTCGGCGGCGATGGCGCACCATCCGGAATTTTTCGACGACTATTACGTCAGCATGATCCGCGTCGGCGAAGGTGCGGGCCGGCTGGATGAAGTATTTATCCGCCTGTTCGCGCAGCTCGAATTCGAGCGCGACATGCGGCAGAAGATCAAGAGCGCATTGCGCTACCCAAGCTTCGTGGTGATTGCGATCGCGATCGCCATCGGCATCCTGACGGTGTTCGTGATCCCGGTATTCGCGAAGGTGTATGCGGGCATGAAGGTCGAGTTGCCGCTGCTGACCCGCATCCTGCTGGCGGTATCGGACTTTGCGGTGAACTGGTGGTGGGCAGTGCTGGTGCTGATGGGCGCTGCGTTCTACGGTTTCATCCTCGCGCTGAAGCAGCCGAAGTACAAGTACCGCTGGGACAAGCACAAGCTGCATTTCCCGCTGATCGGCGGCATCTTCAACAAGGCCGGCATTGCGCGCTTCTGCCTGTCATTCTCGATTGCCTGCAAGAGCGGCGTGCCAATCGACCAGGCCTTCACGCTGGTGGCAAAGGTGGTGGACAACGCTTTCTTCGAGCGCCGCATCAAGGGCATGCGCGATGGCATCACGCGCGGCGAGACCATGCTGCAGATCGCGCAGGGCGCCGGCATCTTCAAGCCAATGGAATTGCAGATGATCGCTGTCGGCGAGGCGACCGGCGAGATGGAAAAGATGATGGAGCAGGTCGCGCAGATGTACCAGGAAGAGCTGCAGTACGAAGTCGGCCGGCTCGGCGATGCGATCGAGCCCATCCTGCTGGCCGTGATGGGCGGGCTGGTGCTGGTCCTGATGCTGGGTATTTTCCTGCCGCTGTGGGACCTGGGGCAGCTGGCGCAGCAGGCTTAGCGCCTTTTAGTCCCTGCCGAACTCGTCGCCCAGTTCCTTGCCGCGCGCTGCCGCCGCATGCAGGGCTTTCACGATCGCCGGTTTCACGCCGCTGGCTTCCATCGACATCAGCGCCGCATAAGTGGTGCCGCCTTTCGAGGTCACGCGCTCGCGCAGCAGCGACACCGGCTCGTCGGAACGGATCGCCAGTTCGGACGCGCCGGCAAAGGTCGCCTGCGCCAGTTCGCGGCCCTGCGCTTCGGTCAGGCCCAGTTCTACGGCTGCGGCCTGCATCGCCTCGATGAAATAGAACACATAGGCCGGGCCGCTGCCCGACAGCGCGGTAACGGCGTCGATCTTGCCTTCGTCATCCAGCCATACGGTCGCGCCGACCGCGCGCAAGATCGCATCGGCCATCTGCCGCTGCGCTTCGGACACACCGCCCATCGCTACCGCGCCGGTGATGCCCTTGCCGACCAGTGCCGGCGTATTCGGCATCGTGCGCACGATGGCGGTATGGCCGCCCAGCCAGCGCGACAGGTCGGCTGCGCGGATGCCAGCGGCAATCGACAGCACCAGCTGCTGCCTCACCAGCGGCTTGAGCGTGGCGACGACCTCGCGCAGCTGCTGCGGCTTGACCGCCAGCACGATCACATCCGACGCCGCGACCGCGTCGCCGGCGGCCGTGGCGGTGGTCACGCCGAACTTGTCGCGCAACGCTGCGAGTGCGGCTTCATTGATGTCGACCACATGGACATTGGCCGCAGCGGTGAGCTTGTCGGCGAGGCCGCCGATCAGTGCCTGCGCCATGTTGCCGCCGCCGATGAAAGCGATCTTCACGTTATTTTGCATAATCCCTTTTTCCAAAAATGGCTGTGCCGACGCGCACGATGGTTGCGCCCTCGGCAATCGCTGCGGCCATGTCGGCGGACATGCCCATGGACAGCGTATCGGTGTGTATTCCCTGTGCGGCCAGTTGCGCCTGCAACTCGCGTAATTGGCGGAACGGCGCCCGCTGTGCTTCGAAAGTCTCGGCTGGCTCCGGTATCGCCATCAGGCCGCGCAGCTGCAAGCGCGGCAGCCTGGCCACGGCCTGTGCCAGCGTGAGCACTTCATCCGGCGCGACCCCGCTCTTGCTGTCCTCGCCGCTGACGTTCACTTGCAGGCAGACCTGCAAGGGCGGCAATCCCTCGGGCCGCTGGTCCGACAGGCGTTGCGCGATCTTTTCGCGGTCCACCGAATGGACCCAGTCGAAATGCTCCGCGATCGGCCGCGTCTTGTTGCTCTGGATGGGACCGATGAAGTGCCAGGCCAGCGACAAGCCGGGGCGCAGTTCGCGCACGGCCTGCATCTTGTCGAGCGCTTCCTGCAGGTAGTTTTCGCCGAAGGCCGACTGCCCTGCGGCAGCGGCTTCGATGACAGCCTCGGCAGCGAAGGTTTTCGACACGGCCAGCAACTGCACATCGGCCGCCGCACGGCCGGCCGTGGCGGCGGCCTCGGCGATGGCTTGCGTGACGCGCGTCAGATTTTCTGCAATGGACATGGGTTGGCATTATCCCTCATTGCACGCATCCGGCAGGAATTGGCGGCTGGTGCTAGCATCAATGTCATCGAGTATCCCGGCGGCCACCTGGCCAAGGCTTGTCCTCTTCGAGTTCATCCTCTTTGGGTTCGCCTTCCTGAGTTTCGCCGCCCTGACGCCTTCAAGGAATGGATCACCCATGAGCGCCCTGTATGACTTCGCGGTTCGACGTCTGGACGGTAGCGAGACCACGCTTGCCGATTGGCGCGGCAAGGTACTGCTGATCGTAAATACTGCCAGCCAATGCGGTTTCACGCCGCAATACGCCGGGCTGGAAGCGCTGTACAAAAAGTACAAGGATCGCGGCTTCGCGGTACTGGGCTTTCCTTGCAATCAGTTCGGCGCGCAGGAGCCGGGGTCGGCCGCCGAGATCGGTGCTTTCTGCGAGAAGAATTACGGCGTCAGCTTTCCGATGTTCGACAAGGTCGATGTCAACGGCCCGAATGCGCATCCCTTGTTTGCCCATCTGAAGCAGCAAGCCACCGGCATCCTGGGCACCGATGGCATCAAATGGAATTTCACCAAATTCCTCGTGGACCGTGAGGGCAAGGTGATCACGCGCTATGCCCCGACCACCTCGCCGAATGCCCTCGACAGCGACGTGCTGGTGCTGCTTGATCGCTGAGCCTGCGCTGCTTCCTGCCCGCCCCGCTTCGCTCTTCTGACATGGCCTGCCACCTGCGGCGCAAGGCCGCCGCTTGATTATGTCCTGATCGGTGTCTCGCCGCACCAGCCGCGTACTGGCGTAGCCGCGCTCCCCGCGCGTCCAGCGCAGGCTGAACTATCAATTTCCGTGGGTTACCCATCCGACCGGAAACGGTCGGTGATGACCACGCGCGCCTCCCGTATTCCCCCGCCAAGTCCAACAATACGGAGGTGACATCATGGACCACCAAGGCTTCCTCAGCCTGTGCCGCGACGTATCGCTGCTGCTCGAACTGCCCGACCCCGACAGGCTGGGCAACGAGGGCTATCTGGAGCACGAAGGTATACGGCTCGCGCTGTTTCACGACCCCGACATCATCGACGACCGCTTGTTCTGTTATGTCGACATCGGCCCGGTGGACGAAGCTTCACGGCCGCGCATCTTCGAGCGCCTGCTGACGCTGAATCTCCTCAGCGGCAGCAAGACCAGTGGCGTCTATGCCCTCGACCCCGGAAGTGGCAATGTGATCTTCTGCGTACACATCATGCAGCCCGACCGTCTCGATGCGCAGCAGCTGGCCGACATGCTGCGCGCCTATGTCGAGCGTGCGCTCAACCTGCAGCACTCGGTGCTGCAAGATGTCGACGACCTGTCTTTCATGGACACGGCGCGCCAGATCTTCAACCTCGACGACGTGGCCAGCCCGTCTGAGCTCGCCTGACAGGGGGATAACCATGGACACCACGCCTCCTCCCTCGCCGCGCGCGCAAGAGCCGATGATCAAGTTCGACGCGCCAGCCACGCCGCGATCACCGCTACCACCGCCGGACACGGCCATCAGCCAAGCCTCCCGTGCCAATCTGGCGAGTACCCATAAGCTGGCCGCCAATCTTCCGCCGACGCCCCGCCCTCCAGTGCTACTGCTAACGCCAAATTCACCGCCCGGCACTCCCGTTGTCGAGCGCACGCACGCGAATCGTCCTATCAAACGCTGGCTGACCCATCGGGAACACACGCGCAGAGCGGACAGGCCGGGGATCCAACCCAAAGCAAGCAACAGCACGACCGCCACGCCGCCGGGGTCGCCCACCGGCATTCCGGATGACGCGCCAATGATCGATGCCGGCGACGACGATAACGCAGCCGTCATCGACGGGCAGGATCAGGAACCCACCATCACTTCCAGCGATAGCGATAGCGATACCGAGTCCGAGATCGATTCCGTCGATTCGGATTCGGAGTCCAGCGACGACGAGTTCGGCAAATCAGACAACCCGAAGATGGACCCCAAGACCCGGGCCGGACTGGAGGCGATGGTCTTCGAAGGCAAGGAAAACACCACCTTGCGCTACAAGGCGGAGTGGGAAAAGGCCAAGAAGCGGGAAGACCTCGAGGTCAAGAAGGAGCGGTTCACCAAATACGCATGGGATGCAGCCGCCGGCGCCGCGAACCAGGCAACATCCTTCGGCCTCGGCGGTATCGCGGTGGCCTTTACCGGTAACCCCTGGCTGTTCCCTATCGTATCCTGTATCGCCAGCGACCTGATCGGCGACCGCCTCGCGCAAGTCATACGCAAATCCACAATCGTCACCAATGTCACGAAGGAGCACTTTGAGAATCAGCGGCGCTGTGCCCGCGCGGTGGGTGAGCTCATCGAGTCCTGTGCCGGCAAGGAGCCGAAGAAAAAATTCATGGTCACGACCGGCACGGATGACCTCGGTAATCCGATCAAGGAAAAAATGACGGCGGTCCAGGCCCTCGAGACCTACGGTCGACTGCATGCACTCAGCACGGCGGGGCAGAACTTGCTGGTACGCGGCCTGCCGTTCTTGTGGTTCACGATGATTTACTGGGCACGCGACTATTACCTCAATTACCGCTGCTATGACACCTTCTTCCCGAAGCCCGCCAATGCGAGCATGGCTCCTGCTGCGCAGCCGGTCAATGCGAGCGCACCGGATGCCGGTTGTCCGGACCTGAGCAGGGAAGACACTGAAGCCTTGCGCTGGGCGATGATCACCATAGGCGGCATGATGGCGGGCGCCACGACCACTATCACCAACCAGATGATTTCATCATTCATGCCGGGAGAGGAGCGCACCAATTACAGCCCCGACACCTGGAAGCTGCAAGTAAAGTATCTGGAATCGGCGCGCATCGATACCAAGATGTATCTCGACAAGCTCGCCACGCCCGCCTTTCGCAAGGAGTTGCAAGAACAGGGCATGGATGACGAAGAGATTGCCGTGCTTGAAAAGGCGGCCCATTCTCTGTCGGGCATCCAGGACAAGGAACTCAGCCTGGCTCGGAAGAAGGCGTCTTACTGGACCACCTTCCAGGCCGAGCTGGACCAGGCCACGCAAAAACATCGCGATGAAACGGTGATCACGCCCGAGTTTGGCGGCAAGCGCCTGGACCTGTTCCTGTCATCGTTCGGGAAGTTCCTCTCGCTGCTAGCCTATGCCTACTTCCTTGGCGCCTTTAATTTTCGCAAAGCCAATTCAGACGACGAGAGATTGAAAGACATCCTGCTCATACCCATGAGCCTGATCATTCTCGGATACGTGCTGCGGGATGATTGTCGAATGGTCGCCCAGGTGCCTTATGGCGCAGTGAAAGGCATGGTGCGGGCATGCAAAGCGAAGCCGGTTGCAGAAACCACGGCGGATGTCACGACCACCTTGCAGAACGTCCCCATCCGTGACGATGCACAGGAGGCCTCTGGCTCACGCAGCAGCGATGACAGCAGCAGCCGCCATGACAGCAACAAGAAGACAGGTCATGACGATGACGATGACTCCGTGGTCTGAACCCGCGCGTCAGCATCAGCAGAAATGACAAGGGCCGCTGCAATGCAGCGGCCCTTTTTTACGTTCAGCTTGAAGCCCGTGTCAGTGGCTGAGCGCCTGGTCGATCAGTTCGATCCAGTGACGCACCGGCGTATCGGTGCCGGACTGCAGATGGGTCAGGCAGCCGATGTTGGCCGACACGATCATCTCCGGATCGGTGGCTTGCAGGTTCTTCAGCTTGTTGTCGCGCAGCTTGTAGGACAGCTCCGGCTGGGTCACCGAGTAGGTACCGGCCGAGCCGCAGCACAGGTGGCTGTCGGCGCACAGCTTCACATCCACGCCGCAAGCCTTCAGCACGCCCTCGACCTTGCCGCGGATTTGCTGGCCATGCTGCAGGGTGCACGGCGGATGGTAGGCCACGCGCTTCTTGAGCTTGCCAGCCAGCTTTTGCTCGAGCTCTTTCTCGAACGCCGGCATGATCTCGGACAGGTCCTTGGTCAGCTCGGAGATGCGTTGGGCGCGGTGCGCGTAGGCCGGGTCATGCGCGAGCAGGTGACCGTACTCTTTCACGGTCACGCCGCAGCCCGAGGCATTCATCACGATCGCTTCGACGCCAGCCTCGACATACGGCCACCAGGCATCGACATTGCGGCGCATGTCATCCAGACCGCCTTCCTGATCATTCATGTGGAAGCGGATCGCGCCGCAGCAGCCAGCCTTCGGGGCCACGACCACTTGC
>JACCDH011015401.1_pt1 | contig 12320 bp, 13 predicted proteins | sample 7442481 | NCBI WGS metagenome assembly JACCDH01 (sample SAMN15323433, study PRJNA562643) | freshwater metagenome | isolation source: river surface water | place: USA:Blue River Watershed | collected 2017-08-15
CTGGTCGTGAACAACATCCGCGGCATCCTGAAGACCTGCGCCGTCAAGGCACCGGGCTTCGGCGACCGTCGCAAGGCGATGCTGGAAGACATCGCGATCCTGACCGGCGGCCAGGTGATCGCAGAGGAAGTCGGCCTGACCCTCGAGAAGGTCTCGCTGAACGACCTCGGCCAGGCCAAGCGCATCGAGATCGGCAAGGAAAACACCACCGTGATCGACGGCGCAGGCCAGGCAGCGGCGATCGAGGCGCGCGTCAAGCAGATCCGCGTGCAGATCGAAGAAGCGACCTCGGACTACGACCGCGAGAAGCTGCAGGAGCGTGTCGCGAAGCTGGCCGGCGGCGTTGCCGTGATCAAGGTTGGCGCTGCGACCGAAGTCGAGATGAAAGAGAAGAAGGCCCGCGTCGAAGACGCGCTGCACGCCACCCGCGCAGCCGTTGAAGAAGGCATCGTGCCGGGCGGCGGCGTCGCACTGCTGCGCGCACGTACCAGCGTCACGCTCAAGGGTGACAACGCGGACCAGGACGCAGGCATCAAGATCGTGCTGCGTGCGATCGAAGAGCCGCTGCGCATGATCGTCACCAACGCCGGCGAAGAAGCCTCGGTCGTCGTGAACAAGGTGCTCGAAGGCAAGGGCAACTTCGGCTACAACGCAGCCAACGGCACCTACGGCGACATGGTCGAGATGGGCGTGCTGGATCCGGCCAAGGTCACCCGCTCGGCACTGCAGAACGCAGCGTCGATCGCCGGCCTGATGCTGACCACCGATTGCATGGTGGCTGAGCTGGTCGAAGACAAGCCGGCTGCCGCAGGTGGCATGGGCGGCATGGGTGGCATGGGCGGCATGGGCATGGACGGGATGATGTAATTCCCCCTACTGCACAACGCATGATGAAAAGCCCGCAGCGATGCGGGCTTTTTTTCGACAAGACAATCCGGACATCGCGCAGCGCTTTTTATCCCTGCTCGATGATAATCCTCAAGAAAATTGCGTTTCCCGAACTGATGTTTGTTTAACGGTTGTCACCAACCAGAGGCGGTTTCAAGTAGCCGATAAAAGGCTAAAGCCGTGCGATGGAGGGGACAACATGTTCAGAGTTTCCAGAACGAGAGCCGTTAGCCGCCCGCAAGCTTCTGTGCCGGGAAGGCAAAGAAAGCTGAGTACGCAGGCGTCGGCGACGGAGCAACTGAAGCAGGAAATCTCCAGCGCTTCGAAAACTGCGCAACCCATTCCGATTTTGCGCCAGCTTCGCCAATCACGGCTGTACGAAGATGTCTGGCAAACCAGCCAGACGCCGTCGCATGCGGTCAAGGGCAGCGATCCCGCAAGCGCGCCAGCGCAGGCAAAAATCGCGGCCGAAGCGTACACGATGTGTCATGCGCTGGACGCGATCGTCAAGCTGTCGGAGGCCTATGACTTCAAGCTGACGGCGCGCCCGAAGCCGGAGGCGAGACCCGGCGAGACGACGGCACAGGCCAATGAGCACGCATTCTTTGACCAGATCACTCCCCGCCACTTGCAGACCCTGATCGCGGATTTCCAGGCATCGTGGAGCAAGAACAACGAGGTCCGGCAGGCCGCGATCCTGTCGGCACTGGCACCGAAAGTCGCCGCGCAGTTCGACCTCGCTCCCACGCCTGCGCATCGAAGACACATGCAGCAATGGGACGCGCTGGCGCCCGAACTACAGCTCAAGCAGTCCGAGTTGCTCGCGCTGGTCGACTACGTCAATTCCGCCACCGGCACGTTCAATGCGGTCAATGGCGCCGCGATGGCGGGCGCGTATTACGGAGACAAGATCCTGCCGGGACTGATGCAGGTATTTTCGGCCGCGCTGAATGGCGCCATCGCCAAGCTGTGCGAACACCCGTATTTCGGCAAGACCCATATCCTGACCTTCAAGGGCATCAACCTGCAAAACATTTCCGGCCGCTTCCGTCGCGAGATGCTCGAGGGCGCAGTCGGCACCGGAAAGATCATCGCTTTCCCGAACGTGCTGTCGACCACCTCGGATCCGTCGAAAAGCTATGCGGTGCAGAAATTTTCACAGGGCTACACGATCGAATGCCAGATCAGGATGGCGAAGGCCTTCGACGCCGATCCCTTCCACGACGAGATGACGATGGGCGAGTCCGAAGTCATCGGCCCCGCAGGCCAGCGCTTCAACGTAGTGGGCAAGGAAGGGGTGATGGTGGCCGATCCGGAAACCGCGTCCAGCATCGAGATCGACCGCTATCTGCTGGAACCGGCAACGGGCAAGACGCGGTAAACGGCGCTCGCCGCCCGGGCTCAGCGAGCCCAGTCCGGCTTGCGCTTGTCTATGAAGGCCTGCACGCCTTCCAGCGCGGACTCGTCCATCATGTTGCAGGCCATCGTCTCGCCCGCCAGCTGGTAGGCGGCGGCGATGCCCATCTCGGCCTGCCGGTAGAACATCTGTTTGCCCATCGCTATGGCGACTGCCGGCTTGGCGACGATGCTGGCGACCAGTGCGCCAATTTCCTCATCGAGCGCCTGCGGCGCGACGACACGATTGACCAGGCCGCGCTCGTGTGCGGTTTCAGCGTCGATGAAGTCGCCGGTCAGCAGCATCTCCATCGCCTGCTTGCGCGGCACATTGCGCGACAGCGCCACCGATGGCGTCGAGCAGAACAGGCCGTAGTTCACGCCGGAGACCGCAAATTTCGCGTCGGTCGATGCGACGGCCAGGTCGCACATCGCCACCAGCTGGCAGCCGGCCGCCGTCGCCAGGCCTTGCACCCGCGCGATCACGGGCTGCGGCATCTGCTGTATCGCCAGCATCAGCCGACTGCACTGGTCGAACAGTTTCTTGTAGTAGGCGGCCGATGGCGACGCGCGCATCTGCTTGAGGTCGTGGCCGGCGCAGAAAGCCTTGCCCTGCGCGGCCAGCACCACCACGCGCACGCTGCTGTCGGTGGCGATGGCGGCGATCTCGCTTTGCAGCGCAGCCAGCATTTCCTCGGACAGCGGATTGAAGCGCTCGCCGCGGTTCAGCGTCAGCGTGGCGACGCCATTCCGGTCGGCACGCAGTACAAGGGGCGTGTCAGCTTGCGATGAATGCATGGCGTCTCCTCCGGCCGTCTTTCAATCGTCTTCGTGGGGTTCCGGTTCCTGCGACTCGCCGAGCGATGGCGGCACCACATAGGTGGCCAGCAGCTCGACCCTGCTCGCCGGCGTCTCGAGGCTGACGCGGCCGAGCGCGCCGCTGCGGTAATCCTGCAGCAAGGTGTGCGCGGCCTTTTCGAAATCGACGTCGCCGCCCTTGAGCCGGTAGCCACGCTTCGCGGCAATCGACTCGATCACGCCGACTGCATCCACGCCGTCGGGCTTGAAGCCATAGCGCGCAGCCAGCAGCTGCGGGTAGCGCTGCAGCAGCAGCTCGGCAAGGAAGGTAGCGACCTCTTCCTCGATGATCGCGTTGACGCCAATCGCATGGCTGGCGGCCAGCATCAGGCCGTCGGTCGGGTGCTCGATCTTGGGCCACATCAGGCCCGGGGTGTCGGTCAGCACGATGTTATTGCCGAGGAACAGACGCTGCTGCTGCTTCGTCACTGCCGGCTCGTCGCCGACCTTGGCCACGCGCTTCTTCAGCAGCGCATTCATCAGCGTGGACTTGCCTACGTTGGGTATGCCCATGATCATCACGCGCAATGGCTTCAGCACGGTGCCACGATGCGGCGCGAGCTTCAGCGCCAGCTGCGGGATCTTCGCAACGTCGGCCGGCTTGCGGCAGGACAGCGCAACGGCCGTCACCTGCGGCTGCGCACCGTAATGCGCGAGCCATTCCTTGGTCGCGACGGGATCAGCGAGATCGCTCTTGTTCAGGATCTTCAGGCAGGGACGCTGGCGGGCGCGGCGCAGCGCCTCGATCATCGGGTTGCTGGATGCCTGCGGCACGCGTGCGTCGAGCACCTCGATCACGAGGTCGACTTTCTCCATGGACTCCGCGGCTTTCTTGCGCGCGGCGTTCATGTGGCCGGGGAACCATTGGATGGACATCGGGAATTCTTGCGGTGGGAATGCCGCTATTGTAACCGCGCAAGCGCGGGCACTGAGCCGACCGCTCAATCAATGCCGGCCAGCGCCTTCAGATGGGCGACGACGCTGCGGCCCAGCGCCGACAGCGCATAGCCGCCCTCAAGGCAGCTGACGATGCGCCCCTTCGCATACAGCCGCGCGACCTCGACCAGCTGCTTCGTGATCCATGCATAATCCGCCTCGACCAGTCCCATGGACGCAATGTCATCCTCGCGATGCGCGTCGAAACCGGCCGAGATGAAGATGATCTCGGGCCGGTGCGTATGCAGCGCCGGCAGCCAGCGCTGGCGCACGATGTCGCGCACCACATCGCCGCGCGTATACGCGGGCAGCGGCACGTTGACCATGTTCGCCGGCCCGGTGCCGGCAGTATGCACGCCGCTGTACGGGTACAGCGGATGCTGGAAGAAACTGACCATCAGTACGCGCGGATCGTCCGCGAACGCTTCCTCGGTGCCATTGCCGTGGTGAACGTCGAAGTCGACGATCGCGATCCGCTCGAGACCGTAGACCTGCATCGCATGCCTGGCCGCGATCGCCACATTGTTGAACAGGCAAAAGCCCATTGGCGAATCCGGCGTCGCATGATGGCCGGGCGGGCGTACCGAGCAGAACGCATTCGCGATCTCGCCAGCCATCACTGCATCGGTGGCGGCAATCGCCGCGCCGGCGGCACGCAGCGCGGCGTCCCAGCTGTGCTCGTTGAGCAGCGTGTCCGAGTCAAGCGCGTAGTAATCGCCGTGCGCAGGAATATGTGCTTGCACGCGCGCGATGGCCGCATCGGCATGCACCAGCTTCAGGTCCTCGACCGACGCGCGCGGCGCCTCGCGCTGCTCGAGCAGGTTCGCGATGCCGCTGGCAATGAGCTGGTCGTCGATCGCCTGCAAGCGAGCCGGACACTCCGGATGCCAGTCACCCATCTCGTGGCGCCTGCAGTCCGGATGAGAAAAAATCGCCGTGGTCATTCCGGCTATTATGCATCAGCAGGCCATGCACTATACTTGCGCGTGCGCGGCCAAGCCCGCTCCTCTCTTATCCTGCATCCGATGAAGCTACTCCCCGCCCTGATCAGCTGCGCGCTTGCCACAGCGACGCTCGCGAGCCCGCTGGCCAACGCCGAGACAACCAAGAAGAACGCCGTCACGAAGACCCGGTCCGCACAGGCAAAAGCCGCGAAGAAGACCGTGAAGGCCGTTGCAAGACCGGTGGCAAAGCGCAGCGCCGAGGACGCAGAATTCACCAACTTCAACCAGTGGCGCGCCGTCGGCGAATTCATCAACGAGATGCAGGCAGACCACGGCTTCGAGCGCGAGGCGCTGCGTTCCCTGTTCGGTCAGGTGCAATACCTCGACAGCGTAGTGAAGCTGATCAACCCGCCGCCGGCGGGCAAGGCGAAGAACTGGGCCGCATACCGCGAACGTTTCATCGAGCCGCGCCGCATAAACGCGGGCGTCGCTTTCTGGAACCGGCATACGCAGGAACTCGATCGCGCGCAGCAGGAATTCGGCGTACCCGCCGAAATCATCATCGGCATACTCGGCGTCGAGACACTGTACGGGCAAACGACCGGCAAATTCAGGACGGCGGACGCGCTGACCACGCTCGCCTTCGCGTATCCCGACACGCCCAACCGCGCGGCTCGCATGCAGTACTTCCGCAATGAACTGAAGCAGGCGCTGCTGTATGCGCGTGAAAGCGGCGTCGATCCGCTCACGCTGAATGGCTCGTTCGCCGGCGCGATCGGCTGGCCGCAGTTCATGCCCGGCAGCATCCGCAAGTTTGCGGTCGACTTCGACGGCGACGGCAAGATCGACCTGCGCAACTCGCCGGTCGATGCGATCGGCAGCGTGGCCAGCTTCCTGGCACAGCATGGCTGGCAGCGCGGAGAGCCGCTGGTGTACCCGGTCAAGGTGAGGCCGGAGGCGGCCTGGCCTTCGTTGATGGGCCAGGGCCTTGAGGCGAAGTTCAGCAGCGAGCAATTGCAGCAGGCCGGCGTGATCGTGCCGGATGCGCTTCCGGCAGAGATCAAGTACGGTCTGATCGACCTCGAGAATGGCGGTTCGCCAACGATCTATTTCGCCGGCACCAACAACTTTTTCGCGATCACCCAGTACAACCGCAGCTACTACTATGCGATGGCCGTCATCGAGCTGGGCAAAGCCGTGAACCTGCAAAGAATGCGATGAGCGGCTTCTCGCTGGATACCGACAGCCTCGCCGATGAGGACATCGCGTCGCTGACCCGTCATTGGGTCGAGCACGCGGTCATCGGCCTCAATCTTTGCCCGTTCGCGAACTCGGTTTTTCGCAGGAACCAGATCGAATATCGGGTCAGTCATGCACGCGAGCCCGAGGCCTTGTTGCAGGACTTGTCATCGGCGCTGCAATCGATGATCGAAACGCCCGCCGATACCGTCGATACGCTGCTGCTCATCCATCCCTGGGCGCTGACGGATTTCCTCGACTTCAATGATTTCGTCAGCGTGGCTGAGGAATGGCTCGACCAGGCCGGCTTGTCGGGCGTGCTGCAGATTGCCAGCTTTCATCCGGATTACCAGTTCGCCGGCGTCGCTGCCGATGACGTGACGAATGCCACTAATCGCTCACCGTTCCCGATGCTGCACCTGCTGCGCGAGGACAGCCTCGATCGTGCGATTGCGTCGGTGCCAGATACCGATGAGATCGTCGAGCGCAACCTGGCGCTGATGCGCAAGCTCGGCGAGTCCGGGCTGAAAGACCTGCAGCAACGGATTATCGAAGCCGCCCGCGCCGAACGGGCCGGCTGAACACCGCCTTCCTTACGCTCCCTCTCCCCCTTGCCTTGCCATTTTCCGCGCCGTCGGCGCGGAAACCTTTTGGCCAAAAGATCATCCGATGAGCAAACCGGCATTGGAAAAGGAAAAACATTTGTCCGAAGGCATTGATTCTTATCAAGACGAAATGTTGTCTCACTTACTAGAATTGCAATATTGAAATAAGCCATGACCGGTCTGGATTTAACAATCTTCGTGACCGGCGCAAGCAGCTCTACCTCGCGGGGAAAATTATTCGATATGAATCATGAAGTTATCTGCGCGCACAAAAAAACGGCAGCAGATTCCAGCTTGGGTTTCACGCAAAAAAAAATTTACTTTGTTACTAACACCCAATAGAATTTTGTTAGTAAATACAAAACAAGATCAAACATCGGCTGCAATGGTTGGATATGGAAACCGGTTGATCAGCACTATCCGGCGTCTGTACTGATCGGCGCATTTGACTCACATGGCAACCTGGAAACGATGACTCCCATGACGACTCAGTTTGAAAATCAGGACAGCAACCGACTGGCCGATCAGGTCGCGTACGACCCGAATAACCTGCTCGATTCCCTGATAGAAAAGCTGCATCTGAAAAATGATGCGGCCCTGTCTCGCGCGCTGGAAGTGGCACCGCCGGTCATCAGCAAGATCCGGCACCGTCGCCTGCCGGTGGGCGCTTCCTTGCTGATACGCATGCATGAAGTCAGCGACCTGTCGATTCGCGAGCTACGGATACTGATGGGAGACCGCCGCGAGAAATTCAGGATCAGCGATAAGCAGTTCAAGCCCAAGGCACACGGGCAATGATCCCGGCGATGATCTGTTGGCGGCCCGGATACCGGCGCTGAACCACGATTGGAAAAAAGGAATCCGTCGAGAGGCGGATTCTTTTTTTATGGCGCAGATCAGGCCGGGAATACCCCGGTCGATAAATATCGGTCGCCGCGATCGCAGACGATGAAAACAATCACGGCATTTTCAACGGTCGAGGAAATCCTCAGCGCCACTTCACACGCACCTGCGGCCGAAATGCCGGCGAATATGCCTTCCTCCATCGCGAGCCGGCGCGCCATTTGTTCGGCCACCGTCTGGCTGACGTTTTCGACCTGATCGACGCGACTGCGATCGAAAATCTTCGGCAGATAAGCCTCCGGCCATTTGCGTATGCCCGGAATCTGCGACCCCTCCTCGGGTTGTGCGCCGATGATGCGGATCTCCGGATTCTTTTCCTTCAGGTAGTGCGACACGCCCATGATGGTGCCGGTCGTGCCCATCGCACTGACGAAATGCGTGATCCTGCCATCGGTGTCGCGCCAGATTTCCGGACCGGTGGTTTCATAATGCGCGCGTGGATTGTCCGGGTTCGCGAACTGGTCGAGTATCTTGCCCTTGCCTTCCTTCTGCATCTGGTCGGCGAGGTCGCGCGCATATTCCATGCCGCCGGATTTCGGCGTCAGCACGATTTGTGCGCCGTAGGCGGCCATGCTCTGGCGCCGTTCGAGGCTCAGGTTCTCCGGCATCAGCAGGATCATCCGGTAACCCTTCATCGCGGCGGCCATTGCGAGCGCAATGCCGGTGTTGCCGCTGGTCGCCTCGATCAGGGTATCGCCCGGCCTGATCTCGCCGCGCTCCTCCGCGCCCCGGATCATGGCAAGCGCCGGACGGTCCTTCACCGAACCCGCCGGGTTATTGCCTTCCAACTTGCCAAGGATGATGTTGTTGCGGCGCGCGGCGTCCTCGCCCGGGATGCGCTTGAGCTGCACCAGCGGCGTGTTGCCGACGAGGTCCTCGATCGAATGGAATGGCATGGCGGTCAGATACGGAGTAAGGCAGACCGCCATTGTAGTTGAATACCACGCTGCGCCGCCCGCGGGCAGGCGCAGCGTGCCCTTCTTACTGCTTGCCGGCGGGCGCCTTCTCGGTAGGCTTGGTATCGACTTTCATCGGCTTTGCACCCTGCGCCGGCGCGCCCGTCTCGTAAGGCTTGCCGCCCACGGTCATCCCGGCCGCCGACAGCTTCACCGCATTGCGCTCGCCTATGCCCTTCACGCGGCGCTCGAGGTCGGCCCAGTCCTTGAACTTGCCGTTCTTGTCGCGCTCGGCAATGATCGCCTTCGACGTCGCCGGGCCCACACCGGCGATGCCGTCTAGCGCCGCCTGGTCCGCGCTGTTCACATCGACTGCAGCGAAGGTCGGTGCAATGAGCATCATCGACAGGCAAACGGGCATCAGGATTTTTTTCAGCATGAATGTTCTCCGCAATCAGGTGGTCAGAAAATGCGGTGCGGACGAGGATGCCCCTCGCCGACCGCGAGCCCATTAAACGCGAAGAAAACAGGATTGATCGCGAAACAAGGAATGATTCTTTTGCATGGTGCGATCTTTGTTCAATCGGTGTACAGACGATCACTGCAGCTCGCCGATATCGCCTGTAGAAAACAATTCATTGAAGCTGACCGTCGCCGTGCCCAGCTTGCCGACGACGAGGCCGGCGGCGCGGTTGGCCAGGCGGATCGCAAGCTGCTGCTGCAGCCCGCAGGCAAGCAGGCTGGCCAGCACCGCAATCGCCGTATCGCCGGCGCCCGACACATCGAACACCTCTTGCGCCTGCGCGGGGAAGTGACGGCTGCCGCACTGGTCGAACAGGGTCATACCTTCGGACGAACGGGTGAGCAGCAGCGCATCGATACCGAGCGCCTCGCGCAGCGACTGTGCCTTGGCGGCCAGTTCCTGCTCGTCATGCCAGCGGCCGACGACCTGCCTGAACTCGGCAAGGTTGGGCGTGATCATCGTCGCGTTCGCATATACCGAGAAATCCTCTCCCTTGGGATCGACCAGTATCGCGCGCCGCTGCGCGCGGGCGATCGCGATCAGCGACTGCGGATCGGCAATGCAGCCTTTGGCGTAATCCGACAGCACCACGATATCGTGTTCGCCGATCAGCGCGGTCAGTTCGGCTGCACCGAGCGGCAGCGCCGTCAGTTCGCGCGCACCGTCGAAGTCGATGCGAAGCAATTGCTGCCGCTGCCCGAGCACGCGCAGCTTCACGATGGTCTGCCCGCCGGCGCGCGCGCAGGTGCAGTCACGTATCGCGGCCTGGGTTATCAGGCGCCGCACACAGCTGCCGGCGTCATCGTCGCCGATCACGCCCAGTAGGCTGGCCTGTGCGCCGAGCGAGGCAATATTGCGCGCCACGTTCGCCGCGCCGCCCAGCCTGTCTTCGCGAAAGCCGACCTGCACGATGGGCACCGGTGCTTCGGGAGAGATGCGGCTGACCTCGCCAAACCAGTAACGGTCCAGCATCACGTCGCCGATGACGAGCACGCGCGCAGCGTCCAGCCGGTCGCGCGCGAAAGAAGGTATCGAGGAAAATGTCGACCGCAGACTGCGTTGCATCGCCACCCTTTGCAGGGCAGTGCCGATCAGCCCTGGCTCATTACGGAAAGGTCTTCGCTGCGGCGCGGCGCATAGCTTTCCCACTGGCTGCAACCGGGGCAATGCCAGTAGAACTGCTTGGCCTTGAAGCCGCAATGGCCGCACTGGTAACGTCCGAGCTTCTGCGCATAGCCGCCGACCAGGCTCTTTACCAGCGACAGCTCGGCCATCTGTTCCGGCGGAGCGTACATCAGCCTCGCCTCGATGAGTTTGTCCAGTCCCAAAAGCGTCGGCGTGCGCCGCAGTTCGTCGCTGACCAGCTGGTTGGCCGCATCGGCGCCATCCAGTTCCAGCACCGCACGGAACACTACCTCGAGCAGGTCGACCGAGGGCATGTCCGCCAGATAAGCTTTCAGCAGGTTCAGGCCTTCGCGCGCGCGTCCGACCGCGCGATAGCCATCCATGAGCCGCTGCGCGACCAGTCCGACGTGCGCGGCGCTCTGTTGCTCGACGCGGCGCCACGCACGCAGCGCGCCCTCGGTGTCGCCGCTGGCCAGCAGTGCGTCGCCGTACAGGATGGTGGCGCGCACATTGTTGCGGTCATGCGAGAGTGCCTTGTCTAGCGTCGCCAGCGCCGCCTCCGGGTTCACGTGCACCAGTTCGTCCTGCGCGATTTCGCAGTGGAACTGCGCGATCTCCTTCTGGTAGGCGCCGGAGCCCGAGGCCTGCAGCGCGAGCGCCGCGTCGATGGCGCGCGTCCACTCCTTTTCACGCTGGTAGATCTCGAGCAGCGCGCGGCTGGCCTGCGGCCCGTACTGCGTGCCGGCCAGCTGGTGGAAAGTCTCTTCGGCGCGGTCCAGCAGGCCGGCCTTCAGGTAATCCTGCCCGAGTTCGAAGCGTGCCTGCGCGCTGGTCTCCGGCAACAGGTCGGCGCGCGCCAGCAGGTTCTGGTGCACGCGCACCGCTCGCTCGATGTCACCGCGGCGGCGGAACAGCTTGCCGAGCGCAAAATGCAGCTCGGCGGTTTCGGGGTCGAGCCGCGATATCTCGACGAAGACGTCGATCGCCTTGTCCGGATGTTCGTCCAGCAGCGCGTTGAGGCCCTTGTAATAGCTGCGCGGCAAGCTGCGCGACTCGGAGATCACATGCCGTATGTCGACGCGCGCGGCTATCCAGCCGAGTGCGAAAAAGAAGGGGATGACGAGCAGCCACCAGGTTTCGAATTCCATGCGAGCTCCGCGTCAGAGACCGACTTGCTCGATCAGCGTTTCGGGAGCCGGCGGCTGGCTGCGCGCGATAGTGACTTCCGCGGTCGCCTTCTGCTGCAGTTCGGCTTGCCTGCGCAGGCGCTGCAGTTCGCGCCGGTAGCGCATCACGGTGCCCGTCATCGCCAGCACGCCGAGCGCGAGGCCAAGCACGAGGAAGGCCAGCAGCAGCAGGATCAGCGGCGATTTCGCCTGCGCATTCCAGAAAAAGCGCAGCATCACCTCGTCCGTGTTCTTCAGCGCAAAATCGAAGAACACGACGAACAGCGCGACGGCGATCAGCCGGACAATCATTTTCATCATGGAGTCGCCCGGTGGGCGTGGCATTGGTGTCGGCGAAATTGTACGCGAAATGAAACAGTGTTCCGCCATCATCAAAGGCGATCGGCCAGCGAAAAAAAACGGCACCCGAAGGTGCCGTTTCACAGTGCAGTCGCGATTAAGTCAGTCGTCATGGATCGGTTGCCCGACCATTGCATCGACCCGCTCGCGCAATTCCTTGCCAGCCTTGAAGTGCGGCACCCGTTTCCCGGGCACCACGACCGTCTCGCCTGACTTCGGATTGCGGCCGATACGGGGCGGCCGGCTGTTGGTCGCGAAGCTGCCGAAACCGCGAATCTCGATGCGCTGACCAGAGATCAGCGCATCTGTCATCGCGTCCAGCAGCGTCTTGACCGCAAAATCCGCATCCTTTGCCACCAGTTGCGGATAACGCTCAGCCAGACGGGCTATCAGCTCCGACTTGGTCATCGGACAGGCCCGCTCAGCCCTTGTTGTCGAGCTTGGCCTTCAGCAGTGCGCCGAGGCTGGTGGTGCCCGATGCC
>JACCDH010149390.1_pt1 | contig 12319 bp, 10 predicted proteins | sample 7442481 | NCBI WGS metagenome assembly JACCDH01 (sample SAMN15323433, study PRJNA562643) | freshwater metagenome | isolation source: river surface water | place: USA:Blue River Watershed | collected 2017-08-15
AGCACGACGTGCGTTTAATACTGCGCGTCCGCTCTTGGTTTTCATGCGAATACGAAATCCGTGGGTGCGTTTGCGACGTGTTACTGAGGGTTGGTATGTTCTTTTCATGATTCATCCTGCAAAACCCAGTATTTTCCTTGTTGCCAAGCAAAAGGTCAACCGCTGCGGAAGAATATATAGGTATTTTTCTCTATTTAATTCGTGATAATTTAATAAACCATTGATTTTTATCGGTTTTCTATTTTTATTCACAAGTTATCCACAGGTTTTCCACGTTTTTCCGGCTTGTGGATAACTTTATGGGCTGGCTACAATGGATCCTCCAAAAATATGAGTAACTTACAGAACCCCCCCACATTGAATTCACTCAGCCCACTGGGGTTTTGGGATGGTGCACTTGGTGCGCTAGCTCGCGAACTGTCCCCCCAACAATTTAAGACCTGGATTCAGCCGTTAAGCCTGGTTTCCTATGATGAAAGTGAGCAATCACTCATACTGGGAGCTCCAAATAGATTCAAACTTGATTGGATCAAGAAAACTTTTTCTGATCGCTTCCAGGAAATGGCAGACCAGTATTTTGGCCACCCAATCAACCTAAGCTTCGTACTCAATATAGAAGGTTCGGGCACGCAATCACCTGAGATTAGCTCGCCCCCTCAGGATAAATTTGAGCAACAAGAGGTTTTGCTAGACGCAGACAGCAGCTCTACAGAAGAGCAAGCTTTTGAAATTGAAGATCACTCTAAATTAAACCCAAACCTTACTTTTGAGACCTTTGTAACGGGTAAAGCCAATCAACTTGCAAGGGCAGCATCTATTCAGGTTGCCCACAACCCTGGCACTTCCTACAACCCAATGTTTTTATATGGCGGGGTTGGTTTGGGTAAAACACACCTAATTCATGCCATTGGGAATCACCTACTAAAAGAGAAGCCGAATGCTCGAATTCGATACATTCACGCCGAACAGTATGTTTCTGATGTTGTTAGAGCCTATCAACAAAAAGCTTTTGATCGCTTCAAGCGCTATTACCATTCCCTTGACCTGCTTTTAATTGACGATATTCAATTTTTTAGTGGCAAGTCTAGGACGCAAGAGGAATTTTTCTACGCTTTTGAGGCGCTCTTGAGCAATAAGGCTCAAGTCATCATCACCAGCGACACTTACCCAAAAGAAATGGCGGGAATAGATGATCGACTAATTTCCCGTTTTGACTCGGGACTTACGGTTGCAATTGAGCCGCCAGAACTAGAGATGCGAGTCGCCATTCTGATGAAAAAAGCTCAAAGTGAGGGCATCCCCATGAGTGAGGATGTGGCTTTTTTTGTAGCAAAGCACCTTAGATCCAATGTGCGTGAGCTTGAAGGGGCGCTAAGGAAAATCTTGGCATTTGTTCGCTTCCACGGCAAAGAGGTGACGATTGATGTGGCCCGGGTGGCTCTAAAAGATTTGCTCTCCATTCAAAATCGACAAATTTCTGTTGAAAACATCCAAAAAGCGGTTGCAGACTTTTACAGCATTAAGGTGGCCGATATGTACTCGAAAAAGCGTCCGGCAAATATTGCCCGACCTCGGCAAATTGCGATGTTTATGGCCAAAGAATTGACCCAAAAGAGCCTGCCAGAGATTGGTGAGTTGTTTGGTGGGAGAGACCACACAACTGTTCTACACGCAGTCCGGAAGATTAGCTCAGAAAGATCACATGATGGGCAACTCAATCACGAAATCCACGTTATTGAGCAAACCCTCAAGTCCTAAGTTTTTTACTTGTGGATAAGCCTGTGGACAGTTCAATGGATAACTTTGGGGACAAGGTGTGGATAAATTGTGGAAAGCTCTCGCTTCATGCAAAAATAGGGTGTGAATGAAAAGTTATCCAATATTTACTCAGTGTTTATACAAAAGTTTTCCACAGGTTTTTTAGGTTTTAAGGGGTTGTTTTAAATAAGGTTTTTGAGTTATCCACTGAAAAAAGAAGCCTTATTACTACTACTAATAAGATATATACAAGGATTTAAAAGCAATGCAACTCGTAAACACATCGCGTGATAGTTTATTAAAACCACTTCAAGTTGTTAGTGGCATTGTTGAACGCCGACATACTTTGCCAATCTTGGCAAACCTGTTATTTAAAAAACAAGGTGACAAAGTATCTTTTGTTTCAACGGATATAGAAATTCAAATTACAACTAACGCTAGTTTTGGTGTTGGTGTTGAAGATGTCACTACAACTGTGGCCGCAAGAAAGCTATTGGATATTTTGCGCGCTCTACCAGAGGGGCCTGTTGCTTTAAATCTCAAAGACAACAAGATGGTTGTTCAGAGCGGTAAAAGCCGTTTCTCTTTGCAAACTCTTTCAGCAACCGAGTTTCCTGTTATGCAAAGCGTTGGTGAGGTAACCGCTAGTTGGAAGATGACCCAAAAAAGTTTTCGCCAACTAGTTAGTCAAGTTCATTTTGCAATGGCACAACAAGATATTCGTTATTACCTTAACGGCATGTTGTTGGTTGTTGAGGGTAAACAGGTAATTGCGGTTGCTACCGATGGTCATCGCCTGGCTTATTCTCAAGTTGAGTTAACTGATGCTCCAGTGGGGTCTGGTCAGAGACAGGAAATCATTATTCCTCGTAAAACCATTCTGGAGTGCCAACACCTACTTGAGGACTCAGATGAACCATTGGAGATGAGTCTTACATCAAATCAGGTGAAGTTTACGTTTGGTGATATCGAGTTGATTTCTAAGTTGGTCGAGGGGAAATTTCCTGACTTTCAGCGCGTGATTCCCAAGGGGCATAAAAATTCCTTAGTGGTTGGACGTGATGTTTTGCAATCAGCCTTACAACGCGCAGCAATTCTAACAACAGATAAATTTAAAGGCGTACGCTTTTCTTTGTCACCAAATCGAATTACTGTTCAATCCACCAATGCTGAGCAAGAAGAGGCTCAAGAAGAGATTGAGACTGAATATGGTGGTGATGTTGTTGAGATTGGATTCAACGTAAGCTATTTATTAGATGTTTTATCAAACCTAAAGAATGAAAAAATTCAAATTAGTTTGGGTGATGCCAACAGTAGTGCTGTGATTACCTTGCCCGGTTCGGAAGACTTCAAGTATGTTGTGATGCCAATGCGTATTTAATTTAGAAAAAAATGACTGAAGAAAAAAAAGTAGTAGAGCAGTATGGTGCATCATCGATTCAAATCTTAGAAGGTCTCGAGGCTGTTCGTAAACGTCCAGGTATGTATATCGGGGATACCTCCGATGGAACAGGCCTGCACCATCTAGTTTTTGAGGTTTTAGATAACTCTATTGATGAGGCTCTAGCAGGATATTGCTCTGAAATTACCGTCGTTATACAAACCGATAATTCTATTTCTATAGTTGATAACGGGCGTGGCGTTCCTACAGGCATTAAATACGACGATAAGCATGAGCCAAAAAGAAGTGCGGCTGAGATTGTGATGACTGAGCTGCATGCTGGTGGTAAGTTTGATCAAAACAGCTATAAAGTTTCTGGTGGTTTACATGGTGTGGGTGTTAGTTGCGTAAACGCACTCTCTAAGTGGTTAAAACTTACTATTCGTCGCGATGGCAAAGCGCACTACATCGAGTTTGCGCGCGGCGTGATTCAGAACCGCAATATTCAAGAAGAAAATGGTGTTGCGGTTTCACCAATTACTATTATTGGTGACACAAGCTTATCTGGCACTGAAGTACATTTCTTGGCTGACGAAGAAATCTTCGGAAGTATTGAATTCCATTATGAAATTCTTGTTAAGCGCATTCGCGAACTCTCATTTTTAAATAATGGAGTTCATATTAAATTAATTGATCAGCGCTCTGGTCAAGAAGAAGATTTTGCTTTCTCAGGTGGTGTTAAAGGTTTTGTTGAATACATTAACAAAACAAAAAATGTTTTACACCCAAATATTTTTTATGCAGAAGGAATTCGTCCATCTGATTTGGGCGGCAACATTACCGCCGAAGTATCCATGCAATGGAATGATAGTTTTAGTGAGCAAGTGTTGTGTTTCACTAACAATATTCCACAACGTGATGGTGGTACTCATCTAACAGGTCTGCGCGCAGCCATGACGCGCGTCATTAATAAATATATTGATGAACACGAAGTTGCTAAAAAAGCTAAGGTTGAAATTTCTGGTGATGATATGCGTGAGGGACTTGCTTGCGTCTTATCCGTCAAAGTTCCTGAGCCAAAATTTTCGAGCCAAACTAAAGATAAACTAGTTTCCAGTGAGGTTCGCGGACCAGTAGAAGAAATTGTTGCAGAGGCTTTGAGTGCTTATCTGCAAGAGCGTCCAGCCGATGCAAAAATCCTTTGCGGAAAAATTGTAGATGCAGCGCGTGCTCGTGAGGCAGCTCGTAAAGCCCGTGATATGACTCGCCGCAAAGGGGTTTTAGATGGTTTAGGCCTTCCTGGAAAATTGGCGGATTGCCAAGAGAAAGACCCCACCAAATCTGAACTATTTATTGTCGAGGGAGACTCCGCGGGTGGCTCTGCAAAGCAGGGTCGTGACCGACGCTTTCAGGCGATTCTTCCTCTCAAAGGAAAAATCCTCAACGTTGAAAAAGCCCGATTCGATAAGATGTTGGCTAGCCAAGAGGTGGTTACTTTAATTACCGTTCTTGGAACTGGTATTGGTGTTGAGGAGTACAAGGCCGACAAGTTGCGCTATCACCGCATCATCATCATGACCGACGCGGACGTTGATGGTAGCCACATCCGCACACTCCTACTTACCTTCTTCTATAGACAAATGCCTGAGTTGATTGAGCGTGGCCACATCTATATTGCGCAACCACCCTTGTATAAGGTGAAGTTTGGTAAGAATGAGCAATACATTAAAGATGATGCGGAGTTGAATCAACTGCTGTTAAAGATTGCATTAGAGTCGGCCTCACTTCAAACCCCCACGGGAGAAATTATTGAGGGCGCAGCATTGGGCGAGTTAACTAAACACTATCAAGTCATTCAATCTGTTGTTGATCGCTTATCTCGCACCATTGACGAAGATGCTTTGCGTGCCATTGCTTCTGGTACTCAACTCAACCTAGATACCGAGAAGTCTGCACATGATTCGGCTGAGCGCTTGCGTAGCGCACTTGCTGATTCTTTGAATCCTTTGGCACTGCCCCCAGAGATTATTGTGCAAAAGGAAGAGCGTACCGATCGCTATAAATTACTTCTCTCCCGCCGCATTCATGGCAACTTGAAGTTATCGGCAATCAATTCTGATTTTGTTCATGGTGATGATTACCAAAGCCTGTCAAATGCAGCTGCGGTTTTATCTGGCAAGGTGTTGCCGGGTTCAAAGGTTCGCCGTGGCGACCCAGACAAAAACCAAAAAGAACAAGCGATTCAAGATTTCAGGGCCGCTTTCTCCTGGCTGCTCTCTGAGGCTGAGCGCGTGCTCAGTCGTCAGCGCTACAAAGGTCTTGGTGAGATGAATCCATCCCAGTTGTGGGAAACCACCATGGATGCAGGTTCAAGAACATTACTCCAAGTCAAAATCGAAGATGCGATTGCTGCTGACCAGGTCTTCACAACCCTAATGGGGGATGAGGTTGAGCCACGTCGTGCCTTTATTGAAAAAAACGCCTTGATTGCTCGTAACCTGGACGTCTGATTTAAATGGCTAAAAAGAAATTGGTGGTTCCAAAAATTGATCGCTCACGCATTGTTGTGAAGTCTTCCCCGATTCATGGCAAAGGGGTGTTTGTTGCTAAGCCAATAAAAAAAGGTGATGCCATTATTGAGTACAAAGGGGAGCGAATTAGTTGGAAGTTGGCCGAGAAGCGCCATCCACATGACCCTAAAGACCCAAACCATACTTTTTATTTCTCTCTGGAGGATGGCCGTTGCATTGATGCTAAATATGGCGGCAATGCAGCACGCTGGATTAACCACTCCTGTAAGCCCAGTTGTGAAACTCGAGAAGATATTTTTGGCGGTGAGCCCCGTGTATTTATTTATGCGAAACGCGACCTTAAGTTGGGCGAAGAGCTTTTTTATGATTATTCGCTTGATATTGGCAGCCGCGTTACCAAGCGGTTGAAGAAGGACTATGAGTGTCGCTGTGGTGCAAAGAAATGCCGTGGCACGATGTTGTCTCTCGACACCAAATAATTTTAAAAAATGTTGTTTCTCAGTATTCAAGATTTGGAGGCGGCTATTAATTACTGGCGCAGTCAATCGCCTGCGGCTGGAGAAGAATTGCATTTATGCCCAGAGGCCGCCGCGCTTGCAAAACCTTACGCACTTATGATTGTTCAAGGGTCGCAGAGGGTTCCCATGGATGTCTTGGATGAAATAGCAAAATCAGCAATCCAAAAGTTTTTTAAAACCAAACAAACAAACTAAAAAACTCAACCTTTGTGTTTTTAGGGTTATCTCTATATTAGTAAATACTCCCTTGGAGTATTCTCAAAGTCTTGCCCAAAGATGTGCATGAGGATTTAAGCTTGCAAGAAACAATATTAAAAACAATTGGTCTTGGGAAAACTTTTAAAGGGTTTTCTGCGGTGAGTGACGTCAATCTAGATGTCACTCGTGGAACTATTCACGCTCTCATTGGACCCAATGGGGCAGGCAAAACCACTTGTTTTAATTTACTCACTAAATTTTTAGAGCCCAGCGCCGGTCAAATTCTATTTAATGGTTTTGACATCACAAAAGAGAAGCCAGCCCAAATTGCAAGGCGGGGTGTGGTTCGATCATTTCAAATCTCTGCTGTTTTCCCACACCTAACTGTTCTGGAAAACGTTCGTGTTGCACTGCAGCGAGGACTGGGTACGGAATTTCATTTTTGGAAGTCTGGTGAGTCACTAAATGTGCTCAATGAGCGCGCTGAGGAGTTGTTGTGTGAGGTTGGTTTGGCAGACTTTGCCCACGAAGAAACCCTAAATTTGGCTTATGGGCGCAAGAGAGCCCTAGAAATTGCCACGACCATGGCCATGGAGCCCGAATTAATGCTGTTGGATGAACCAACACAGGGTATGGGCCATGAAGATGTTGAGCGCGTTACAGAATTAATTGATCGGGTGTCTAAGGGTCGCACTATCTTGATGGTTGAGCACAACATGAAGGTGGTTTCCTCCATTGCCGACAGAATTACAGTGTTGCAACGGGGCTCGGTATTGGCTGAGGGTTCATATCATGAGGTTTCAAACAACCCCTTGGTGGTTGAGGCTTATATGGGTAGCCATGGAGGCGACAACTTATGAGCACCATGGCATTGGAGGTTAAAAATCTCGAATCTTGGTATGGCGAGTCTCATATCCTTCACGGTGTGAACTTTTCAGTTCGTGATGGTGAGGTGGTTACGCTGCTGGGTCGCAATGGAGCTGGCCGAAGCACGATTTTAAAAACTATTTTGGGTTTAACAAGCAAGAGAACGGGTTCGGTAGAGGTTTATGGCAACCAAACGATTGCCATGCCAACCTATAGGATTGCTCGGCTTGGTGTTGGTTTTTGTCCTGAGGAGCGCGGCATCTTTGCTAGCTTAAGTGCCGAAGAGAATTTGTTGTTGTTGCCTGAGATCGCCCCTGGCGGCATGGGTTTGGATGAGATTTATGAAATGTTTCCCAACCTGTATGAGCGACGCAATAGTCCAGGCACAAGACTCTCGGGTGGCGAGCAGCAGATGCTTGCAATGGCACGCATTTTGAGGACGGGTGCCAAATTACTGTTGCTGGATGAAATTACCGAAGGTTTGGCGCCGGTGATTGTTCAAAAGTTGGGTGAGGTGGTAACAAGCTTACGTAACAAAGGCTTCACTATTGTGTTGGTGGAGCAAAACTTCCGATTTGCTGCACCTCTAGCAGATCGTCATTATGTGGTTGAACATGGCAATGTGGTCGAGGTTGTCAATCAAAGTGAGCTGGCTGAGAAGGCAAGCTTGTTAAATGAGTATCTTGGTGTTTAGCAGTTATTTATAGGAGACCTAAATGAAGTTAAAGCAAATTACTGCGTGTCTGGTGGCGGCAACCTTTTTTGGTTCAAACCCAGCATTCGCGCAAACATCTAAAGTAAGTGGTGATGTAATCAAGATTGGTGTTTTAACTGACCTTTCTTCTACCTATTCTGATTTGGCTGGTCCTGGCGCGGTGATTGCCGCAAAAATGGCAATTGCCGACTTCTCAAAAGATGGCACTGTTATTGGCAAGAAGATTGAGCTTGTTAGTGCCGACCATCAGAACAAAGCAGATATTGCCGCCAACAAAGCGCGCGAGTGGTATGACAAAGACGGTGTTGATGTGATTGTTGAGTTGGTTTCGACCAACGTTGCACTTGCTGTCATGGAAGTCGCGGAACAAAAGAACAAGATTACTTTGGTGTCTGGTGCAGCATCATTACCAATTACCAATGAAAAATGTACTGCTAATAACGTGCATTGGACTTATGACACCTATGCGCTTTCAAACGGTACCGCTAAAGCAGTTGTTAAGCAGGGCAAAAAGAATTGGTACTTCTTGACTGCTGACTATGCTTTCGGAGCAGCCCTAGAGAAAGACTCAACCAATGTTGTTAATGCCAACGGCGGCAAAGTGCTTGGTACAAGTAAGCACCCATTCCCTAATAGCGACTTCTCTTCATACTTGCTGAAGGCTCAGGCCAGTGGCGCAGATGTTGTTGCATTAGCAAATGCTGGTCAAGACACCATCAACTCCGTTAAACAAGCCTCCGAGTTTGGTATCAATAAAAAACAAACCGTTGTTCCTTTGCTTATGTTTATTTCTGATGTTCACTCTTTGGGTTTGAATGCAGCCCAAGGTATGTACCTAACAGAAGGCTTCTACTGGGATAGAGATGAGAAGACCCGCGCGTTTGCCAAACGCTTTATCTTGCAGCATAAGCGTATGCCAACCAGCGTTCAAGCTGGCGTCTATTCATCAGTTCTTGCTTACTTAGCTGCAGTTCAAAAGGCTGGCACAGATGATACTCAGGCAGTAATGAAGGCCTTGAGATCAACCAACATTGACGATGGATTATTCAAAGGAAAAATCCGTGCCGATGGTAAGTTTGAACACGACATGTATTTGCTCGAAGTGAAGAAGCCATCTGAATCTAAGAGCCCATGGGATTATTACAACGTTAAAGCAGTGATTCCAGCTGCTGAGGCAACACAACCACTTTCATTGTCACGATGCAAGTTGGTTACTAACAAGTAATCCATTTCTAATTAAGCATGTTTGAACTTCTTGGAATTACCCCACAAGGGCTGGTTGCTCAGCTCTTGGTGGGGCTTATCAATGGCTCCTTTTACGCCATTTTGAGTTTGGGTTTGGCCATTATTTTTGGCCTACTCAACATCATTAATTTTTCCCATGGTGCTCAATACACGATGGGTGCATTTGTTGCATGGATTGGTTTAACTCAAGTAGGTCAATGGTTTGGCTTTCCTGAGTTTTCTATTAATTATTGGTTTGCATTAATTTTGGTGCCCTTGGTTATGGCAGGCTTTGGTTTGGTTCTTGAGCGCACCATGCTCAAGCGCCTTTACCACCTTGACCACTTATATGGCCTTTTATTAACTTTTGGTTTGGCACTCATTATTGAGGGAATGTTCCGTCATTGGTATGGAATTTCTGGTGAAAGCTATCCAGCTCCAGAGATATTGCAGGGTGCCATCCCATTAGAGTCGATTGGCATCATCTTGCCTAAATATCGTTTGTGGGTTGTAGTTGCTTCTCTAGTGGTTTGCTTCTCTACTTGGTATGTTATCGAGAGAACGAAGTTGGGCTCCTATCTTCGTGCTGGAACTGAAAACCCAAAATTACTCCAAGCATTTGGTATCAATGTGCCTTTAATGATTTCTTTGGCCTATGCTTATGGCGTCGGCCTTGCCGGCTTTGCTGGTGTTTTGGCTGCACCAATTTTTCAAGTGAATCCATTGATGGGCTCGAATCTCATCATTGTGGTTTTTGCGGTTGTTGTGATTGGTGGCATGGGCTCTATTATGGGATCCATTTTGACCGGCCTAGCGTTAGGCTTAATTGAAGGTCTAACTAAAGTTTTTTATCCAGAAGCATCTGGCGTAGTTATTTTCGTAATCATGGCAATTGTTTTGCTTATTCGTCCTGCTGGACTTTTCGGCCGGGAGAAATAAGGTGAACTCAAAAACAAAATTACTGTACGGCATTCTAGTTTTAATTGCCCTGTTACTGCCCTTCCAAGATTTCATTTATCTTGTGTTTGCAATGAAGGTTTTATGTTTCGCACTCTTTGCTTGCGCCTTCAATTTGTTGCTGGGCTTTACTGGCCTTCTTTCTTTTGGGCATGCAGCATTTTTTGGAACCTCTGCTTACATTACCGCGTATCTTTGCAAAGAGGCTGGGCTGTCCCCTGAGTTTGGAATTGCTTTGGGTGTTCTTGGCTCAGCTTTCTTGGGCTTTTTAATTGGCTCTTTAGCAATTCGCAGGCAAGGTATTTATTTTGCAATGGTTACGCTTGCTCTTTCTCAAATGGTCTACTTCCTCGCAGTGCAGCTTCCCTTTACCGGTGGTGAGGATGGTATTCAGGGTGTACCACGGGGCATGTTGTTTGGTTTGATTGACTTAAAAGATGACGTCAGCATGTATTACTTTGTTCTAGCTGTTTTCTTGCTGGGGTTTGCGTTGATCGTTCGTACCGTGCACTCACCGTTTGGTCAGGTCTTAAAAGCTATTCGTGAAAATGAGCCGCGTGCAGTGTCTTTGGGTTATGACGTTGATCGTTTTAAGTTAATTTCTTTTGTAATTTCTGCTGCGCTCGCCGGCCTTGCAGGCTCCTTGAAAACACTGGTTTTCCAGTTGGCAACCTTGACCGATGTGCATTGGCATATGTCTGGCGAAGTGGTTTTGATGACCTTGCTCGGCGGTATGGGAACCATTCTTGGTCCAGTGGTCGGCGCCGGTATTGTTGTTGGCTTACAAAATTACTTGGCCAATATTGGCTCCTGGAGCACCATTGCAACGGGATTCATTTTTGTAATTTGCGTCTTAGCTTTCCGTCGTGGAGTTGTTGGCGAAATCACTCATCTCTTTAAGAAAAAAAGCTGAAGTAGTTTTTTCTTATTAGCTTTTAGTGCGGCGCTTCGGCGCCGTACTCATTTAAGGATTGCAACCCAACAGCTAGCCCATTAAATATCGCCAGGTCTTTGTCGTTCACTTACTCCAACCCCATTTATTCAATATGATTTTATAAAAAATATAATAAAATCAATAACTTATAAAATATTCATAATAGAGATTGTTATTTTTTTGCAGATTTGTTTCACGTGAAACCCACAAAATGCTATGATCATCGCCCTATCTGAGGCAAATCATGCGTTATACAAAGAACTTCGATGTCATTGTGGTTGGTGGTGGTCACGCCGGGACCGAGGCTGCCCTCGCGGCTGCACGCATGGGATGCGACACCCTCCTGATTACACACAGTATTGAGAGTTTGGGTGCTATGAGCTGTAACCCCTCAATTGGTGGTATCGGCAAGGGTCACCTAGTTAAAGAAATTGATGCGATGGGCGGCGCTATGGCAGCCGCTACCGATGAGGCTGGCATTCAGTTTAGGATCCTCAATTCAAGCAAGGGCCCTGCTGTTCGTGCAACTCGTGCTCAGGGCGATCGTATTTTATATAAGGCGGCGATCCGCCGTCGCCTCGAAAACCAAGAGAATCTGACCCTTTTCCAGGCCGCCGTAGATGATCTACTGGTTGTGGGTGATGAGGTTCAGGGTGTAGTTACACAAATGGGCCTGAAGTTTATGGCCAAGAAAGTGGTGCTTACCGCGGGCACCTTTCTGGATGGCAAGATTCACGTTGGCTTAAATAATCATGCAGGTGGCCGTGCTGGTGACCCAGCAGCAGTTTCATTGTCGGCTAGATTAAAAGAGCTGAAGCTTCCTCAGGGAAGATTAAAGACTGGCACCCCGCCACGGATTGATGGGCGAACTATTGATTTCTCGGTGATGTTGGAGCAGCCAGGGGATTTAGACCCTGTACCTGTTTTCTCCTATCTGGGTCGTCCAGAGCAACACCCAAAGCAAGTCCCTTGCTGGATTTCTCACACGAATGAGCAAACACACGACATTATTCGCGGCGGCCTGGATCGTTCACCAATGTATACCGGCGTTATTGAGGGGGTTGGTCCGCGCTATTGCCCTTCTATTGAAGACAAGATTCACCGCTTTGCCTCCAGAAATAGTCACCAGATCTTCTTAGAGCCTGAGGGCCTAACAACGAATGAGTTTTATCCGAACGGCATTTCTACCAGCCTGCCATTTGATGTTCAATGGAATTTGGTGCGCAGCATTCGTGG
>JACCDH010205478.1_pt1 | contig 12319 bp, 11 predicted proteins | sample 7442481 | NCBI WGS metagenome assembly JACCDH01 (sample SAMN15323433, study PRJNA562643) | freshwater metagenome | isolation source: river surface water | place: USA:Blue River Watershed | collected 2017-08-15
CTTGAGGTGGTAGCGCCCACACCCGGGCGTGGGAGTTCGAATCTCCTCTTCCGCACAAAGCCTGTCACGAATGTGACAGGCTTTTATCATTTAAGACTGCGAATCAAGCTTGCTTGAATGAGCAGGCGAGAATGATAAAAGCCAACTAAATGCGCAGCATTTAGTTGAAAGGCTTTGGGTACGCGACCCTCTTTGAGAAAAGCGAGCGAAGCGAGCTAATCTCAAAAAATTAATTTATAAGAGAAATTCTAAATGCTGTTCAATTAATAATAATGCTGCGCATTTAGTTGAAAGGCTTTGGGTACGCGTCACTTTAGAGATCAGCGAGCGAAGCGAGCTAATCTTATTGTAAATAAAATAACGAGCTAATCTCATTGAAAAAAAAGTAGCAACTTATTCTTATTGAAAATAAAATAACGAGCTAATCTTATTGTAAATAAAATCGCCCACTAATCTCTAAAAAATAAATAAAAAAACTATTTAGTAAAACAACTTACACAAACATAGTCATCCCCAAAATGATAATCCAATTGTACTTTTTTCTCAATACCCTTATGTAAAACTTGCGCATCAACCACACCCCTATTTTCACTTGCAATACCAAGCACCTTAAAATCCTTTGCAAAGTCAATTCCCAATTGCTCATGTTGTTTATACATGGCTTCTTTTGCCGCCCAAAAAAAGGCCATTTGCTTTAGTTGATCCGCCTCCGATAAACCAGCTACCATTTGCCGCTCCCCCTCATTTAAAAACTTATTGGCCACTTTCATAATTCGTGGATGTATTATTTCAATATCAATCCCAATCGGATCGGTATCACTCACAGCAACAGCAGCATAGCCTTTACAATGTGAAAACGAAAAGTGAAAAGGCAAGCCCTTTAAATAGGGTTTACCATTATCCGCCATCACCAATTGCTTTAAATCTACCTCCGGCATCATTAATTGCAACAATAACCTCACCGCCAAATGTTGCAATTTTCTTTCCTCATTATGGATATCAACCGCCAATTTCACATTGGTCTCAAAAAACGAAACCGGCTCTGTGATTGACCAAATGGCCAAATGTCGGGTCTCGTTAATATTTTGTTGATAAAAGAAAGGCATAAAAAAAAGCTTTGAGTTAGATTGCACCGCGGTTGTAACTGCAAATTAAACATAAATACATATAAAATTTAAAGATGATTTTATCCGACTCTAGAATATTAGAAGAAATCACAAAAGGTACTATTAAAATTGAACCCTACGATCGTAAGGACTTAGGAAGCAATAGCTACGATGTGCATTTAGGAAAGTGGTTAGCCACTTATGACAATAAGGTACTAGATGCGAAAGCACATAATACCATTTCCTATTTTGAAATTCCTGACGAAGGTTATGTTTTAGAACCAAGTGGTTTTTATTTAGGTGTCACTTTGGAGTACACCGAAACACATGCACATGTTCCCTTCCTTGAAGGCAAATCATCAACAGGTCGATTAGGTATTGACATCCATGCGACTGCAGGTAAAGGGGATGTAGGTTTTTGTGGCTATTGGACATTGGAAATTTCTGTAAAGCAACCAGTACGTGTATATAAAGGAATGCCCATTGGACAATTAATTTATTTCCCAGTAGATGGAGAAATTGAAATTGCTTACAATAAAAAAACCAATGCTAAATATAGCGGCCAGCCTGAAAAGCCAATAGAGAGTATGATGTGGAAGAATAAATTTTAAAGTTCTAATCAATAGTAAAATCCTTAGTTAGCGCTAAGGATTTTTTTTGTACGCAAGTGCCCACAACAATACGTCCTCATAACTTTCAATTCCTCTTGCTTGTTTATTCCATAAAAGGAATTGATTGTACATTTCAGCACTGCCCTTTATTTGCAGATCCTGCTTTTTAAGGAAAAAGTTTCTAATGAATTTCCTGTCCTCAATCACTTTTGGGAGCAGTAGCTTTTTATTGCGTTCAACGATTTGCTGATACAATTTAAAGTCGCCTCTTTTTACAATAAATTGCAAATGGGCATACTGAGCGTAAGTAAACATTTGCAGCTGGGTAGAATAATTTACTATTGGATCCTTACTTTCTGTTCCAATGACAAATGCGATAAAATTAGCCTCTTCCTCGGAAGCATACCCTAATTGGTGGGCTATTTCATGACTAATAGTAAAGGGCTGTGTCAAAACAGGCAGATCCCCCCTTACAATGGCCTCTCCTGTAATTGGTTGGTAAAAGGCAGTGTAGCCTAAATAATCTCCCCAAATGGGGAATTGAGTCCTTTTTATGGATTGGGGTGAATAATGTAAAAAAGGTCGTTTTTTGCTAATTTCTTCAAATTCTGACCTTATTTTGACCAAATTTTGCTCAAAATGAAGATTTTTTGCCTCAAAATCAGTTATTTTCTGTCTTGTTGAATTCAAATCTTGAATGAAGGAAAGGCTTAGACTATCCATTTGCTTTTCCGAATAAGTGGTGGGCACGCTTAAATTAAAGTCTTGAGCAGGATTTTGTTTTTGGTAATTCAATCCCCAGCATAACTCAAAAACAATAAATAAAAAGGTTAATTGATTCAACCAATGTACCAGCTGGTATTTCCAAAACCTACTTTTCTTAAATTGAGCATAATTGACCCAAACCCATTTTAAACTACTGTAAATCAATACTATAATTAATCCGAAATACACCCATTCTCCTATTGCAATACCAAATAGTCCCGAAATAAATCGCAAAACGGCTGTTAAGGGTCGAAAGATAAATGGGGTGTAAATAGAGGATACGATATAGGGGAAAAACCCGATAACCCAAATCAATAAGGCTAAAACGTACCTAAAGTAGTTCCAGGGCAGTTTTTCACCTAATTTAGCGCTGTTAGACATTGAATTATTTATACGGTAAAATTAGGATAAAGTTTGTCTTTTGATAGCTTTTTACTAACTTTGCCAACCCTTAAAGTACGGTTATGGGCCAAAACAGAACATTTGAAATACCATTTGTAGGTTTAGCGGCCGGCGAACATAAGTTCGAATACCATATTGAGGATAAGTTCTTTATTGATTTTGGGCCTCAGGAATTTAGTAACTGTGATGCAACAATCAAATTAACACTTGATAAGCACCAAGGTTTTATGCAGTTACATTTTGATGTTGATGGTAAGGTGGACACCCAATGTGATCGTTGTGGCAACCCCCTATCAGTTCAGTTATGGGATGAGTTTAATTTAATTGTTAAGCTTGTTGACGAACCGGATACCATGAACAGCCAGGAGGAAGATCCAGACATTTACTATATTGACCATAACGAAAGTCATATAAGTGTAGCTGCCTGGATTTATGAGTTCATTACCCTTAGTTTTCCGCTTCAACATATTTGTCCGGTAAACGAAAAAGGCGCTTCCACCTGTAATCAAAAGGCTTTGGCTGAATTAGAAAAATTAATGTCAGCCCCCTTAGAAACAAGAAATGAAAACTTGTGGAAAGGACTAGACAAATTTAAGGAAGGGTTAAGTGATGAATTGGGTGATAAAGAAAAGTAAGAAGTAGAAAAAAATATAAAAGTAAAAATTTAAAACATAAGAGATGCCTAATCCTAAACGCAGACACTCACAACAACGTAGTGCAAAAAGAAGAACACACTATGTAGCACAAGAAGTAACATTAAGCACTGATGGTACAACTGGAGAAATCCATGTTCGTCACCGCGCGCATGTTCAAGAAGGAAAATTGTACTACAAAGGAAAATTAGTAGCTGAAAAAGCGCCTTTAAAAGCATAATTAATGAACATCGGAATTGATATGATGGGTGGTGATTTTGCACCACTGGAAGCTGTTAAAGGAGTCCAACAATATCTTTCTAATTCCGAACACAACATATTTTGCATAGGTGAAGAGACCCAGTTGAAAGCTTTATTTCAGCAACACGGGGTGTCTTCACCTTTTTTGCATATTGTACATGCCCCTGATGCGATTGGCTATCATGAACATCCAACCAAAGCATTAAAAGAAAAACCCAATTCCTCTATTGCAGTTGGTTTTAAATTATTAGCCGAGGGGCAAATTGATTCTTTTGCTAGTGCTGGTAATACTGGTGCTATGTTAGTCGGGGCCATGTTTACCATTAAGCCCATCAAAGGAGTATTAAGACCCACTATTGGTAGTTTACTTCCTAAATTAGAAGGTAAAACAGGCATATTAGTGGACGTTGGTTTAAACGCCGACTGTAAACCAGAACAATTAAATCAGTTCGCCATATTAGGCAACTTATACGCTAAGCATATTTTAAATATTGACAATCCTACAGTGGGATTGTTAAATATGGGTGAAGAGGAAGGTAAAGGAAACTTATTAGCCCAAGCCACCTATCCTCTTTTAAAAGAAAATACCCATATTCAATTCATAGGCAATGTGGAAGGCCGTGATTTGTTTAATGACAAAGCGGACGTTATTGTTTGTGATGGATTCACTGGTAATATTGTTTTAAAATCTGCCGAAGCAATGTATGATGCTGCAGCGCATCAAGGTCTTGGAAACGATTCTTTTTTTAGTCGTTATCATTTTGAAAATTATGGCGGCACTCCCATTTTAGGGGTGAATAAGCCTGTGATCATCCAACATGGTATAAGTAATGCCAAAGCATTTTGCAACATGATTAAATTGTCAGAAAAAATGATTGAATCAAAATTCTGCGATATCATTACTTCCAACTTCGAGAATTTATAATATTCTCCTGCTATTTTTTCTTTCCATTTATTGCCGATCATCTATTTACTAACATTCCTTAGTATTTAATAATTTTGTCTTATTTTCATTTAATTATTTAATGCAATAAAATAATATGTGGTATAATAATATTCTTGAAACCATTGGCAATACGCCCTTAATTAAACTTAATAAAATTACTGCCGCCCTTCCTGCTACTGTGTTGGCTAAAGTAGATTATTTTAACCCGGGTAATTCTATTAAAGATAGAATGGCATTAAAAATGGTTGAAGTGGCAGAAGCAGAAGGAAAATTGAAGCCAGGTGGCACAATTATTGAATGTACCAGTGGGAATACAGGCATGGGATTAGCATTGGCAGCAGTGGTAAAGGGCTACAAATGTATTTTCACCACCACCGATAAGCAGAGCAAAGAAAAAATGGATATACTGCGTGCTGTGGGTGCAGAAGTAATTGTTTGCCCTACGAATGTTGCTCCTGAGGATCCGGCAAGTTATTACTCAGTAGCCAGAAAATTAGCCACTGAAATTCCCAACTCCTTCTTTTTTAATCAGTACGATAATTTAGCCAATCGATTGGCCCATTACGAAACAACAGGTCCTGAAATTTGTAAACAAACCGAGGGAAAAATAACACATTTAGTATGTACTGCTGGAACAGGTGGAACCATTACAGGCACTTCGAAATATTTAAAGGAACAAAATCCAAACATTAAAATTTGGGCGATTGATCCGATTGGTTCCCTGCTTACCCATTACTTTGAAACAGGTATCATAGACATGTCCTATGTAAAACCCTATATAGCGGAAGGTTTTGGAGAGGACTTTGTTCCTGCAAATTATGATATGTCCGTAATTGACCATTTTGAACAAGTTGCCGATAAAGAAGGTGCCATCATGACCCGTAGATTAGCAAAAGAAGAAGGTATGTTTTGTGGTTATAGTGCAGGCAGCTGTTTACAAGGATTAATGCAACTATCCGGCACACTTACTGCATCCGATTTAGTAGTTTGTATATTTCATGATCATGGAAGTCGTTATGTTGGTAAAGTATATAATGACGATTGGATGGCCTCTAAAGGTTTTTTATAAATTAAGATTGATTCTACATCATAAATGTGCAAATAACAGCTGTTTTTGTGGATTTTTCGCCTCATTTAGCGCCCCTTCCCTAACACCCATTTGGGTCATAAATTGTATATTTGCCTCTCAATATTTAAACTATGAGCAAGTACAGATCAGGCGTTTTATTTGGTAAAGAATTAGAAGCTTTATACAATGATGCAAAAACAAACAATTTTGCAATCCCAGCGGTGAATACTACTGGTACAGATACCATTAATGCTGCTATTGAAACAGCTGCAAAAGTAAAATCTCCTATTATTATTCAATTCTCCAATGGTGGTGCACAGTTTATAGCTGGGAAAGGCATGCCAAACGATCATTTACAGGCCAATATTCAAGGTGCCATTGCAGGCGCTTTACACGTTCATCAAGTTGCCAAATATTATGATGTACCTGTTGTATTGCATACCGATCATGCTGCTAAAAAATGGTTACCATGGATTAGCGCTTTAATTGACGAAAGTGAGAAGTATCATAAATTACACGGACAACCCTTATTCAGTTCTCATATGTTAGATTTGTCTGAAGAACCTATCGAAGAAAACATTGAAACTTCAGTTGAATTTTTCAAACGCATGGCTCCATTGGGAATGGGTATTGAAATTGAATTAGGTGTTACAGGTGGCGAGGAAGACGGAGTTGATAATAGCGGTGTAGAAAATGACAAATTATATACGCAACCAGAACATGTTGCTTATGCCTATACAGAATTAGGAAAAGTGGGTAACTTATTTACAGTTGCTGCTGCTTTTGGTAATGTGCATGGTGTATATAGCCCAGGTAATGTGGAACTAAAACCTGAAATTTTACACAATAGCCAATTGCATATCGAGAAAACATTGGGAACTGCGCCAAAACCAGTTTACTTTGTATTCCATGGTGGGTCAGGTTCTCCTCAAAATCAAATTAGAGAAGCCATTGGGTACGGTGCCATCAAAATGAATTTAGATACCGACTTACAATGGGCTTTCTGGGAAGGTATTTTAGAGTACTATAAAAAGAATGAAGCTTATTTACAAACTCAATTAGGCAATCCTGAAGGAGCTGATAAGCCTAACAAAAAATATTACGACCCAAGAGTTTGGTTAAGAAAAGGGGAAGAGTCTTTCATTAAGCGATTAGAACAATCTTTTGAAGATTTAAACTGCATTAACAGAAACGCATAATACCAACAATTGCTCACTTAAATGCCCACTATGAAAAATAGAGACGAAGATATTGAAGTGAATTTAACGGGAGATGAATCTGCAAATAATGAAACGGGAAAACCAAGATGGTTTAAACGAATCAAACGAGGTATCACAACTTCAACAGCAGACAAAAAAGAAACCCCTGAAGGTTTATGGACCAAATGTCCTACTTGTAATCATATTTGTACTAGTAATGAATTAAAAGAACATTTATTTATTTGTACAAGTTGCAATTATCATCATCGCATTGGTAGTGACGATTATTTTGACATCCTTTTTGACGACCAACAATACGAAGTATTGTATGATAATATAGTAAGTAAGGATGCATTAAACTTTACTGACCTGAAAAATTATCAAAAACGCTTAGACGAAATTCATTCAAAAACAGATTTGAAAGATTCTATGCGAATAGGCGTTGGAAAAATGAATGGGGAAGGCTATGTGGTTGCTTGTATGGACTTTGAATTTATTGGAGGTTCATTAGGAAGTGTGATGGGAGAGAAATTTAGCCGTGCAGTTGATTATTGCATAGCCCACAAACTACCTTTTTTAGTAATTAGTAAAAGTGGCGGTGCACGTATGATGGAAAGTGCATTTAGCCTTATGCAATTAGCTAAAACAAGTGGAAAGCTTTCACAATTAAGTGATGCAAAATTGCCTTTCATTTCCTTATTAACAGACCCTACTTTTGGAGGTATCTCTGCGAGTTTTGGAATGCTGGGGGATATTAATATTGCAGAACCAGGGGCCTTAATTGGCTTTGCTGGCCCAAGGGTCATAAAAGAAACTATTAAAAAGGATTTGCCCCCAGGCTTTCAAAGAAGTGAATTTTTGTTGGAGCATGGCTTCTTAGATTTCATTGTAGATAGAAAAGAATTAAAGAATAAGCTGTCCGAAGTAGCCTTTTTATTCAGAAATTAATTGAATAAGCAGGAATCGGTTTATTTCTTTTTCCTAACTAGATATACTTATACTACTTTTGTCCTGGCTTAGGCCAGGACATTTTTTATGGCAAAATCAAAAGCAATAGCAGCAAAAGAATTAAATAATAGGCAAGCCTATTTTAATTACAACATTGAGGACAAATATGTTGCAGGAATGGTATTGCTGGGAACAGAAGTAAAGTCCATTCGAGAGGGTAAGGTAAGTTTCAATGACGCTTTCTGTTTTTTTGATAGAGGCGAATTATGGGTACGCAGTTTATACATTAATGCTTACTCGCACGGATCAGCCAATAACCATATTGAAGTGCACGATCGCAAATTATTACTCCAAAAAAGAGAGCTTAAAAAAATAGAGTCAAAAGTAAAAGAAAAAGGATTCACCATTGTCCCGCTGCGCATTTTTTTCAACGAAAAACATTTAGCCAAATTAGAAATTGGCATTGGAAAAGGAAAGAAAGAATTTGACAAACGTGAAACCATTAAGAACCGAGATGTTGACAAAGAAATTAAACGCTTACTAAAAAGATAAATTCAAGCCTGATCAAAATGTAAAAAGTATAAAAATCTATTTTCGTCTCTCACTGCGCAATGCTCGAATATTCGCCTCAAAATTCTTTTTTATCCTTAAGCCAGTAAACTACCATTACTGATACTTTGTTTTGTTTTCTTCTTTATAATTCAACTGCTCCTTTAACGCATCTGAATGGGGTTCATTTGTTGTAGCATAAGCTATCCCCAGCAACACAGCAAATATGCCAAAGGCCCAAGCCATTTCTTTGCCAATGAACCAATAACCCCAGGCCTTATTAATTGTTGCATGTTCGGGATGCCTTAGCTCATAAATCACTTCGGTCTCCTGTCCTATTAGCCCTTGGTATTTTTCCTTATTTAATGGAAAAGTATAGGGCTTGCCAAATTCAGTATAGGATGCCACAATGGAATCCCCTTGTTGAATAATCCTTGCAGGGGCTGTTTCACTATCAAAATAATCTGGCTCCCTACTAAAAGGCAAGTATAGAAAAAAACAAACTAGAAATAATATAATGGATGACTTTATCAAACTAAAACAAAAATTGATTGAATAATGAATGTAGGATAATTGATGGTTAAAGCAAAAGTCCCGAACATTTGAACGGGACTTTTTGGATATATTATACCTTTACTAACTTTTCAATGATTAATTACTTAAGCTTCTAAAGTCAACAGGGACCAATTTACTTACCCCAGGCTCCTGCATGGTTACACCATATATCACATCTACTGCACTCATCGTTTGCTTATTGTGTGTAACAATAATAAATTGCGAGTTGTCAGAGAACTTCTGAATCATTTGAGTGAACTTGCCTACATTGGCATCATCCAATGGAGCATCCACCTCATCCAAAATACAGAATGGTGCTGGTTTAATTAAGTAAATCGCAAACAACATAGCTGTTGCTGTTAAAGTACGTTCTCCTCCTGATAACTGTGTAATAGAGGAAGGACGCTTACCTTTTGGCTTCGCTACAATCTCAACCGCTGTTTCAGCTAAATTATCAGGATCTACTAGTACTAAATCACAAGAGTCTTCTTCGGTAAATAATGCCTTGAACACTTTTTGGAAGTTTTCTCTTGCCGTATTGTAGGTTTCTAAAAAGGCTTGGTTTGCAGTCGCTTCTACTTCTTGTATAGTTAACAACAAACTTTCCTTAGCAGTGACTAAGTCATTTTTTTGCTCTAAAATGAAATCATAACGCTTTTTCATTTCAGTATAAGCTTCAATTGCGGTTGGATTCACTTCACCCATATTCTCCAAGCGCTTCTTCATTTTCTCCGCACTTTGTTGAAGCTCTTCTAAAGTTTCTTCGGTTTGACGACCTTTTTCCAATACATCTTCCAACTCCACTTTAAATTCAACACTTAAGCGCTCCTTCATTCCAGACAACTGAAGTTTCAGGTTATTGAGTTTATCCTTTATCTCATTGATGATTTGATCCACCAATTCTTTGGACTTGATTTGAGTACGCACTGCACTTTCTTTTTCTTGAAGCTCGTTACGTAAATTATAGTAGGCTTGATCTGCCTCATTTAATTTTAACTCTTCCTCTTCCTTGGTTTTAATTAGATGCACCAATTCTTCTGAAATTTGTGCCAATTGTGTACGACTTTCTACAATGGCAGCAGAGGCTTCGGTTAATTGAGTAGTATTACTTTGAATTTGGGCATGTAAGTCATTCAATTGATTTTCTTTGAACACCACTTCCTGTTGCAAAGACTCAATTTTACTTTGTTGCTTGGTTAATTGTAAATTCATTTCATTGAATTCACCCGAAGCTAAATGGTAAGCTTGTTCTGCAGCTTGGTATGCCAATTCGATAGACTCTAATTTTGCCTGCGTTTCTTGCAAGCTAATATTCAAAGCTTCTAAGGCAACCCTAGTATCTGCAATTGCAGCATGTTCTTCCTGCACCTTATCCGCATATTCTGCCAATTTTGCAACCGCTGCAACATGAGCAGCTTGCAAATTCTCTAATCTGTTTTTATTCGCAAAAACTTCGTTGATTAATGTATTGATTGACTGTTCCGTTGAGCGAATCTCATTTTCCTTCAATAAATCATTGAATTCTAAAACAGCATTATGTTTGGTTTGTATTTGTTCTTTTAATGCAGTCACCACTGACTCTTGTGCCTGAATATCAGTTAATAATTTTTCTAAATTTTTAGCACGGCCAATTTTCTTTCCTTCAAATAAACCAACACTACCTCCTGTTAAAGTGTATTTCCCTTTAACATACTTGCCTGTTTTTTCCAATATAATTCCATTAGAACTTGCTTCTAATGCTTGCTCATTTTCAGCAATAAAAACATTGCCTAACAAATGATTTGCCAAAGCAGCATACTTACCGTCAATTTCAACAACCGATAATGCGGCGATGGTATTTGATGGGGCAGCAGTTGCTTGGGCTCCTGAAAGTTGGTCTAAAAGGAAAAAGTTGGCTTTCCCTTTTTTATTATCATCCAATAATTGAACAGCTTGCATTCCTTCTTTCAAGTCATTCACTACATAGTAGTTCAAATAAGGCTCTAACACATTTTCAACTGCCGTACGGTATTGCTCTTGTACATACAGGATGTCAGATAAAATAGGTGCATTGTGGTTCCAGCCAGTATTTTTATGCAAGAACTTAACACTCTCAGGATATCCTTCCATTGAGTCAACCAAGCTCTTTAATAAATCGTATTCGTTTTTCTTAGCATCTAAAATTCTTGTCTCTTCTGCTAATTTTGATCTTAATTCTTCTAATGCAGCCTGTGTTTCAAAAATACTCGCCTTCGCTGTTTCATGTTGGGCTTGCAATTCGGCAAGGTGGGCTTTTTTAGCATTTAAATCCGCCTCCTTGGTGGCCAACTGTTCAGTAAGTTCGGCAATTTGACTAGCACGATGTGTTTGCTCTGAACTTAGTTGCTCCTGTGATCTTAAAACGTTTTGAATAGAGGTATCAGAAACCGCTACTTTTTTCTCTGCATCAAACTGGCCTCTCTGTATTTGTTGGTACTCCTGGCGTAAATTATCCAATACTGCTCTTTGATCATCGAACTGAGCACGCTTATTGGTTAATTCAATTTGAGATTGCTCCACTCTATTTTTAAAATCGTTGTAAATTTTTTCCTCTTCAATCACTTGTAGTTTAGTGTATTCAATTGAATCCCCAATTGTTTTCACTTGTCCCTCGGCACGCTCTAAGAATTCTTGTAAACTTGTTTCTTTATCACTTAAATAATCTAAACGTTGCGCTGCTAAATTTTTATCGTTCTCTTTGGTTCTTAACGCTTGTAGTTTTTCATTGTACTCTTGTTGCTGAATTTGCAACCCTTTTTCCTTTTCAATAAATACTACTCTATCCTGCTCCAAGGCTGCTTCTTCCAAAGCAATTTGTGCTTCTAACTGAATTTTTTTATCCGTTTCAGTTTCTTGTTGCTCGGTTAGTTCTTTGTAACTTAAATTAAACCCTTCCAATGAGGCAATAGCTAATTCAATCGCTGTCTCTTGGTAATCTTTTTTGATCTCAAAATACTTTTCTGCCTTCTTCGCTTGATTCTCTAAAGTTTTTAATTGGTTATTGATTTCAAATAACAAATCTTCAATTCTTGACAAATCCTGCTCAGTCGCATCTAATTTATTCTTAGCTTCTTTTTTTCTTGTTTTATAAATTGTAATGCCAGCCGCTTGTTCTAGCATTTTACGACGACTATTATCTTTATCCTTGATAATGTCATCTACCATACCCAATACAATAATGGCATAACTATCTGTGCTCACCCCTGTAACCATGAATAAGTTATGGATGTCTTTTAAACTACAAGAAACGTCATTCAA
>JACCDH010363550.1_pt1 | contig 12313 bp, 6 predicted proteins | sample 7442481 | NCBI WGS metagenome assembly JACCDH01 (sample SAMN15323433, study PRJNA562643) | freshwater metagenome | isolation source: river surface water | place: USA:Blue River Watershed | collected 2017-08-15
ACAAGGGTTGTGTGGCTTCAAGCGTAACCAACATCGTTGTAAATTTCGGAAAAATAAAAGCAGATTTCACCACTTCGGCACCGGCGGGTTGCATACCATTTGATCCAAAATTCAAGAATGCCAGTTTGCCAACGGGAGCGAAATTTGATTATTTGTGGGATTTCGGTGATGGCACAAAATCCACGGCAGAGAATCCATCAAAAATACTGTCCAAAGTGGGCACATACCAGGTTAAATTCAGAATAAAAGGCGATGGAGCAGGCTGTGCAGATAGCATTACCAAGACTTTATTGATATCTGACAAACCCAAAGCCATCCTTAAGGTAAAAGACACTTTAAAATGTGATGGCGAAATGATCAATGTCTTCAAAGCTGAATCCAGCAGTCAGATTGCTAAATACACCTGGTTTATTGATGGTAAAAACATTGACACCAAGGTAGACACCCTTCAATATGAATTTAAAAACACTGGAGAATACAAAGTAGTAGTGTTATTGCAGGATATTGCTGGCTGTCAGCAGACCTTTCAGTATCCGAGAATAGTATTACAGCATCTATTCGCAGGTTTCTTCCTCAGTCAACCTGGAGGCTGCGTACCATATAAACCTATCATCATTGACACGACAGATTCTAAAATCCCTTCAGCTTATGATTATACATGGGATGATGATAATGGCAACACTTATAAAACTCAGATTCCTAATGTTATTTACAACAAAGAAGATACGTTCGAATTAAAACTCAAGGTTAAAGATAAATATGGTTGCGAAGACAATGCGTGGAACTATGTATTTGTTGGCCATAAAGTAAAACCTTCGTTTAGAATTAACAAGTACAGCATTTGCAACAACGAAGACATAACGATGACCAATACGACACCTGATAGTTTGAGGAAGCAGGTTCACAAATGGATTTGGGAGTTTGGCATCGCTAAAGGCAATCAGGAAGATCGATTTATTGCCAATATTAGAGATTACCCTAAAAAATATTCTCCTTTACTCATCACAGTGAACAACGAATGTCGCGATACCTGTATTAAGGAAGATTCAATCACTATTAAACCCGTATTAGCAGATTTTGTTTATTCATTTGATACTTGCTTTAGCAATACTGGTAAACTTAGACACACATCTGTATTAGCGACCGACTTCACATGGATTTTGCCAGGAGGAATAATCAGCAAGGATTCCGTCATATATCACAAATTCACAAACTTTGTCAAAGAAAAATTCATCGTATATTCAAGCAACAAATTAACAGGATGCTTTGATACACTTGAACAGGAAATATCTCCGCCTGTTAGCACCTCTAATATTCGAGAAACCAAGATCACAGGGTGTACACCACAGATTTACAAATTCGAAAATTTCCAAACGAGAGCTTACAGATCACACTGGGATTTCGGCAATGGAGATACATCTGCACTGCGTGATTCTTTGAGATATAGTTTTCATTTACCTGGCAAGTATACCATTAAACATACAGGCTGGGATATCAGAAGTTGCCCCTATACCAGTCAGAAGACTATTTTGGTTGACGGTCCGACCGCGGGTGGAAAAATATGGCCCGACAGAGGCTGTCTTCCTTTAAAAATTCAGTTAATTGACTCTTTCTCTTACGGCAAGATTAAGCGTAAATACTGGAAGTTTGAAGATGACGCACAATGGTTGAAAGCTACCAATAAAAATGACACCATCAATTACACCATCAACAATATGCCGATGAGTGGAGATTCATTTTTCCATATCGAATTATTTATCGAAGACAGTAATGGTTGTAAGTCAACCAGAGTCTTTAAACTCCGCCCCTCTGGCCCGCGCGCAGGTGTACAACTTACCTCTGAATCGCGTTGTGATGCAAAAGAGTTCAGCTACAATGCCAGTTTAGATTCAGCCTCTGCCGTATACCCTGTTTCCTTAAAGTGGTCATTAGGCGATGGTAATACCAGAACAACAGATAAATTTAAATATATTTATAGTAAAGGTGGAAAATACAATGTTAAACTGGAAATTGTTGACGGATTAGGATGCAAGTTTGAAGAAGGATTTACATTGACAACCACAGATCCGGAGATATTAGCGAAAATCAATACCGATATCACTTCTGCTATATGTCCACCCTTACAATCCAATTTCAGAAGTGAATCATTGAGCGACCCTAATAATCCGATTGTTTCATATCAGTGGGATTTTGGAGATGGCTCCTACTCTACCCTCATGAATCCTTCGAAATTGTATACACAACCAGGTAATTATTCTATTTCATTAACTGTTAAAAACGCTTTTGGATGCAGCAATACTGTCAATATGCCGGCCTATATCCATTTAGGCGGACCAACGGCGATCTACAAATATTCTCCATTGGTAGCTTGTCAGAATCTGAAGGTTAATTTCTCGGCACAGACTACTCCAAACACCACTATTGAATGGGATTTCGGCAACGGACACACCAGTAAAGACAAAAAACCATCTTATCAATACGATAAAGCAGGTTTGTATTTCCCTAAAATACTTTTGAAGGATTCTGGTGGCTGTATTACGGTGATGGTTCCAAAAGATTCTATTCGCATCCATCCTGTACCAGATGCGCAGTTCAGTCTAAGTTCCAATTGCCTGGATGATAGTATCGAATTCAAAAATTTGTCCGTTTCAAACGTAAAAAACGATCCAAGTTACCTTAGCAAATGGATGATTGATACCTTTAAAACCAGCAACATTGATCAGACGATTAAGTTTCATAAAACAGCACAGTACCCTATACAGCTAATCATCACCAATCAATTTGCCTGTGTTGACACCATTGATAGAAAAATCACAATTTCTAAGCCTAAAGCTGACTTCGATTTAAAAATAGATAGATTATGCCTGGGAGATTCGCTGGCGATTAAAAACACCTCCAGTTCAACACAAGGCATCAAAAATGTCTACTACTACTTGGGCAGCAACGGGCCCTTAACCCTACCCCTTTATCCAGCAAAAGGCGATTATCAACTGCAACAAATTATTACAGACACGTTTAATTGTAAAGACACATTTAAACATTCGAAACCAGTTCATACAGCAGATACTGCAACACCAGAATTGATTGAAATTCGCCATATAAGTCATCTCAGCAACAACGAGCTTGAATGTTTAATTAGACCTAGTAATGACATCGACTTCTATCAGTACAAGTACTATCAACTGCTTGGCAGCAATTGGCAATTAATAAGAACCATTAACAAAAAAGACAGTGCATTTATCAGGATATTGTTAAACCCATTAAAGAGCTCGCAAAAGTATGCTGTCAGACAGATGAATTATTGCATGTCTGAATCAGAGCTGAGCATAGTGCATGCGAATATCCATTTAACGACAGAAGGAAAACAAAACCATAACCGATTAACATGGAATGCCTATGAGGGCTGGGCACCTGATTATTATGCAATAGAAAGAGAAAATATAGATGGTAGTTTTTCAGAGATTGGCAGAAGTACAAGGCCAGAATATATCGATTCAATGATAGTTTGTAAGCAGACACATGCGTATCGTATAAAAGCTATCAAGAACACTGACTACGCTTATTCTGACAGCAGCAGAGCATTGGCACAATGGGAAAACAAATTACTAGGCATGTTGATAGATCTGGTAAGTGTGACAAAAGATACAGGCATAGAAGTTTACTGGCGATATCCATCAAACTACACCAGAAGTCAGTTACAGGAAATTATTATCTACAAGAAAGCTTTAAGTGAGAGTGATCAGTTCAGTTTCAGTACAGACAGCTTCAGGTTTTACGACAGAGCTGTGAATGTTGATATAAAGCAATACCAATATCAGTTAAGGGTAACAGACCATTGCGGAGATAGCAGCCAATTTACTGCTTCATCAGGCAATATTTTATTACGATCCGACCAAACGGTACCAGAAACGGCGCCCAAACTCATCTGGAATCAATACAAACATTGGTCGGCAGGCGTAGCCTATTACGAATTAGAGCGCATGAATGCCAATGGTGAGTTTGAATTATTGAGTCGACTAAGTGACACCACTTATACAGACGAAGGCACTCAAAACAGCTGTATGAAGCAATACATTTACAGAGTTATTGCAGTTAGCACCGACAGAACATTCAGAAGCTTCTCAAATACCATCAAAGTAAAACCACTATCGCTGGTGTTTATCCCAAATGCCTTTACGCCAAATGGCAATCAATTAAATGAAGTTTTTGTTCCGGTCGGGCAGTATTTATACAATTACCATCTTGAACTATACAATCAATGGGGAGAGAAATTATTTGAAACTGAAGATTGTATGCAAGCCTGGGATGGCACCTATAATGGCGAGAAGTGTACGCAAGGCGTTTATTTCTATAAATTTACGGCAAGAGGCGCCGACGGTAAATTCTACAACAGAAAAGGCACAATTAATCTACTTAAATAAATTTTAAGAAGAAAAAATAAAGGCCCATTACAACAAGAAAGTTAAACACGACGCTGTTCAATAAAGTAGATAAAATTAATTTTCTGATTCTTTGAAGTTTACAAAACCATTTGTAACTATTTATCTTGTTTATCGACAATATTAGAGGTAGCATTAAGTTTAAAATATTAAATTATATTTTACTTTTGATTGACAGTGCAACCAAAACAAAAAGGACTGGTCTAAAAATACAATAATTATGCAACGCAGAAAATTCATCAGCGATCTGGTGCTGGACAAGGAGCCACCTAAGGCTTTACCGGCAGAACAATTTCAAAACAAATCATTACCGACGGATTTAGAACTTGGAGGCGGAACCATAGCTGCCTACACAGGCACATGGGGAGATGCGCAGGTAAAGCACTTATTAAGAAGAACGTTGTTTGGCTTCAGTTATAGTGATATTGCCTTTTTCAAGGGCATGACTATGAGTGATGCGGTAGATTATCTGATGAACATCCCTGGCACTCAACCCAGTCCGCCCGTGAATGGTTACAACACCTCAACCAGCATCGACCCAGACATCAGCGCTGGAGCTACCTGGGTTAACGGTCCGGATAACGGCGATTTCACACCACAACGACGAAACTCCTTATACAGTTGGACAACGCAGTTGATGATGAGTCCGGACAGACATATCAGAGAAAAGATGACATTTTTCCTGCACAATCATTTTGCCACTGAGGTAGAACAGGTAGCCACCCCCATTGTCGCATACAACCACCACAAGATGTTGCGCGAAAATTGTCTTGGCAACTTTAAGGATATCGTTAAAAAAGTTACCGTTGATGTGGCCATGTTAATTTATCTGAATGGACATTTAAACACCAAGACAGCACCAGACGAGAATTATGCACGTGAATTGATGGAACTTTTTACTTTGGGCAAATTACCAGAGAGTCAGTATACCGAAGACGATGTAAAAGCAGCTGCCAGAGTATTAACTGGATGGAGAATCAACATAAACACCCTGACTTCATTTTTCTCAGATGTTGTGCACGACAACACTAATAAAACCTTTTCATCTTTCTTTAATTCAACCACGATCACAGGAAAAACTGGAGCCGCAGGAGCGACAGAAACAGATGATTTGATTAACATGATATTTGCCAAAGAAGATGTTGTGGCAAGGCATGTTGTGAGAAAACTCTACCGTTATTTTGTTTATTATAACATCGACAGCAATATTGAGAACAATATCATTATTCCGCTGGCCAATGATTTTAAAGCGAACTGGGAATTAAAGCCATTAGTTACAGCTTTACTCAAGAGTGAACATTTTTACGACAGCAACAACATGGGTTGTTATATTAAAAACCCATTAGATGTTTTTGGTTCATTTATTAAAAACTTCAAAGTTGAATTTCCTGTTAGTCCCGTTGAGGATGTGCACCAGGCCTATTACACAATATTTATAGGCGCAGCAGTAAGCGGACTTACGTGGGGAAATCCACCGAATGTCTCTGGCTGGACAGCTTATTACCAGACACCACAGTACTATCAGTTATGGTTAAATTCGGATACTTTACCAAAACGAATCATGTATACCGTTGCCATGATGGTAGGATTGCAATACAGAGGTGGCAAGAAGATACAGGCAGATGTGATTGCTTTTGCACAGCAGTTTAGCAACCCTGAAGACCCCAATAAATTGATACAAAACTGCATAGATTTATTTTATGCGATGGATATTTCGAGCACTCAAAAAACAAGTTTAAAGCAAAGTACTTTGTTGTTCGGACAGACCAATGACATTTACTGGACAACTGCCTGGAATGACTACATCGCCAGTCCGACAGATGCTATGAAAAAAGCCACAGTTACTAATGGCTTATTATTAATGTTAAAATATTTACTTGACCTGGCAGAAAACCAATTAGCTTAAATTTATTAAAACATCATGAAAAGAAAAGACTTTTTAAAGAAATCGATACCAGCTGCCATGTTGCCATTTTTTATCAATGGCATGAAATTTCAGGCATATGGCGCAACACCAATGTTGAAGGCCATTGCAGAAGCTTCTGCTAAGAACGGGCGGGTATTTGTGTTTATCCAATTGAGTGGAGGAAACGATGGACTGAACATGGTCATTCCACTCGACCAATACAGCAATTTATCGAATGCCAGATCGAATGTCTTAATACAAGACACTAAAGTTTTGACCTTAAGTGGAATAACGGGAACAGGTTTCCATCCAGCTATGACTGGATTAAGAAACATGTTTAACAATGGCAAAGTGAACATTATCCAGTCTGTTGGCTATCCTAATCCAAACTACTCGCACTTCAGAGCGACCGATATCTGGCACACCGCCAGTGACAGCAATGTATTTTTAAACTCAGGCTGGGCAGGCAGATATTTAGAAGATATTTACCCAGGTTTCCCAAATGGCTATCCAAGCACAGCTGAACCAGATCCACTGGCCATTTCTATTGGCTATAGTGTATCCACTTCACTAATGGGACCAACAGCCAATACCGGTATGGCCATTTCAGATCCAGTCTCCTTCTATCAGTTGGTTTCAGGCACTGTAGATCCGGCACCAAATACACCTGCGGGTCATGAGTTGACCTATGTGAGACTGGTATTACAGCAAACACAAGAGTATAATACTACAGTTAAAGCAGCAGCACAGAGTGTCACCAACAAAGCTACTTATCCAAGTAATAATACATTAGCTGATCAGTTGAAAATTGTTGCCAACCTGATTGCAGGAGGATTAAAGACCTCTATATATACAGTAAATCTTGGAGGATTTGACACCCACTCTGCTCAGGTAAGCGCGACAGGCGGCAATGAAACAGGAGCACACGCCGATTTGATGAAGAAGCTGTCGGATGCCATTGCTGCTTTCCAGGACGATTGTGAGCAGTTAGGAATAGCAGATAGAGTAGCGGGCATGACTTATAGTGAATTCGGCAGAAGGATTAAGAGTAACGACAGCAGAGGCACCGACCATGGTGCAGCAGCACCAATGATAGTATTTGGTAAAAATGTTAATCCTATAATGATAGGCACCAATCCTACTATTCCTTCAGCTGTAAATGTGGATGACAATGTTCCGATGCAATATGATTACAGGCAAGTGTATGCCAGTATCTTGAGAGACTGGTTCCAGACACCGATTGGTACTACTGATGGCACTATATTGTTGAAGCATTTTGACACATTACCGATCTTTAAGCCAGGCTTGTCGGTAAATAGAATGAGCGCCGAGCAAATCGGACTGATGCAAAACTATCCGAACCCTTTCAAAGAAATGACCACGATAGATTATGAATCACCGGGAGGACATGTTGAGTTGAGATTATTCGACAATCAGGGCAGACTAATTAGTGTTCTGGTAAATGAAGACAAGAGCAAAGGCAGGCATTCGTATGTATTAAACGGAGCAGGTTTGCCTCCAGGAAACTATTATTACCAGCTGTTAACCGCCAATGCACAAGTTGGCCGACACTTTGTAAAAATGTAATACTATTTTTAAATACAAGAAAGCCATTCAGAATAACCTGAGTGGCTTTTTTTATGTATTTTTGTTCATTAATATGGCTTATAATCAACAAATAGCGGACAGAGTTGAGCGATTGTTATATGACTTAGAAATAGCCTTTGAACCTAAAAAAATGTTCGGAGGAATAGCCTTTATGATCAATAATAAAATGTGTGTGGCAGTGGTAAAAGACGAACTCATGCTAAGGGTAATGGACGAGTTATATGAAGAAACAGTCAATCTACCATTTGCAAGACCGATGGATTTTACTGGAAAACGCATGTATGGTTTTTTATATATAGAAACCGCGGGGTTTGAGAAAGACCAGGATTTAAAGACATGGGTTGAAAGAGGTGTAGACTTTGGAATAAGAGGTATAGTAAAAACCAAGAAGAAAAAATGAAATTAGATACTGAATTCATTCTTTATGTTAAGAATCAGAGCAGGAGTTGTGAGTTTTATAAAGAGTTATTTCAAGAAGCTCCGGTACTTGATGTACCTGGGATGACAGAGTTTAAATTATCAGAAAACACTAAATTAGGTTTAATGCCCGAAACTGGTATTATTAAAATCATTGGTCATGCCACAGCAGATCCAGCTAAAGCCAATGGAATACCCAGATGCGAGTTATATTTAAAAGGAGAAGAAGATTCGGTAAAGGGCATGTTTAAAAGAATGGAAGCAAGGGGCACCTTAATCATTTCAGAATTTGAGACCAGAGACTGGCAGGATATAGTTGCTTATTTAGCAGATCCGGACGGACATATTATAGCTCTGGCGTATTAGTGGAAATATGACTAATCAGCTTGTAACCATTCGATTAAGTACTTGATTTACAAAAACATACTCGAATAATGCGTATATAGTCGGTCGAATTGCGTATCTTTGCAGTATTATTACGGATACAATTCTATCGTTTAATAAAGGGATTTCGATTATCTATGGGCCTTGCCTGCGTTTTCATCTATTTCTTATCGTTTGAATCAGTTTAATTGGATCCACCACCAAACATTATGACATTTACATCATTAAAAATTGCCGATTTTATTTTAAAGGCATTACAAGAAGAAGGCTATACCAACCCCACACCTGTTCAGGGTGAGGCGATTCCTATAGTATTAGACGGAACAGATTTACTGGCATGTGCTCAGACAGGCACGGGCAAGACAGCAGCGTTTGCCATTCCGATTATCCAGTTGCTTAACGACAAAGCAAAACTCAACAAAGACAAAAAGATTCGATCATTAATTGTGACACCGACCAGGGAGCTTGCTATTCAGATTGGTGAAAGTTTTGATTCATACGGCAGACACGGTCATATCAGACATGCTGTAATTTTCGGAGGCGTTAAACAAGAATCACAAGTAAGAGCATTAAAAGCCGGTATTGATGTACTGGTTGCAACACCGGGCAGACTATTAGATTTAATACAGCAGGGTTATATCAGTTTAAATGCGATAGAAATATTTGTGTTAGATGAAGCTGACAGAATGCTTGACATGGGCTTTATTAACGACATCAGAAAACTCTTGAAGTTATTACCACAACGCAGACAATCATTATTTTTCTCGGCCACTATGCCTCCTGAGATTGTAAAACTGGCTGATAACATTTTATATAAGCCGAAGAAAGTAGAAGTTACGCCTGTTTCATCTACAGCAGAGACTATCAATCAATCGCTGTACTTTGTTGAGAAAGGCATGAAGAATGCCCTGATGTTGGATTTATTACAGGATGAGAGCATTAAAACAGTACTGGTATTTACAAGAACCAAACATGGGGCGGACAAAATTGTTAAAGTACTTCAGAGAAGCAATATCAAAGCTCAGGCGATACACGGCAACAAATCTCAGAATGCCCGTCAGAACGCCTTAAAAGCTTTTAAAGAGCAAAGTTTAAGAGTACTGGTAGCTACTGATATTGCAGCAAGAGGTATTGATGTAGACGAATTAGAATGGGTAATCAATTATGACATTCCTAATATTCCAGAGACTTACGTTCACAGAATTGGAAGAACAGGCAGAGCTGGGAATAAAGGCAGTGCAATTTCATTTTGCAGTGCCGAAGAACGTCCGTGGTTGAAAGATATTGAACGCCTTATTAACTTAAAAATTCCATTAGTTTTTGATCATCCATTTCAGGAAACTGGTCAGGCCAAAGAACAACAACCTTCGAACAACGGAAAACCACAAGGAAGACAAGGCGACAAGCCTGCTGGCAAACCAAGTGAAAGATCTGGTGGCAACAAACCATCAGGCAATAGGAACTGGGGTAAAAAGCCAAAGAAAAAAGGCGTTTATCAAGGTCCGAGACACTAAAAAAAGGTTGTCTCACGACAACCCCCAATTAACCAAAATAATAACAAAACAATTTTTGAAAAGTCAGTTGCAATGACAATTACTTTTCATCAGCACAAGTAAGACGTAAGTTTTATTATAATTATTACTCATCAAAAAGGATTATGACTATAAAATGACATAATCCTTTTTTATTGCCCAAAATTGGGCCTAATTCAGGCTATTTTTAGTCATTCTGTTACTCCTTAGATTACAGCTATTGGATGGTATTTTTGCAGAAATATCATTTTTGCCCATCAATTTAACCCACATTTTAAATTTTATCACTCTGATAATCTGATATATAATAGGTGTTATTAAAAATTACTTTGTTTTTTATTCTCTTAGTTTAAACTTAAGAAAGAGAAGAATGAATTCGCTAAGTTTTTATACTCTTAAGGTTAAAAACCTAGTATTTACAAGCGATTCAGACTACAGAGATGATTTACACAATTTACACAAAATATCATGAACAGAGCAAAAGAGAAAAATCCTATTCCAGGATTTCCAATTCAATCTAAAAGAAAGACTCTATCCAAGTCAAACAGATCTACGTCTAAAGCACTTCAATCAGATGTTGTTGATGCTGCAACCTACCAAAGGGAAGCTTCTTCCCCTCATACTTACGAGAAATTGATTCAAACAGTCAAGCGAAAGCCTTTATCTAATTTTAATCAATTAGTAAAAGAATTCGAGCCAACAACTTATCAATTTTCTAAATAAGTTTTCCAATGAGAATAGTTTTTTCAAATTGAGAAAAAACTAAGAATGCCAAAAAAGTTAGTCGCCTAATTTTCTATCACTTACGAATTCGGCGACCAATTTGCAAAAATGGTATTCAAGTTTTAAGCGGCAAAAACTAGTTTATAACCCACTGAGTATTAATACACAATGAGTAAATAAACCAAAGAAACTGCTGGAACAAAACACAAAAAACAAAACTGGGGGGATGACACACAAACAACACAAAACATCATGGTTACAACAGCTAAAAGAATTTTGGAGAAAAGCAACAGTGCTATTGCTTTCTTCACGCCTCAATGTCGCAGAACGTCGACTCTTTTCTTACTTTTCTTCTTTTCAGTTACAAGCCTGCTGGCCCAAAATGCTCCAGTTGCATTTAATTTCAGCTTATCTCAGGCTTCAAAAACCAGTGCTGGCGTTTATAAGCGCAGTGGCAATGTCCTGGTAAGAACACTCTGGAGCAATGTCTCCTATCCTGCTGGCACCCATACCGCCTACTGGGACAGAGTTAATGATGATGGCTTTATGCTGACCGATACTGGTTATTACATTAAAGTTATCTCTAACAATGTCGCTTATTCTTGGGATGGTGTAGTGGGTAATAATTCTGACTCTATCTCTGGCACTTCTAAAATCAGAGCTTTCCAACGCTTCTACTCACTGGCATTTGCTGGTCAGTACGGCTACTACGCTGTTGGATATACAGAAGGTATTCCTTCTTGTTATAAATTTGATATTTCCAGACCAAATAACAAAATCAATATCTTATACAGTCCCTATAAAGACATCGACCTACAACTCGACTACGTTACAACAGATGGCAGTAATGTCTATTGGGCTGGTTACGACCCATACGATATTAATCTATCTATGGTGTTTACAACTAAAACTTCTGACGATAAAGAATTCATCCATTCTTCAGGTGTTGCTCAGGCAACTTCATACGGTAGAACTTATGCCAGTGCGATTGATCTATACACTGCGAATCCAAATGCTCATCCGAGTGGATTAGCAGTTCAAAAAAATGGCAACTTTCTTTTTGTAGCGCACAAAGACCTCAATCAAATCAATGTTCTAAATAAAACTACTGGTGCTCAGGTTCAAACCCTTTCTTTCACTGCGCCAAGAGAAATATGTGTTGATCCTTCTGGCAACCTTTGGGTAATTTCTGGCACTAACACTATTCAGAAATTTGTTGTTAACTCAAACGGTACACTTGGCTCAACGCTTTTAACTATCAGCTCGGTGGCTGAACCTTTAGCCATGGCTGTTTCTCCGAATGG
>JACCDH010483332.1_pt1 | contig 12313 bp, 11 predicted proteins | sample 7442481 | NCBI WGS metagenome assembly JACCDH01 (sample SAMN15323433, study PRJNA562643) | freshwater metagenome | isolation source: river surface water | place: USA:Blue River Watershed | collected 2017-08-15
CATGTTCTGCAAAACGTGGAACTTCAGTGATGATGCTCGGACGACCTGTATACGTGCGATGTAGGTGATCAAGCTCAGCAGCAAATGTTGGATCAGAGGCGGCTGCAATATGTGCGGCCTCGAGTTCGTTAAGAGCACCGATCAACGCCTCAGGAACAAATCGTCCACCATAGGGGCCGAAGTGTCCGAGGATTTCCTTCGTATCTAAGCTCACGGGCTTGAGGGTACTAGAGACCACGAAGTGTGTGCAGTGTGGAAATTGGGTCACCTGAGCGCACCAGCGCCTCTCCCACCAAGATGGCATCTGCTCCAAAGCGTTCTGCTGCTTCCACCTCCGACCTCTGAGAGATTCCAGATTCAGCTACGCGAATTACATCTGCCGGGATCTGAGGAAGCAAATCTGCAAATGCCTTCTGATCAACTTCAAGTGTCTTGAGGTTGCGCGAGTTAATTCCAACAATTCGCGGATTAATCTCCATCGCCTGCTCTAACTCTTGATGAGTATGTACCTCAATCAAACTTGCCATTCCCAGTTCTTTAGCCATCTCGTAATAGTCTCGAAGTTGGTGAGATGAAAGCGCTGCAACAATTAAAAGCACCACATCTGCTCCGTAGGCGCGTGCTTCGTAGAATTGATATTCATCAACCATGAAATCTTTGCGTAGAACAGGAATAGATACGGCCCGACGTACTGCTTCAAGATCGGCAAGTGATCCGTTAAATCTCCGTTCTTCTGTGAGAACGCTAATAACGCTTGCGCCTGCACTTTGATACTGCTCTGCTAAGGCTGCAGGATTGGTTATCGAAGAGAGAGCGCCTTTGCTCGGTGAAGAGCGTTTGACCTCGGCGATGACGTTGATGAGATCCCCACGTAACCCAGGATGGGCATCGATAACCGTTGGAGCGTCATCTAACTTCTCATGCAGTTGCCCGAGTGGCATGCGGCGCTTTGCTAAATCTTCGCGAACGCCCTCAATGATGGAGTCAAGAACGCTCATGGCTTTACCTCTTCAGTTGAATCGACTTCAGTTGAATCGACTTCAGTTGGATCGATTCCATGATCTTGAGCCGACCAAGGCGTATGTGCCCGTGGTTTTCTCTCATATCGCGAAGAGAGCGAAAATTTTCTGCTCAGTGCAATAACTATTGCTCCGATGACTATTGCACTGACAACAATTGGAAGTAGATCTTTCATTCTGCCGCTCTCATTACCGATGCAGCGCTGATTGCACCAAGGACTGCTGCTGCTTTATTGAGACATTCTTGGTTCTCTGACTCTGCATCTGAATCGGCGACGATTCCAGCACCAGCTTGAACGTATGCGCGACCATCATGAATCAAAGCGGTACGAATTGCGATGCAGGTATCAACATTTCCAGTGAAATCGAGGTAGCCGATTGCTCCGCCATAGAGCCCGCGACGATGGGGTTCAAGTTCTTCGATGATCTCCATGGCTCGTGGTTTCGGTGCGCCAGAGAGCGTGCCTGCAGGAAATGTTGCAAAGAGGGCGTCCACACCAGTTTTTTCTGGCGCTAATGTGCCGGTTACTGTCGAGACAATATGCATCACATGTGAGTAGCGTTCAATGCTCATGAAATCTACGACATCAACTGATCCTGCGGCACAGATTCGCCCAAGATCATTACGGCCAAGATCGACAAGCATCAAGTGCTCAGCCCGCTCCTTGGGATCTGCAAGAAGTTCTTCTCCTAGACGCTTATCTTCTTCAGGAGAAAGCGAACGTTTACGAGTTCCGGCGATTGGATGAACCATCACTTCGCCCTCAGTGACCTTAACTAGCGCCTCTGGGCTTGATCCCACAATATCTATGCCGCCCTCAAATTTAAAGAGATACATATATGGTGACGGATTGCGCAGGCGAAGTGCGCGATAGACATCGATTGAATCTGCAGTGCACTCCATTGAAAAGCGTTGTGAGAGAACTATCTGGAAAGCCTCCCCTGAAAGAATCTCTTCTTTGGCAAGACCAACCTTGGCAATGAACTCGTCCTGAGAGATATTCCGTTCAAATTGTGGTTCAGGTGCAGCAACGATGTGAGCAATATGTCCCGGCAGAGGTGCTGCTAACTCACTCTGCATCCGATCTAAACGCTTCTGTGCATCTGCGAACGCCTCATCGACGCGATCGTTGCTTCCATCCCAGTTGATGGCATTTGCAATAAGAGTAATTGTGCCCTCGGCATGATCCATTACCGCTAAATCACTGGTCAACATAAAGGCGAGTTCTGGAAGTGGAATATCTTTGACTGCAAGATTTGGTAACTTCTCTAGGCGACGTACACAGTCATAGCCCATGTAACCAACGAGGCCACCAGTCAGTGGAGGAAGTCCGGCTATCTTTGGAGAGCGCAGATGTGAAGCTGAAAGGCGAAGTGCTTCCAATGGATCAATCCCAGTTGGCGCACCTGCAGGCGGTCTGCCAATCCATTGCGCGCTTCCATTGACTTCAGTCAACGTTGCTTGCGAATGCGCTCCGATAAATGAGTACCGAGACCAGACTCCCCCATGCTCTGCCGATTCCAAGAGGAACGAGCCAGCAGCATTGCCAGAGAGTTTGCGATAAACGCCAAGTGGAGTTTCGCCATCTGCTAAAAGTTTTCTATAGACAGGTATGACGTTGTACGAAGCTGCGTACTCTCTAAACTCTTGGAGATTCATATTCGCTTACAGCTCTTCTTCGGATTCTTTTTGGGGGAAGATCTCGCGATGAAAACAGGTGAACTCTCCTGTGTGACAGGCAGCGCCCTCTTGTTCTACCTGAAACAAAATGGCATCTCCATCACAATCGAGTGAGATTGAGACAACTTTCTGTAGGTGACCCGAGGTCTCACCCTTCTTCCAGAGTTCGTTTCGAGAGCGGCTGAAATAGGTTGCATACCCTGTTGAGATTGTTAGGGCTAGTGATGCGGAATTTACATATGCAAGCATGAGGACTTCGCCTGAGAGGCTATCTTGAGCAATAGCAGGAAAGAGCTCTTCGCTATCTTTGAGAAGGGCTGCAATATCTGGAGATAGAGAGATGCTCACGAGGCAATTGTGCCTTAGGCCAGAGCGCTCGTGCGCACGCAATATCCATGCTCAGCCAGGTATCGCTTCACATCTGCGATGCGATGGATACCAAAGTGAAAGACGCTGGCGGCCAGCAAGGCATCTGCGCCGGCTTCAATTGCAGCAGCGAAATCTTCCAACGAGCCTGCGCCGCCGCTTGCAATCAGAGGTAGAGATGAAATCTCACGCACTCGAGTAATCATTCCGATGTCATAACCGGCACGCGTTCCATCTGCATCCATTGAATTGAGAAGAATCTCACCCACGCCTAATTCGGTGGCCCGCTCAATCCATTCAAGGGCATCAAGACCTGCACTTGTGCGACCGCCATGAGTTGTTACCTCAAAGCCTGAGACTGTCCGTGCTCGTCGTGCATCAACTGAAAGGACAAGAACTTGGGTGCCAAAGCGATCTGCAATCTCTGAAATCAAATCAGGGCGAGCAATGGCTGCGGTATTGACTGAGACTTTATCTGCGCCAGATCGAAGGAGGCGATCAACATCTTCAACTGTTCGAATTCCTCCACCTACAGTCAATGGTATGAAGACTTGCTCTGCTGTTGCAGAGACGACGTCATAAGTGGTTTGGCGATCAGTCACACTTGCTGAAATATCGAGGAAGGTAAGTTCATCGATACCTTCGTGATCGTAAAGTTTTGCCATCTCAACTGGATCACCGGCATCGATTAAATCCGTGAAGTTAACGCCCTTAACAACGCGACCATCGTTGACATCAAGACAGGCAATAATGCGGGCAGAGAGAGTCATGAACGCGTTACCTTCAGCGCCTCTTCAAGAGTGAACGCCCCGGCATAGAGCGCCTTTCCAACGATGGCACCTTCTACCCCGATCGAATTAAGTGCGTTTAGCGCCTTGATATCGGCAAGGCTAGATATTCCACCACTTGCAACAACAGGACGCTTTGTTACGGCACAGACTTCTTTAAGTAATTCGAGATTGGGACCTTGCAACGTTCCATCCTTGGTGACATCGGTTACTACGTAGCGAGCACATCCATCTGCTTCCAGGCGAGTGATCGTTTCAAAGAGATCTCCCCCTTCTTGCGTCCAGCCACGCGCTGCAAGCACATGTCCGCGCACATCTAAGCCAACTGCGATGCGATCACCATGTTCTGCAATGACACGAGATGTCCATTCAGGATTTTCGAGCGCTGCCGTACCAAGATTGATTCGAGTACATCCAGTTGCCAAAGCGCGAGCCAGCGAGAGATCATCACGAATTCCACCTGACAACTCAACTTTGATATCTAGCTTTCCAACAACTTCAGCTAAGAGCGCGCTATTTTCGCCACGACCAAAGGCAGCATCGAGATCCACAAGGTGTAACCATTCGGCCCCTGATGCTTGAAATTCAAGTGCCACCTCAAGAGGTGAGCCATAGATGCTCTCTTGAGAAAGTTCACCTTGCACTAAGCGAACTGCGCGGCCATCTTTGACATCCACAGCAGGTAATAACTCGAGGTAACTCATAGCGATTTACTCCAATTCTTTATCAAGGCAAGGCCCGCTCGACCTGATTTTTCTGGGTGAAATTGCGTTGCACTCAGCGCACCATCTTCTGCGGCAGCAAGAAACTTCTCGCCGTGAGTGGCAAATGTTTGAATGGCACCTGGCAACTCGCGGGCTGCATAAGAGTGGACAAAGTAGAAGGACTCTCCTTCAACGCCTGCAAAGAGCGATGAATGAGATTGCGTCTGCACGGTATTCCATCCCATATGTGGCAAGACAGGTGCGTGTAATTTTTTAACCGATGTTGGCCAGATTGCTAGACCTGAATGAACTCCATTTTCATCGCTATCTGCAAAGAGAACCTGCATTCCAACACAGATTCCTAACGTTGGCCTAGCATCGGCAAAGCGCGTTGCGATGATCTCTCTGGCATGTACTAGATCAAGACCCTTCATGCAGGTTACAAATGCTCCAACGCCGGGGACTACTAAACCATCTGCTTCTTGAGCCACCTTCGCATCAGAGGTAAGGATTACATCGTTACCTGATGTCGCAAATGCTCGTGCTGCCGATCGTAAATTGCCTGAACCGTAATCAAGAATGGCAATCGTTGAAATTAGAGTGAACCCTTTGTCGATGGAATTCCGCTTACTCGTCCATCAAGTGCGACAGCGTCGCGGAGCGCTCTGGCTACAGCTTTAAATTGAGCTTCAAAGACGTGGTGAGCGTTTCGTCCCTCGAGAACGCGAATGTGGAGTGCAATGCGCGCCTCTGCAACAATCGACTCCCAAATATGCTTTCCTAACGTTGTATCAAAAGTTCCGATCAGCTCAACAATCTCTGGTTGGCGATGAACTAGATATGGACGGCCGGAGAGATCGACAGCGGCCTGAACCAAAACCTCATCAAGTGGAACCATCGCATCGCCGAAGCGGCGGATGCCTGCCTTATCCCCGAGAGCTTCGCGCAAGGCCTGACCAAATGCAAGAGAGGTATCTTCAACTGTGTGGTGAGAGTCAACATCGACATCACCTTCAGTCTTTACTGTCAGATTAAAACCTGAGTGCTTTCCTAACTGAGAGAGCATGTGATCGAAGAAGGGAACGCCAGTTTCTACATTGATCTGACCGCTTCCATCGAGGTTAAGGTCGACAAGAACCTTTGATTCCTTCGTCGTTCGTTCAACTCGTGCTGTTCTCATGATCTCTCCTTAGCTAAGCACTCTCGTAGCGCATGTAATAACTTCTCATTTTCGGCGCCGGTGCCGATTGTGGTGCGTAAGTACCCTGATAATCCCACATCTCGAATCAAAATTCCTCGATCAAGCATCGCCTGCCAGAGATCGGCAGATTGCGATGAGAAACCAGTAAAGAGAAGGAAGTTGGCTTGGCTAGGCAGAACCTCTAAACCCATCTCACGTAAAGCATTAGCTACGAAATCTCTCTGCTGGCGAAGTTCGGCAACTCCTGAGAGCAACTCATCATGAAAATCTAAAGCCACCAAAGCCGCGCTCTGCGTCAACGAGCTCAAGTGGTACGGAAGCCTTACCAATTTCATTGCATCAATGACCGACGGGTGACCAACAAGGTATCCAACGCGGGCTCCGGCAAAAGAGAAAGCCTTGCTCATAGTGCGAATGACTACAAGGTGAGGAAAGTGCTTGATCAAAGTAACCGCGGATTCGATATCTGAAAATTCGGCATAGGCCTCATCAATGATAAGTAACCCTGGCGTTGCCGCCGCCAATTTTTCGATTGCGCTGATCGAAATTCCTTCTCCAGTGGGATTATTTGGAGTTGTGATAAAGGTAAGACTTGGACGCTCACGCAGAACTTGCTCAATGGCGCTTTCGATATCGAGTGAAAAATCATCTCGTCGTTTTCCATCAATCCAAGGTGTTGATGTTACGCGCGCAATGAGTGGGTGCATCGAATACGAAGGAGTGAAACCAAGCGCGCTCCCCCCACCAAAGGCGAGAAAGAGGGATTGAATGATCTCATTGCTGCCATTTGCGGCCCAGATGTTGCCTTGGTCAAAATCGGTTGCAGATTGCTTATTAATGTACTGAGCAAGTGCTCCACGGAGCGCAATGGCATCACGATCGGGGTAACGATTGAGCGATGCTGCAACTTCGCTGACCTTTGCCGAGATCGACGCAACCAGAGCAGGCGATAGCGGAAATGGATTTTCATTTGTATTAAGAGAGGCATCTGCTTCAACTTGTGGCGCACCATATGGCGAAAGTGGAGCAAGTGATGGTCGAAGAGGAAGCCACTCTGGCCACTGCGCCTGGCTCATCGATCTTCCAAACGAACAGTCATCGCCTGACCGTGTGCAGGTAGATCCTCTGCATTGGCAAGTGTGATTACCGTCGGTGCAATATCTCGAAAAGCTTGCTCGCCGTATTCAATAAAGTGGAGACCACGCAAGAATGTTGCTACAGATAATCCACTGCTATGGCAGGCACATCCACCCGTAGGAAGGACGTGATTGGAGCCAGCGGAGTAATCACCCAATGAGACAGGAGTAAAGGGACCGATAAAGACAGCACCAGCATTCTTAATCTTCTGACTATCTTCTCGGGCATTTCGAGTTTGAATCTCAAGGTGCTCTGCTGCATATGCATTAACAACTTCGATGGCGTGGGATATGTCATCGACGATTGCAATGGCGCTTTGTACTCCAGATAAGGCGGTGCGGATTCGTTCAGAGTGCTTTGTTTGCGGCACTTGTCGCTCGAGCTCTCTCTCGACTGCTTCAGCCAACGCTAGCGATGGGGTTACCAAAACAGCTGCAGCAATAACATCATGCTCTGCTTGGCTAATGAGATCTGCTGCGACATTGCGTGGATCTGCACTCTCATCGGCAACAATTGCTATCTCTGTTGGTCCTGCTTCAGAATCGATTCCGATGACGCCTCGAAGTGCTCGCTTTGCAGCTGCGACATAGATATTCCCGGGACCGGTAACGAGATCACACTTTTCGCAGAGATCTTTCATTCCATAGGCAAAGAGTGCAATCGCTTGAGCGCCACCGACTGCATAGACCTCAGTAATTCCAAGGAGAGCGCAGGTTGCAAGAATTGTTGGGTGCGGCAATCCGCCATGATCTTTCTGTGGTGGCGATGCCACTGCAATGCTCTCAACGCGCGCAATCTGTGCTGGGATTACATTCATCATGACACTCGATGGATAGACAGCTCGACCGCCCGGCACGTAGAGACCTACACGATCAACTGGGACCCATTTCTCGGTAACGACTCCCCCGTCAACAACTGTTGTTGTGTGGCTTGCTCGAATCTGATCATTATGGACTTTGCGAATTCGCTCAATTGAAGTTTCCAGAGCGGTTCGAATCGCCGGATCAAGATCTGCCAGCGCGCTATCAAGTGCGCTCTGCGGGACTCGCAGAGATGGTGGGCGGATGCCGTCAAACTCTTGCGCTAGTTGAAAGAGATCTTCCTGAGTACCACTTTTAACACGAGTAAGGATTGGTTGAATCAGAGCCATCGCTTCATTGACATCCAGGGTTGCACGAGGCAAGAGCTCTTGATAGCCCGCCTTGCTGTGGCGCGCACCGCGCAGATCAACTCTTCGAATCACTGGCTCAGTCTACTTTGAGGACAGGGCCAGATGAGAGGTGAATATCGTTGAGTTAGCTACGAACCAGGCAATCTGGACCGAGAATTGTCTTGAGATCAGCGCTCAAACTTGGCGACGATGTGACGAGGGCATCGATCTTCATCGTTGTCGTCTTTCCACCTTCTTCAATATGAAGATGCACTTCACGCTTTCCAGGATGGGAACGAAGGATCTCCTTCATCCTTTCGACAATCGGTGGAGTGCACTGTGCCATCGGTAGCGAAATCAACAGCGGTCCTACTGGTCCAGTTGAGATATCCAATGTAGACATTTCGAGGGCGCTAAAGCGAACTTGCTCTTCACGGCGATCGACTCGGCCACGAATTGTGACAATGCGATCTTCCACAAGAGTCAGTGCATATTGGTTATAGGTATTGGCAAAGAAGAGCACTTCCAGCGATCCTTCGAGATCTTCCACCGTAACAATCGCCCATGAAGATCCTTGGCGAGATACCTTGCGGGAGATGCCAGTGATCAGACCACCGATTGTGACAAATCCTTCTTGTACTCCCCCATCATCAAGAAGCGCACTGATGGACATATCTGTATTTGAACGCAAGACATGCTCAACGCCAAGCAGAGGGTGATCTGAAACGTAGAGTCCAAGCATTTCGCGTTCGAAGGCTAGGAGTGTGGCCTTATCCCATTCGCCTTGCGGAATATCAATCTCTAAACCGCTGACCTGTGATCCACCAATATCTCCAAAGAGATCGAATTGACCAATCGCTTCTGCGCGCTTGCTCTCGATAACTGCATCGATTGCTTCCAAGTGAACGCTGACGAGAGCTTTGCGATGATGACCTAAATCATCAAAGGCTCCAGCCTTGATCAGAGATTCAATCGTCTTCTTATTGCAGACCTGGGCATCGACCTTTGCAAGGAAATCACCAAAGGATGTGAAGGCTCCCTTGCTCTCTCTTGCGCTCTTGATCGAAGCGACTACTCCCTCACCAACATTTCGAATTGCAGCAAGGCCAAAGCGAATATCTTTTCCGCGCGGTGTGTACTCCGCATTTGATTCGTTTACATCAGGCGGCAGAACATTGATTCCCATGCGGCGGCATTCAGAGAGATAGAGAGCGGATTTATCTTTATCGTCTCGTACGCTGGTAAGGAGGGCTGCCATATATTCGGTTGGATAGTTTGCCTTCAGGTATGCCGTCCAGAAAGAGACAACTCCGTATCCAGCAGAGTGAGCACGGTTAAATGCATAATCAGAGAACGGGATCAGAACTTCCCAGAGGCGCTTGATTGCAGCATCTCCAAAACCATTTGATTTCATTCCCGCTTCAAATGGGATGTACTCCTTATCGAGAATCTCTTTATTCTTCTTACCCATCGCCTTACGCAAGAGATCTGCGCGACCCAATGAGAAGCCAGCAACTTTCTGCGCGATCGCCATTACCTGTTCTTGATAGACGATAAGACCGTAGGTATCGCCCAAAATATCGGCCAATGGTTCGCGAAGTTCTGGATGGATTGCTTCAACAGGCTTGCGTCCATTTTTGCGATCGGCATAGTTGTTATGGGCGTTCTCACCCATTGGACCTGGACGGTAGAGAGCGATAACCGCTGAGATATCTGCAAAGGAATCCGGTGACATGCTGCGAAGGAGCGCGCGCATCGGCCCACCATCGAGTTGGAATACACCCAAAGTGTCACCGCGACCGAGCAGTTCAAATGTCTTGCCGTCACTGAGTGGAAGATCTTCGAGGACAACATCGATACCCAGATTGAGTTTGATATTTACCAGCGCATCGTCGAGAACCGATAAGTTTCGAAGTCCCAAGAAGTCCATCTTAAGTAGACCGGTAGCTTCACAAGCGCCCATATCAAATTGGGTGATGATCGCTCCATCTGCTTCACGTCGATGAATCGGGATGACATCAAGTAGCGGTTCACGCGAGAGGATGACGCCAGCGGCGTGCACTCCCCACTGACGCTTCAAGCCTTCTAGGCCACGTGCAAGATCTACAACGCGTTTTGAATCAACATCGGTCTCATACAGGGTGCGAAATTCGCCAGCTTCTCCGTGGCGAGGATCATCTTTATCGAAGACGCCGCCCAAGGTGATGTCTTTACCCATCACAGATGGAGGAAGTGCCTTGGTCAGTTTTTCACCAATGGCATATGGATAGCCAAGTACTCGCGTTGCATCTTTTAGCGCCTGCTTAGATTTAATTGTGCCGTAGGTAATGATCTGAGCAACGCGATCATCTCCATATTTTTCCGTCGCGTAGCGAATCATCTCTGATCTGCGACGTTCATCGAAGTCGAGATCGATATCGGGCATCGAGATACGTTCTGGATTCAGGAAGCGCTCAAAGAGTAGGCCGTGTTCGATCGGATCAAGTCCAGTAATTCCGAGTGCATAGGCGACAAGTGATCCAGCAGCAGAGCCGCGACCTGGACCAACACGTATTCCAACCTTGCGTGCATGCGAACAGAGATCTGCAACAACAAGGAAGTAGCCAGGAAATCCCATCTTGACCATGACATCGAGTTCGTAATCAAGGCGTGTGATGTGCTCTGGAGTTGTGCGATCTCCTAAGCGTTCTTTCAGACCTTTATGCGAGAGTGCGCGCAACCACGAATCTTCAGTTTCACCGGAAGGGACATCAAATTGCGGAAGCAGGTTCTCGCCTTCGCGCAGAGTGACATTGCAGCGCTCTGCAATCAATAAGGTGTTATCGCAGGATTCGGGGATATCTTTAAAGAGCTCGCGCATCTGCGCTGCGGTTTTGACATAGAACTCGCTGTTATCGAATTTAAATCGCTTGGGATCTGCAAGGGTTGAACCAGATTGAACACAGAGAAGGGCCTCGTGCGCTGCGGCATCTTCGTGGAATGTGTAGTGGAGATCATTTGTTGCAAGTAGCGGTAATTTGAGTTCTTTGCCAAGTTTTAAGAGATCTGCCTTGACTCGATTTTCAATATCGATGCCATGATCCATCACTTCTAGATAGAAATTTGCCGCCCCGAAGATATCTCGGTAATCACTTGCTGCGCGAAGTGCTTCACGATAATTTCCCATTCGCAGGCGTGTTTGAATCTCGCCACCAGGACATCCAGTTGTTGCAATCAATCCATCGGCATATCGAGAGAGAAGATCTCTATCCATACGCGGCTTGTAGTAATACCCCTCAAGAGATGCCAGGGATGAAAGACGGAAGAGATTTGCCAGGCCCTGATTATTCTCAGCAAGGATTGTCATATGTGTATATGCGCCACCACCTGAGACATCATCTTCGCCGCCACTTGCCCACTGCACACGCTTCTTTTCGTGACGTGATTCAGGGGCGATATACGCCTCGATACCGATGATGGGCTTTACGCCAACTTTTGTCGCTTGCTTGTAGAAATCAAATGCTCCAAAGACGTTGCCATGGTCTGTCATGGCAATTGCAGGCATCTCTTGTCTGGCAACTTCGGCGACTAAATCCCCCACACGGGCAGCACCATCGAGCATTGAATACTCGGTATGTACATGCAGGTGCACAAATGATTGAGATGATGAATCTGAAGAAGTACCGCTCATAGGCTGGCTAAATTAGCACTTACGGAATCACAGCATCGGATAGCAACGCCAGACAAGCCTGAAGGTCATCTGGATATGGAGCCTTGAACTCCATTGACTCGCCTGTGATCGGGTGATCAAAGCGGAGTTCTTTGGCATGTAGCCAGGGGCGTGACATATGTAACGCCTTTGCCAGAACAGGATCTGCGCCGTAGATGGTGTCACCAACAAGTGGATGGCCAAGTGCGTTGAAATGCACTCGAATCTGATGGGTGCGGCCAGTTTCTAGCTCTACCTTCACCATCGTCACAGCGCGGTAATACTCAATCAACTCATAGTGAGTGATGCTCTCTTTTCCATCGGCCACAACCGCAAAGCGATGATCCACCTTTGGATGGCGATCAATCGGTGCATCAATCGTTCCGGTCGGAGGATCGATATGTCCCTGAATAAGTGCGTGATATGTCTTATCAACGCTACGGGTGCGAAAAGCTTCTTTTAAGACAGTGAAGGCGCGATCAGTCTTTGCAACGACCATTAAGCCGCTAGTTCCAACATCGAGTCGATGCACAATTCCTGCACGCTCTTGTGCACCAGATGTAGAGATTGTGTAACCGG
>JACCDH010017472.1_pt1 | contig 12310 bp, 12 predicted proteins | sample 7442481 | NCBI WGS metagenome assembly JACCDH01 (sample SAMN15323433, study PRJNA562643) | freshwater metagenome | isolation source: river surface water | place: USA:Blue River Watershed | collected 2017-08-15
GGTGTGACCAAGCAGTGCTGCGCTATCGACACCGATCAATTCACTCATGCTCAAAAACAGCAGTGGCAGCGACAGCGCAAGGCTGAACCAGAAGCGTCGCGTCATGTCGTCAAGTTCGGTCGTGTCTTCTTCCATCGTCGCCTGCATGGGCTCGAGTGCCATGCCGCAGATGGGGCAGCTACCGGGCCCCACTTGCTTGATTTCCGGATCCATCGGACAGGTGTAGATCGCATCTGCCGGCCCAGTTGGCTCGTTTTTTCGTTCCGGCGAGAGATAGCGCATCGGATCGGATTTGAATTTGCTCACGCAACCGGTGCTGCAGAAGTAGTAGGTCTGGCCTGCATGAACGGCAGACTTGTCCGGATTGGCAGCGGCTTTCATGCCGCACACCGGATCCGTGTAGGGCTTGTCTTCGGGGGCGTTAGCTGGCGCGGGCGTGGCACCGAGACGCCGCACTTCACGTATCTGCGGTTCGCCCGGAGATGTTGGCGGGCGGCGTAAGTCAGTGGATTTCATAGGTCAGTCCCGGTTGAACAAGATCAGATTGTCGCTCGTAGTTTTGTTCGGAAGGTCCCAAAAGATTGCAATAAATCAAATTTTCAGTGATTTGAGGCTGGGGTGTACCAGCGCTTTTCAGTGGCTGACAAGCTTATTTGTTAATAAAAAGACACATTAATTAGTACATTTGCACTATATCGCTGAGTCTCCGATGCTACGTACACTGCAACCAATGACAAATTTACAACATTTGTCAGAGGGCTGGGCGTCGATCAACCCCAAGTCGATGGGGATCGGATTCCCGGCTCACCTCAACGGTTCACTTTTTTACCTCGGAGATTAATCATGCAATTTCTCATTGATAAAACCAAAGCCTTCTTTGCAGATGAAGGCGGCGCGGCGGCACTGGAATACGGTCTGCTCGCAGCGCTGATCGCTGCCGTTATTGCCTTGGCCGTGGGTGGCATCGGCACCCAACTCAACGCCATATTTACTTACATCCAGGGAAAACTGATCACACCGGCTGCTTAAAAAGGTCGGCTGACATCACGCTGCGTGGAACAGGCAGGTCACAACCTGCCTTTCCCCAAGGCGTATCGCTTGCCCGCCGCCCGCGATGCAGCGGGCTATGAATCGAATCTACGCAGAGCGCTACATGATGCCCTTCTTTACCGATGTCTCGCTACCGTTTCATGCGATTGCCGGTCTGCTGATCGTCGCAATCCTGGCGGCCTGGCATGACTGGTTTCAATGGCGCATACCCAATCGTTTGTTGGCGGCCGGCTGTGCCGCAGCCCTGATGCTGGCAGCGTTTGCGACCGGTAGCCCCGGAATTACACACGCCCTCGTGGGTGGACTTCTTGGATTTGCGCTGATCTGGCCGTTTTATTGGATGGGCGGTATGGCAGCCGGCGATGTGAAGTTGATGGCGACACTGGGACTGTTCGCCGGTCCCGCGGCGGTCATTGACATTGCGCTGATCAGTTTTTTTATCGGAGGCGTGTGGTCGGTCATCTTGCTGCTCAACCGCACCACAACCGGTGCATTGGTATACGCCCGCATCAGATCAATGCCTTGGCGTCTACTGAATTTCCCACAGCGCGACCCAATACCAAGAACCTATGTGACTTCGCGAGGTGTCATTCCCTATGGGGTCGTGATCGCCATTGGCGTAATCGTATCGATCGTTTTGGGCCAGTTGCATTGATTGATAAAAAAATTTGAATGACATGAAACGTCAATCGCAGGAAAGGTGAGACGAAAAATGAAAAATACAAGAGTCTGGATCATGTTGGGGGTAGCCGTGGTGTGCGGATTACTGGCCGTCGTACTCGCCGCACAGTGGTTAACGAATCAATCATCGCGCGGCATTGCACACATTGCAGTCGCAGCGACCGATATCAGTCTTGGGCAGCGGTTGACGCCCGATTTGGTGAAAGTTGTCGAATGGCCAGCCTCGAGTACACCACCGGGGGCGCATAAAGACATTACTGCACTCGATGGGCGAGTGCTGCGCACCAGCCTGTTGCGGGGAGAGGCGATCATCGATTCCAAGCTGGCACCTCTGGGAACCACCGGTGGTTTATCCGCTGTCATTGGCGAGGGCCGGCGTGCAATGACAGTCAGAGTCAATGACGTGATTGGCGTAGCCGGATTTGCGTTACCCGGTAATTACGTTGACATCCTCGTCAATACTCAGCGTGACAATGAAAGCGATTCAGCCCGCGACAAACAGATTTCCAAGATTGTCCTTGAACGCATCCTGGTATTGGCAGTTGCACAGGACGTTGGGCGCGATGAAACCAAGCCGCGTGTCGTCAATGCGGTTACCCTCGAAGTGACTCCTGCGCAGGCAGAAAAACTCGATCTTGCACGCAGCGTTGGCAGCCTCTCGCTGGTACTACGCAATCAGATGGATCCTCAGGCAGCCAGTACAGAGGGCGCGATGAAATCTTCCCTGCTGGATGAGCGTGTGACACCGCTTGTGCAACAAAAAACAGTCAATCGTCCGTCATCACCGGCCTTGGCCAGGAAAAAGCCAAAACCGGAAGTGATTCCGACAAAACCCGATGTCGTTGTCGCGGAGACTCCCCAAGTACCCGAAACAAAAATAGCGCCAGTCGCAACTCCTGCAGTGAACAACGCAGCCGCGATGACGGAAGTTTTTTGTGTCGGCGTCATTAATGGCGTACGAAATTCCACCGAGTGCTACTGAACTCCCAAACCAACACAAACAAGAGGAGAAACATCATGCTGCAACGTCGCGCGAAGCAAAGAATGATGATGGCCATGAGCTTGTTATTGCCATCGGCTTTGAGCTGGTCAGAGGACAGTGATCTGAATGTCAATGATCGTGCATCGCGGCCCAGCCCCGGCAAGGTGACGCCGGCCACAATGAACAGCTTGCAAGGCTTGAGCTGCAATGGCGAGGCCGTATCGCCTGCGAAGATGACACTGGCCATCGGGAAGTCAACATTGCTGCGCTTGCCTGAAGAGATCACCAATCGCACCCTTGCCAATCCCTCTGTCGCTCAGGCCATGCTAGTCGCACCCGCGACACTTTATTTGCTGGGCGTGGAAGTGGGTACGACCAACATGATTTTGCAGGGGAAAAGCGGCAAATGTACCGCTATTGATGTGACTGTCACTATGGATCCTGCCGCATTGCAGACAACGCTGTCAGAGCTCATGCCCGAGGAAAAAGATATACGTGTAACAGCGGCTGCCGACAGTCTGGTGCTCAGTGGTACGGTCACGGATTCGATGGTCGCTGCCCGAGTCTACGATCTGGCGCTGGCCTTTGTACGACGACCAGCCACAATGAGTGCCGCAGCACAGCAGGAAGGTATGGCCAATGCCAGCGGCAACAGTACACAAACCGCCTTGTCAACGAATCCGGCATTACAGCAGTTGCGTATCGTGAATTTACTGCAGGTGACCGCTGCCCAGCAGGTCATGCTCGAGGTGAAGGTCGCAGAGGTATCAAAAATCCTGCTCGACAAATTAGGTGTGAACGTCACCGGTTCACCCACCAGCGGCTCGGTCACGTACAGCATTTTGTCGAATTTTCTGACGGGGTCGGCTGGTACCGTGGGTGTCAATCGCGCGTCAGGTTCTGGTGTGAATCTGGATGCAGAGAAAAAAGACAGTTTGATCAAAATTCTTGCCGAACCTAACGTCATGGCCATCAGCGGACAAGAGGGCAGTTTTTTGGCGGGGGGTCGTATTCTGATTCCGGTAGGCCAAGACTCGGTGGGTGGCTTTGGTCGTGTCACGTTGGAAGAAAAAGAATTCGGTGTGGGACTCAAGTTCACACCCACCGTACTTTCCGGTGGTCGCATCAATTTGCGTGTATCACCTGAAGTATCTGAACTCTCGCGCGAGGGTATAGGCATCAGCTCTGTCAATGGCAGCCGTTCCGTACTGCCACTTATCACCACGCGACGCGCATCAACAACGGTGCAGTTGGCGGATGGACAGAGTTTTGCCATAGGTGGTCTCATTAAAAATAACGTTACCGCCAATATCAAGGCCTTTCCAATTCTTGGCGAAATACCCATTCTGGGAGCGCTGTTCCGCAGCAGTGATTTTCAGCGAGATCGTACCGAGCTGGTGTTCATCGTGACACCCAGATTGGTCAAGCCGCTGCCTGCCGATTATCGACTGCCAACGGATGGTGTTCTCGATCCTTCGCGCAAAGACCTTTTCATCGATGGCAAATTAGAGGGTGGAGGCCAATCAAAATCTGATGATGGTGCAAAGGGATTTCAATTGAAGTAATCCATTTTTGAATAAAAGCCACTTATCAAATCAATGAGGGATACGAAATGAAATTCCGCGATTTTCCACAATTCATTCGCACGCATCTACTACCAGCAATTTTTCTTGTCACACTGTGCGCATGTGCGCCGACCACCCCGCAATTGGATAAGCAATTTGGCGATTCGGTGCGGCAGACGCGAGCACAGCAAATCATGAACCCGCAGGCTGGCGGTGATGCGCCTGTCAATGGTGTTGATGGTGCAGTAGCACGGGAATCCATAGGACGCTATCGCAGCAGTTTTCGCGAGCCACCCCCTGCGCCCGCGGCGCTGACGAGTGGTACGGGGCGCTGATGAGCATGCGATCAGCCAGATTCACGAGGGTACGATTCTCTTGTCGAGCGCAACTTGCACCACGAGAAACACAGGGTGGTGCCGTGGCAATCGTGGTAGCGATGGCACTGATCGCGATGGTGGGTATCGTGGGTCTGGCGCTCGATCTTGGCAAACTTTATGTTGCGCGCGCCGAATTGCAGAACGCCGCCGATGCCTGCGCTCTCGCTGCTGTGCACTCGCTCAATGGCGCAACAACACGTCAGCTCGACATGGCTGAAGCGGCAGGCCTGACCACAGGCCTTCGTCATAAAGTGCAGTTTCAAGCAAACACGGTGAGCCTGCGTCAGAACGCCAGTATCGCGTTTGCCGAGCAGGTCGAGGGACCCTGGCTTTTGAAAAACACACTCGGCCCTGGGGACCCGAGTATCTTGCGCATGCGCCATGCGCAATGCACGATTGCCGAGACGGGGATAGAAACCTGGTTCATCCATGTACTCAATGCATTGCCGGGTGTTGCAATCGGCACGCAGCAAGTCTCTGCCAGTGCTATCGCTTCTCTACTCAATTCACAAACCACTTGCGCGATACCTGTGGCGATCTGTGCCGAGCAGCTGACAGCCAATCCTCAAGTCGGTCAATGGATCAGGGGCGTGAATTCACCCTCAGACGACAGTACCAGTAACTTTCGCTGGGTCGATCTGAACCTGAGTAGCAAGAACAACAGCACGCGCGACATTGCTGATATGTTGGCTGGCAATGGTGCATGTGAATTGCCCGTGACAGGCATGGAGGTTGGTACTACAGGTGCGCGTCTTAGCCTCTCCAATGAGTGGAATACACGTTTTGGCATCTATCAAGGTGGTGCCTATTCGGCGGAGAAAAATCCTCCGGATCTCTCCGGCTATGCGTACACCACCACTACTTGGCCCGCAGCTGCGGATGGCAGTCGATCGAATGCCTTTCAGGATTTCATCAGCAAGCGATCATCCAACACGCCATATCAAGGCGATTCTCTAGCAGGACTTAAAACTGGTAGTGGGCCCGGTCTGAAGGCACCCCTGGTGAATTACGGTAGCTTGCGGCGACTGGCGCCAGCACCTGTCGTCAACTGCAGTGAATTTCAGAATGGCACTCACAAAGCGCCAATACAGTATTGGGCTTGCATGTTCATGTTGCACCCCATTAGCCACGGTGCAGGTAACGGTAATGCCAACGCCAATGGCAATGGAAAACCCCCCAATCCACCGGCGAACGCCGACTATATGTATCTTGAGTATCGCGGCAAAGCCAGTGATTCGGGTAGCCCTTGCGCCTCAACAGGTTTGCCCGGTGATATTGCTGGCAACGGCCCACTGGTGCCAGTACTGAGCCGATAAGTCCATGCGCCATCTCTCCCACATCCATCTCGGTCGCCAACGCGGTGTGGCTTCTGTCGAATTTGCGCTTTTGCTGGTACCACTTCTCATGATCGCCTTCGGCGCACTGGAATATGGTCGTCTTCTGTATCACTACGACACGGTGGTGAAATCGGTGCGTTCTGCCACAAGGCTGATTGCACAAAGAAATCCGGATGATCAATCCAGCTACACCACTGCCTTGTCCGAAGCGCGTTGTCTCGCAGTCTATGGCGTACCTCAATGCACCCAATCTCAAGAGCCGCTTGTGCCGGGACTAGCCCTGTCGAACGTCAAAATTTGTGATCGCAGCTCTGTCACTGAATGTGCCGGCTTGTCTTTAAGTGAGGTTAAAAATGTCGCTACAGGAAGTGATACGGGCACCCTGAATCTGGTGGTGGTTCGCATCACCGGCTATGAGTTCAGTTTTCTCGGATTACCTTTTACAGGCGCAGGCGGCAGTTTGGTATTTCAGCCCATTCAATCTGTTATGAGGCAAGGCTTGTGAAGACTGCGCGAATACGTTCAAGACAGCATGGGGCCAGTACAGTGGAATTCGCACTTGTAGCGGCATTTGGCGGATTTTTGCTTGTGCTGATCGGTATATTCGAATTAGGGCGCGTCATGTATACCTTTAATACTGCGAGTGAAGTGACTCGTCTTGGTGCTCGCATCGCGATTGTTTGTGATGCCGGTGATGAACGCATCAAATCGGCCATGGTGGCATTGCTGCCCTCGCTCAGTGCAGATCAGATCGATATCAGCTATCAGCCTGCCGGCTGCGCTGTTTCCGCAACCGCGGCACGTGCGGCCTGTACTTCAGTCACGGTCTCCTTGAATTCGAGTGCACAACTATCGACCGTGATTCCCTTTGTGCCTCTGTCAATAAATATTCCGCCGTTCGCCACGACGATGACCAGAGAAGCGATGGACAGCAGCAACTGCGATGGAGGCAATCTACAGTGAATGCCGTTATTGTGACCAAGGATACCGATCTCCGGAAAGCCATCACGCAGTGCTGTGCCAGCTATCAGCCGGAGATCCATATCGTCAGCGAATTTCCAGGGATGAATCCGAAAGTAGGTGCAATCGCTGCGGTGCATCCCAGCTTTGTCTTCCTTGATGGGCAGGGTAATGAAAAGGAAGTTCTCGATTTACTTCAAAATACGACGAACAAGTATCCACAGGCAGCTATTTTGCTACTTGCGTCTCTGCAGTCAGCAACGTTGCTGTTGGCGGCCATGCGAAACGGCGTGCGAGAGGTGGTGGAATTGCCGCTTTCAGCGAATAGTTTGCATGAAGCCATTGATCGGATTCTGTCTCAGCAGCGTGAATCCATTCGTGAAGAAGGGAAGATCCTGTCTTTCATTTCATGCAAAGGCGGGAGTGGTACAACATTCATCGCGGACAATCTTGCCTTTGCCTTGGCATCAGTATCGAACAAGAAGGTGCTCTTGATTGATCTGAATCTTCAATTTGGTGATGCCGCGCTTTTTTTATCCGATGCTCAGCCATCCATGACGCTTGCCGATTTGTGTCGTCAGATTCATCGTCTCGATGCCGCCTTGCTTGATTCCAGTCTAATTCATGTCACACCGGGTTTTGGCATCCTTCCCGCTTCGGGCGAGCCTGATCCCTACGACACTATTCGTCCGGAGCAGATTGACGCGATATTGGAAATCGCTCGCAAGGAATATGATTTTATTTTTATTGATCTCGGGCGACAGATCAACGGTATCGTGATTCGTGCATTGGATCAAAGTGATCATATTTTCCCGATTATTCAGCAATCACTCCCCTATTTGCGTAACGGACTTCGTCTGCTTGGCTTGTTCAAAATGCTGGGCTATCGAAAGGAAAAAATACGTGTCATTGTGAATCGCCATGAGACCAACACCATCACTGTTGAGGCAATAGAGCGTTCACTTGGGCAGACGGTTGCCTATTTAGTGCCGAATAATTTTGATGTAGTCAACGAATCTATTAATCAGGGCGTACCTGTACTGAAGCTGGCGCGCAGCTGCAATGTGACCAAGGCACTGGTGGACATCATCAATGCCCTTGCCGATGTTAGAAAACCGGAAAGCTTCAGTATCATCCGGCGTCTTTTTGTTCGTAACTAGGCCATCTGAATTTATGTATATAGAAAAAACAAAAGAGGGGAATTCTCCCAGGCATTTGGAAAAATTTACATTGGTATCGGAGTCATCGTCGGCGGTGAATGAATCAAGAGGCGAATATTTTAACGATGCGTTCACGGCATTGCAAAAACGCGTGTATCAGCGTGTTTTCGAAAAAATTGATCTCGAGCGAATACAAAAACTCAATTCCGATCAGTTAGGTCGCGAGATGTCATTATTGGTTAATCGTATTCTTGATGAGGATCATCTCGCGGTCAATCATGTCGAGCGTCTGCATTTAGTTCAGGATATACAGAATGAGATGCTGGGTTTGGGGCCGCTCGAGGCTTTGATAAACGATGCAACAGTGTCTGACATTCTCGTGAATTCACCTGAAAAAGTGTATGTGGAGCGGCATGGAAAGCTGGAGCTGACTCAGGTTCGCTTTCATGATGTTGAGCATGTCATGAAAATCATCGGACGCATCGTTTCTAGAGTAGGTCGTCGCATCGATGAGTCCAGTCCCATGGTCGATGCACGCTTACCGGATGGATCGCGCGTCAATGCCATCATCGCACCACTTGCACTGGATGGGCCGGTGCTGTCGATAAGGCGGTTCTCCAAACAGCCGTTGACCATTGATGATCTGCTGCGCTTGAAGACCGTGACGCCACCGATAGCGCAGCTGCTGGAGGCGCTGGTCAAGGCACGCATCAATGTATTGATCTCTGGTGGTACAGGCAGTGGCAAGACCACGCTGCTCAATGTTATGTCCAGTTTCATACCGGTTCAGGAGCGCATTTTGACCATTGAAGATGCAGCGGAGCTGCAGTTGCAGCAGCCGCATGTCGTCAGGCTGGAAACCCGACCTCCCAACATCGAGGGTAAAGGCGAAGTCAACCAGAGGGCTTTGGTCAGGAATGCTCTGCGCATGCGACCGGATCGCATCATTCTGGGCGAGGTGCGGGGAGATGAAGCGCTGGACATGCTGCAGGCAATGAATACTGGGCATGAGGGTTCATTTGCCACCATTCATGCCAACAACCCCAGAGACGCCGTGATGCGACTGGAAAACATGGTCGGTATGGCAGGACCGCAGCTGGGGGTGCGTGCGATGCGGCAGCAGATTGCCTCAGCGATCACAGTGGTTCTTCAATTGAATCGTCTCACTGATGGAACACGGCGTCTGGTCAGTTTGCAGGAAATCACAGGTATGGAAGGTGACATCATCACCATGCAGGAAATCTTTGGGTTTCGGCGGCTTGGTGTCGGTAGTGATGGCAAGGTAAAAACTCAATTTTTTGCCACTGGTATTTGTCCGCAATTTGATCATCGATTGAAGGAATTTGGTGTGGGTGTGCCCGATGATGTCTACGACCCTAAACAAGTATTCGAATGAGGTGGGGCTATGGCAGATAAAATTTTTACTGGAATTGCCCTGCTGATCTTCGTTGCAGCTGCATTCTTTGTAGAAGCGACCTGGCAATGGTGGTTTTCATCGCAAAGCAAGGCGGCACGACGAACCAAACAGAGATTGCAAGCTTCAATGCCTTCTGCACAGGCAGATGAAGCACTCGGGTCATTGTGGTTGCAGCGTCCCTTGGCGGCTTCGGCAGTCGTCGAGGCATGGCTGAAGAAGATACCGGGTACCATCTGGCTCGACCGATTTCTCCTTCAATCGGGGAGTGCTTTGCGCGTTGATCAACTTCTGATACGTTCATTTGCATTCATGCTCATCGGATGCTTATCGAGTCTGGCGCTCCTGCAGTCGTTCAGACTTGCGCTGGCTTTGGGACTCGCTTGCGCTTGTTTGCCTTTGCTATGGTTGGCACACTTGCGTGAAAAAAGATTAAGTCTGCTCGAGCGCCAACTGCCGGAAGCAGCGGATCTGATTGCGCGTAGTTTGCGCGCTGGACATGCCTTGCCGTCCACATTGCAGATGGTCGCAGATGAAATGCCAGCACCGATCAGTGACGAGTTTCGTGTTGTATCGAGCGAAATCAATTACGGACCCGGATTGCAGCAGGCATTGCAGCATCTTGCAGAACGTATTCCTCTGGATGACTTGCGATTTTTTGTTATCTCGATACTGATACAGCGGGAAACAGGCGGCAATCTCGCTGAGTTGATGAGCAATATCGCTACGCTGGTTCGGCAGAGATTGAAATTTGTCAGACAGATACGCGCTCTGTCGGCCGAAGGCAAGCTGTCTGCCTGGATTCTCTTTGTTTTACCCATCGTCATGGGTGTTCTGCTTTCCTTTACCAACCCGGATTACATCGGCAAGTTGACTGCCGACCCCACCGGGATATTGCTTCTTTATGGTTGCACAGTGATGCAAATTTTTGGCGGGTTTTGGATGTATCACATTATTCGTATAAGGGTCTGATTGTCATGCCCGAATCTTCTATCTATTTTCTGGTTCTGGTTTTTTTTATTGCAGCTGGTATTGCTGCGGTTGCGATCAGGTTCTTTTTACCCGATCGCTTGCAGCAGCGGTTGGCGGTTTTGTCGAATCAATCCATGGCGAAAGAGAAATCGACCGTAACGGAGCCGGCAAATAAGCAATTCCTGCGACTCATGCAACCACTTGCCCGACTGTCCTTGCCGGCCGATGGTTGGGAGGAATCCCCGATTCGACTTCGGTTCATGCATGCTGGCTGGCGCGGTGTCATGGTACCGACTATTTTCTTTGGCATGAAAACCCTGCTCGCTCTGGGTTTGCCGGCATTGATAATCTTGTTCGCTAACGATACGGTGAGGCCCATTGAGGGTGCGCGCTTGATGCTGCTTCTCAGCTTGTTGGCGGCGATAGGTTTTTATTTGCCCAATCTTTATCTCAATCGTGCTGTGCGGCAGCGGCAGCAGGAAATATTCGAAAATTTCCCTGATGTTCTGGACTTGCTCACCATCTGTATCGAAGCTGGTCTGAGTCTGGATCAGGCTTTTTTGCGGGTGACTGGAGAAATCGATCTCAAGAGCAAAGTGCTTGCGCAAGAGCTGCAACTGGTCCTGCTTGAATTGCGGACAGGATTTTCCAAGGAAGCAGCACTCAGGCATCTGGCACTCCGAACTGGTGTCGAGGATATTGATTTGTTGGTTGCGATGCTGATTCAGACCGATCGTTTCGGCACCAATGTAGGTGATGCTTTACGCGTGCATTCAGATAATCTGCGGACGCAACGACGGCAGCGTGCTGAAGAATCCGCTGCAAAAATTGCGGTGAAACTGCTGATGCCTTTGATTTTTTTTATTTTTCCCGCGCTGATGCTGGTCTTGCTCGGGCCAGCAATGATTCAGATTCAGCGTGTGTTGCTGCCTGCCATGAGCCAATGATCCTAACAGTGGAGCGAATAATGAATAAAGCATCATCGTTGTGGCTGGCATTGCTGAGCAGCCTGCTTCCGGCTTGTGTCAGCACGCCGCATGATCCTTTTCAGCCTTTGGTTTCGATGAACTCAGGAATTCAAATCAATCCTGACAGTGAGTACCTTCGCGGAAAACTACTCCATCTGCAAGCGCGATACGACGAGGCTCAGCAGGCCTACCTGAGCGTACTCACCATGGACAAGAATCATGCGGAAGCGCGCAATGGTTTGGCAGCGCTGTTGGGTGCGCGGGGTGATCTCGATCGTTCGATTGCACTGCTGAGCAGCATGGTGCAATCGAATACACGCCTGCCACATGTCTATATCAACCTGGGTCATGCCTGGATGAAAAAAGGACAGCTTGTTCAGGCCCGCGCGGCACTGGAGCGTGCACTGGAGCTTGAACCGGATAACACGGCTGCACAAGAAAAAATGGCCGTGTTGCTTTCACTGGAAAAGCCTGGAGTGGCTCAGGCGACCCAAACGATAGCGGCGGCTGACACAAACGCCGCGGTGATATCCGTGAATCCTGTCGAACGGCTGAGTGATGGATTGTACGTCTTGCGCTACAGCGTTCCTGCACCCGAATCCGAACCACAATCGGTACAGAAACCTGCAGATGCTGTATTGAAGAGCAAAGCCAGTAACGCCACCGAGCCTATAGTCGAGGTCACTGTGCCCAATAGTCAATCGGATTCTCCCAAAGACAGTGAGTTGCCGCGTGTGGTTCCGCCATTGGCCATCGAATTGAATAGCGAAGTCAGGAATGTCAACAAGCCTGCTGTTGAGGTCGCTGGCATAGTCACACGATCTGATTTTTCCAAAGACGGTGA
>JACCDH011032658.1_pt1 | contig 12310 bp, 9 predicted proteins | sample 7442481 | NCBI WGS metagenome assembly JACCDH01 (sample SAMN15323433, study PRJNA562643) | freshwater metagenome | isolation source: river surface water | place: USA:Blue River Watershed | collected 2017-08-15
AACGTATCAAATTCATGAGTTTCCTCTACCACAAAAACACCAAAAAAATTATCAAGTATATTTGGATCTTTATCGCGATTTTTATTATCGCCAGTATGATCGCTAGCCTCTTTGCGGGGTATTAATACTGTCGCTTCCACACGTAGGGCGTGAGACCAAGCAACGCTGCAAAGCATTACGCTGACAGAATAGCTTCTTTGAGGCTACCGCACCAGGCTTCTACAAAGGCGGGTGTAAAGCGGTCTGGGAACTGACTCATTTCGGTAGTTAATTCCTCGACGTCATACCACAGTACCTCAGCCAATTCTTCGGGATCAAAGTCAATAGAACAGTCGTCGGGTACGACAATTTTGTAAATACCATTATAAAAATCGGCACTACGATACGATACTGCTACCGGTACGAGTGGTATGCCAGTAATACCAAGTTCTTCATATAATTCTCTCACCGCCGCTTCTTCATAGGTCTCCCCCTCATCGACATGTCCAGCCGCTGACTGATCAAGGAGTAACGGCTTGGCGACCCGGGCACTGCGTCGCTGCACCAATAATTGTCCTGACTCATTAAAAACATATACACGAGCAGCGCGCCGAATCAGACCTTTTTCAATCGCAATCGCCATGTATTCAGCCCCGAGCACAGTGTCTGACTCGTCGACTACCACACACTTTTTATAGGTCTTTTGCTCAAAGTGAAAGTGGATGATTTTTACGTCGGTCTCTGTATTCACTCGGTCACCGTAGTAACTGCGGTACTCGGCATACATCGCTTCACCAGATTCGTATCGTTCATGACCAATCCAATCATCCTCAGACAGAGTTCCAAGCGTCTTGGTGAATACTTTTGTTACTGTCGCTATCCCAAACAATTCTCCAGTTTCTTTGTTAAAAAAATTGAGCAAATCCCCCCCCTCAATGTTTTTGTCGTCAAATAATCGCCACGTGGACGTCTTGGTTCCAGCCAGTATTTGCTCTACCAAATGTGGTTTGAATTTGAGTGTTTTCATAGATGTATATTACCAGATGAGTTAGCAAGAGCGACTAAGATTAGTCCAGATGCGAGAAGCTGGAGCTGTATGGAAGGAGGCGTACTTCTCTGTACGATGACTGACATACAGCGAACAGCGACAAAGCAGATGGGCTGATATTAGTCGCTCTTGACCATCTTCATGAAGACGTCTTGTGGTATGTTTACCCGATTCTTCCCCAACTCCAATGCTTTCTTCTTGCCTTTCTTCTGCTTATCGAGGAGTTTCATTTTGCGCGTAATGTCTCCACCGTAGAGATACCCGGTTACGTCCTTACGGAATGCTGAGAGCGAGCGCGAAGCGATTATCTTGCCGCGTACCTTGGCTTGAATTTTGGTTACAAATTGGTTGCGGGGTAAATTATCATACAACTTGTCTACGACTGCCCGAGCGTCGAATTCTGCTCGTCTCTCCCCCACTACTCGTGAAAAGGCAGTGATGAGTTCTTCGGCTACGAGTACATCGAGACGCACCACACTCGCAGGTCGCATTTCGGCGATTTCGTAGGATAGTGACCCATAACCACTACTGGCGTTCTTTAATTTATCAAAGAAGTTCCGCATAAGTTCACGTAGTGGCATTTCGATTGCGAGCAGATTGCGACCGTCTTTGAGCACTTCGGTCTCGATAATACTACCCTCATGATCAAAGAGAAGGGTCATGATATTACCAAGGAATTCAGGTGGGGTGATGATTTGTCCAAGGAGCCATGGTTCACGTACGGAGACTTTTTCACCATGATCTGGAAAGCGGGACGCAGCATAAATTGATTCGACAGCACCATCTTCAAAGGTAATTTCGTACGCAATTGATGGTGAGGTAATGATGATTTCAATCGAGAATTCGCGACGCAGACGTTCGGTTACAATCTCAAGGTGAAGCATCCCCAAGAAACCACACCGAAAACCGCGACCTAACACACCCGACGATTCTTCTTCGTACGAGAGTGATGAATCAGACAGCTTCAGACGATCAAGTGCCTGGCGAAGCATCGTAAAATCATCCTGACTATCCGGAAAGACTGATGCCCAGACCACCGGGCGGGCGGGCGCATACCCCGGCAGTGGTGGCGCCGGCTTCTTTTCGAGTGTGAGGGTATCACCGACAGTAGCAACTCCTGGCTCCTTGATACCGGTGACAATGTAGCCAATTTCTCCTGCGGAAATTTTGTCACACGGTACTTCACTTGGTGTCACCATTCCGACCTCAAGCGCGGTAAAACTCTTGCCACCTGCTACAAAGCACAGCTGATCCCCTTTCTTTACCTCCCCATCAAAGACACGCATAAACACGATGACACCACGATGGTTGGAATAGGTAAAATCAAAAATAAGTCCACGATAAGCATCGAGAGTACTCGGACTCGGTGCCGGGATACGATCACAGATAGCAGCGAGCAATTCAGGCACCCCTGCACCAGTTTTGCCAGACACGAGCAGAATATCAGACCGTTCACAGCCAAGCAGCTCCATCACTGATTCAGCGATTTCATCGGGTCGAGAGTGTGCCATGTCGGTCTTGGTGAGAACCGGGATAATCGTCAGGCCTTGCTCGCGTGCCATCGAGAGCGTCGTCAATGTCTGCGCCTGAATCCCTTGTGTACTATCTACCAACAAGAGTACACCCTCTACCGCCTTCAAAGCCCGTGACACTTCATATGAGAAATCGATATGACCAGGCGTGTCAATCAGATTGATCTGATGTTCTACCCCATTATGCATATACTTCATCCGCACAGGTTGCATTTTGATGGTAATTCCCCGCTCACGCTCAAGTTCCATTGAGTCGAGGACCTGTTCTTTCATTTTGCGCTGTTCGACTGTCTTGGTATGTTCGAGCATACGGTCGGCCAAGGTCGACTTACCGTGGTCGATGTGCGCAATAATACTAAAATTTCTGATGTGTGCAGTCATGTGTATGTACTACACTACCGCAAAATGGTAATAAATTCCACTTTATTTTGCCAATTAGATAATATCTGGTTGTGGCGCCACTACGTCGGTTTTGAAGAGCTTGGCTTTAAATGAGCGGGTTAACTCATGTAACTCGGTCGAATCAAGGAGTGCGTAGACAGCCACAATCGCGGTAATACCCAAAGCTCCACCCGCTACACCCTGGATAAAGATACCAATAAAGGTATTTTGATTGACTCCCTCGACAATAAAAGCCAGTGTGAGGTAGGCAGCCAGTCCTCCTGCCACGGCCGCACACGTACCCTGCCAGAACGGTCGCCAGAGTGTGCGGACCTGAAAGCCGTAGATATATGAAAAACAGATAAGCATCACGAGGAGTTCCAATAATACTCCGATCGTATAGCCAAGCGGTAACATGAGCACTTCAACACCAGACACCCCATCAAGACGCAATAATCGGGTGACCATATCGGTAAATGCCGGCACGGTCTGATACCATTGATAAAACAAATACGCCACGCTGGTGCCAACTGATACTCCAAACGCAGTCAACAACAACGGTATCCGAGTTTTTCCACCCGCATAAAATGCCCGTAACAGTAATAGCAATAAACCTTGCGCGGCTAAAGACACGATAAAGATGCCCAATGCAGCAGCAGTTAATCGAGTATCGTCCCAATTAAATGATCCGCCACCGAGTAACACTCGCACCATTTGGGCGCGCAGTACAATTACCAACGCAATGATCGGTAACGACCAAAATAAAATATGTCGTAAAGCAGTCGCAACATACGTATTGAACTTGGCTTTTTCTTGTTTGGCCAAAAGTTCACTCAGTACAGGAAACGCTGCTACCGAATAACTCATTCCTACCACCGCCAATGGAACTGCTTGCAAGTTCATAGCTAATTGAAACACCGCCACCGAACCAACTGTCATAGTACTCGCTATAGCAATCAGTACGATCATTTGTATCTGCCCCAAAGACAGAGTCAGAGCGCGCGGTATAGCTACAAACGCGACCTCGCGGATTAACTTCCAATCAAACGTACGGACAAACCCAAATGCTAACGGTGAGGTGCGCACGAGCGGCCACTGCACGAGCATGTGCCCCAAGGCTCCCAATATAACACCATACCCCAGACCAACCATACCAAATATTGGATACAGAACAGCGATGCCAAAGATAATACCAATGTTATAGAGGAGTGGAGATAACGCATAAATGACAAACCGGTGACTCATTTGCGTCACCACCCCAAAGAGACTGGATAGACCAAGTAATAATGGCTGTAAGAGAAGAATGCGGAGCAATACGACAATGTCACCATGTGCTGTAGCAGAAAATCCCGGAAATAGCCATGGCACAATCTCTGCCGCGAACAAAAACACCACCACAGCAATCACACCGTACACCACCAAAAACAATGAGTAGAGTTGTGCCAACACGACACGACCCCCAGCTGGTGACCGTTCTTCAGCCCGCGACACAAACGGCAAGAGCACATAGACAGACAATACCGAAGCAAACAGCACAAACAGTAAATCAGGGATTCTGAAGGCCGCGTAATAGACGTCGAGTTCATAACCAGCCCCAAATTGACTCGCAAGTAAGCGATCGCGAACAATGGCCAAGATTTGTGAAGCGAGCGTAAACAGCGCCAAAATATAGGCAGCTTGGTGCAGGCCACGCACCTCGCGGTACAACAAACTGAGTACACGCGTAACCATAAAGTGCTATTCGCCTACAGTAGCAGACGTCGAGGCTGTTGTCTGATTCACTGCATTAACTGGTGTGAGCAAATCAGATTCAGGTACGGCTGGATTAGTAGTAGAGTTGTTTTGATCGGTCGCAGGTTCAGCTATCGGTGTAGTACTGGTAGCAGAACTAGTCACTGTACCATTTTCGATTTGCTCCATGAGTGCATTCACAGTTACGGCATTATCAGCATTCAAGTCACGAACTATCGCGAGCTCACTAAGCGCAGTAGTCGTATCATCTTTCTTGGCGTATTCAAGCGCGCGCAAATATCGCGCATTGGCATATTGTGGATTGAGCTGTAGTGCTTGCGAGAATGCAGCGATAGCATTATCCGGATTGTTGTTGGCACTATGTAATACACCCAGCTGGTAATAGCGACCAGGATTACCGACTTCAATTGAAATCAGTGACTCAGTGGTTCGAATCGCTTCATCAATATTACCAGTTGCGATATCGAGTTGTGATAACAAAAATAGAGCATCAGTGTAGTTTGGCTTGAGCGACAACGACTCACCGATCAGACGACGCGCTTCGTCTTCATTATCCTCACGGAGTGCCAGCACAGATCGCTGTAGTGGATAATACGGATTCTGTGGATCTCGTTTGGCAGCCTCGGTGTAATCCTCTGTTGCACGTGCCATTGCTCCTTCTACATTAGCGCTGGCGAGCACAGCATAGATGTCTGCACGCACTTGCCAGTTACGTGCATCGCTAGCCCGTACGCGAATAGCCTGTTCAGCTGCCTGCAAGCCAGATGTCACCAAACCAGCTAGTTGTTGTTGCTCAGCGGAACCAGCATTTTCTGTAGCCAGTAATTGACGAATTTGTGCTAATTGTACCAAAGCCAAATCACGGACATAGACGTCACTTTGGTAGTATGAGTAAGCACTAGCGAGACTTTGTGACACTTCAGTAGCCTGTGTTTCAGATGTAGGGATGCTGAATGCTCCTCCATAGGTAGACACAGCCAAGACGATTCGGAAACTGTAGTACCCCACTGCGATACTACCAATAATAACAACCATGACGATAGTTATAAGTATAAAACCAGTTCGCACATTGGTTAACAGGTTGTATGACCAAACGGGACGCGGTGAGATTGCTTGAGACATAGCAATAAAGAGACCGGTCGACGCAGCACCAAGGAGTAATATCACCGGACCTGGCACGTACACAAAAGAAATGCCCCACACAAACATCGCCGTTACAAAACTGACTGTGGTCAAGAAATACGCAAAAGTATCTTCCACAGGTCGCAGCAATGTCTGGATACCTGTCCATACCAGCAGGCCAAAGAAAACGAGCCAGGCAACTACCGCTAACAAACCACCCGTTACAAACCAGGTTGGAATATACCCGTTACCAGCACTAAAATTGGTATTCCAAAACAGTGTTTGATTGATTGATTGATCTTTGTGTGTAGTCCACGCTTCGGCAAAGTGATTTGGCCCAGCACCAGTGAGAGCGTTGGTGCCATAGACCGATCGCATGATATCAAATGTCGCGGTCATAGACGGGCGCACTTCAACATACGAAACACCTGTCTGTTGATTGATCTTTTCGCCGAGTAATTGACCACCAACCACAAAGAATGCTGAGGTTAGGAACACGAACGTGATCAGCAGCACGGCTGACAAATTCGTCACACTCGCTGATTTTTGTTCAGCCGAACCAAACCGTCCTTTGGTCAACGTATACATAAGTAGCAAGAGACTCACTAGACCGAGCACTAGCCAAATGATCGAGAAGTTAATGACGGTAAGCATGCAGATAGACAGTACTACTGCAGTAACGACTACATTTTTGAGCCAATTCGGTAATGATAATTGAATCACCGCAATAAGTCCCAGCAATACAGCCAAAGCAAAGAACAGTGCTAGATCATTGAAGCTTCCGAGTACATTGGCGGTAGATTCATTCAAAAATCCTAACGTCAAAACATCTGATCCAACCAAAATACGGAGTATATGAAACAATCCTAGTACCAATGCCGATCCAAGTAATGCAGTGTATAAATACAATGCACCAACGCGCTCAGTCCGGAACAGTTGCATAACTGTCATCAATACTCCCGCCACCACCAAGAAACCAACCGTATGGATGTCGATTGTCTCTCCCACAAATGCTACCTGCATTTGTGGCGCCATAATACCTGCCACCCCAGCTGACAGTACTACCATCCACCACGATATAAACAACGGTGATGGGCGCCAACTAATCTGTCCGTCGCGTAATACTGCCAAACTAGCAAGTATCACCACCAAAGCCAAAGCAAAGACCATAAACAGGGTCTTGCTCGCCAAACTAATTGGAAATAGTGCAGGTATACAAACGAGCGGTAGTAATGCAACCGAAATCCAGGCTATGGATCGAGCTACCGAAAACAATCGGCGGCCGATTACATCACTTTCTTGGGTACGCTTGGGAACAAATGTTGGGATATCCATAATAAAAATTCATTAATTACCTCACTCGCTGACGAGCGATGTTAGGAATAGCATACCATACAACCAAGCCCGACCGCGGAGCGGTCGGGCTTGGTTATACACATAAGCCGGATTCTGTCAGGATTACTCCTGGATGATCATATACCTGGGATGATAGTTACCTATCACCTCATGCGGCTCTCTGTCCCGGGCACTGAGTAGAATGTATTCTACGCACTGCCCAGGACAGCACGGCCTTGCACACACGTAAGGATTTGGCCGTTTCACCTCACTTGTTACCAAATGAGCTATTCCCAAGGGAATCTTTTTGCTTTCGCATCCAGCGTCTCTGTTCGCACCTCGTGCATTACTGCAGACGGGCGTTACCCGCTACGCTTCTCCATATCACTATGGGTGTGTCCGGACTTTCCTCCCCATTTACAAGAAATAAGGCGATCATCGTGCAGAGCAACTATACTACACATTTTTAATTAGTCGAGACCGGTAGCATGATCGAATCACCGACCTGTAATCCTGTTGTCGCAAAAAAGTCTGCGTTGGTTTCGATCACATAGCGAGTTGGTGTATCTGGACCATAGGTTTGAGGATATGATTCCGGGGACACCGCCTGTTCAATATGCACAATGATACCGGCGCTATCGAGCCATATTATATCAATCGGGTAGAGCATCTCCTTCATCCAAAATTTATAGACACCAGAATTTTCAAACACAAAGAGCTTTACTACATCGGGCGGTAACGCGGTAGTGCGAGACAACCCAAGTGTACGAGTAGCAGCGGTGTCTGCCACCGAAGCAAACATATCGATAGTCCCTAGCGATAGCGGTATAAGTGGTTCGAAGTATGAGCGTGGTGTTTGTTCTGCCACAACAGGCGCTACCGCTTTGTATTCAAAGTACCAATATGCACCCACAGTTACGGCGGCCATTGTGGCAACAAGCCACCAATTACGAGACCAGCCCATACACTAGATATGTCACGCCTGCCACCGAAGCTCCCAAGAAGGTTCCCCAAGCCATATCGACAATCGTAATTGATAGCGGCCAATCACGAAGCGTAGCCAAGTTAGTCAAATCGTACGTAGCGTACGTAAAAAAGCCAAATAAAGCACCCCACAGTACCGCATACCATACCGTCCCCTTTTCAATCGCTGGATAAATAGCAAACAACACCAAGCCAATGAGGAACACGAGATAAAAAGTGATCGCTGCCGGCCAGTTGATATCACCCATAATGTATCCCAACTTTTCCCGATAAAAGTTACTGGCAATAAGTCCGAGCCATACCATATCAATTGCAAAAAATATTGGTACTGATATAGCGTACAAGGTCAAAAATTGCATAATATTCATATAGTACTAGTATATCACGTATGGTACATATACTGGACTCACACCAAAAATCCGCACCGTAGTGCGGATTTTTGGTGATGTATCTGGATTACTTACGGTTCACCGAGTCGAGCATGGCAGCCATACCAGCCAAGTCTTTATGTGCACCAGCATCAATGATAATTGTATTACCGTGTGTCGCAGCACTGGTGATAGTATCGAGACGATTCGTATCAGACAAAAATTGGATTGATTGTTCGGTTGATAATCCGGCTGAGGTCATGGTGCGCATTGCCTCTTCGAGTCCTCGCGCAATAGCCTCACGCATCTGGGCCATACCTTCTCCTTGTAACTTCTTACTCTCAGCCTCTGCCTGTGCCGCCCCTACCAGTTTGATTCGTTGTGCTTCAGCCTCATTACGCGCAGCCTCCATGAGGCGCTTACTCGCAATCACTTGGTTAAAGGCATCTCGCACTTCTGGACTTGGCTGCGGTTCATCCACTAGTACATTTTCAATAATGTATCCAAAGCGCGCAAATTGTTCAGACAAAGCCGCCTGCACTTGCTGTTCGACATTGTCGCGGTTGGCATAGAGATCAGTCATTTCCATACCCGACGCGGTCTGCCGCACATTATTAAGTACATACGATGTAATCTGTTTTTCTGGTGCCTCCAGTTCGTAATGTGCCTTTACCGCTCCGACACCGTCATCACTAGCTCGATACTGCACTTTGACTGGTAAGGTCATAAACGCATTATCACTTGTCTTCACTGACACATCAGCGTGGATTTCTTGGATTTGCAAATTTACACGTGCCACCACCGCGGTAATCGGCCAGGGGGCTTTTATATGTAATCCTGGGAACACGGCTGCTTTGTGTGGTTTACCAAAAGTTTCTAAAATCGCTGCAGTTTTACCTCGCACCACATAGATCATACTAGGCAACAACAACACCGCCACAATCAGTACAAACCAAAACATACAAAAATAATTACCAAATAATACGATTAGTATAACAGAAACCCAACGAAACTAAATAACGTAGGTATTATGCAACACGAGCCTCTGTCAATAATGTCTGCATCGTATAACGACCCATTGCAATCAGATCAAGTGCTTCGGCACGAGTTACGTAGATGGGATGGTACGGACATGGAAGCCAAATGATACACACTCGTCGACCACCCACTTCTGCTGGATCAATGATTCTCTCCGCCTCAGCCATAAAACGCACATGTCGTGTCTGTATCATCTCCTCCATACGCAGACTTGCTGAAGCCAGGCCAATGCGATACATAAGCATCTCAAGTTGCGATGCTGGCTGCGGATTCTCTTCATAATCCTGCGACGCAAATACGAGAACATCAGTCACTTCGGGATGGAGTCGGATTAATTCCTGTACCGGTAGATGTAGGTCGCTCGCGTACCCATCGGTCACTGATAGACCACGAAATGTTAGTGGTCGAGCAAATCCGGTCACCGCTGTTGCTATAGTAGCCATTTCATACACCTCGCGAGCAGTCTGCGGGAGATAAGAATATCCATGTCCTGTTTCTGGATCTGCCAACACACCATAGAGTTTCGTTGGATGCTTCAGTACCTGTTCTGCCTGTATTGGTCGACCTGTAGTACCTTGCCTGAAGACCGCATCAACATATTCCACATCAAACGGCCAACGACCGACAAGGCGTCGCGCAATATTAAAGAGGCGACCCGTATCACTACTCATGTCATCTGAAAACACGCGCACATCGTCGACCTGACCACCACCTTGGTAATACGCTCTGGTAGCAAAGCCACTGGATACACCCACTACGGCTACTGGTTCTTGCAGGGGTTCGGCAGTCTGCAAAAATGCGACTTGCGCCCCCGCTACAAATGAATTGCGAATACCACCAGCACACACAACCATTCCGAGTGAGGCTGATTGCGTACAGAACGCTTGTAAGACACGGCGGTCACCGGTCGTAATAATCGGGCACATAGAAAAATCAGAAGTAACCGTGAGATTATGACAAATCTCGCATCAATTACAAGCTACACCAGTGCATCATCCAAATATCCTTTTGTAATGAGAGGGTCTATATGTCTACCGATAAAAACAATCTTCTGTTCAGCTTTTGCTTCGTCTTCCCAATGACCATACGGATCGATATTGATGATATTCCCCGCTTGTGACCAGAGCATGACTATTCGTGGATTACTGTTCATCCACGCAAAACCTTTCGAACGAACAATGTTTTTAAGCTTACCACTTTCGAGCAGTGCATGTAGTTTCGCTTCGTCAAACGGTCGCGTCGCGGAGTAGACAAAGCTACTAATACCGTATTCTTCGGTCTCAGGTATATGTTCGCCGCGCAGCTCTTTTAGCCAACCTGCATTCTGCGCGGCCTTATCCATTCTAAATCGGTTGGTATTAATAATCTGCTCAAGACCAATAGCGCCGCGTTCAATTCTATGCACCACTGCATCTGGATTCAGTCGGGTGATTAATCCTTCCGCAAACGCGATTTGTTCTGGCGTGGCAAGATCAGTCTTTGACAGCAGTATCACATCAGCAAATTCGATTTGATCAACTAAGAGGTGTACGAGAGTTCGCTCATCAGTCTCTCCAGCCGTCATCTCCAGATCAGCCAACGTTGCATTATCGTGCCAGAGTGTTTCAAATTGAGCAGCATCAACGACGGTCACCATCGTGTCTAGTCTGGCACTATCCATTAAGACACGACCGTCAGACTGTTCAAAAGTAAAGGTCTCGGCAACTGGCAATGGTTCAGAAATCCCTGATGATTCAATCACAATAGCGTCATATGTCCCTTCCCTTGCCAACTTCTCAATTTCTATCAAGAGATCTTCACGCAGCGTACAACAGATACAGCCGTTACTCATCTCAATCAATCGTTCTTCATGACGGTCTAGTTTGATCTCACCATTTTTGACCAGTTCACCATCAATGTTTACTTCGCTCATATCATTGACTATCACGGCCAGCTTCTTACCATGTCGGTGTGTCAAAATATGATTGAGTACTGTAGTCTTGCCTGCGCCCAGGAACCCCGAGAGCACTGTTACCGGGATAGGGTTTTTACTCATGATGATCGTGGTGTTCGTCTTTGTGATGAAGGTCGGTAGTCGTACCTGGTAGTGCTTCATCGGCATGGACTTCGTCATGATGCTCCTCCGCATGGTCGTGGGCATCACCCTCACCGTGTACATGTTCACCACCAATAGCAAAAGAGACTAATGACATCACCGCAAGACCAACCACCAAAACGATCAAATGCTTCAGAAAGCCTGCATTATTAGCATGATCGTGTGGCTTTGGGATAAGGTCATGGAGTACCACATGCAAGAAGAATCCGGCTGCCAGTGCCAACAATGCCACTTCTACATCATGATTTACGACTGCTACGTAACTCAGTCCAATACCGATAAAAATGGTAGACGATACGAGGAAGTTAATAGTCAGGGCGCGTTTTGCGGTGTACCCCGCCTGACGAAGGACAAAAAACTCTGAGATTTCTTGCAATACCTCATGAATCAAAATCGACACCGTCACCGCAATACCAAGTGCAGGCGAGACCAAGAACGCTGGTACCAGCATTATACCGTCCGCCACATTGTGCACCGCATCTCCTATAATCAACTTACGAGCACTTTTTTTATTACCATGATGATCATGATCGCACTCGGGATCGTGGTGCTGATGTGTTTCTGGCATCAGATACTCAAGCCCCCAAGCCAACACATACCCCAGACCAATAAGTAGCACGGCCATCAGTGCCGTATCAGCGAGCTCAAATACCTCAAGCGCCAAGGCTCCTGAAGT
>JACCDH011177278.1_pt1 | contig 12309 bp, 13 predicted proteins | sample 7442481 | NCBI WGS metagenome assembly JACCDH01 (sample SAMN15323433, study PRJNA562643) | freshwater metagenome | isolation source: river surface water | place: USA:Blue River Watershed | collected 2017-08-15
CATGAACCGCAGAGCCGCGGCCTTGTCGCGGGATCTGGTGATGTAGCTCTCGAAAACCTCACCCTCGTGATCGACAGCCCGCCACAGGTAGACCATCTCGCCGTTAACTTTGACGTACATCTCATCGAGATGCCACTTCCAGTGCCGGTAACCGCGCATTCGGCTCACCCGCTGGCGCCGGATATTCGCAGCGAATAGCGGTCCGAAGCGGTTCCACCAGAACCGCACCGTCTCATGGCAGATGTCGATACCGCGTTCGAACAGCAGGTCCTCGACGTTGCGCAGAGACAGCGGAAAGCGAACGTACAGCAGCACCACCAAGCGGATGACCTCTGGTGAGGAGTTGAACCGGCGGAACGGGCTAGGCGGCAATGCTCGGGACTTGCGGGGCATCAGCCGCAGCTAGCAGGTGCCTCGTTGGTCTGACAGAGCCGAGGCAGCCCGGGCGGATTTGGTCACCGGGTAACGAACGCGTCTCTTTGGCAAGGGAGCATGTGAACCTGCCTAACCGTGACCGACGAGCCATAGGTATCAGGCTCTGGAAGCGCGCCTCCCCAGATGGTCGCGTTCCGGGACAGACGCCGCGGCGCTCACATGTTCACCCTTTCGGGGGAAAAAGCGGCGCGGCGGTGGGAACCGCCGCGCCGGAGGAGCGCACCTGCATGGAGGATGTCAGGGCACCGGAGCACGCGTAGCGATCGCGGCCTCGATCAAGTCCTGCATGACCTGTTCGAGCTCGACGCCCTTGCGGTCGCCGCCGGTCGCGATCTGGGTTGCAATAAGGGCGTAATAGCCGGTGTCGCGGTCGATCCATCCGGTCCAGCCATAGGCGCCCGGCGACGAGTTGATCTTTGATGTCGCGCATCCCGCCGGCGTGTCGCATTCGACGAACGACCCCAGCGCATACTCCCAATTTGCCGCGCCCGCAGGGACGAACACGCGCGGCAGTCCCGCTGTGCGCTGCTGTGTGAAGGCGGTCATGTCGGTGATGAAGCTGCCGCCGAGAAAGGCGCGCAGCAGCTTCGGATAGTCGCGCGGCGTCGAATAAGCGCCGCCCGCAACCCAGGGATTGGTCGGCGCGCTGCCGATCGGATCATACCAGGTCGTGCTCGTCATCCCCAGCGGTGTCGTCACATGTTGAGCAAACAGTTCGTGGAAATTGCGCTGACGCGCCGGCGATGTGCCCGGCTGGATGCTGACGTCCTTCGCTTCGAGATAGGCGGCCCCCACCTGGATGCCGTGCGGCCCATAGCTATATTGCGCGCCCGGCGCATTGCCCGGCCGCAAACTGTCGTAGCGCAGGTCGTGAATGCTCTTCGCGCAATTATAGAGCGTCATCGCGGGGAGCAACTGGCACCCGCCGACGAGCGGACTTGCGTTGAAGCCGGAGGTCATCGACAGCGTATGCTTCAGCTTCACATCCTTCTTGGTCCCCGTCGAGGTCCAGAAAGCGAGCGGAGGCTTCATCGAATCTTCTAAAGTGACGATGCCTGCCTGCGCCATGCGCATGCCGAGCGCGCCCGCGAACCATTTCGACGCCGAGGCGAGCGGCGTTACGCGGTCGATGCCGAAACTGCCCTTTTCATATGAAAAGAGATAGGTAGGATCGGACGCGTTCCCGACGATGAAATAGCCGTTCGGCACTTCGCTATCGGCGTCGATCGCAGTCTGAAGGGCGGTCCAGTCATATGTGTAACCCCCGACCGTGACGGTCAGGCTCGCCGCCGCGGCCGGCGCAGAGACCTTTGCGACGCCCCCGGACGCCACCGGCGCCGCTGGCGGCAACTGTACCATCGGACGACTGCCTTCGCCGGCGCTCCCGCCAAAGCCAGCCTGCGCCGCGAAAGGGGCCGCGCCGAGCACCGCCGTTCCGGCGGCAACGCCCATCCATTTCAATCGTCCTGCCATCTCTTCTCTCCCAGCTTCGTTGCACATCGTTGAAACGAAAGGGCCGCGCGGCCGGTCGGTCAGGGTGTGGCGCCGGCATTCCCGAAATGAACCTTGAGCAGATGATCCAGCTGCGCCTTGCGAAATCCCGGCGCGACGGCGGAGCGCGGCGAGAGCCACGCGAGCCGGTCGTCATCCTCGGAATATCGCGGCCAGTCGGGTACGAGCGAACAACGCGGCGCGCCGCCTTTCGCAAAAGCGACCCAGCAAGCCGACATCGCCTCGCCGAAACGGCGATCTTCATCATCGACCGGTCCCGCAAGCGAGGCGAAATAGTCGAGCGTGCCAAAGAGATAAGGGATTTCGGAGCCGTGCGCGGCGCCCTTAGCCTGGTCGCGGCGCGCGGCGGCGACATAGTCGAAATGATAGAGATAGGAGGGGGACCCGCCTGCTGTTCGGGCCGCGAGCCAGCGCGCCGGCGCGACGAACCACGCATCGCCAAGGATCTGCCGGGCCAGTTCGTCGTCGGCGAGCGCCGAGCCGTAAGCCGCGCGGCCCGCGGACGGATCGAAACCAAGATAGGTCAGCGCCATTGCAGGTGGCACGCCCATCGCGAGGATCACGCTCGCCTCGTTGCTGTTCGCGCCGATGAGCAGTGGCACGTCGATTATTTCTTTTCGCGCGAAGGTGCGCCAGGGCGCCTCGCGAACAAGCATTCCATCGAGGATCGGACCGGGCATCGCCCCCGGAACGCGCTCCTCGCCCGCCGCGACAAGGGCGGCAGCGGGGAGCGCGCGCAAATCTGCCAGCGTCGCGTCCGCCTCCGCACCGGCGCGGCCGGCCAGAGCAAGGCCCGACCGCTCCTGCTGAGCGAGCGGGGCCGGATCGAGAAGGCCGACTCCGGACTGGACGATCGCGCGCGCGAAGAGCCCCTTGGCCTCGGGCTGCGCGAGGATCGTCGTGACGCCGATCGCGCCGGCGGATTCGCCGAACAGCGTGACCTCAGCCGGATCGCCGCCGAAAGCCGCGATGTTCTTTTGCACCCAGCGCAGCGCGGCGAGCTGGTCCATCAGGCCATAGTTGGCAAGCGCTTCGCCGCGAGGTTTCCCAGCGTTAAGCGCTGGATGCGCGAAATAGCCGAGCGCACCGAGACGGTAGTTGATCGTCACGAGTATGACGCCTTGCCGCGCGAATGCCGAGCCGTCGAAAGCGGGAAAGGTGCCCGATCCCACGACATGTGCACCGCCATGAATCCACAGCATGACGGGAAGTTTCTTCGCACCTGCCGGTCGCCAGATGTTCAGCTGGAGGCAATCCTCGGACTGGTTGTCGGCGACGCCGCCGGCGACAAGGGCAGGACGCACCGTCTGCGGGCAGGCCGGCCCGAGTTTCGACGCGTCGCGCACTCCCTTCCAGCGCGCTGGGGCATGCGGAGCGCGCCAGCGCAGCGCGCCTACCGGTGCGGCGGCGAACGGGATATTGAAGAAGCGCTCGATCCCTGCCTCGCTGGCACCGGCGAGCTTTCCGGCAGCCAGCTTCACCTGAGGGGCGGCCGCCGTCTGGCCGGCCGCAGGCAAGGCCGCTATCGCCGCCCAGACCATTGCTATCGCAGATAGGTGCCGCATATCGGCCTCCTTCGCTTTCCGGCGGCGCATGGTCCGCCGGGAACGAGCTAGAACGAGATACGCCCCTCGACCCCGATGACGCGCGGCTGGCTGTAGCGATTGATCGTCGGCGCCTGAGCAACATAATAGATCCTGTCGAACAGATTGTTCGCAAAGGCGCTGATGCTGACTTTTCCAAACTCGACCCCGACGCGCAGGTTGACGAGGACATAATCGTCGAGATCGACCGAGGTCGCGGTCAATTCCTGCTTTCCACCCCATTGGCCGCTGACGAGAATGTTGCTGGTGAGCGACACATCATTTGCTATCGGATAGCGGAGGTTGAGGTTGGCCGACGCCAGCCAGTCGGGCACTTGCGCAAGATCGAGACCATCATAGCGCCCTCTCTTGACCTCGCCGCCCTGACGCGAGACGCTGAGCGCGAGACGCCCATTGCCTTGGCCGATATCAAAGCCCTGGCTATATTCGGCCTCGATGCCCCAGCTCTTCGCATCGCCCGCGTTGGTGAGGTAGGCAACCGCGGCGACCGGACACGCCGCATTGGTGAGCGCGCAGCCATCGTCGACCTGCGCGATCAGGTCCGACAGATCGGTGTAATAGCCCGCGATCGCAAAATAACCGCGGCGCACCGGGCTGCCCTTTACGCCGGCTTCATAGCTGGTGCTGTTTTCGTTGCCGAACAGCACCTGCACCGGGCTCGGCGCACGGGGATCGGAAAGGCGCGTATTGAAGCCACCGGCGCGATAGCTGCTGCCGACCTTGGCATAAACGAGAATGTCGCGCGCAAGCTTGTATGAGAGCGTCGTGTTATAGGAAAGATTGTCGGCATCGATGCTGTCGTCAATGACCCGCGCCGCGCCGCCGGTCGGCAGACCCGTGCCGAGATCGTAAAGCCGCGCCGTGATGCTGCGGCTGTCGCGCGTATAACGCAGTTCGCCCGTGACATTGAGGCTGTCGGTCAGATCGAACCCAAGCGACCCGTAGGCGGCATAGCTTTCGAAATGGAGCCGCGCAGGCGCGATGTTGCCCGGCGATGGATTGGCTAGCGTCGGCGTGCGAGTCGTCGCCACCGAAAAATCGCTGTCGAGCAGGAGCATTTCGGCTCCGACCAGCCAGGTCAAGCGGTCGCTCGAACCGCTGACATGGATGTCCTGCGAGAAATTGTCGGTCGTATCAATGACATAGGAAGCGGTGCTCGGGTCGAGCGGGGTCAACGCCCCGACCTCGCCAGCGGCGCGGGCGCGGGCCAGTTCGGCCGGGCTGATCGCGTCATTGTCGAGATCATATTCCGAATGCCGCTTGCGGAACGACGTCGTCGAAGTGAGATCAGCGCCGCCGAGATCGACGCGGACGATCGCCTGCAGCCCGTCGACGTCCTGCGATGCGCGCGGGGCGGTGCTCCACGGATAACGGAAACGATCCTGGATATAACCGCCTGGAAAGCCCGGCGTGCCGGCGGGTATGAAAATCTGGTAGTGGATCGTCGGCGTCGTAAGACGCTGCGTTTCCGCCATGATGACGGCATCGACCGGACCGCGCTTGATGCGGATCTGCCCGCGAATGCCATGCCCCTTCTGCCGGTCGAAATAGACGTCGTTGTCGGGATTGTAGAAGAAACCCTTGTCCTGCTCGACAAGGTCGCCGCTGAGACGCATCGCGATGCCGTCTCCGAGCGACACGTTGACCGCGCCCTGCGTCTGGAAGCTGTTGTTCTCGAAGCCGTAGCGCGCGCTCACCCAACCACCGAAATTCAAGTCCGGTTCGGCCGAGATGATATTGATCGCGCCGCCGACCGCGTTGCGACCGTAAAGAGCCCCTTGCGTGCCGCGCAGCACCTCGACCCGACCGATGTCGAGCAAGTCGAGGCGGGTGAAGTTGCGCCCGCCGACCGGGCCGCCCGCGATATAGGCGCCGTTGCGATAGAGCCCGACGCTGGGATCACCGTTTGTCGCGCGCGCGGTCGAGGAAGCACGGATCGAGATTTCCGAGGTGACCGACGAATTGAGATTGTTGAAGCGGACGCTCGGCTGGTCGGCAAGCAACTCGCCGCTGCCCGTCGCCCCGCCGCGATCGGTCAAGGCCGTGATATCGATGACCGACGCCGCGGTCGGAACATCGGCGAGGCGCTCCTCGCGGCGACGCGCCGTGACGACGATCGCTCCATCGTCGCCCGCTTCCACCGTATCGGCCGGGAGCGCCTCGGGAGCCGCCTCCTGCGCCGATGCGGGCGTGGCCGCGGCAACCACCCATATTGCAGCCGTGCAGAAAAGGAGGTGCGCCTGACGTCCCATAAAATCTCCCATCGCTCTTTTGGTATTTATTATCGATAATTTTGCGCATTAGAACGCGCGAGTCAAGCCGGAACGATCGATGGGAAAGCTGGGATCAGTGCTGAGACGGCGCGAGAGCAGCCAAAAGATCGCGAACCGCTTGCGCCGTAGCGGCAAGTAGCGGCGGCTCGATCACAGATAAATTATCGGTAGGCGCGTGATGATGCCGGTGGGCGCCAAATATACCGGCGTGGCGGAGATATCCCGCTCGCACGACCTCCGAGAGCTCGCCCGCGGTCCCTTCGGAGGATCGGTACGCCATTTCCAGACCTGGCAGCCCCCTGAAAATCTCGCGCGCGCGTTCCACGAACTCCGGCGAGGTCATCAGAAAACGATAGGGATCGGCGCTCGGCAGCGGCAGCAGGCGCCCTGGCATCTCCTGATAATCACGGGTCGCGACGTTGGCGCCGAGATGCAGCCAGAAATCGGTCTCGGCCGGCGGCGGACCGACCTTCTCGATGATATGGCTGGCACCCAGATTCTCATATTCATGCCCGCTGTTGCAGACGAAGAGCAGGCTATGCTCGCTAAAAATGCGCGGCATCCAGTCGGCAAGCGCCAGCCAGATCGCGATTCCCGGACCGCGCTCGCCTGCGCAATCGGTCCAGCCCGAACGAGGTGTCGAGACAGCGAGCCACGGGCGGCCCGCGCGAACACGCCGCCCCACGACATTGTCGGCAGGACGCACCCCGCCGCGCCCCATAAGAACCAATCTGGCTGACCGGCCATGCCGCGCGGCCTCGACGACCGGCGCCGATCGTTTCGGCGCAAGCAAAGCCAGCGGCTTGTCGGAAAGCGGCGCATCGGCCGGAGTATTGAGGAGAAGCGCTTCGCCGCTTGGCCCCGTTGTAACGAGGATGACGGCCGCCGCGCCGCGCGTGAACGCGTCGGCAAGCGGCTCGCGCACCGCCCGGTCGATAAGACTCGACCAGCGGCGATGGGATAGCCGGACCACGGCGATCGCGCCGTCGAGGCGCGCAGACGTCTCGGCGAGCCGCAGCGGCGCGTCGATCCCGTCATCGGCGGTCTCAATCCCAAGCGGCTGCGCCAGGAGCGGAATCCGCAGATCGTCGATCACCAGTTCGCAGCGTTCGGTTTCGAACCACGGCACGTTGAACGATTGCCGCTCGACAGAAAACCCGGCCGCATCGAGGCGCCTCGCAACCCAATCGGCGGTCCATCGATCGCCTGCTCCGCCCGATTGCTTGTTGCCCGCCTCGGCATAGGCTTTGACGTCCGCGAACAATCTCTCGGGCCCGAACATCATTTCATCCCCGGAAGCGGCGGCGGACGGCGCCGCTTGAAATGTCAACGGCGCGACGAACCCTGCCTTGAGGAGCGTGCGCCGATCGGTCGCGGACCGCCTCACGTCGCCTTCGCCCGGCGACGTCCGGGTTTGGGCTTGGCATGACGCGCCTTATATTCCTCGAGCGCCTGCCCGAAACTGCTCTGCGTGACGCCAATCAGTTCGCGCGCTGCGGCATCCGCCGCATCGCCGTCACGCGCCACGATGTGACGGCAAAGCTCGTCGTAAAGGATTGCAGACTGCCTCCCCGCTTCGTTCCCATGCGTCTCGATATAGCTGTTGGTATAGACATTGTGCTGCCAGCGCGCGAGCAGCGCGACGCGGTCGAGCAGCTCAAGCGCAAGCGGCGCATTGCTGCGCTTCGCGATGAAGCGGCCGATCCGGTTAGACACCTTGATATGCTCGAACGTATTCTCCGTACGCTGGGTGACATCCTTATATTCGACAAGCCGGTGCATCAGCTCGCGCCCGTCGCGATCCGACATTTCGGCCGCCGCAAGGCGGCAGACGACACCAAAAAGGGACTTCCAGAGCTCATAGACCTCGTTCGCGGCATGCTCGTCGACGTCGATCACATAGGTGCCGCGCCACGGCACGACCTTGACCAGCCCGATCCGCGCAAGATGCCGGAACGCCTCGCGTACCGGCGCATGACTGACGTCGAAGCGCGCGGCGATTTCGCGTTCACGCAACCATGCCCCCGGCGGGATCCGCCATTCGACGATATCGTCGGTTAGCAACCGCGCGATCACGCGGTCATGCGTCGGCGCCTGTTCGTCTTCGGTCTTGGTCGTGGCCATTTCTCTCCAGTCGGCTTCTCGCTCCCGGTGCCATCCTAATCGGGTGACACCCACGCGCAAATGAGGATTGCAGTTCAAATTATTATCGATAATATTTGCAAAGACAAGCATTTGAAAATGGGAGCCGGACTTGAAGCGCATCACCCCCCTTCTCCTTCTCGCCGCCTGCACGGCTACACCGCCCGCCCAGGCCGAGCCCGCCCCCCTTCCCGGCTGCGCCGCAGCGCTCGCATATTCCAAGGCGCATGGCGGCCTCGCGCTGCTCGTGCTCGAGGATGGCGCGGTGCGCTGCCGCACGCCCGACATCTCGACGCCGCAGGAACTCTGGTCGGGAACGAAGAGCCTCGTGGGGCTTATGGCAGCCGCGGCGGTCCAGGATGGACTCCTTGTCCTAGACGAGAAGGCTTCCGACACGCTTGCCGAATGGCGGAGCGACCCCGGAAAATCAACAATCACGCTGCGCCAGCTACTCAGCATGACCAGCGGCCAGCCGTCGGCGATCGGCCGACCGCAGGGCTATGCGGATTCGCTGAAAGTGCCACTGTCCGCGGCGCCCGGCACCCGCTTCCAATATGGGCCGACGCCGCTCCAGATTTTCGGCGAGGTCATGCGGCGTAAGCTCAAGGCGACCGGCCAGAATCCCGATCCGCAGGAGTATCTCGACCGGCGGCTGCTCGTACCGCTCGGCGTGCGGACCGGCGAATGGCGCAAGGGAGCCGACGGCAAACCGCTGATGCCGCAGGGCCTCGTCCTTGCCGCGAGCGAATGGGCCAAGATCGGCGAGTTCGTACGCGCGGGGGGCAAGCAGGACGGCAAGCCGCTTGTCGATCCGGTCGCTTTCGCGGACCTTTTCGAGGGCAGCAGCGTCAATCCCGCTTACGGCCTCACCTGGTGGCTGCCGCGCCCCAGCCTCTCGAACGATCCTGTCACCCGCGCGACCGACATCACCGAGCATTCCACCGAACTCCCCGCCGACATGGTCGTGGCTGCGGGCGCCGGCGACCAGCGCCTCTATGTCATTCCCTCGCGCCGCCTAACGATCGTCCGGCAGGCGAAGCTCGACATCATGGCGCTCGCTGCGGGCAAGAAAAGCGGCTGGTCCGACACCCGCTTCCTAGAGCTTCTCCTCGCCGATTAGTCCTGCCATCCGGTGGCGAGTCGAACGGAATAGATTTGTCCCGCTGTCTAATTTTGACCCTACGCTGCGGAGGCTTCGCGGCCCCCCTAATGGAAACTGCGACGGGACGCCCTTATGGTCGCTGAGGCAGGAAAACCGCAGCGAGAATTGACCTCCGTCCTGAGTTGAGATGTTGTGCAGTTGGGGATTTGCAGACGAGAAATGAACGAGGTCGATGATCAACTGTCGCAGCGGCTCAATCGCGCTGAATCCTGCGCCCTTTTCACGTTTTACGTTGTGAAAGGCTTCTAATCGGCGAAACATATGCTCCATTGTCATCGACCAGAGATTCTCCTTCGATTACACATCGTAGACGAGTGGCTGGATTGTGGTGCGAGCATAGACCGCGATCGATCGCATCCGCGCCCCCTTGTAACCATCCCTGGTAAAGCGCAGGTCAAACCGCGCGCGGCGCCATGCCAATTGGCAACTAACCGCGGAACCTGAAATTCGAAGCGAAATATTCGATCGACTCCGAGGCCTGCGTTCCGTGCCGAAAGCGTCTCTCCTCTTCAAAGTCGATCGAGGAAACCAGATGGATTAACTGATCATTCGCATAAAGCGAGATCAACGCCTCGGGGTCGAGCCCACCGGACCGCTGGCCCGCCATCGTGTTCGCCGCCTGGATTGCGGCACCGATCAGCACATCGGCCAGTTGCACCGCAGGACTCGCTTTTGAGTCGATCTGGGTACGCGGCCAACGGCATCGCGCTCGTCGCAGGCGATCCGGTGGTGGCGATCGATCGTCTGGGCAAGACGGTGACGACGCGCGGCGGCGTCACCGAAGGCTATGACCGGCTGCTGATCGCGACCGGCTCGACGGTCTCATCCTCTCGGGATCGGTCGCGGTCGACCATATTCCGGCGGGCGGCGACCCCGCCGGGCTGATCGCGGCGTTGAATTCGCCGTTCGAACCCGCGCGCACCCCGTTCGACTGGCTGAGCCGCGACGAGGCCGAGGTCGACCTCTATCTCGCCGATCCGCTCTGCGGTTTCGGCCTTACAGACGCGAGCTTCGCCTCGCTCGCCGCCGCGGGGCCGCGCCTCGCCGATGCGGACGCGCTCGCGGCCATTCCGGCGAGCCTTCCCATTTACATCTTCTCGGGCGACATGGATCCGCTCCACTGCGTTCTCGGCGGCGTGACGCCGCTGATCGAGCGCTACGAAGCGGCGGGCAAGACCGTCGAGAGCCGCCTCTATGCGGGCGGCCGCCACGAGATGCTGAACGAGACCAATCGGGCCGAGGTCGTGGGCGACCTCTGGCGCTGGCTCGAGCCGCTCCTGTCCGAAGGGAAAGGCTGAGACCCGCCGCCACGCCCGCCGACCGATCCACAATGATAAACAATCGGGAGACGGACTATGAAGACGGTTACCAGCACGCTTTTGAAAGCGGGGGCGTTGCTCGCCGCCGCGCTGGCCGCCACGCCGGCGATGGCGTGGGATATCTGCTGGACGAACTGCGATTTTACGCGGACCAGATATCCGATCGTCCTCGAACATGGGCTCGCGGGCTTTAACGAGCTGGGCGGCGTCCTCCCCTATTGGAACGGCATCCCCGAGAATCTGCGATCGGCCGGCGCCGAAGTCTATGTGACGCAGGTCAGCCCGTTTAACAGCTCGGTCGTGCGCGGCGAGTCGCTCATCGCCCAGTTCGATGACATCCGAGCCATCAAGGGCAATAACAGCCTCAAATTCACCTGATCGGGCACAGTCAGGGCGGCCTCGGCATCCGCTATGTCGCCGCAGTGCGCCCCGACCTCGGCGCCTCATTGACCACCGTCGGCTCGCCGCGCAAGGGCTCGGACCTCATCACCTTCGACGTCAATGGTCAGCTCGTTCCGACGCCTGCCACCAACGCCTTCAGCAATTTCGTCAGCATGGTCTGGAGCTCCCTCGGCGGCAGCCCCGACCCGATCAGCATCACCGCGGTGCTCAAGAATTTCTCGCCGGCGGGAATCGCGGCCTTCAATGCGAGTTTCCCGGCGGGCATGCCGACGACGTCCTGCGGCCACCCGCCCAGACACATGACGGGTTTCTCGAAGTTTTCGGGAAGGACGAAAGCCCCCAGTTGATCGACGCACTTTCGGCTCTGGCGGATGGCAAAGCAGTGGACCTATTTTCGCATTCGCCGAACCTGTTATTCGAAAAGTTTCATCCGCATTTGACGGAGGAACTGCCGCAAAAGATGCATTATCCGCGCGCCTCGATGCAGGCGGGTTGGCTGACCTGTCTCGATCCATTCTTGGGTGGGACTAGCGTCTCAAGACCATGGCGATCGTACTGCTACTCATCTTTCGATTGCTCCGTTTCGAACGCCCGCTTGCCCTTCCGTTTCCACAGTACCAGCGCCTGCTCCCGTTCTTCGCCCTTCAACTTGGACGCGACAGTGAGGAACGCACCATAGAGCGTGGCGCGGTCATCGTCGGCAAGATCGACAAGCCCAGCCTTCACGACCAAGCCGCCCAGTTCGATCAGTTGCCGCGTGCGTTCGCGCCGTTTGACCTGCCATTCGCGCATGTCGGTTCGCGCCTTTGCTGCCTCAAGCCGATGCCGCTCCGCCGTCAAGCGGGAGAGCGCCATCCGGCTGGCCTTGAGGTCCATCGCCACGCTTGCGCGCCTTGCTCTGAAAGAAGGCCGCGCCCCGCTCGCGCCACGCCTCCTTCCTCTGGGCTTCGCTGGTTTCAGCGATGACCAGCAGCGCGCCGGCCAGCGTTTCCGCATCGGTCGCATCGGCCCCGGTGGCAATCACCAACTCGCCGAGCTGTTGCACGCGGCGTTCTTTCAGTTGCTTCGCCTTGTCGGCGAGCGCCTTCAGTTCCGAATCAAAGTCACGGGGTTTGCGCATCGAAGTTCTCTCGTTCGAGGTGATGCGCTGATGATAATATCGATGCTCTCCCAATGCTGTAGAGTCGTCGAGACGGCCTGATACTGAATAGTCCCGAGCAGGATTTTATCATGGGAGGGCGCGCTTATACGTCGTGCCGACGTGGCGCTCATGGCGTAGATGGATTGCCGTCATGGCGATCTTCCACCTCTCCGTCAAAGTCATCAGCCGGTCGAGCGGGCGCAGGCGCCGGGGACGCCGCAGGCTTGGGAGCCGGTGCTGGCATGGGCATTGTGTGCCCCTGGTGCTGCGCTATCGCTGGCGTTGCGAACAGAGCCGTGACAAGCGCAGCGGTTGAAAG
>JACCDH010063562.1_pt1 | contig 12301 bp, 17 predicted proteins | sample 7442481 | NCBI WGS metagenome assembly JACCDH01 (sample SAMN15323433, study PRJNA562643) | freshwater metagenome | isolation source: river surface water | place: USA:Blue River Watershed | collected 2017-08-15
GGTTAGGATGTACTACAGAGTATATTGAAGAACTACTACTCGTCAAGCCCTCTTTCTTTTTGTATGAATGTATGAAAATATGAATTCATAAAATCATACCTCTATTGTTTTCGAGAGAAAACAATAGAGGCCCCGAAGGGTAGGGCGTACCTACTTCGTCAGGCGGTAGAGGGTAGCCCTGCTCACGCCAAAGCGTTCGGCTATGTCGTCCACCTTGTTTGAGCGGTTGCCCATGAGGCTCTTGGCCAAGGCGAGATTTTTCCCTGTGAGCTTCGATGGCCTGCCACTGGACTTGCCTCGGGCGCGGGCGGCTTTCAGCCCTGCCATGGTGCGTTCTCGTATCAGGTTCCGCTCGAACTCGGCAAGGGCGGCGAACACATGAAACACCAGCTTTCCCGCTGGGGTGGTTGTGTCGATACTCTCCGTCAGTGAGGCAAAGCCTACGCCACGGGCTTCGAGGTCGTTCACGATGCGGATAAGGTCGGCGAGTGAGCGCCCGAGGCGGTCAAGTCGCCACACGGTGAGGGTGTCGCCCTCTCGTAGTGCTTTCAGGCAGTTCTCCAACTCGTGGCGGTCGGTGTTTTTCCCGCTTGCGTTCTCGCTGTAGATGGTCTCGCACCCGTGGCCACGAAGTGCGTCAATTTGCGGGTCTGTGGTTTGTTCATCCGTGGAGACACGGGCATAGCCTATTTTCATGTCTCAAATATACAGATAAGAGGTATTTTTGCAACTTTATTTTTGAAACACATTTTGAGACAGAAAAGGCCGCAAAAAAGCCCACTGAATGGGTGGGCTTCGGGCTGTCTCAAAAACGACCGTTTATGGGATGAAAAATCCCCCAAGCTCAAAGCTCGGGGGCAGGATCAAAAGTCGAACCCGATTTGTGCCTGATTGCGTGAAGCAACAGGGGCGAAGGGTTTCGGTTCTGGTGGTGCTGTAGTCGCTGTGGCTTTGGCTTCATCCGTGGGTGGTTCAGTGGTCGCCTTTTGGGCGTTCTGTTCTTCGGCTTGTCGTGCAAGCCTCCATTTCCATCCGCCCATGTGGTGGCCGATGGTGTAGAAGGTTTCACGGCACTCGTTGGCCAGCGTGTTGCCAACGACAACCATGGCAGGCACTCCCCACAGAGAAAGCTGGATGTAGCACATGAGGGCGGCTGTGCGGTCGATGTCCTGGGCGTGAACCCAAAGGCACTGCATGGGGTTGCGCTTCGCCTCGATGAGAATTTTCACGAAGGCAAGCACCATGCCCCCAGCGCCACATGCTGGCTCTGCCATGGTCATGAATGGTCTGCCCCCGAGTGGGTCTCCCTCACTCGGAACCATCATCCGTGCCATCAGCTCCGACACCTCGGGCGGGGTGAAAAACTGCCCCGTGTTCTGGTTGCCCAGCTCAAGCGACATATAGAGTTGCCCCAATATGTCCCGTGGCTCAGGTTCGAGAAGCTCTCGCAAGATAGCGAGAAGCCTCGTAAAGCCTGTGAACTCTTCGGGCGAATACTTCGCCTTGATGGTCTCAAATTCCGCCTCGATGGCTTCGCTACGGGTGTATGGCCATGCGTTCACGAGCGAGAACGCCGACATATGCACGAAGTCACGAAACACCTCGTAGCGGTGGCGGTGGGGTGCGAGTTTTTGGAACTCACGAATGAAGTCCGCAGAACGGACAACGACAGGCAAGGGGTCTGCCATGGTCTGCCTCCATGATGGAGTGCATGGCAGGGCTTCCACCCGTGCTATGCACAGGGTGGAAAAACTCAGTTCCTACCGATCAGGTGAATGACGGCAGGGGACAGAGAAGGGCAGACAGACTACGGAAAGTGGGCGAAGTGTCAAGGGGAAATGAAGGCATCACGAAAGCAGCATTCCGACGACAGTCGTAGTAATAACGCCAGCTATTGGGGCGACAATGACTGTCACAGCCAATGCTTTCATCGGCTCTCCCATGAACCCGTTGGCATCCTTCCATGCGGCTTTTGTCATTGCCCACCAGACATAAATGCCAACACCAACAGAGAAGAAAGCAGAAATCCCATCCGAGTTCATTAGTTTTTCCTGAAAATAAACCGTTTTTCAAACATTGATCTTCAATTTGTTTTCACTGAAGGCGGATGTTCTATAACATCAGCCTGGTAGATAATCGAAAAACCATTGTAAATACTTTCTAATTCCTCAACAGATGGAAAGAAAAAATATTCAAAATGATTCGTTTTGTCTGTAAAAAAAGAGACTGCATGAATCCCATTATTTGCTGTTTGAGAGATTGAGTTCAATAATAATTTTCTGGCGGAATTCGGCGATAGAAAATGAAGTACTCGGTTGAAGATGAAAAAATCGTATTTTCAGCTCAGTAAAAATTCTTCAGATAAATCATGGCTGTAGAGTTTTCATGAGTATCAAAAATTGACTAACTTTTTATTCAACTCGACTATGGCCGATGGGTTTTTTTCAAGCCCATCGATGGCATGTCATTTTTCTATTAAAAAAATCATGTCGTCTCCATTTCAAAATCAAAAATCAAAACCTGTTTTTTTATCATTAAGAAATTCCGCAAGATGCGCAACGAGTTTTTTCATAATTATGAATTGTAAAAAATTCGAACCCGAAGAATGACCCAATGTCTTGTTGTTTTTCGAAGTCCTGAAGAATGCAGCGGCAAGCTGCATTAGAATTTGGCTTTTCTGAAGAGAACAGTTCTTCGAGAATTTTCTTAAAGATAAAACGGATGCTCATTTTAATCAACTCCCCATCATTTGCAAATCAGATTTGATGTATTTTCTAACCAAGTGCCTACTGCTGTTTTTGCTTATTGCACCTCTGGCGTGAATCATCATTTCATTGTTCAAAAATAGCGCCTGATTTTTCTTTAGTCTAATGCTCAAATAACTTTTAGCCTGTTCAATTTTATCTAGTTCATTTAAAAATTTTTTTACAACAACAGATTCACTTGATGGAATAATATTTGCCAAATCCCTCCATAATCTATTTATGAAATAAATATGAGGGCAATTTTCTTGCATTTGCAAAATTGGAAACGGCTTTTTACTGACTGGTGCTGGTAGTTCAAGTCTTTCAAGAATAGCCAATTCTTCTTTGGTGAAATGACTTAGTATCCAACGAATATCAATCACTAAACTCTCTCCAGCGATATCATCTTGATTTACGCAAAACCAAGAAACAATATCAATTTCTGGATTGTCCGTGTGAAAAGGAATCTCGCTGTTTATATAAGGAAAAGATTCGAACCCATGCGTTATCTTTACATCGGTTGTTTGTTTTATGCTGCCAATAGTCGAGCAGAATTTTTCGAATTCGATTAACGAGTTGAATTCGGATATGGCATAGCCAGTACTTTGAAGAGCATTTATTATGCTCATAAATTTTGTCCCTGAGCTTGACAGGGTTCGCCATACTTATATGGTTTTTCTAGTAACCTAATTTTATCTGGAGAGTACTTTTCAGCATATGTTTCATACCAAAGCCGTAATGTCTTTTCACCATCCAGTTTTTCCCAGATGTATGATAACTGCAACTCAGCTTCTTCTTGAGCCGGTGGAGTGAAACCAAAATATGATGGGTTATGATGCACAAAAGTACCAAAATACTCTTTGCAAAAATCGTAATAATCACTTGTATGAAGTACGAAAATGTGCCAAACTTCATCAATAATGGTCATGCTGGTATGAACATTAAGATATTTCGGCGTATTCGGTAATTGACTTTCTCTTTCTATTTTTGCTGTCGCGCATAGCCAAAGCCATTTGAGCATTTCTTGAAACAACTCATCAGCTTCTGTCTTGGTGACAGAAAATCTAACCATAAATTTATTTATGATCTTATCGTTTCTGTAGGATAATACCTCGTTTAGTTGTTTCATAAATACCCCTTATTTTAAGTAAGGGGCACTCTTTTCCCTTCGAATGCCCCTTAGGTCGTTAGACCGTGCATCCTTGACAACCACCGTTGCAAGAACCTGCACCATACAGCTTTGCTGCAATTTGCTTGATTAAAGCTTCCTTACTCATGATTAACTCCTAAGTTAGGGCAAAGACACCCGATTCCAATGTAAGTTAGGCGAGTTTTACTGTCAACCCCTTTATGCATCAAGTTGCACCCACTCCATCCCCCTTGCCCTCCCCACCTCCACAGGCACAGGGGCAAGGCTCGTGGCTCTTCGCAGTCTCCCCACTTCAAAGTACCCCTTCGAGGGAATGAGTGCGGGTTGTTGGTTGCCTGACACGATCAACACGCTGTCGCTCGCCATGGTGCGTACCTCCCCTGCATTCATGAGGTTCTGCTCTCGGTAGGTTTCGTGATGGCTGGTTGCGGTGCGGTGGCCACTGCCTGCCGTGGGGTCGTGGTACTGGTACACCCTCGTTTTTCCTGCCAGCTTCTCGAAGTACATGGCTGTTTCAGGGTCTGACCCTGCATAGGCAATGGCGGTATTGAATCCGCCTTGTATGGACTGTGCGTAGTCGCGGCCGTAGCGGGCGGACAGTTGCGCGATGCTCTGTAGCACGATAGACAGTGACACCCTGTAGCCTCGGATGGTGTTCGCAGTCGAAACAAAGTTCGGAATAGTGCTATGGCCAAATTCGTCATACAGCACATAGCACGGCAAATAGGCTTTGCTCCGTGTGTCCTTCGGTGGCAATTCCCGCATGAGGGCATTGAAGACACTGCGGAAAAACAGGCTCGTCAAAAAGCCGTAGTACTCGGCATGTTGCGGGGGTGTGATGAAGTACACCACCGTTTTTTCTCGCCTCAAGTCCATGAGGGAAAAACTGCTCTCGCTGGTGACGGTGGAAATGTGTTCTTGCCTCATGGCTGACAGTGCCGTGATGGCATTGAGAACAAACGACTGCACGCCTTCCTTGTTGCCCGTGAGTACCCCTTGCCACTCGTTCCAAAGCCGTGAATCCTGCGGGTTGTCGGGGTTCACGCTGTAGCGTGCCATGAAGGCATCGAGGGCGCTTCCATCTTCCCCAAAGTTCTGAAAGAGGTAGTAGAGATTGGCAAGGGTGTTGAAGGCGGGATTGTCTCTGCCTGCATTCCTCAAGCACCCGAGAAACACCGACACAAAACGGATGGCACCCTGCGCCCAAAAGTCGCCCCCACTGGCACTGCTACTGCCCCCGCTTGGCTTGCCCGCCTTGATAAGAATTTCCGCCACTTGATCCAGCTCGATAGCATCCCTCGCTTCGGTGAGGGGGTTGAATCTGTGTGAGCGGTCTGGGTGTTCGGGGTCGATGACGATGACACGGAAGCCGTGTTTTTTCATGTGGCCGCTGGTGGCTTCGTACACCTCGCCCTTGGGGTCGTTCACGATGACGGAACACGGATACTTTGCCCGCTCAATCACATTCGGGATGATGTAGCGGGAAGTCTTGCCCGCACCCACTCGGGCAATGACGCACACATTTTGGAAGCTCTCCCGCTCAGAGAGTTTCAGGCTATCGCCGTCCATGAGAAGCCCCGTATTGCGGGCGTTCAGTCTGTCCCCATAGTCCCGCTTGTCTGCCAGCTTCGCCCCTTCTGTGCGTCTGAAAAACTCCCGTTGAAACAAAAACAGGAGTGCCGTACCAATGGCACGAAAAGGCAGGAAGAAAATTTTTAGAAGTTGCTCCATAGGCGGGCTTGGGTGTGTTTACGGACTGTAGCGGTCGCGGTCATGGCTGGAAGTTTTCGCCGTTGGTGTGTGTGGTGCGTGGCAGGCATAGCCAGCACTTCGGCGGTCTCGTGCTTGGTTGTGGCCATGAGGGTGCGAAGCCGTGGCGTGAGGGGGATTTTTTTCTGTCTGCCTCTCAGGGCATACGGGATGGCGTTTCATCGCTCGCGGTCTTGCCTCTTGGTCTGTGCCTGCTGTTTGGCGGATCGCTTGGCTCGAATCGCCTTCATCTCGGCAAGGCGTTTTTCTGCTTCGGTTTGGATGGGGTCTTGCTCGGTGGTGGTGGTCTTGGTGGCGGTGCGGTCGGTCTTGGTCTCTTTGCCTTCGGTGTGCTTGGCTTGGTCGCCGTGCCATGCCTCGTGCAATTTGCCCGTGAGGAATTCGTAGCCCACGATTTCTAGGGTGCTTGGTGGCTTCTTTGAAGCCTCGGGGTCTGGCTTTTCCTCTTGACTGGTGTTCTCGTCCTGCTTGTTTTTTTGTGCATGAATGTATGATTTCATTCTTTCATCTAGTCTTTCCCATTCGTCCGCAAGCCCCAGCCGTGCAAGACGGTATTTGTTGCCCTCTCGGTCAGTGATGCCGTGCGTTTTGCCCCTCGTGTAGAGGGCAAAACCTGCCCGCTCCATCAGCTCGGCAAAGTGGCGGGGGTCGGTCGCTGTAGCGAAAATATCGGCAAGGCGTTCTTGCACCTGGTCGCGTTTGTCAGTCTTCGCCCCTCGGCGTTTCATCTGCTCGCCCTTGTCGGACAGGTGCTGTCGTTTTGCTTCCCTTTCGGCTCGTTCGGCTTGGGTTTGGTTCTTGTGGAAAACCGCCCTTTGTTCGAGGGCGGGGTACTCCCGCAACACCCACGCTTCGAGCTGGGTCTGTATGTCGGCAAACTGCGCCTTGGAAAGCCTCTTGCGCTCTATTGCGCCAACTTCGTTTGCGCTCATGACAATGTGAAAGTGCAAATTGTCCGTGTCCTCATGCAAAACGGCATAGGCAAGATTGCGCTTACCTCGGGCGGCAAGATAGCTTTCCACAACCTGCTTGAGAATGGTTTTTTGCTCCTCGTCCGTCAGGGTGTGGCTTCGCGTAATGCTCAGAACCTCGTGGTACAGGTACACCCCATTTTTGCGGTATCTGAGGTTTCGGGCGTTGTCTTCAAACTCCCGTTTCAAGTCTTCCTTGTGTCGGCTGTAGGTGTTATGGTGGATGGAAAAACGCCGACTCTTGAGTTTTGACTCGCCCTCGATGTAGTCAATGAGCTGGGCAAAACTCGGATGTTTGCGGCTCATGGACTTGATAATCATGTTCGGACTTTTTGTGTGGTTGGTGGTTATTGTGGATGGCGTTTTTCTTCCACCCACGAAAAAACGGCCTCTTCCATTTTGCGGATTTCCATCAAAAGCCCGTTTTCATCGACAAGGCGTTTTATCGTGTTTGAGTGGTGGGCAATTTGGTTAATGTTGTTGGCCACATTGCGAAGCAAAAACCGCAGCTCCTGCAACTCGGTTGCAATAGCCTCGGGCGGTGTGGCTGGTGTGCTATGTGGAGAGGTGACCAACTCACGGGCAAGGCTCGTGGGGCGTATGCCCACGGCTTTTGCCCGTGCCTTCAGGGTGCGGTATTCCTCGGGTGTGAGGGTGATAGAGACACGATGCACACGCTGGCCATACTCGCGGTTATAGGCTCGGCGTTTGTCAGTGATGGGTGGCATAGATCGGCTCAGGGGTTCAAAGGGGGGACGCGAGAAGCCCCCCTTGTGGGGTCAAGGGGCAACGCCCTTGCAAGATGGCAATTCGTCGGCTTTCCCGTGCCACGCCGAAGGCTGGCACAGGGGAAGTCGTTACGACATTGCAATCTTGCTACTGCTCCTCCGCATGGCGAGTGAGTGTAGGCAAGAGGGCGGAAAATGCAAGCCGTTCGCCTTGCGCTTCGTGCCACTTGTGGCATAGATACTCAGGGGGTAACACGGGGCATGGTGCGCCCGTTTTTCTTTCCCCCTCCCCTGCTCCAGCACTCCCCCACTGCCTGCTAGTGAAAGAAAAACGGGCGGTTGTGGTTTGAGAATTGCACGAATTCGCCCCCTCCTTCCACCCTTGCAAACTACAAAGAGTTCCCCATATCATGGGTTCAATCTTCTGGAGATTTACCCATGGCAACCAGCACTAGAAAAATCGGGCGCAACGCTGAAACAGGGGAGTTCACAACTGTGAAAAAGGCTTTAGAGAAGCCAAAGACCCATGTTGTTGAAACCATCAAAAAGCCTGCGGCCACGCCACCAAAGCCCAAGAAAAAATAATCACTCCTTGAGCCGCCTGTAGGCTTCTTGGATGTTTTTATATTCCGCTTCCATCGCCTGCCGTATCGCCTCGGGCTTGCCAATCCATTTATCGGGATGGGTTCGCCCTGCCTCCCGTTTGTAGGCGGTTTTTAGGTCGTCCTGTGTCCACGGGGGTTTCAGTCCGAGAATTTCCTCTGGGCTTCGTGGGTCGTAGGTTTCTTGGCGTGCCTGCTCCTGTCGCTCTCGTTCGGCTTGTTCGCGCCGTGCGCGGGCTTCCGCTTCACGCCGTGCTTGTTCTCGCTTCATGGCTTCATCATGGCCATGATCTGTGTTCCCCTGCCCTGCCCCCTCATGAGGGCGGCGGGTGTTTTGGCGTGGTGGTTCTTCGTGTGGTGATGCTTTCCAGTCACGCCTTGCCCGATTCCACCGCTCGAAGGTGTCCGCCATATCCACGCAAAAACGCCAAGTCCGCCTGAAAAAATACAGGGTGTCTTGTGTTGTCTCATGCTCCCAAATTCTTCGGGCATACGGGATACATGCCCCCGCAAAAAATGCCACCCATATGCTGTTCGGCTGGACGCTCAAAGATGCCCACCAAAAAACGATGGCCACGGCGAAGGCATACCAAAAGATGATGACAAATAAACATCCTCTATTGCCACTCCTCCACCAGTGCCACACTCCCCCCATGCAAAGCCCATAGAAGAAAAACGACACCCACAAGGGGAGTGATGGGAAAAGGTGTAGGCTTACGGTCATATATGATTTCATCCATTCATACTTGTATGAATGGATTATTTCATGCCCTGCTCTTCAACGAACCTCGCAAACTTGAAGCGATGCATGGGGGCGTGTTCGCCCTGCTTGTCAAAGCTCTTGCGGGTAATGTCTGAAAGGGTCGCCGCATACGCTGTGCGAAGCTCGGTTTTGCGATCGTCACTGAGGGCATTGAAGGTGGCAAGGGTCGCTTCTATCCATTCCCGCTGTTCTTGGACTTTTTGTGCCTCTTCTGCCTGCTTCAACGCCTCGGCTTGCTCATGGGCTTTGTGGCGTTCTTGCTTCTCTTTGTGTTCCTCTTCCCATGCGCCACCGAGATTGTCGGCAATTGCTCGGGCGAGAAACCCTGTGAGGCTGTCTCGAATCTTCCCTGCTTTCTGCATGGCTCGGGTATAGGCAAGATTTCTTGTAAGGCGTTTCACGCCGTACTTTTTCCGCCATTTGTAGGCGGTCGCTTCATCAATCCCCATGGCGACTAAATCGCGTACATCCTCGGGGATTTCTCGCTTCTGCTCTACATGCTCAATCACTGGTGGCGGTTCGTCCACATCGAGGCGGGTTTGTCGTGCTGGTTCGCAGTGAAAAACGATGTGACTTATTTTTCGCCCTGTTTTTGGGTAGTCCACCTGCATGATGGCAATGTTTGAAGCTGTGTTGATTTCTCGAACGGCAATTTCAATCACATATCGGCGAAAGTCCGCGAATAATGCGTATTCGGTCGATTCAATCCCTATGCTCTCTCGCAGTTCTTCATACTGGAAAGTTCTTTGGAAGTACCCATTCTTCCCTGCCTTAAATTGCTCTGCCTTGAGAAGTTCATAAATACGGATTGAGTACGCACTTTTGAAACTTACAACACTTTCCAGCTCGTATTGAGTGAAATAGCCTTTCAGTTGCAATAAATATGGTTTGAGTTTTTTATCAAAGCAAAGCTCAACATACCCACTTCCCTGTATATATTCCGCAGAGGAAAGCCAGTTCATGAAAAGCCAGCTTTTTCCCTTTTCAATTCGTATTTTTCGACTGGTCAATTCATCGGCGGCTTTTTTAATCTGCTCATAGGCAGATTCACCCGTAATATTGAACAGGCGGGCAAAGTCCACCACCGAAACACGGTAGAGCTTGAAGTCTTCATCGCTCGGGCTGATCTGGGCTATCAAGGCGCGAATCAACCGCCCCTCCCCTACTGACGCAATGCGGTAGCTCGCATCTATAAGCGTATTGGACTGTCTAACAGTGAGGGCCTTATCGTCGATGTTCATGATGTGACTTCACATAGTGAAGCGAGTATAGACACAAACTATGAGAAGTCAAAATTTTATTCATAGTTTGCTAGGGTTTCCTCATAGTTCGATGCGTCTTCGCATCACAAAGCGGGTTTCTTGGGCAAGCTAGGTTCTCCTCATAGTTCACTAGGTCTTCCTCATAGTTGGCTAGGTTCTCCTCATAGTTCACTAGGTCTTCCTCATAGTTGGCTAGGTTCTCCTCATAGTTCGACTGATTTTTTCTTTTAAAATCAAGGAGTTACGGGGTCTCTAAAGTATTAAAGGTTTAAAGAATAAACACACAGGTGCAAAAGTGCTGTCGCACAATCGGGCTTCGCCCTTGTGTGATTTCGCTTCGCTACAAGATAGGAAAAGACAGGGCAGGGGATGCAGATAGAAGGGCAAAAATAGGCCCGTAGGCGCGTTTTTTATTGCCTAACAGGGGTTAGGTGTCCTCAAGGTCGAAAACCCCTCTATGGGGCTTTAAACGCGGTTTTGGTTGGCCATGGGGTGGAAAGAAAAATTTGCTTTCCTCGCTGGCTTCTGTATGATTGCATTCATTCATACTTTCATTCAATCATACAGACTATGCCAACAATCGCTTTTCTCTCTCAAAAAGGTGGGGCAGGGAAGACCACCCTTGCCACTTGTGTTGCCCGTGAACTCGTCTTGCAAGGGCTGGATGTTGTTTTGGTCGATGCTGATTCCCAAGGAAGCGCCCGAGACTGGCGAGCGGCAACAGACCAAGACACTGTGGCCGTGGTTGGCATGGATAGGCCAACACTGGATAAGGACTTGAAAATTTTGAACCCTGACGGCAAGCGGTGGATCATCATCGACGGGGCAGGGCGAAGCGAACCCATGACCGCCTCGGCTATTCGCGCGGCGGATGTGGTGCTGATTCCTGTTCATCCATCGCCCTATGACATTTGGGCGGCAAATGACATCGTGGACTTGGTGAAGTCTCGCCAAACAGTCACGGACGGAAAGCCGAAGGCGGCGTTTGTGATTTCCAAAGTCGTGAAGCGAACACGCCTCACGGGGGAAATAAACGAAGCCCTCGAAGAGTTTGCGATTCCTGTTTTTGATTCCTTCACTACGCAACGGCAAGCCTACCCAACGGCGGCAGCTCAAGGGCTGACACCAGCCGACATAGAGCCAGAAGGCGAAGCGGCAAAGGAAATTCGCTCAATCGTTCATGAGTTGCAAGGCTTCATCGATTCATAAATTGATGAATTCATACAATCATACTTTCATAAATTCATACTATGGCCACAAAACCAAAACTCTTGAAGCCGAAGGCGGCAAAAACCGCTTCACACAATCCCGATTTACAAACGCTCGTTGATGCGGTGAAAAAGACGGGGGAAGTCCCGTTTCAGGTGCGACTGAGTGAAGACCTTGCCACAAAAGTAAAAGTGTTCTGCGCACAAAACAAAATCAGTCACAAACAGGCGGTGACTGAGGCGCTTACGGCGTACTTGGAAGGGAAGTAAACGACTGTATGAATGTATGAAAACATGCATTCATACTTTTATGATGCCCGATTTGCTCGGCGTTCTGCTCGTCTTTGTGCAAGGCGTTGTTCGACTTCTTCCATTGAATAGGTTGGCATTTTTCCGCTATCGACTAATTGAATAGTTCGCTCAAGGCGGGCGCGAAGCCACTCGTCATAGCCTTCTTCTTTCGGCTCTGACGCTTCAATCTCCAAGTCTGCAAGGGTGATAGCTTTATTCATCTTCAAGTTGGTGTTTTACTCGAACGATATAAATATCCCCGCCTATTTCATGGCGAAATCTCGCAATATATCCCGAAGCACCGAAATCAATAATTATTTCTCTGTGATTTTGAAGTTCAGGAACTGGACGGAATCTTTCAGGATTTTTGCCAGCCTTTTCAATTTCTTGCTTAATAACGGCAGAGGCTCTTCTCGCTGCCTCTGGGTTTTTGTCATGCAAGAATTTACGAAGTCGCACCAGATCTAAAAGTGCATTTGGTGTGTATATTATGCGTGGCATTGTGGCGGTGGTAATTCTTTATCTGTTCCCCATGAATCCATCCACGCTGAAACTTCCTCATGCGTAACATGCAAACCAGTTTCGAGGAAGTGATTGTAGGAATCAATACAGCTTTGGTTAAAAGCGTGTTCCTGCTCTTTTTTTCGGATAAACAACTCTACCGCCTCAGTTGCGAGTGAGTGTGGTGTTCGTTTTTCACGCACAGCAATTTTTTTCAATAGTTCTCGTTTGCCTTGATCAAGACGCAAGGACATTGGAGTTATGGCGACATTCATAGACATAGTTCCATGGTTAGGATGTACTACAGAGTA